>JADEYI010001872.1_pt1 | contig 13006 bp, 15 predicted proteins | sample 8542331 | NCBI WGS metagenome assembly JADEYI01 (sample SAMN16510988, study PRJNA670497) | mine drainage metagenome | isolation source: biofilm near Copperflume 1 | place: Germany: Marsberg coppermine Kilianstollen | collected 2018-02 | reverse complement strand
TCTAACCTTTCTCCCCTCTTGGGCGCGGTTCCTGAACACGGTTGCTGTTAGAGAGTGGAATCGGTATGAACCTATGGAAACCGCTACACGATCGCCGCGATTCGCGCGAGCGCCTCGTCGAGTTTCGCCGCATTACTCCCGCCGGCCTGCGCCAGGTCGGGCTTGCCGCCGCCGGTGCCGCCGATCAGCGGCGCAATCTGCTTGATCAGATCGCCCGCCTTGACGCGGCCGGTCAGGTCGGCGGTCACCGCGATCAGGATCGCGGCCTTGCCGCCATCGAGCGCGGATCCGATGCCGATCACCGCCGACGGATGCTTCTCGCGCATCCGATCGGCCATCTCGCGCAGCGCCTTGGGCTCGACGCCCTCGACCTTGCGCGTGACAATTTTGATTCCCTTGGCCTCGCCGATCTTCTCCGCGTCGGCGGCCCCGCCGCGCGCGCCCGCGATCAGCTTCTGCTCGAGCGCGCGCAATTTCTTCTCGAGTTCTTTCTCGCGCGCGATCAACCGCTCGAGCCGCTCGAGCGCCGCGCCGTCGCGCGCGCCCAACTGATTTCCCAGGTCGTCGAGAATCTTTTCGCGCCGGCGGATCGCGTCGAGTGCGCCCTGTCCGGTGACCGCCTCGATGCGCCGCACGCCCGCCGCCACGCCGCTCTCGGCTTCGAGCTTGAACAGCCCCGCGTCGCCGGTCCGCGCGACGTGCGTGCCGCCGCACAGCTCGGTCGAAAAATCGCCCATCCGCACCACCCGCACGAGGTCGCCGTACTTGTCGCCGAAAAACGCCAGCGCCCCGGCTTTCAGCGCGTCGCCGTAGGCCATCTCCTCGGTCGTGACCGGTGCGTTCTCGCGGATCCGCGCGTTGATCTCCTCTTCGATCGCGGCCAGCCGCTCGGCGCCCACCGGCCCGTTATGGCTGAAGTCGAAGCGCAGCCGCTCGGGCGCCACCAGCGATCCCGCCTGATGCACTTCGCCGCCCAGCAAATCGCGCAGCGCGTAATGCAGGATGTGGGTCGCCGAATGGTTGATCATCGACGCGTCGCGCCGCGCCCGATCGATCTTGAGCGTGACGCGCGCCCCGCGCGCAAAATCGCCCGGCGCGCCGCGCAGAATCCTGCCGATATGCAATATCAATCCGTCCTGCCGGCGCGAGTTGGTCACTTCGAACAACGCGCCCGACGCGGTCTCGATCACGCCGCGATCGCCGACCTGGCCGCCGCCTTCGGGATAAAAGGGCGTTTCTGAAGTGACTAACTCAACAAGCTCATCTGTGCCCTGCTCTGAACTGGTCCCTACGCCAACCACTGTGGAGCCGGCCGAGTCCTGTTCGTACCCTATGAACCGCGAACCCGCCCCAGTCTCCGCAGAAAAGCTCCTGTCGTAAGGGCGGGGATCGAGTCGGTCGGCCCTCCCGCGCGTGCGCTGCTCCTCCATCAGCCGCTCGAACCCGGCGACGTCGACTTCGAAGCCGTCATCGCGCAAGATGTCCTGCGTCAAATCAATCGGAAATCCGAACGTGTCGTGAAGCTTAAATGCGACCTCGCCAGGTAAAACCGCGCCGCGTCGGAAGACCTTACGCCATGAGTTTAGAAGATCGAGTCCACGATCGAGCGTCTCTCCGAAGCGTGTCGCTTCTTCTAATGTAACTGCCTTAATATCCGAAGATTGTTTGCTCAGTTCCGGGTACGCAACTCTCATTGCGCTGACGACACCACCAAATATCACGTCACGAGTACCGACGGTTTCAACTCCGCCAGCACATATTTCCGGCAAGAATGAAGGCTTAAGCCCGAGCTTATGTCCGTGAGCAACCGCGCGCCGTATTAGACGACGTAGAACGTATTGCCGGTCGTTGTTTCCAGGTCGCAGCCCATCTGCGATCAGGAAGGATATTGCCCGAGCGTGATCAGCGATCGCTCGATAGGAGACGTCCAGTTCTGTAGATTTACCGTAGTCCGGCCCATCAGTAAGACGCACCGCCTTGCCAATATCCGCGATAATGCGTTGAAAAAGATCGATGTCGTAGTTGCCCAGGTAGCGCCCCGCCTCGATACTCTGCAAGACCGCCGCCACCCGCTCCAGCCCGGTCCCGGTATCCACGTGCTGCTTGGGCAGCGGCGTCAGCTTGCCCGCCGCGTCGCGGTTGTACTGGATGAATACGAGATTGCCCAGTTCGATAAACCGCGCGCAGCCTTCGACGTTGACCGCGCAGCTCGCCCCGCGATGTGCATTCTGGTCGCACGCCTCGCCCGGCGAATCCGTCGGACGCGAGCCATCGGGCTCGCGATCGATATGGATCTCCGAGCACGGCCCGCATGGCCCGGTCTCGCCCATCTCCCAGAAATTATCTTTCTCGCCACAGCGTAGGATTCGTCCGGGCGGCAGGTTGGGGATCTTCTCCCACTCCGCATAAGCGTCGTCGTCGTCCTGGTAGACCGTCGCCCACAGCCGCGCGGCCGGAATCTCCCAGACCTTCGTCACCAGCTCCCAATGCCATCGGATCGCCTCGGCCTTGTAGTAATCGCCGAACGACCAGTTCCCCAGCATCTCGAAAAACGTATGGTGATAGCTGTCGCGCCCGACCGCCTCGAGGTCGTTATGCTTGCCCGAGATGCGCAGGCACTTCTGGCAATCGACCACTCGCACATCGGATGCGGTTCGCAAGCCCAAAAAGAAATCCTTGAACGGCACCATCCCGGCGTTGGTGAACAGCAGCGTCGGATCGCCTTTCGGAATCAGCGGCGCCGACGGGACAATCCGATGCCCGCGCTCGGCAAAGAAATCAAGAAACGATTTGCGAATTTCGTCCGTGGTCCAGCGCATAAGGCATCTATCTTAGCTCAGCTAACCCGCCGATGCAGTCCGCGCGAGGTTCATATTGCTCAGGGCGTTTTCAAGCGCGCCGCGATCGCCGCGCCGAACTGCTCAAAATGGCGAAGGTTCCAGGTGTACACCGTGTCGGCCGCGGCCTTGACCGCGCAGCGCGCGATTAGCGCGTCGTAAATCGTGCCACCCACGATACCCGTATCGGCCGCCGCCTTGATTGTCGCATGGTACTCGTCGCCGGTCAGTGCGACGAGCCTTAGCCGCTCGCGAATATTTTCCAGGAACAGCAGCACCTGCTCGCCGCTCAGGCGATGACGTCCGGGCAGCCGGGTCATCGTCGCGTAGACCTCGGCCAGGCTGTGCGCGGCACAGCAGTCGCGGCTGCGGTCGGCGCCGACAAAGACCTTCAGGCTACGCTCGTGATGCTCATGGTCTTCGAGAAAGACCGGGATCAGCACGGAGGTGTCGAAGAACGACCTCAACGCCGACTACCGGGATTATGCTCGTCGCGCTCGCGCCGGACCTGCTCGGCAGTCGCCTGCACGGTCGCCGCTGACAGCGGCTCGCCGCTGCGGAAAACCCACACCCCGCGCTTTTTTCTGAGCTGCGCGGTACCGCGAGAGGGCCGCAGCATAATCCGATCGCCGAAGCTCTCCAGCTCCAATTCATCGCCCGCCACCAGTTGCAGCTTGTCGCGCACCGGCTTGGGCAGCACGATTCGGCCCACCTTATCGATCGTTAATCTGGTAGCCATGATTCCCATTATCCATAGCTGTTTCCCAAACTCAATTGGTATCCCATCCAGTCGCAAGAGCTGTTTTCCGCCGTTACCGACCTACGTCCGAGGTTACATCTGGCCACGCGGGTTGGCCCGATCTTCGAGACCATCGGCGCAAGGATGAAATTTTTCGCCTTTCGCTTTTTCTACTTCAAGCGATGTTTCACGTGAAACAATTCTCCGTACGTTTGCGGTGAAATCCTGCACCCGCCCGCGCGCCGCCTGCGCTCCTGATGAGTCAAACGCGCCGCCCTGATAACCTGATCGGCGAGGCATTCGCGCGATGGCTGATCACGACCTGATTCTCGAACTCGCCCGCTTCATCGAACGCGTCTCGGCGATCGGCCGCACCGGCCTCGCCTTCAAGCCCGACGGCTACGACGCCGAGCGCTATGAAGATCTCCTGCGCGAGGCCGCCCGGATGCGCGCGGCGCTCGATCGCGACCCCGCGCTCGACGCGGCCGCATTGCTCCGCCGATGGCACGATGAGACCGGCCGCGGCTACGACGGCTACGTCACGGCGGGCGCCGGATGCGGCGCGATCGCGTTTAACGATCGCGGCGAGCTTCTGATGATCCAGCGGCCGACCGGCGCGTGGTGGTATCCGACCGGCTTCTGCGACGTTGGGGAATCGCCGGCCGAAAACGTCGCCCGCGAGGTCCGCGAGGAGACCGGCTTTATCGTCACGCCGACGCGGCTGATCGGGATCGTCGATTCGCTCAAGGTCGGCTCGCCGGCGCGCCACATCTACTCGATGCTCTTCCTGTGCCGCATCGACGGCGGCGCCATGCGCCTGCATCCGCTCGAGACGCTCGACGCCGGCTTTTTCGCGCTCGACCGCCTGCCCGCGCCGCTCCACGGACGCGACCGCAAATGGATCGCGCTCGCGCGCGAATTCCAGTTTGCCGGCCGGGTCGAGGCCTTTTTCGATCCGCTCTGAGAATTGATCGCGTCGTCAGACCCGCCGCGCGGCATGGTACGCAGGTTGGTTCAGAAGGCGGTCGCGTGCTCGGCCGTGCGCACCGCCAGCGCGAACATCGCAAGCGCGAAGGCGACGGCGATCGCGACCGCAAAGAGCGTCGCCGGGAGCGACGCCGCGCCTGCGGTCTGCCCGGTATAGAGGCTCGCGCGCAGCGCGCTCATTCCGTAGGTGAGCGGATTCAGGCGCATCGTCAATTGCATCGCGGCCGGCGCACCGGCGACCGGCCAGAACGCGCCCGAGAGCAGCCAGATCGGAATCAGGATCAGGTTCATGATCGCGTGGAAGCCCTGCGTCGATTCGATCTTCCATGCGATCAGCAACCCAATACAGGTCAGCGCGAACGCGATCACCGCCATCATCGAGGCGGCGAACAGCACCGCGCCGAGCGTCAGCCGGATTCCTGCCAGCGGCGCCAGCACCAGAAAAATACAGCTCGGCACCCACGCCAGCGTGGTCGCGCCCAGCGCCTGGCCGAGCACGATCGTGCGGCGCGAGATCGGCGCGACCAGCACGCTCTGCAGGAAGCCTTCGCGCCGATCCTCGACGGTCGAGATGGTCGCGAAGATCGCCGTGAAGAGCAGCACGAGCACGATGAACCCCGGATAGAGGTACTGGAAATAGTTCATCCCGGCGGGCATCCCGGCCGGCTTGAACGACGCCTTGAGTCCCGCGCCGAGCAGAATCCAGAAGACCAGCGGCTGCAGGAACGATCCGATCACGCGGCTGCGCTGCCGGCAAAAGCGCGTGATCTCGCGCAGCCACAAGGTCCCCGCCTGCAATCCGGTTTCGCTCATCGCCGGTTCCTGCTCACTCGGCCATCGGCGGACCGGCGTGAAACGCCGCGCCGGTCAGCTTGACGAAGACGTCCTCGAGGGTCGGCTTGCCGAAGGTCACGGTCTCGATCTCGGCGCCAAAGGCCTCGACCACGTCGCGCACGAATTCGTGTCCGCGCGGCCGCTCGATGCGGATCGTGCCGTCGACCATCATCGTCGCGACGCCCATCTGCGCGTTGATCCTTGCGCTCAGCGCGGCGGCCTCGCGCGCGACGATCACGACCACGTCACCGCCGACGCGCGCCTTCAATTCGCCGGGCGGCGCGATCGCCACCAGGCGCCCCTGATGGAGCACGCCGATCCGATCGCAGCGTTCGGCCTCCTCCATGTAATGCGTGGTCAGCACGATCGTCACGCCGCCGGCGTCGCGCAGGTGGGCGAGATAATTCAGGAACTCGCGCCGCGCCGCCGGATCGACGCCGGTGCTCGGCTCGTCGAGCACCAGCAGTTCGGGCTCGTGGAGCAGCGACTTGGCCAGCTCGACGCGCCGCTTCAGGCCGCCCGACAGTGTCTCCGCCAGGTCGCCCGCACGCGCGCTCAATCCGAGTTGATCGAGCATCGCGGCGATGCGCGCCTTGAGCCGCGCGCCGCTGATGCCGTAGAGGCGCCCGTGATGCGCGAGGTTCTCGGCAACGGTCAGCTTGCCGTCGACGCTTGGATGCTGAAAGACGACGCCGAGCTTGCGCCGCAGCGCGAGGGTGTCGTGGCGCAGATCGCATCCGAGGATGCGCACGTCGCCCGCCTGCAATGGCGCCAGGGTCGAGATCAGCTTGAACAGTGTGGTCTTGCCGCCGCCGTTGGGACCGAGCAGACCGAAAATCTCGCCGCGCGCGATGGTGAAACTCACATCGTCGAGCGCCGTGCGATCGCCGTAGCTGAAACTGACGTGGGCCGCTTCGGCCGCGGGTGTGGGCGACGCGGATTGTGAATCGGCCCGCGCGTCGATCGGCGCGGACAATTCGTCGGACGGCGTGGGCGAGGCTGAAACGGACATCAGGCTTCGATACGGAATCGCGATGCGGCAAGAACCGGCAAAAAGGATTCCGCCTGATTATTCGCCCTTCGCGCGCCGCTCGCAACGCCCCCGGCTGCGCTCACTTGCCGTCGCCGTCCTTCTTAACGAAGTTGAGCGACGCCGAATTCATGCAGTAGCGCAGTCCGGTCGGCCGCGGTCCGTCGTCGAAGACGTGGCCGAGATGCGCGCCGCAGCGGCTGCACGTCACTTCGGTGCGCAGCATGCCGTGAGTGCGGTCGGCGACCGTCTCGATTCGATCGGGAGCGAGCGCGGCGTAAAAGCTCGGCCATCCGCAGCCCGAGTCGTACTTGGTCTCGGAATTGAACAGCTCGTTGCCGCAGCATATGCAGAGATACGCGCCCTGATCGTGCAAATCCCAATATTGCCCGGTAAAGGCGCGCTCGGTGCCCTTGCGGCGCGCGACTTCAAATTGTTCGGGGGTCAGCAGCTTGCGCCATTCTTCATCGGTCTTCGTGATCTTCGCGGCCATCGTATGTCCTCCAAAATGCGATCGTCCAACTTGCGATCATCGGCGCACCGATCGTCAATTTCGCGATCGTCCAGTGCACAATCGTCAATGCCGCGATCGCGGCGTCTTACCGCTGATCCTAACCCGCTTGGCCGCCGGACCCAACCGTCCGCGCGACGGCGGATTGGCGACGACACTATGCTCGATGAGCGTGCGCGCGATGACAAGGCGCGCGAAATCCCCTAGGCTGGGCGCTGGCATCGCTGTCACGGAGGCGCGCCCCGATGTTCGAAGACGAATCAGTTGACGTAGCCTGCCCGCAATGCGGCCAGCGCAATTCGCTCCTCGTGCGGGCGCTCGAAGAGCAGGCCGAGATTCATTTTGTCTGCGTCAAATGCGGCGCGGGCGTGAAGCTCGAAGCCAACGAATTTCGCGCGCGGCTCGACGCGGTGCGCGCCGAACTGCACGACCTCGAGCGCGAGGCGGCGCGCGGCCCGGCCGCCAAATCCCGGCGACCACGCAAGGACGACTTCAATATCTGAGCGCACGGGCGCGATGCGGGGCCGCACGTGCGCGTCGCAGGGCGCCTGAATCGTCCGGCCGATTTAAGCGGTCTGTGCGATCAGCTCCTCGACGTCGCGCAATCGATCCTTGCCGAAGAAGATTTCGTCGCCAACGAAAAAGGTTGGCGCGCCAAACGTGCCGCGCTCGACCGAGCGCTGCGTGTTCTCAAGCAGGCGGTCCTTGATTGCCTGGACGCCGGCGAGTTCGAGGATCCGATCGGCCTCGAGGCCCGACTCGGTCAGCGCCGCGCGCAGCACCGCGGGGTCGTCGAGCTTTTTGGGATCGGCCCACATGTGGCGAAACATCTCGTCGACGTAGCGTGGAAAGCAACCGAACGACTGCGCGGCGATCGCCCCGCGCATCGGCACCAGCGTGTTGACCGGGAAATACGGATTCATCTGGTAGCGCGTAATCCCGTGGCGGCGGACGAAGCGCGCGGTCTCGAGGCGCTCGTACGCTGGCTTGTTCTTGATTCCGACCAGGCTCTCGGCCGGCGAGCGGTTATTGGTCAGTTTGAAGACGCCACCGAGCAGGATCGGCACGTACTCGAATTTCACGCCGGTGCGCGTTTCGATCGCGGGAATGACCAGGTGGCTCAGATAGGCGTTGGGGCTGCCGAGGTCGAAATGAAATTCCACTTTGGTCATCGGTTCACCATTTTTCCTGGGGCGGCCGGATCTCCTGCTCGAAAGTCCAGGCGTCGGCCGGTTGGTTGTAAAGCTGCCAGTAGGCCTCGGCGACGGAGGCCGGATTCATCAGGCGCGCGGGGTCGAGATTGGCGAGCGCGCCGGCGCCCTCGCGATCCCTGATGCGCTCGCGCACCCAGGCGGTGTTGACGCCCGCGTCGATAATCAGATGGGCGACGTGAATGTTGGCGGGGCCGAGTTCGCGGGCGGCGCTTTGGGCAACCGCGCGCAGGCCGAATTTCGCGCTGGCGAAGGCCGCGTAGCCGACGCCGCCGCGCATGCTGGCGGTGGCGCCGGTGAAGAAGATCGCGCCGCGCCGCCGCGGCAGCATCAGGCGCGCGGCCTCGCGGCCGGCGAGAAATCCGGCATAGCAGGCCATCTCCCAGACCTTGCGAAAGACCCGGTCGGTGGTCTCGACGAGCGGAAAATTGACGTTGGCGCCGACGTTGAAGATGCAGACCTCGAGCGGCGCCTGGGCGTCGGCGTCACGCAGGAAGGCGATTATCTCGTCTTCCTTGCGGGCGTCGAGCGAGCGCGCCACGAGACGTCCGCCGGCGGCCGCGACTTCGGCGACCAGTGGGGCGAGCTTTTCACCGTTGCGGCGCCCGGCGAAGACCTGGAAGCCTTCCGCCGCAAAGCGTTTGGCGATTGCGCCGCCGATATAATCGCCGGCTCCGATGACCGCCGCGGTGGCCTTGCGATGTTCCACTGTAGTTACTCCGTGCGCGCCGCGGGGCGTGTTTCGCGATACGCAATCCCGATGATCCAACATCCATGCAAAGCGCCATGCGCAGATCCGTGCGACGCTTCAGGCTGGCGACGACGAGCGCGCTGAGCGGCGCGTCGCGGAGCGCCCCAGTATGCGCCGGGCCGTGGCGCTGAGAATGCGATCGGACAGCGCCGGGTCGCTGACCGCACGGGCCAAAATCACCGCACCGGCCATCCCGGCGAAGGCCGCGATCGCGGCGTCGTAGCGGTCGGCGGCCGACGCCGCGGGCATCAGCCCGGCGAGGGATTCGAGGCCGTCCTTCAAGCCCTCGGTAAAGGCCTGGCGCAGCGCGGCGCCGTGGCGCGCGATGTCGGCGCCGAGTGTCGCCACGACGCATCCGTCGCCGGGTGAATCGCGATGGGCCCGCGACAGGTAGCCGTCGACGATCGCCGGGAGCGTGCGCTTGCCCGGATGTTTTTCGGCCGCGCGTTGCCATTTGCGGCGCGAGCGCGCGAAGGCGAAACGGATCGCCTCAACGGCGATCGCGTCCTTGGAGCCGAACTGGCTGTAGAGGCCGCCGTGCGTGAGGCCGGCCTGCTCGGTGATCGCGTCGACGCCGGTTGCGCCGATGCCCTGCTCGCGGAACAGGCGCGCGGCCGAGAGCAGAATTTTTTCACGATTTTGTGCGGCCTGTGCTTTTGAAACCCGCATCGGACTCCCCGGCCCGCCGGGCCGCTCTTGACAAGATTGATTACGAGCGCCATTAATATATCAAACATGGAGCGCGTCATCAATAGCCTGGAAACAGCTTTCACCCGGATGAACCCCGGGATGGCGCCCACCTCCAACGCGAAGGAAGCCGGAATCCGGACAGGAACCATCATGAATGAAACCAGCGCGAGTTCGGCGCAGAAGGTCTGCGCGGTGATCGGTGTCGGCGAAGGGCTGGGGCTGGCGCTCGCGCGCCGTTTCGCCGCCGGGTACAAGGTCGCGCTGGTGGCGCGCAGCGCGGGTGTGATCGAGCCGGCGGCCGGCGAGATCCGGGCGGCCGGCGGAGTCGCCTTGCCGATCCAGTGCGACGCCACGGTCGAGGCGGCGGTGGCCGCGGCGCACGAGCGGATCGTCGGCGAGCTGGGACCGGTCGAAGTGCTGATCTACAACGGCGGACGGCGCCCGATGGATCGCCTGATGGAGACCACGGCGAAGGTTTTTGAAGAGACCTGGCGGCTGCATACCTTCGGCGCGTTTCTGTGGGCCAAGCAGGTGGTGCCCGCGATGATCGCGCAACATGGCGGGGCGATTCTGATCACCGGGGCGACGGCAGGAATCCGGCCGTGGCCGAATTCGGCGGCGTTTGCGCCGGCCAAGTTCGCGGTGCGCGGCCTGGCGCAGGTGATGTCGCGCGACCTGCATCCGCAGGGGATCCACGTGGCCTACGTCAACGTCGACGGCGGTATCGACATGCCAATGCTGCGGAAGTTTCGTCCGGAAGCGAAGACCGAGAACCTGATCAAGCCGTCGGCGATCGCCGACGCGTTCTGGTACCTGGCGCATCAGGATCAGAGCGCGTGGAGCCACGAGCTCGACGTCCGGCCGTTCAACGAAAAGTTCTAGGACGGGCCTAAGTAGTTATCGCGATGGCGAACGATTTGACCTTGGAGCGGCTCAGTGCGGCCGACGTCCTGCTGACGACCTGTCTGGACTGGGCGGTCGCGATCGAAATTCCGCTGTCGGCGGCGCTGACCGACTATCGCCATTCGGTCGTGTGGCGGCCCGCCTACCGGGCGGCATGGCAACGTAATTTCGCCGGACGGCCGACGGCGTCGCCGAGGACAGCAACATGACTGGACCGATGGAAGGCGTGCGCGTGCTGGACCTGACGACGATGGTCGCCGGTCCGGTGGCGGCGATGATGCTGGGCGATCAGGGCGCCGACGTAATCAAGATCGAGCCGCCGGGCGGCGATCTGATGCGCGGGCTGAACTACGGACGCCGCGGCATGTCGGGGACGTTCCTGGCCTGCAACCGCAACAAGCGATCGCTCGCGGTCGATGTCAAAACCGGCGAGGGTCTCGAGATCTTACGCAAGCTAATTGCGACGGCCGACGTGCTCGTGCATAACTTCCGGCCCGGCGCGGCCGCGCGCATCGGACTGGGCGAAGCGGCGGTGCGCGCCATCCGCCACGATATCATCTACGTGTCGATCAGCGGCTTTGGCGAGAGCGGACCGTACGCAAGTCAGCGCGCTTACGATCCGGTGATCCAGGCGCTGTGCGGACTGGCCGATATCCAGCGCGAGCGCGACACCGGACGTCCGCGGATGGTGCGGACGATTATCGCCGACAACACGACGGCGCTGATGGCGGCGCAGGCAATCACGGCAGCGTTGTTCGCGCGCGAACGATCGGGCGAAGGACAGCACGTGCGTCTCGCGATGCTCGACGCGATGATCGCATACCTGTGGCCGGAGGCGATGCCGAGCCTGACCTTCGTCGGCGAAGAACGCGATCCGGCGGCCGGCGAGATCCGGGCGGCCGGCGGAGTCGCCTTGCCGATCCGCCAGGTCTCTTCAAAAACCTTCGCCGTGGTCTCCATCAGGCGTGACCGCCGCGGCGCTGTCCGACGACGAATGGGCGGGACTGTGCCGGGCGCTCGAGCGGGCCGATCTGATCGACGACGCGCGCTTCAAGACCGCGGGCGACCGGACGATCAATGCGGTGGCGCGGCGCGAGACGGTGGCTGCCGAGCTCGAGAAATGGCGCGCGGCGGAGATCCTGCCGCGGCTGCTGGCCAACGACGTGCCGTCGGCGCCGGTGCTGAGCCGATTCGAGATCCTGCAGGATCCGCAAGTGCGCGAAAATCACATCCTGGAAGAGTTCGAGACGGGCGGCGGCGCGCTTCGATCGCACGCCCGCGGAAATCCGCCGCCTGGCGCCGGCGCTCGGCGCCGACAGCGCGGGCATCCTCGAAGAGTTGGGTTACGGCGCGAATGACCTCGCGCGCCTGGAGCGCTATCGCGTGGTGTATCGTCAGGCGGGCGCCGCGCCGACTGAGTAATCAAGGCGCGATCCGCGCGGAGCGCCGCAAAGGAGTAAAGAGTGACTAATCCGAAACCAGTCGCAATCGTGACCGGTGTGGGTCCGGGCACGGGCGCGGCGGTGGTGCGGCGCTTTGCGCAGGGCGGATACGCCGTCGCGATGCTGGCGCGCAAGCGCGAGCGGCTGGCGCGGCTCGAACAGGAAATCGCCGGCGCGCATGCATATCCGTGCGACGTCACCGACGAGGCGCAGATCGACTCGGCGCTCGCGGCAGTCCGGGCGGACCTCGGCACGCCGAACGTGCTGATCCATAACGCGGTCGGCGGCGCGTTCGGCAACTTTCTCGAGATCAAGCCCGAAGTGCTGAACCAGAATTTCCAGGTCAACACGATGGCGCTGCTGTATCTCGCGCGGCGGCTCGCGCCGGCGATGATGGCCGCGGGCCACGGCGCGATAATCGCCAGCGGCAATACGTCGGCGCTGCGCGGCAAGCCGGGCTTTGCGGGTTTCGCGCCGACCAAGGCGGCGCAGCGCATCCTGGCGGAATCGATCGCGCGCGAGATCGGACCGAAGGGCGTGCACGTCGCGTACGTGCTGATCGACGCGGTGATCGACCTGGGATGGACGCGCAAGCGCTGGCCGGACGCGCCCGCCGATTTCTTCATCACGCCCGCGGCGATCGCTGAAGAGATCTGGCACGTGACGCATCAGGAGCGCTGTGCGTGGTCGTTCAACGTCGAGGTTCGTCCATTTCGTGAAGTGTGGTGACAAGGCGCGGAGTGCCGGAGTCGCGGTCACTTCAGCGGTGAAATCGTGGGTAAGTGCGCGGTGCAGTTGGGATCGCCTGGCGCCCGGCAAATACACGGCTTGGCGCGATTCCGCACAGCAACGAAGCGGTCGTGAATCGCGCGACCCACCTTGAAGTTCGAGGGTGAGCCAGCCGCCAGGGAAGCTCTGCACCAGGCTCTGCGGTCACCCTGAGCGAAGCGCATGGGTCCCGGATCCGGGATTCTTCGCTGCGTTCAGAATGACAACCTAAACTTGTGCAGAGGTTCACTAGGGAAGCTCTGCACAAGTGTTTCGGTTCGGGTATAAATAGTTAGTTGGGTC
>JADEYI010001871.1_pt1 | contig 13007 bp, 12 predicted proteins | sample 8542331 | NCBI WGS metagenome assembly JADEYI01 (sample SAMN16510988, study PRJNA670497) | mine drainage metagenome | isolation source: biofilm near Copperflume 1 | place: Germany: Marsberg coppermine Kilianstollen | collected 2018-02 | reverse complement strand
ATCCGGGACCCATGCGCTTCGCTCAGGGTGACAGCAGAGCCTTGTGCAGAGGTTCTCTATCGGCGATTGGTGCGGCGGCGTCGCAGGCGCCGCTCGCCGCCGTGCTGGCCCGGTCCGACGGCGCGCCTTTGTGGAAGCGCATGATCAATTCGCTGCGCGCGATATAGGCCGTCGCCTCATGCACGAAGCCCTGGTCGGTCAGGATCCGCGTCAGGCTCGCGCAGGTATAATGCGTGATGTGCTCGTCGCGGTAGCCGCCCGGCGCAAAAAAGCCGTAGAGCGGCTCGATAATGCGCCAGCCGATTTTAGCGTAATCGGGCGTGCCGATAATCAGCATGCCGCCCGGCGCGAGCACCCGGTCGAGTTCGCTGAACAGGGCCGCCGCGTAGGGAATATGCTCGATCACCTGCGAGCTGATCACGCAATCGAACGATCCGTCACGAAACGGCAGCGCGAAGGCCGATCCGCGCAGCACCGGAATCCCGAAGCGCCGCAGATAGCGGACCTTGCCCATGCTGTAGTCCATCCCGATCGCGTAGTTGAGGCTCTGGATTATCATGCTCGAGCCGCAGCCCGCGTCGAGCACCCGCTCGGCGCCACGCGCCCACAGCGTGGTGATGCGATGGCGCTTGCGCTGCCAGAAGCGCTGGATCGGAATGGGGCTGTAAAAGGCGCGTGCGTCGTAGTCGGCCGAGGCGATCGAGTTGCGCAATTTCCACAGGCGCATCGCCGCCCGCGTGAGGTCCATCCCGAAGCGCAGCAGGCGCGCATGCGATCGGCCGGCTTCGCGCGGAAAGTAGGTGAACGGCACCTCGTACACGCTGTAGCCCTGCGCGTAGGCCTTGACCAGCACCTCCTCGAGCACCTCGAAGTTGCGGCTTTCGATCTCAAGACCGGCCAGCGCCTCGCGCCGGTAGAGCCGAAAACCGCTCGACATGTCGCGCACCGGCATCGAGAGCACCCGGCGCATCGCGAAGTTCAGCAGGCGGCTTAGCCAGTCGCGCACGAAATCCGCATAGGTGACTCCGCCGTGGGTATAGCGCGAGGCGATTACAATGTCCGCGCGATGGCGCGCGCGCCACATCTTGGCGACGAAGGCCGGCTCGTGCGACATGTCGGCGTCGAGCGTAAGGATAAAGTCACCGCGCGCTTCGGCAAATCCGGTCTCGAGCGCTCCCGCGTAGCCGCGCCGCCGCTCGGGGATCACGCGCGCGCCCAGCTCCTCGGCGATGGCGCGCGTATCGTCGGTCGAGCCGCCATCGATCACCAGGATTTCACAGGCGAGCCGCTCGCGCCGCATCAGCGCGCCCAGGCGCGGAATCAGCACGCGCAGATTGTCGCTCTCGTTGAGGACCGGAAGAATGATCGAAATGTCCATTGCCGTTGCCGAACTTTTATTTGGAATCGGCGGCAAAAGGAACCGGCCCTCCGCGCGCGCGGGCCAATTCCGATCGCGCGGGCGCCGGCAATTCCGATCGCGATGCGGCGCGGCGCTTGCCGCGTTGCGCTGTGCGCCGTAGTCTCGACGGGTGGGGCAATGCTGCGGAGCGGGGTGGCCGGCGATGAAATCTCTCAGTAGCGGGTTTGGCTGGATGATCGCGGCGATCGCGATCGTTGGCGTGCTCTCCGCCGCAGGTGTCGCACGCGCCGCCCATCATGCCAGATCGGCGGCCAATGAAGAGGGCGGTACGCATTCGCGCGGTCGCGGACGCGCCGCTCCGCCACCCGCCGTGCCGCTCGATCAGATCCGCGTTTTCGGCGATCGTCCCGCACCCTTCGCGCTCGACGCGCATGCCGCGATGCTGATCGATGCGCGCAGCGGCGACCTGCTGTACGCTTACAACGAGCACGAGCGGATGCAGCCGGCGAGCCTCGCCAAGATGATGACCTTTTACCTGACGCTCCAGGCGCTCAGCCAAAAGCGCGTCACGCTCGACACGCCGGTGCCGATCAGCGAGGCGGCCTGGCGGCTCTCGCTCAACAATTCGGTCTCGCGGATGTTTTTGCAGGTCGGCCAGCGCGTGCCGCTCAAGGATCTGCTCTACGGCCTGATGGTCTCGTCGGGCAACGACGCGGCCGTCGCGCTGTCCGAGTACCTCGCCGGCAGCCAGGACGCCTTCGCCGAGCAGATGAACGATCAGGCCGCCAAGCTCGGCCTCAGCGAGACCCATTTCGCCAATCCCGACGGCCTGCCGGTCGACGGCGAATACACCACCGCCGCCGACATGGTGAAGCTCGGCCGCGCGCTGATCGTGAATTTCCCGATGGCGCTAGATTACACCTCGACCAAGGAATTCACCTTCGACAAAATCACCCAGCGCAACTTCAATACGCTGCTGTTCTATGACGCGCGGGTCGACGGGATCAAAACCGGCCACGTCCAGGAGGCCGGCTATCATTTGGTCGCCTCGGCGCGCACCCCCGACATGCAATTGATCTCGGCCGTGATGGGCACGCCGAGCATGGAGAAGCGGCGGGTCGAGACCGACAAGCTGCTCGACTGGGCCTTTCGCACCTTCACCACCGTGAGCCCCGATTGGCATCGCGCGGCGCCCGCCGACCTGCGCGTCTACCAGGGCGACGTCGATCGCGTGCCGATCGCGCCGGCCGGCGGCACGCCCTATTTCACCGTCTCGCGCGGCGACGAGACCAGGGTCACGCTGGCCGCGACCTTCCCGCCCCGGCCGCTGGTCGCACCGCTTGCGCAGGGCACCCCGGTCGGCGAACTGGCGATCACGATCGCCGGCAAGCCGGTCTCGTCGGTGCCGCTGATTACACAGACCGCGGTCGGCGAAGGCGGTATCGTCCATCGGATGGCCGACGCGGTCCGCCTGCGGCTTTGACGCGGTTCGCCTGCGGCATTAAGAGACTCGGCTGAAACATTTGCTGCGAACCGCGCTCGCCCGGCGGTGAAATACGACGGCCGCAGTAGCACTCGGATGAGCGCCACCGCGGCCGTTTCGCATGAATGTTACGTGCGCGAACCGCTTAGGCGGTGCGCTCGTTGACAAACTTGCCGATCACTTCGACCGCCTGCTGGCCCTCGGGCAGAAATGCCGCAAAGAGCTGCCACACGTGGATCATCTCGGGCCACACTTCGAACTTGGCCTGCACGTCGGCGGCCTTCGCGTTGGCGGCCAGCCGGTTCGAATCATCGAGCAGCGTCTCGGCTTCGCCCACCTGGATCAGCAGCGGCGGCAGACCCTTCAAGTCCGCATAGAGCGGCGCGGCGAGCGGTGTGCGCGGATTTTGCCCGGCGAGATAGGCAGCCGCCATCCCGAGCAGCCCCTCGCGCTGCACCACCGGATCGACCGCCGCCTTGCTCTTCATCGTCCCGCCGATCCCTTCGAGGTCGATCCATGGTGACAGGCATACGCCCGCCCCGGGCATCGGCAGGTTGGCCTCGCGAATCGCCACGAGCGTCGCGACCGTCAATCCGCCGCCGGCCGAATCGCCCGCGACCGCGACCCGGTTGGGCCTAAGCCCCTGCGCGATCATCCAGCGGTAGGCCGCCACCGAATCGTCCACCGCCGCCGGAAACGGATGCTCCGGGGCCAGGCGATAGTTGATCCCGAGCACGCGCGCGCCCGAGGCGCGCGAGATGCGGCCCATCAGGTCGCGATGCGTATTGATCGATCCGATGACGTAGCCGCCGCCATGCAGGTAGAGCACGGCGCGATCGGCGCTGGCGTTGGGCGCCGCGATCCATTCGGCCTCGACCCCGCCGGCGCTGACCTTTTCGCACTTGATATCCGCGGCGAGCGGCGTGCCGGCCGCCATCTGCTCGAACACCACGCGCAATTGCTGCGGCGTGGTCGCCCCACTTTCCAGCACTGCCTTCATCGCATCTTTCGCCATCTGAAGCTCGGGACTAGCCATCGCGTAATCTCCTTGGTTGGGTAAATCGGAGGCGACCGGCGCGCCGCCCGATTGGTCCCGCGACATTAGCGCAGGCCGCGGCGGTGCGACAAACCCGCGCCCTCAATCGTTGCGCAGCAGGCCGGCCAGCCCGGCGAAGAGCAGCGGCGTGATCGTCCAGCCGGCCAGGATATGCAGCCAGAGGTACCAGCGCAGCATCCGCGCCGGCAGCGTCTCGCGTCCGGTCTCGGCCGCGCACGCCGCGTCACCCTGGCTCGGGCGATGGCGCGGGTTGGGCCGCCAATAGGTGCCCTGATGCAGGTCGACCACCGGCAGGAAATTCTCCAGCGAATAGATGAAGCTGCTGAAGGGCGGATAGTGCGCCGGCGGCGCGCCGCTGCGGCAAAAGGCCTCGTAAGCGCTCGCTTCGGTCGGGGTGATCAGCCGCGCCTGGTAGCCACGGCGAAACAGCATCGCGCCCACCGCGACGAAGCCCACCACCCACCACAGCGCGCGCAGCGGACGGTAGCCGTAGCCGATCGTCGCGCGCATCGCCAGGCGCCAGATGCGCTCCGGCAATGGCAGGCCGCCATACTCGGTAAGCGCCGTCTCCTTGGCGACCTCGACTCGCGTAGCACCCTCTTCGGCGCCGTTCGCGCGCAGCACGGTCGCCAGTTGCCGATAGGGCTGCGGCTGCGCCAGCATCGCCTGGGGCTGCCGATCGAGCCACTCGAGCCGCTGGTCGGCGTCGCCCGGCCCGCCACTGAAATCGCCGTAGACAAATCCGGTGATCAACAGATTGCCCGCCGCCGGCCAACTCGCCGCGTCGTCCCATAGCGAGCCCACCTGCGTGCCGCTCAGATCAAGCTGGGTGCGCGGCGTGATTCCGATCTTGACCCAGTAGAGCGCCCCGCGGATAGTCGCGCGCTCGGCGTTAAGCCCATTGTCGCCCGTGCCGGTAAAGCGCGCGTCGTTGAAGCTCAGCGCCTGCCCGACCCGCGCCAGACGGAAGTCGAGCATACCGCCGGTCTCGAAGCCGTTATGAAAAAGTGCGTCGCCGCGAATCGTCGCCTCGACCAGCGACAGGGGCTGATCGCCGATCAGATGGCCCCCCGTGCAATCGAGACTGCCCTGGAGGTCCGCGCGGTAGAAATTTACGTCGTCGTAGCGCCCCAGGCGCAAGACCACGTCGCCGGCAATCACCGCCTGCTCGGCGTCGATCGTGCCGGTCCAACTGCGGCGCAAATCCAGGTCGGCGAGGTGCGCGTACGAAAGATCGATCCCGGCGGGGATCGCGGAGTTGAGGATCGTCAGCGGCGGCGTGACCACCTGATAGGAGAGGTCGAACATCCCGGTAATCCGCGCGCCGGCGATCCCGACGCCGCTCGGATGCACCAGCTTGGCCGCCACCGGATCGGTCAGCAGCCAAGCCAGCACGGCGGCGCGAATCGTGCGGTCGGCGCCCCATGACGAGGCCTTCGCCAGATTATTCGACGGGTCGTCGGGATCGGAGCTGGGACCAGTCCAGTGCAATTCGCGATAGGGCGCGTTGCGCACCAGCTTCAACTCGGCCGGAGCCAGATCGCCAAAGGCCGCGCGCGCCATCCGCTCGAGCGTGTCGGACGCCGCCGCCTGCCGCGACTGCTCGAGTATCGCGCGCGGCGCGGCGCTCGCCCGCGCGGCCGGCACCGCGAAGATCGCCAACGCGATCATGATCGCCGACAGTGCCGCGGCGATCACCGGCTCGGGGCGCACGGTCACCGCCGCCGCTCGCGCAATCGACGTCATAAGCCTTGCGCCGACCGCGCGTCAGCCGCGGGCGTCAACGACTTAGCGAAACTCCGGCAGGACTTCTTCGGTCACCAGCTTCATGTTCTGATCGATATCCTCGCTCCGGCAGGCCCAGCTAATCAGCACGGTGCCGGCCCCCGCATCGATATATTCCTTGAGCCGCTTGCGGCAATCTTCGGGATTGCCATAGAGCGTGTAGCGCCCGGCAATCTTCGAGAAATCCTGCGCGTAGGTGCCGCCCAGAGCCTTGGCCGCCTGCTCGCGGGCGAAATCGCGATCGTTGTAGACCGACGCGAAGATGAACAGCCCCGGCCGGAACTTGCTCATGTCGCGCCCGGCTTGCGCGCCGAACTGCTTAATTTTGGTGATACTCTCGTGCAACATCTCGGGTGTGTACATGTACGGAATCCAGCCGTCGGCGTAGGTCGCCGCGCGCTTCATCGCGGGCTCCTTGCGTCCCGCCACCCAGATCGGCGGATGCGGCTTCTGGGTCGGCGACGGGCTCACCGTCACGCCCGAGAATTTCGTGTAGCGCCCCTCGAAGGTCACGTTCTTCTCGGTCCACAGCCGCTTGATCACTTCGAGCGCTTCGTTGGTCCGCGAGCCGCGCTGATTGACCGGCACGCCACAGGCCTCGAACTCCTTGGGGAACTCGCCGCCGATTCCAATCCCCATGTGGTAGCGGCCGCCCGACGCCACGTCGAGCACCGAGGCCAGCTTGGCCACGACCATCGGCGGATACAGCGGCAGCAGCACAACCGTGCTCATCAGCTTGATTTTCGTGGTTGCGCCGGCGGCGACCGACAGGGCGATCAACGAATTGGCGACCGGCCCATGGAACATCATGTGCTCGCCGCTGACCAGGTAATCGTAACCTAACGCCTCCGCGCGCCGCGCGAAGTCGGGAATTCCCTTGGGCGACGGGATTGCGACGCCGAACTCTACTGCTGCCACTGGCGATTCCTCCAATTATCGATCGAATACCGCGCGACCGGCGCTTATGCCCGGCGGCGCACGTCAATTTCCCTTGCCGTTTAGCATAATCCCGGTGCAATCTGTAACCCGCGCCGCGCCCGCCCGAGGCGCGCGCAGCTAACCGCGATTCGCCGAAGGAGACGCCTATGCCAAATCAATCCAGCCGCTTCGTTCCACCCACGGCCGCGACGGTCGCCGCCGGATGGACGCTGCGTGCCGTCACCCCGCCGAGCATCCTGTTCGGCGCCAACGGGATGCGCGTCGGGCCCGACGGCCGGCTCTACGTCGCGCAGGCCTTTGGCAGCCAGGTCAGCGCGATCGACGTGACCAGCGGCGCGGTCTCGACCATCAGCCCGATTGGCGGTCCGATCGTCGCCCCCGACGATCTCGCCTTCGACTCGCACGGCACGCTCTACATCACGGAAGTGATGAGCGAACGGGTCTGCGCGCGATCGCCCAACGGCGACCTGCGCATCATCGCCGACAAGGTTCCCGCCGCCAACGGCATCACGGCGTGGCGCGATCGGCTGTTCATGGACGAATGCCGCCATGACGGCCGGCTCTTCGAGCTCTTCGCCGACGGGCGCGCACCGCGCCAGATCGCGGCCAATCTGCCGCTGCCCAACGCCCTCTCGGTCGGTCCCGACGGCAAGATCTATTTCCCCGCGATCGGCGCCAACGAGATCTGGCGGGTCGCGCTCGAAGGCGGCAAGCCCGAGGTGTTCACCACTGACGTCGCCGTGCCGACCGCGGTCAAATTCGACAGCAAGGGCTTTCTGCTCTCGACCCAGGGCCGCAGCGGCGAGATCTTGCGCTTCGACATCCAGAGTGGCGAGCGGCGCGTGGTCACCACGATGCGCCCCGGCATCGACAACTTCGCGCTGACCGACACCGATCGCCTGTTCGTCTCGCATTTCGTCGATGGCGGCGTGGCGGAAATCATGTCCGACGGCACCGAGCGCCGCCTGGTCGCGCCGGGATTTTGCGGCCCGATGGGTATCGCGATCGCCGACGACGGAACGATCTATGCCGCCGACGGCATCAGCATGGCGGCGGTCGCGCGCGACGGCGCGAGCCATCGCGTCGGCCTGCTCTTCGACGGCCATTTCCCCGGCTTCGTGCGCGGCGTCACCAGGGGCGTAAACGGCACGCTCATCGCCACGACTTCCGGCGGCGATGTCACGGTCTATCATCCGGTCACCCACGAAATGGAGGTGCTCGCGACCGGCTTACACGAACTCTTCGACGTCACGATCGGCGCCGGCGGCGCGGTCCTGGTGGCCGAGGGCGGCGAGGGGCGCGTGCTCGAGATCGCTGGCGGTGCGCTCAAGGAAAAGGCCCGCGGCCTGTCCCATCCAACCGGCATCGCGGCCGCCGCCAATGGCGCCTGCTTCGTCGCGGAGAGCGGCAAGGGGCGTGTCGCCCAGATCGACGGCGGCACCGCGACCGCGATTATCGAGGGCCTCAAGGAACCACAGGGCCTCGCGATCGACGGCGACAATCTCTACGTGGTCGACGCCGGCGCACATGAACTCATCTCCTATTCGCTCAAGACCCGCCGGCGCGAGACCATCGCCACGAAGCTGCCGGTCGGCGCCGCGCCGGGCGTGATACCGAAATTACTGATGGGCATTCCGGGGCTGTTGCCCGGACCGCTGCATCCGTTCGCCGGCGTCACCGTCGGCAACGATGGAACGGTCTACGTCGCCGCCGATGGCGACGGCAGCGTGATCGCGATCAGCCGCGCCTGACCCCCGATCACCGCGGCGGTATGGGTTGCGCTCCCGCGCCGCCTATACCGCCGCACGACGATCGCGATTACGAACTCGCGCCCGCGCGCGGCGCGGCTTTACAGCGCATCGCGCGGCCCGCTAGATCTCGTCGCGGCGCGGGTTTAACCCACGCAAGGAGCCTTACGGCAATGGCGGAAAATTTTGTCCTGGTACATGGCGCATGGCATGGCGCATGGTGTTGGGCCGGCGTGATCCGTCAGCTCGAACTGGCCGGACATCACGCGCTCGCGGTCGACCTGCCCGCGCATGGCACGAACCACCTCGACCCGGCCAAGGCGACCCGCGCGCTTTACGTCGAGAGCGTCGTGCGCGCGATCGAGGATCGCAATCTCAAAGAGGTCGTGCTGGTCGGCCACAGCCTCGGCGGCATGACCATCGCCGGCGTCGCCCAGCGCATTCCGCAACGGCTCAAGCGCGTGATCTTCGCGACGGCCCTGGTGATTGCCGACGATTCGAGTCCGTTTGTCGATATGGGTCCGCTGATGCCACCCGAGATGGCCGCGCATATGCACGGCCTGGCCGAAGGCGCGTCCGCCTTCACGCTCTCGGCCGAGCGCTTTCGCAGCCACTTTATTCAGGACGGCTCGCGCGACCTGCAGGATTACGTGCTCTCGGCGCTGGTCCCCGAACCGACCGCGCCGGCCAACGAGCGCGCCTCGCTCGCCGAATTTTACAAGTCGCACGTGCCGGCCAGCTACGTCTTCTGCGAGGACGACATCATTTTCGACGACCCGAAGAAATGGCAGAGCTTCGCGAGCAAGCTGCGTAATCCGACCGTAAGCTCGATCAAGTGCGGCCACGAGCTGATGTTTACCCAGCCGGTCGCGACGGCGAAGGCGCTCGCCGATCTGGCGGGCGGCTGACCGGCCTGGCGCGGCCGATCGCCGCGACGACGGTGCTTCGGCTGCGGACCGCGCGATGCTAGATTAGGCGGCGCGTGCAGCCCCTGCTCGAAGTCAAAGATTTGCGGACGTCGTTCTTTACCCCGCGTGGCGAACTCCGCGCCGTGGACGGGGTGAGTTTCTCCGTTGCGCCGGGCAAGCTCACTGGGCTGGTCGGCGAATCGGGCTCGGGCAAGACCGTCAGCGTGCTCTCGATCATGCGCTTGCTGCCCGAGCGCGCGCGCGTGGTCGGCGGCTCGATCACCTTCGACGGTACCGACCTGCTCGCGCTCGGCGAACCCGCGATGCGTGCGATTCGCGGCGCGCGCATCGCGATGATCTTCCAGGAGCCGATGACCTCGCTCAACCCGGTCTTCACCATCGGCAGCCAGGTCGGCGAGGCGATTCGCCTGCATCAGCGCACCTCGCGGTCCGAGACCCGCAACCGCACCGTCGAGGCGCTGCGCATGGTCGGCATCGCCGACGCCGAACGCCGCATCCGCGACTACCCCCATCAGCTTTCCGGCGGGATGCGCCAGCGGGTGATGATCGCGATGGCGCTCGCCTGCAATCCGCGCCTGCTGATCGCCGACGAACCGACCACCGCGCTCGACGTGACGATCCAGGCGCAGATTCTCGACCTCATCCGCGAACTCCAGGCGCGCCTCGGCCTCGGCGTGATTCTGGTCACCCACGACCTCGGCATCGTCGCCCAATACGCCGACGACGTGACGATCCTTTACGCCGCGCGCGTGATGGAGCAGGCCGCGACCGCCGAACTGTTTCGCAATCCGCTGAGTCCCTACACCAAGGGGCTGCTCTCCTCGATCCCCGGCATCGAGGGCGCGCGCTCGCGCCGCCTGCAAGCGATCCCCGGCTTCATCCCGGGGCCGCTCGATCCGCCCAGCGGATGCCGTTTTCATCCGCGATGCCCGATTGCGATCGACGATTGCGCGCGCGCCCAACCGGCCCTCGAACGCAAGGCTCCCGATCATTATGCCGCCTGCATCCGCGTCTGATCCGGCGGTCGCACCGCCCGCCGCCGCCACAACGCCCGGCGGCGCGCTCGTGCGATGCGTCAATTTGCGCAAGGAGTTCCCGGCCGGCTCCGAGGATCTGCTCGGCCGCAAGCGCCTTGCACTCAAGGCGGTCGACGGCATCAACCTCGCTATCGCGCCGGGCGAAACGGTCGGCCTGGTCGGCGAATCCGGCTCGGGCAAATCGACCCTCGGCCGCCTGATCCTCAAGCTGCTCGAACCGACCACCGGCCAGGTGATCTTCGACGGCCGCGACCTGGCCGCGCTAAGCCGCTCCGAATTGCGCAGCCTGCGCCGCTCGATGCAACTGGTCTTTCAGGATCCCTACTCGTCGCTTAATCCGCGGATGCGCGTGCGGGCGATCGTCGGCGAGGGCCTCGAGATTCATCACCTGGCCCGCGGCCGCGAAAAAGAAGACCGCATCACGCGCCTGCTCGCCCGGGTCGGGATGGGTCCCGAGGCGCTCGACCGCTACCCGCACGAATTCTCCGGCGGGCAGCGCCAGCGTATCGGCATCGCGCGCGCACTCGCCGTCGAGCCGCGCTTCCTGGTGCTCGACGAGCCGGTCTCGGCGCTCGACGTATCGATCCAGGCGCAGATCATCAACCTGCTCCAGGACCTGCAGGACGACCTGCACCTGACCTATCTCTTCATCGCGCACGATCTGCGGGTGGTTGAGCACATCAGCCGCCGTGTCGCGATCATGTATCTCGGCAAAATCGTCGAGCTGGCCGACCGTGACGAGATCTACGCCGCGCCGCACCACCCCTATACCCGCGCCCTGCTCTCCGCGATCCCCACGGTCGACGCCGCCGCCCGTCCCGAGCGCATCAAGCTGCCCGGCGAGGTGCCGAGCCCGCTCAATCCGCCCAGCGGATGCGCCTTCCATCCACGATGCCCTTATGCGAAAGATATCTGCACCACGGCCGAGCCGCCGCTGATCAGCGGACGGAGCGGCCACGCGGTCGCCTGCCATGTATTTCCCGCGCCGTGACTGAGGCGCCGATTGTTGCGATGAGACCGACCGACCGACCGCAATCTCCGGCTGCGAAAAATCCCGCGGTCACGCCGTCGGCCGCTGCCGCCGAGGCTTTTCGCCCGCCCGCCGCGTCGCTTCCCTATGCGCCCGGCGCCGCCTGGATCGAGGAGCGCACACGCATCGCGGTCAGCCGCAACATCAATGTTTCGGGCAAGCTGGTCTTTCAGGAGCCGGTGCGGATCGAGGGCAACTTCCGCGGCGAAGTCAGCTCGACTGACCTGGTGGTGATTAGCGAGGAGGGCGCGGTCAACGGTCGCATCCGCACCCCGCGCATCCTGATTCTGGGTGAGCTGCAAGGCGACGTAATCGGCGCCAAATCGGTCGTGCTCGGCGCACGCTCGCGGGTCCAGGGAAGGATCGAGGCCGAGACCCTCACGGTATGCGAAGGGGCGCGGATCGAGGGCGATCTGATCGTCGGCATGCCTGCGCGTTCGAAGTGAAGCGCGCGACGCTTCGTGCGGCCAGCCGGCCGCATTACCGACGCTGATTTAACCGCAGCGGAATTTCTAGCTGATCGTTTCGATCCGGGCGGCTTTGCCCGACAACTCGCGCAGATAATAGAGCTTGGCGCGGCGGACTTTCCCGCGGCTCAACACCTGGATCTTCTCGATCCGCGGCGAATGCATCGGGAAGATGCGCTCAACGCCGATCCCGTACGAGACCTTGCGCACGGTAAAGGTCGCGCGGCTCGAGCCGCGATTGATCTTGATGACCAGGCCCTCGAACTGCTGGATGCGCTCTTTTTCGCCTTCGACCACCTTGACCTGCAACCGCACCGTATCACCCGCGCGAAACTGGGGGAGGTCCGGGCGCAATGCGCGCTCTTCGATTTTCTGGATAACGCTGTTCATTGGAGTGTACCGCCCCGCAAGTAGAGCCCCTAAACCTACCCAATCGTCAGCCCATACTCAACCCCTCCCTGCGGCGGGTTACTGGCGGTGGCAATCTCGGATGGTCCGGCATTAGGGAACTTGTTTCAGCAATTGGAGTCGCCGGGATAACCAAAGACTAACAACGTCCCCTCGATAACACTAGGTGTGTTCTCTCCAGGGGCGTAGGCTTTAGAAGCGGCGGGATGGCCGCTGGTTTCCTAGTAAAAGTCTCAACCGTCTCAGCCCCCCTAAGCCGGTGAGTTCTTTCATCAGAGACGGCCCATCCCGCCGCACTACTATTCGGGCGGACCATCGGCTACCAGCCCAGCGGCGCGCCTTCATCGCGACCTCACTCCAGGCTCGGATAGATCACCTTCTCGAGATGCAGCGGCAGACCGCATTGCAGGCACTTGCGGGTCAGCAGATTCCAGATCGCCGGCGAGCTATGCGTGGAGTGGAACAGTCCGTTGCAGCGCGGACACCTAACGAACATCACGCGCGCAATGCAGCGCACGATCGCGACCGTCCAGATCAGCACGAACGGCGCCGCCGCCAGGTCCGAATGGGTCGTGCGTTTGACCACCCACATCACTGGAACGTACGAGAGGATCCAGATCCAGACCCATCGGCGACTGCGTTGAATCGCCCGCAGCCCGTCGCTCTCCCCCGCCGTCATGGTTGCCTCCCCCCGCGCTAGCGACCCTCCGCACAAGGCTCTGCGGTCACCCTGAGCGCAGCGCATGGGTCCCGGATCCGGGATT
>JADEYI010001870.1_pt1 | contig 13009 bp, 14 predicted proteins | sample 8542331 | NCBI WGS metagenome assembly JADEYI01 (sample SAMN16510988, study PRJNA670497) | mine drainage metagenome | isolation source: biofilm near Copperflume 1 | place: Germany: Marsberg coppermine Kilianstollen | collected 2018-02 | reverse complement strand
CGCTCATCCTATGATTTAGCAGACGCTAAGTTAACCGAGAGCCGTTCGCCCGCGAAAGGACTGCCAGATGGCCGTTGACCAGAAGACCATGGACATGCTTGGGAGCGAGCCCGACATCTCCAAAGGACTCGACCTGAGCTGGATGGAGCAGACCGGCGAGCGGGGCATGTCCGCCCATCCCGGCCGCCGCGGGCTGACGCTCGAGGAGATCAACAAGAGCTCGTACGGTGTCGCCCCCGCGACCGCAGACGACCAGACGATGAGCCCGCGCGGCGCCGCCCGGCGCGCCGGCGTGCCGCGCGTCGGCTACAAGCTGCCGAAGAAGTCCGACGTCTGGTCTGAGAACGCGGCGATGCTCTACGAGGAGGCCGTGCAGCGCCAGTGGAGCTCCGCCACGGACATCCCTTGGGGCGAGCTGAAGCCGCTGCCGGACGACGTCGAGCGCGCTTACAGCCAGTTCTGCACCTTCCTCACCGAGGTCGAGTTCATCGCCGGCGACACCCCCAGCCAGTGGCTGCCGCAGATCAGCAACGAGCACTACGAAGTGAAGATGTTCCTCGCTTCGCAGATCATGGATGAGGCGCGCCACCTCGATGTCTTCCGCAAGCGCGCGCTCGCGAACGGCGGCGGGCTGATGCAGTCGAGCGGCAACGCCGGCCTGCGCGTGATCATCGAGGCCAAGGACTTCACGGAGATGTCGACGATCATGCACGTCCAGGGCGAAGGCCTCGTGCAGTCGATCTTCCGCATGGGTGAATACATCGCCACGAACGAGGCGGAGAAGCGCATCTTCCGGCTCTCGGCGCAGGACGAGTCGCGCCACGTCGCGTTCGGCGTCATGCACCTGAAGTACATCCTCGAGACCGAGCCGGAGCGCCGCGAGGAGATCCACAGCTACCTCGAGAAGGCGGAGCCCGTGATCGTCGGCGGCGGCGCGAACGGCACGGCCCCGGTCGCCGGCGGCGCGCCGATCTTCGGCGCGTCGATCGGCATCCTCTTCGGCCACTCGCTCGGCAGCCAGGACGAGGGCGCGCGGCTCGCGATGGCGGCCTTCCGCCGCCAGATCAACGAGTACATGCACCGCCTCGAGGTCGCGGGCATGGGCGAGCGCCGCTACCGGATGCCCGCGAGCATCCAGGCCGTCCTCGACCCGCCGAAGAATTAGGCGGTTGGAGGGCGAGGGCCGGAGGTAGGGATCTCCTGCTGACGGCCGCGGACAGCACGATGTAACGAGCCCGGGCCGACCGCCCGGGCTCGCGCTTCCCGGTGTGGTGTCGTGAGGCAGCACGACGCAGGAGGCAGGGCAGATGGCGTACTTCCTGGCGAAGACCGACCCCGGCACCTACTCGATCGACGACCTCGAGCGCGACGGCACGACCGAGTGGGACGGCGTGCGCAACCCCGCCGCCGTCAACGCCATCAAGGCGATGCAGCCCGGCGACCGGGTCTTCATCTACCACTCGCAGGGCGAAGCGGCGGTGGTGGGGCTGGCCGAGGTCGTCTCGCCGCCGCGCCCGGACCCGAAGGACGCGAAGAGTTGGGTCGCCGACTTCAAGTTCGTGCGCCGCGCGAAGAAGCCGGTGACCCTGCGTCAGGTGAAGGAGTCGCACCTGTTCGACGACTGGCTCCTCGTGCGCCAGGGGCGCCTGAGCACGATGCAGGCGCCCGCCGCCTTCAACCAGTGGCTGAGGCAGCAGGGCGCGTTCTGAGCCCTGGCGGGGCGCAGCTTTAGCTGCGCAGCTACGTTGCGGGAGCGGTGCCCCGCGGATCCCCTGGGTAGAGGACGGAAAACGACCCGCTGTCACCAGCGGGTCGTTTGCTCCCCCATCGATTCGCCGCGAGAGATCGCCGGTCAGGCCGCCGTGCGCTGGCCCGGCAGCGGCTCGAGCGCCAGCGCGCTGATGCGGCCCATCGCCTGGGCGCGCACGCGAAGCGACTCCGCGAGCGAGGCCGCCGGCAGCGCGAACAGCAGCAGCGCCCACGGCCCGAACTGTGCCGCGGCCACCGCCATGCCCGCCGCGGCCGCGCCCAGGACGACGTACTGCGGTACGAGCCAGAGGAAGTTGCGCCGCCAGACATCGAGTGGCGATTCCGCGCGGTCGAGCGCGATCGCGCCCGTCACGAGCGCCGAATTGACGGCCATGTTGGCGACGCCCGCCACGAGCGCCGGCACCAGGATGTGCGGGAACGACAGCGCGACGGCGTCGCCGCCCAGCGCGCGGAATGTGGCGACGTAAGCTGCGCCGGCGATGGCGAAGGTAGCGGCGTTGAACGTCGTCTTGAGCGCCGGCCGCTGCGTCCTGATCTGCCCGGCGATCGCCACGGCGACCGCCGCCAGCGCGACGCCGAAGAGGCCGAACAGCGCCCCGCACGCCATGATCGCGCCGCCGCTCACGGAGACGTGGCTATTGCCGAAGAGCCCCACCGCGAACAGCTCCGCGCCGAACGCCAGCGCCACCAGCGACGCCAGGACGGCGGGGTGCGAGAGGTCGGCGTGCGTCACGCCCGCGACGGCGACCGCGGCGCCCGCGACGGCGGTTCCGGCGATGAGTGCCTGGAGTAGGACTGATCTTGATTGTGCGCTCATGGTTGGGGATCCCTTTCGCTGCGTGTGCGCCTGCGCGTCCCGTGCCTAATCATTCGGGACACTGCCCCACGACACGCTTCCCCAGGAGATTGAGCCCCAGGAGATGCTGCTCCATGTAATGGAACCCCAACTGATGCTGCCCCACGACACCGAGCCCCAACTGATGCTCTGCGGCGTGATCACGCCGGCGGCCGTGAGAAGGAGCTGGTTCGGCGGGATGGTCAGGCTGGCGTCGACCGGGTTGAACGTGGTCGCCCTGTCGAGCTGTGGCACATCGGCGGTCGCGTCGGCCGGCAACGGGACCGACGTGCGCATCAGCGCAGCCTTCGCCTGCCCCGGCGTCCAGCCCGGGTGCTGGTTGAACAGCAGCGCCGCGGCGCCGCTCATCACGCCAGCGGACATCGACGTGCCGCTGAGCTGGAAGTACTTCGAGCCGACGATGTTGGCCGGAAGCAGTTGCGCGAGATAGCTGTTCGGGCTGAGCACCGACACCAGGTGGCGGCCCGGTGCGTAGACGTCCGGCTTCGCGAAGCCGTCCTGCGTCGTCCCGCGGCTCGACCACGACGGCACGTTGTCGTCCCTGTAGTCGGTCGTGCCCTTGTCGTCGAGCGCGCCCACCGTCAGCACGAACGGGTCGTTCGCGGGCGCGTAATTGACCGTGTTGACGCCGGAGTTGCCCGCCGCGGCGACGACCAGGATGCCACGGAACGTCAGCAGCTCGACGGCCGCATCGAGCGGGTCCGTCGTGTAGCTCTGTGCGGTGTTGGAAAGCAGCGACAGGTTGACCACGCGGATGTTGTAGGTGTCCTTGTGGTCAAGCACCCACTGCAGCCCGTTGATCACGTCGCCGACGGTCGCGGTGCCGGTGCTGCCGCCGATGTTCACATCGATCAGGTTCACCTTCGGCGCGACGCCGGTGTACGTGCCATTGGAGTTGGCGCCCGAGCCGCCGATCAGGCCGGCGACGTGCGACCCGTGGCCGAAGGCGTCGCCTTTCGACCCGTCGCGCGAAACCGATGCGATGACGCGGTCGCCGAAGTCGTCGCTGCTGGTGATGCCGGTGTCGACCACCGCGACGCCGATGCCCTGGCCGCTGTCGCCGGCGCCCCAGAGCTTATCCGCGCGGATCTCCTGCGGGTAGACGCTCGGAAGCGTCGCGGAGCTGGGCCCCGGGCCGCTGGTCGAAGACACGCCGCCGTTGAGGCTCACCCAGGTGACGCCCGGCGTCGCCGCGAGTGCGCCCAGCCGGCCGCCGGGGATCGTCGCCGAGACGGCGTGGATCAGGCCGAGGCTCGCGCGCACCTGGCCGCCAGCCGACGATACGAGCGCCGCAGGGTCGCGGCCTGGCGCGGCTTGCACGATGACCGGCACCGCCGCGCCCGGGTGGGCGTCGCGATAGGCCCAGACGGCCGCGGCTGTCTGCGCCGCGCGCACGTTGCCGGCGGCGCCCGCGAGGACGAAGGCACTACCGATGGTGATGACCGCAAGGGCCAGGAGACGGGCGCGTGAAGCGAAGGACAAGGGCCACCTCCGTAACGAGAAAAGACCCGCCTACCTCAGCCCGAGATAGGAGGGCCTTGGCTCCGAAACAGAACCGGCAACCCGGCCGCCGTGCCCCTCGCGGGGTGTAGGCCCGTGGCTTTGCGTCCCCGTCTTTCGGCGGGTTTGCCTTTTTCGGAGGTGTTATTCGATTGTCAGCCCGGACGTACCGGCGTGGGTGCGTCCACCCAGAGTTTCGGCGCGTCCGGCGGAATCTGTTGTCCGGCAGGCACAAAATGTAGCCGGGAGACTGCCGGGTGCCCGCGCCCGTGTCGAAACTCACTCGGTGAGGAACGCAGACACCGTCGCAAGCCCGTTGCGCCTGCTGGAGGCGGAGCCCGCGGCCGGCGTCCACGGCGACGCCCTGTCCGCGCGGGCGGTCGTGCTCATCGCCGCGCTTGACCTGGCGGCGCTGGCGGCGGCGGCGCACGCGGCGATAGTGCCGGGCGCCGTCCAGGTCCCGCTGCTGGTGCTCATGCTGTCGCTCGGCGTGCTCGCCGAACGCGCCGACATCAACCTCTACGGCGACAGCCGCGTTTCGATCAGCGCCCTGTTCCTGGTCACCACGGCGATGATCCTCGGGCCGCTGGCTGCCGTGACCGTCGGCCTGGCGCTGGCCTTCGCGGGCCACATCGAGCGCGGGCGCCCGGCGCACAAGCTGGCGTTCAACGCGGGGCAGTTCGTGCTCTGTGGCTTCGCGGGCGCCTGGGTGTACCGCGCGATGGTCGCCCTCGCGCCGGAGCACCGTCACCTCATCGAAGCCGCCGGTGGCGTCGCTGCGGGGCTCGCCGACTTCGCCGTGGCGAGCGTGCTGGTGACGCTGATCATCGCCGCCACCGGCGGCGGCCCGATGCGCACGATCTGGCGCGAGAAGTTCGCATGGCTCGTGCCGCACTTCATGCTGCTGGGCTTCCTGGCGTTCGTGCTCACCGTCGCGTACGACGGGTTCGGGTTGTACGGGCTGCTCGGATTCGTCGCGCCCGCGTTGATGATGCGCTTCACGATGAAGCAGTACGTCGACCGCACCGAGCGCACCGTGCGGGAGCTGCACGAGAAGAACGAGCGGATCGAGGTCCTGAGCGCGGACCTGCGCGAGGCGTACGGCGAGACGCTCACTGCCTTCGTCTCCGCGCTCGACACGCGCGACGCCGAGACGCAGGGCCACTCGCAACGGGTCGCCGAGCTGTCGCTGCGCATCGCGCGGGTGATGGGGGTCGTGCCCGGCTCGCAGGAGTGGCAGGACCTCGAGCACGGCGCGATGCTGCACGACGTCGGCAAGATCGGCGTGCCGGACGCGATCCTGCGCAAGCCGGGGCCGCTCGACGAGGAAGAATGGAGCTTCATCCGCCGCCATCCGGCGCACGGCTACTACATGCTGAAGGGCGTGCGCTTCCTGGCGAACGCGGCGGAGCTGGTGCTCTGCCACCACGAGCGGTACGACGGCGGCGGCTACCCGCGCGGCCTGAAGGGCGACGAGATCCCGCTCGCCGCGCGCATCTTCGCCGTCGCCGACACCTTCGACGCGATCACGTCCGAGCGCCCCTACAAGCGCGCGGGGCCCGTTGCGGAGGCGTGCGCGGAGATCAGCCGCAACAGCGGCACGCAGTTTGACCCCCGCGTGGTCGCCGTCCTCCTGCACCTCGAAGGCCGCACCCAGCGCGCCGCGTAGGACGGCGCGGCGCGGACAGCGGGCCTCCGTCCATCCTCCACCATCGTGCGCCGGAGAGAAGGCGACCGAGCCGCGCCCCTACGCGCGGCCCTTGCCGGACGCGCCGGCCGGCAGCCCCGCGAGCGCGAGGTGCGTCGTGTCGTTGACCGCGGTGATGCGCGGCTGCCGCAGCTTGCTGTTCACCGTCGTCACCGACGTGTGGTCGAGCTTGAATGTCTGGAACCCTTCGAACGGCAGGCCGAGCAGATGCAGTAGCAGCACGTTGACCGTCTCCTCGTGGCAGACCACGACGACGTTCAGGTCGCGGCTCTCGTAGTAGCGCTTCCAGACCTTCTCGACGAATGCCTCCGTCACGCGCTCGAAGAACGCCTGCGCGCTCTCGCCGCCCGCCAGCTCGTAGCTCTGCAGCGGGTACGTCTTCTCGAACCACTCCGGATACGCCTCGCGCGCCTTCGACACCGGCACGTCGTGAAAGCCGCCCGCATGGAACGCGCCGAGGCCCGGCTCCTCGATCGCCGCCCCGCCGGCGACGCGCGCGATCGCCTGCGCGGTCTCCCGCGTGCGCAGGTACGGCGTCGTCAGCAGGGTGGTCGATGCGCACGGCGGCCAAGCGCTGCGCCACCGCCTCCGCCTGCTTGCGTCCGAGCGCGGACAGCGGGAAGTCGTTCTGGAACGTGTCCGGGGGGATGTCCGCCTCGCCGTGCCGTACAAGATAGAGGTCCATCACTCCGCTCCCTCCTGTCGATGACGCACCGCATCGTAACGGACGGCGCGCGGAGGGAGACGCGCAGGCGTCACCCGCGACACACGGAGGGTGGCCGCAGTGTGGGGCGCTTGAGGGGTGGAGGGCGGAGGCGCGATCCACAGGTTGGCGCGCGACCCCGCGCGGGCTGAAAGCCCGCGCTACGGGTGGAGGTGCCAGCGCCAGGTCGTCGTCGCCACGAGCGGCCGGCCTGGCTCGACGATGGCAACGCCGGCGGACAGCCCGCGCGCGTCGAGGTTGAAGGCGTCGATGGCGCACGTCTGTGGCTCGACGCAGACCGCGCGCTCCGGCGTGTACACCACGGCGTACCGCACGTTTGCCGACGACGCCATCGTCAGCTCGAGGTCGCCCCAGCGCACGCGCAGCGCGCCGCGAGGATGGCGGTAGCAGGTGTCCAGGCGCCGCTCGCCGAGCGCGGGGTACGTGCGCAGATCGGTGTCGCCGGAGACGGGGATGCGCGCGCCCGTCGGGATCATCGCCCGCAGCTCGTACACCTCGCCCGCATCGACCAGCACGCGCGGCTCCGCTTCCGGCCGCACGTCGCGCCGGAACCACGGGTGCCAGCCCGCGCCCGCCGGGAAGCTGCGGCCGTCGCTGTGCACCTCGATGCGCTGTTCGATGCCGTCGTCGAGCAGGGTGAACCGCTGCGTCGCCCCGCCTCCGGACGGCCATCGCGCGTCGAAGGCGATCGACTGCTCACAGCCGCGCGCCGAAGTGGCCTCGACGCGCCACGGCCGGTCGAAGACGACGCCGTGGGCCGCGTGGCCGTCGAGGTTCGGCGGGATCTCGTAGCGCGCGCCACCGTAGGTGAACGCCCCGGCGGCGATGCGGTTCGGCCACGGCGCCATCACGAACGAGCCCCACGCCATCGGCTCGGCGAGCGCGCGCCCGGGGTCGTCCGGGGCGAGGAGCAGCGGCAGCCAGGCGCGGCCGTCCGGGCAGACCTCGAGCTGGAGCAGACGCCCGCCCGCTTCCGGCGCGATCGTGCAGCGTGTGCGGGAGGCAGCGAGCCGGATCACGTCCATGCGCTGATGCTACGCGCCGTCTCCGGTACCGGCAACGCGCGGCGCGGGATACACTCTGCCCGGCGGTGGTGGCGCCGCCGCGCGGACACAGAGGAGGCGCGACGTGGACGAGCCGGTGGAGTTCTACTGCGACAGCGTGCGGTTCGACGTGGGCCCGTACGGGTTCAGCCTGTCGCTCGGCAAGGGCACGCCCCCCGCCGAAGGCGCGACGCAGCCGGACATGGACGTGCTGGCCCGCGCCCACATGAGCCCGCAGCACGCGAAGGTGCTCGCCAAGCTCTTCGTCATGAACGTCAAGCGCTACGAGGAGCAGTTCGGCGAGGTCGAGCTGCCAAACGCGCTCTACCAGAGCCTCGGTCTGCCCGCGGAGTGGTAGTGGCTGCCGGGCCAGGATTCGAACCTGGATAAGCGGCTTCAAAGGCCGCGGTCCTACCGTTAGACGACCCGGCAAGGCCGCCCGTATCGTACCGAATCGTGTTGAGAAGCGGCGCCTGACCGGCACAGCGGATGGGCGGGTACGCGCGGGTGCGGTGTCGCGATGTGGCGCGGATTGCCCGAAGCGCGGGCGCGATCCATAGTTCCACCACCGCGCCGGCAGTGTGTGCGCGAAAGCACAAAGGAGTCATCTCATGCCATCGTTTGCGCTCCGCGTCGAGACCGTGTTCGGCGATGGCAGCATCGCCGAGCTGGGCCGCCGTGCGAAGGCCGCCGGCTACAGGCACGCGTTCGTGGTTACGGACCCCGGCATCAAGGCGGCGGGCATCCTCGATTCCGTGCTCGCCTCCCTCGACGAGGCCGAGGTCGCGCACACGGTGTACGACAACGTGACGCCGAACCCGACGATCCCCGAAGTGGACGGCGGCGTCGCGGCGATGAACGACGCCGGCGCCGACTTCGTCGTCGCCGTCGGCGGCGGCAGCGCGATCGACGCCGCGAAGGGCGTCGCCGTCGCGGCCCAGCTCGGCGGCGGCGCGAAGGACTACCTCTTCGGCGTCGGCGGCACGCCCTTCCCCGCGTCGATGAAGCCCCTCTTCGCGATCCCGACGACGTGCGGCACGGGCTCCGAGATCTCGAACGCGGCGGTGATCACCGACCCGGAGACGCATTACAAGCACCTGCTGCTCAACTGCACGCCGAACATCGCGATCCTCGACCCGGCGCTGGTGGCCGGGATGCCGGCGCCGATCACCGCCGCCACCGGGATGGACGCGCTGACGCACGCCATCGAGGCGTACGTGAACCCCGGCAACACGCCGTTCACGCGCATGTTCGCCACGCGCGCCATCCAGCAGATCAGCAGGCACCTGCGCCAGGCCGTGAACGGCCCGAACCGCCCGGAGGCGATCAAGCACATGCTCTACGCGGCCGACATCGCCGGGCAGTCGATGGCGGTCGGGCTCGGGCAGGTGCACGGGCTGTCGCACGTCGTCAGCGGCCGCCTCGGCACGCCGCACGGCGTCGCCAACGCGATCCTGCTGTCGCAGGTGCTCGAACACCACAAGGACTTCCTCAAGGCGGACCTGCTCGAGATCGCGCCGCTCATGGGCATCAACGCCTTTGGCATGCCGGCCGAGAAGGCGGGGGCCGAGGTGGTCGCCGCGGTGCGCTCGCTGCGCGGCGACATCAACGTCCCGTCGAAGCTCAGCGACGTCGGCATGAAGGAGTCCGATGTGGCGCAGTTCGTCGAGGACGCGCAGAAGTCGCAGCAGATCTTCATCAACGCGCCGCGCCAGGGCAACACCGAGGACCTGACCGCGATCTACAAGAGCGCGCTGTAGGGGGGTCCATCGTTCATGGTGGGCGTGCCTTCGGCGCGCGCCGCCAGGCCCGTAGAGCTTGCCCGCCCGCATCGCGCTTGCGACAATGGCCCATGTGAAAGCCGACTTCGGCATCGATCTCGATGAAGTGCGGCGCGTCATCGACGCCGCGGACGTCCTCGTCGTCCGCTTCTCCATCACCAACCGCCGCCTGCTCGTCGATGCCCGCACGAGCGCGGACGAAGGGCCCATGATCAAAGTCGTCCCGCAGGCGTCGTCGGCAGAAGAGCGCTTCCGCAGCCTGAAGATCCTCCGTCCGCGCTTTCGCGTGCCGGAGCGCATCCTCACCTTCCACTGGCCGCGCCACTGCCGCTCGATGCAGGAGTGCGGCATCTGGGAGCACCTGGCGCGCCGGCTCGTCGCCCTCGGCTTCTCCGGCAGCGCCGCGCAGTGCGATGCCGCCTTCAGCGAGATCCTCGCTGAAGAGCGCCTTGCCGAGGTCGCCGCGATCCGCGGCGGCGAGGGCTTCCAGACGCTGTGGGAGGCGCCGCATGCCTGACCGCCGCGTCATCGACCTGCGCTCCGATACCGTGACGCTGCCGTCCGATGCCATGCGCCGCGCCATCGCCGAGGCGCCCGTCGGCGACGACGTCTTCGGCGAAGACCCCTCCGTCTTGCGCCTCGAGGCGATGGCCGCCGAGCGCACCGGCAAGGAGGCCGCCGTCTTCGTCGCCAGCGGCACCATGTCCAACCTGATCGCCATCATGGCCCACTGCGACCGCGGCGACGAGGCCATCGTCGGCAGCGAGTCGCACATCCTGCACTACGAGGTCGCGGGCGCCGCGGCCGTCGCCGGCGTGCAGCTCCGGGCGGCAAAGAACGACGCCCGCGGGCGGTTCGACGCCGGCGAGGTGCGCGCGCTCGTCCGCGGCCAGAACGTGCACTTCCCGCGCACCGCGCTGCTCTGTTTGGAGAACACGCAGAACCGCTGTGGCGGCGCCGTCGTCCCCCAGGACCACACCGAAGAGCTGGCGGCGCTTGCCCACGCGCACGGCGTCCGCGTCCACATCGACGGTGCGCGCATCTTCAACGCCGCCGTCGCGACGGGCGTGCCGGTCGCGGAGTTGGCGGCGCCCGCCGACAGCATCGGCTTCTGCCTCTCGAAGGGGCTCGGTGCGCCGGTCGGCTCCGTGCTCTGCGGCGCGCCGGCGTTCATCGCCCGGGCCCGCAAGATGCGCAAGATGCTCGGCGGCGGCATGCGCCAGGCCGGCGTCATTGCCGCGGCGGGCATCTATGCGCTCGAACACATGGTGGAGCGCCTGGCCGAAGACCACGACAACGCGCAGGCGCTCGCCCGCGGCCTCGCCGCGCTGCCGACGATCGACCTCGACCCGGAGGGCGTCGAGACGAACATCGTGATCTTCCGCGTGAGCGGCGATTGGATGGACTTCGCGCGCAGGCTCAAGGAGGGCGGCGTGCTCGCCTCGGTCTACGGCGAGCGCACCTTGCGCATGGTCACGCACTACGGCATCGAGCTCGCGGACGTCGATGAGGCGCTCGCGCGCGTCCGGAACGCCGCGGCAGCGCTCGTATGAGCCGTCGTGCCGCGGCTTCCGCCGCGCTGGTCGTGCTGCTCGCGGCATCGCTTGTGCTGGTCGCGGGCTGCACGTCGTCGTCGACGTCCACCTGCAAGGAGTGCAAGGACATCGTCGCCGGCATCCCCTGGACGGCGCCGGAATCCCACACCTACCAGCTCAAGCAGGATGGCAAGCCGCAAGGCACGACCACGCTCAGCATCGCGCAGTCCGGCGCCAACGTCGTGCTGACGCAGACGAGCGCAGGCAGCAACGGGACGAGCGACGTCTCCGGAGTGACCGCCGACGCAACAACGCTGAAGCCGGTGAGTGCGAAGCGCACGATCACCGACAAGAGCACGCGCACGCTGCTGGAAGTAACCTACGATGCTGTGGACACGAAGCAGTGCGCCTCCGGCAAGATCGCGCGCATCAAGCAGTCGAACTTCAAGCCGCCGGACGAAGCGACGCCCGACAGCACGCGCAGCAACCCGCTCTGCGTGCCGGACCACGCGTATGACAACGACGAGTCGCTCTTCATCTGGCGCACCATCGCGTTCCAGAAGGGCGCGACGATCACGTACCAGACCGTCACCGCCGGCCGCCGCGACACCCACCTGGTGACGCTCATCGTGCAGCAGCAGGAAAAGGTGACGGTGCCGGCCGGCACGTTCGACGCCTGGCCCGTCGAGATCGCCTCAGAGCGCAGCCGTCAGCGGGCCTGGTTCGCGACGACGCCCGACCACCGCCTGCTGCAGTACGTCAACAACCAGGGGCAGTCGTTCCAGCTCGAGCCCTGATGGGCTCAAAGAACAAAGAACAAAGGACGCTGTTCTCTTTGTTCTTTGTTCCTGGTCCTTTGTTCTTCGCGCAGCGCCTACCCGAGCTTCACCGCCAGGCACGTCGTGGTGCGCTGCACGCCCTCGACCCGCTGGATGCCGTCGGTAATGGCGTTGCCGAGCTTGTCGAGGTCGTCGGCCTCGAGCCGGACGATGACGTCGAACGGCCCCGTCACGGTATCGACGGCCACGACGCGCGCGTCGTGGTGCGTCATCTGCTGCACGGTTTCGCCGACCGCCTTGGCCTTGCCGACCTCTGCTTCGATGAGCACGTACCCGCGGACCGTCATGGCACCCCTCCCCCCGCGCTGGCGCCCTCCGGCGCCCGGCTGCTGGCGTACGCCGATCATAACGGCTGCGGGGCAGGGGGTGCCAACGGGCAGGAGCCACCGGGTCTGGGACAGGAGCGGGTCACGCATCGGCGGCAGGCAGATCACCCCGGTGGGACGGCTCGACGACGCGCCTCAGCGACGCCGCAGCAGGAACGCCAGCCCCGCGCCGAGCGCGACGATCGCGGCTCCGCCGGCCAGCCAGAGCGCGAGCCCGGACCCGCCGCCTGGCGGCCGCCCTGTCGGCGGTAACGACGAGGGCGCCCCGGTGTCCGGCGGGACAAGGGTGGGCGGCGGCGGCACGCCGGGTGGTAGTGGCGTCGCTGTTGGCTCGATGAAGGCGCGCCCGAGCGCGAGCAGCTCGTCGATCGTGAGCGATTGCCCGCCGACCTGTGCGCGCCCGTCCACCAGCGGCCACGCCTCCAGCGTGACGAGCCTCTCGCCGTCAACGAGGAATACGCCGACCACAGGCTGGCGCGCGTCCCACACGCCGTCGGACAGGCAGGCGACCGTCGGCCGCCTATCGGCGATCGCTGTTTGCGCGGGGAACTGCCCTTCACGACGCGGATGACTGTGACGGGCGTCCCGTTGACGAGATCCCGCGGCCCGGTCCCCTGCGCGATGGCGATGATCAGCTTCGGGTCGGCGAGGGCGAGATGCACTGCGCGGGCAGGATCAACGGCGGGGCATGGATTCGCCGCGGGCGGCGACACCTGCGCGTGCGATGGGCTCGCGGCGAGCAGGGTGATCGCCGCGAGAAGGGCGCCCAGGACGAACGCGAAGCTCAGACAGCGGCGTGACAGCGCGTCTCCTCAAGAGACCGCGCACGCGCGATCGGCGACGGTCCCCTTCGCAGGCATGCTAAGAGGAAAGGTTGAAAGACTGCAACCAGGACGTCGCGCGCACAGGTGCGCGCACAACAAGAAG
>JADEYI010001869.1_pt1 | contig 13021 bp, 11 predicted proteins | sample 8542331 | NCBI WGS metagenome assembly JADEYI01 (sample SAMN16510988, study PRJNA670497) | mine drainage metagenome | isolation source: biofilm near Copperflume 1 | place: Germany: Marsberg coppermine Kilianstollen | collected 2018-02 | reverse complement strand
GGAGAAAATTAGCTATGCGTTATGGTTTCATTCTTCCTGGTGGTGATGTCTGGACTATCCCTGAAATGGCCGTGGAGGCGGAGGCAGCTGGATGGGATGGCGTGTTTATTCCTGACTGCATCTCGATAGATACTCCTGACTATCTGCCTGGGCCCGTTTATGACTCCTGGATTTTATTGTCTCTCATGGCAGTGCGTACCGAGCGCGTTATACTTGGCCCGATGCTGGCAGCTGTCTCGCGGCGGCGACCGTGGAAACTGGCCCGCGAAACTATGACCCTCGATCATCTTTCTCGTGGCAGAATCGTGCTGTCGGTTGGTCTGGGTGCGGCAGCGGATGACGCTGGCTTCTACAAAGTCGGAGAGGAGATGACCGCCAAGGGGCGTGCGCAGCTCGTGGATGAGTGCCTGGATATCCTGAATGGTGCCTGGAGCGGTGAACTGTTCTCTCATGAGGGGGAGCAGTATCATGTGCAGCCCATGAAGCTTTTGCCGCCTTCCGTGCAACGACCGCGTATACCAGTCTGGGTTGTTGGGGCGTGGCCGCGCCAGAAATCTATGCAGCGTGTAGTGCGCTGGGACGGTATCATCCCGCAGAAGATGGAAGGTGGCAATAATCCAATGACTCCCGATGATATGCGGGCCATCAAAGCCTATGTCGAGGCCAACCGCACGCTGACCACCCCGTTCGATATCACCTGGGAGGGCGAGACACCCGGCGATGATCCCGAACGCGCGGCTGCCATTGTGCGCCCCTGGATAGATGCAGGCATTACATGGTGGATGGAAGCACGCTGGGGCAATACGAGTCTTGAAGAGGTGCGTACACGCATCAGGCAGGGGCCGCCACGCGTCGTATGAGGTGGCATGAGTTTTATGAATGGTGTGTAGGGGCTTTTTGTGTAAGTAGTCATTGCTTTCAACCGGGCATTAAGTAAAGGGTACCGGCGGCGTTTTCTTCGATGGTGGTGCGCTCGAAGAGCATGGGGTGGTGTTCGACGTGTAGCCAGGGTTTGATGAAGTCGTCGTAGTGTTTGCTGGCGGGATGGCCGGATTGGCCGGGGGCATGGCCGGAGACCGAGCTGCTGATGTCGGCCAGGTTGACGATCTGGCGATACGAGGGTACGGTGATGACGACTTCGGGCCGATTGGGGAGCGATGCTCCCATGTTGATGGTGTCGATATCGCCGCCAACGGGAAATGGGCCACGGTTGAAGATTTTGGCGAGTGGCTTTAGCATGCCTAGGGGGTGATTATAGGTCATTTTGTGGATTTTGCCATAGTGCCAGCGTGTTATGTCGTCGCCCAGTTTGCCACGCAGTTCTTCGATGGCGGCATTGAAGGCACGACCGAGGGCGATAGGCCACGACTTAGGGCCGTTGGGAATGGCTGAATCCGCGAACCAGCTATCGTCGCCCGTGTTCATGAGACGAATGAGTAGTGGTTTGCTGCGGCTGGCATAGCCGTTCATTAATGCGAGGATGGTTGCTCCACGGCCCAGGTAGCCCTGGATCAGCGTTTCGTCCGCACCGAACATGGCTCCGAAGACAATTTTTTCCAGCTTATGCAGGAAGGTGGTATAGATGGTTGCCGCGACGCTATCAGGTGCCAGGACATAATTCCAGGTGCGCAGTATATTCTGGGCGGTTTTTTCTAGCGATGCGTTGGTTGGTATGGTTAAGATGTGGGGGACGATCTCAACGGCAGGAAGGGCGTATTGATCGGCCTGGATGGTTGCCATGTCGGCGGGTGCTAGTTTGCCTTTGCTGAGGAGCAGGTCGCGAATGCGCTGCGCCCGGTAGCCGTTGAGCCACTCATTGGTAATATAGTAGGGATAGTTGTCGTCCACGACGCGGTTATTGGCGGTGACAATGAAATGTTGCTCAGGATTAAAGGTTTGGGGTAGCTCATCGAAGGGGATGAAGCCTGTCCACTCGTCTTCGCCTGTCCAACCCGGTGTGGGCAGCAGGTGCTGGCCTTGCGCACGAATGGGAATAGCACCTGCCATGACATAGCCGATGTTGCCCTCTTTGTCGCCATAGATCAAGTTTTGCGGTGGTACATCCCAATCGCGCAAGGCGCCGCGGAACTCTTCCCAGTTCGTGGCGCGGTCGAGCTTTTGCACGGAGGAGATGATGTTACATTGCTCTAAACCTGTCCAGCGCAGGGCCAGGGGTAGTTCAGTTGCCTGGGTATGATGACCGTTCTGGGGCGATGAGTTTGATTTAGTCGGTAGGCTGGTCAAAATTGGGCCGTGGCGGGTGATACGTACCTCTTCGATGACCGGGTCTTTCACGCCGCGAACCTTGATCTCTTCCTGTACGACCTGGGCCTCTTCCCACTTGCCCTGATATTCATATTGGTGAGGGTTTTGGGGGTTAAATTTCTCGACGTAGAGGTCTTGCGTATCGGAAATCGCGTTGGTGATACCCCAGGCGATATGCTCGTTATGTCCGATGATGATGCCAGGGGTGCCGGGGAAGCTGACACCGATGACGTTGATGTCTCCCGCGACGAGGTGACATTCATACCAGATCGAGGGTGCGGCCTGACCGAGGTGGGGATCATTGCAGAGGATGGGTGAGCCGGTGGTACTCATCGTGCCATCGACGACCCAGTTGTTACTGGCGCCCAGCATGCCGAAACCACTCAGTTGTTTCAACTGTTCGTATTGCTCTAACATGCCCAGGTTGATGCCTTGATAAGCAACGCCGGGAGGAACTATCAGGGGATGTTTGGCGTCGTAACCTGCCTCCAGTTTGGCGGCGCGTTTGGCTGCAAGCGTGGCAACGACGCGGGCGCGAATGACCTCGGTCTCCCAGTTGCCGCCGAGGTTCCAGCCCATCATCTTGGCCCACTGGATGCTATCGGCAATCTGCCAGGGGTTGGGTTTGCAGCGGAGCACAGTAAATTCGAGTGGGAGGTTGTGTTTGTGACGTTGGATGTAGGCATTGATGCCCAGGGCATACGCTTCCAGGATACGCCGACTATGCGCGGGGAGACGTGTGGCCTCGCTCTGGGCGGCACGATGCATGCCAATGCGGCGGCTCATGCGGTCGGCTTCGAGGGCCGGCGGCCCAAAAATCTCTGATAAGCGGCCCGAGCCGATGCGTCGATTGAGTTCCATCTGCCAGAGTCGTTCCTGGGCATGGGCGTAGCCCTGAGCGAAGAAGAGGTCGTCTTCATTCTGGGCATACATATGTGGCACACCGTACTGGTCGGTGATAATTTCGACGGGTTCGTGTAATCCCTCTAAGCGGAGGGTACCTTTTTCGCGCGGGAGTGGACGGCGCATGAGCAGGTAGTAGGCTCCTGCGGCCAGAGCAGTCAGGCCGACCGCCGTTGCTAACGTTTTTTGCCACCAGGATGCCATTTTGTGTTTCTCCTCTATCGTGTCGTGATTGATGGGAAAGATGAAAGATTGTATACATGTAGTATTTTAGCCGTTGCATGTAGGCTTTGTCTATGCCTGGTTTTGCTGAAACTTGCGTTTGCAACCTTTCGTGAGAAGAGGAGAATATACTTCAAAAAATAAGAAATATGAGAGATTTGTTATGCAACAGCAGCAGTATCAGGAACAAGGGCAGGCGAATACGATTCTTATCGTAGAAGACGATGTAAATATTGGCAAGTTTCTTGTTGAAGCGATCCAACAGGAGACTCCGTATCAGTTTGTCCTGACAACGGATGGCTTTGAAGCATTGCAGATTGCCGAAAAAATCAAGCCGCGCCTACTTATACTGAATTACCATCTTCCACACATGAATGGCATTGAACTCTATGACCGCTTACATGCGCTCGAAGAGCTTGAAGATGTTCCTACAATTATGGTGAGTGCGGTGCTACCTGAGAAGGATGTGAAACAACGCTCCATTATTGGCATCAAAAAACCCTTTGATCTGGGTACATTGTTAAATACTATTGAGGAGTTGTTAGCCTAGTACATTGAGGTCGAGATATATCCACGATAAAAAGCTGCGAGGGAGGGCATCAGAGGCTCATATTATCATGGAGTTATTTAGACCCGCATGTACTAGTGCCTTAACAGATAAGGCCCAGCTCACGGGGCTACTTGGGCAATCGGCTTTCTACGGCTCAGAGCGAGCCTCCCCGCCTCATGCTTACAGTTCTGCGTCCAGGATTTTAAGCATGAGGCGGGGAGGCTCGCTCTGGAATAGTTTATCTTTACACTACTCCACAAAAGTGGGGAAGCCCACAATGAAAGCAACGGGCTCCTGCTCTTCTTTTCACGCAACAAGCACCTATCTCGTTTGCTGCTGCTGATTCAACACATGTTTCGCCGCCATAGTAGCAAGGCTTACGGCAGTGCTTACCATGGCAGGATTGGAGAGAACGCGCTGCAACAATCCCGGTTGCTGCTGCCCAAGCTGTTGAAAACCCTGTGCAAGGGAGGCGGGATTATTCGGATTGACGCCATACTCTGGCGGCATCTGTTGTGCTACGAGTCCCCGCTGCTCCTGAGGCATCTGCGAAAAATGTTGCTGGTACACTTGTTGCTGTTGATTGGGAGGCGCATTCTGTACAAACTTCATGAGCTGTCCGATAGCCTGACTGGGATCTATCCCGCCATAATTGCCGGTAGTATGCGCCTGAGCATACTGTTCGTACATCTGCTGATTATTTTGATCAAACGGCCACATAAACGATCTATTTCCTTTACTCTCTTGTCTACAAACTACTCATCTCTCTTTCAGAACACGTTTCGCAAAAGCAAAGTGTGACTCAGCAGTTATCCTTGAACAGTCCTTTCGGTACCAGAGAGCGAAGGCGGCGAGCAAGTTCTGACTGATTGTTTGTGCTGTTCCATGCGATAGCTACTGAGCTCACAGTTATTCATTTCGCACTGCCAAGTCCTATACTCAACATTCGCCATATGTTACGATTAAGGTGTCAAAGCGTCTAGGAATTTAGGAGTCTAGACGTTTAGATGCTTATTTTTATAGAAGAGTTGCGCTATGGTTGTGTCCAGTATTTTGAATTTCAAGGGTGGCATCGATAAGTCTTCCTTGGCCGAAAATCTTGGCCACGCCCTGGCCCGAGAGACGCAGGGGTAGCACGATGAGCGAGAAGAAGCAGGAAAAGACCAGGAAGCCGACCGTCGGCCACCAGAACGCCACGCTAAGCGGCGGACACAAGGCAACAACACCTGATGTTCAGGCATCTGAACATCTGAGTGTTCAGGAACTCCAACTTTCAACCCCTCAAACTCCAAGTACTTTAGCTATCCACGAGTCTATGCGCACCAAATGGCGACGGCGCACGATTTACCTCTATCCTGATGTAGATCGGGCAGTGCGCCACCACATCGCCGAGACGGACGAGGAAATCAGCGAGGTTGTCAACGCAGCACTGCGGAAGTTTTTCGGGCTACCGGAAGCGTAGTGACAGAGAGGAGCAGTGAGAAGATGAGTGATGAAGACATCCAAACCCAGCATAGTTCGCCCTTTGACGCGATACGTCGGGTCGATGAGCAAGGAAATGAATACTGGTCAGCGCGTGAGCTTTCCAAATTACTCGGATATACCCGCTTTGACAAGTTCTCAAATGTACTCTCAAAGGCCGAGGAAGCTTGTAAAAACAGTGGGCAAGCCATCTCGGATCATATGTCTCATGTGAGGCATATGATCCCCACTGGCAAAGGTGCCAAACGACCAGCAGAGGATGTACTCCTTTCACGATATGGGGCTTATCTCGTTGTGCAGAATGCCGACCCAGACAAGCCGATCGTCGCCCTGGGCCAACAATATTTCGCCGTCCAGACTCGTCGCCAGGAACTCGCCGACGAGCTGGCACTTTCTTCATTACCAGAGGACCAGAAACGGCTCATCTACCGCTCCGAGATGGCCATCTTCAATACCAAGCTGGCAGAAGCGGCACAGCAAGTAGGAGTCATTAGCGCATCCGATTTTTCCACGTTCCAGGACTATGGGTACAGGGGCTTGTAGGGGGGGCCTCCGTGAAAACGATATTCATGCACGCAAGGGTCTGACTTCTGAGAAGCAAAAAATCCTCGACTACATGGGGAGCGAAGAACTGGCCAGCAACATTTTTCGTGCTGCACAAACGGACGCGAAACTGCGGCGAGAGAACATTCGTGGCAAGGATCAGGCCAATCAGACACATCTGGAGATTGGCACAATTGTCCGCAAAGCGATCTCTGAGGCAGGAGGTACCATGCCGGAGGACCTGCCCACACCTACAAAGAGCATCCAGGAACTACAGCGCGAAGAGCAGAAGCAGTTGGAGCAACGCTGCCAGCCCTCGCTCTTCGGCGAATCGGCGGACGATGACACACCGCCGACGAGCGGCAAGCCATAGCAGAGTTTTTTCAGGTGAATGGGTCGCCTTGCTGAGGATGAGGGAAGGTGGAGTAGTATAGTATGGCATTCTTTATTCGACTGTCGCTATCTCCCCCATCCAGGCTTCTTGCTGAACTGCTCGCGCTAGCTCTTCCACCAACTGTACCGTCTTTATGCTGACCGTTACGACTTTTCCCAGCAACTGGACAATATAGCGTTCGTCATCTAGACGGTTGGGGTCGCTGGTGATGCCACTGCGGGCATCGGTACTGACCTGGTACTGGTCAATGACCCATTCAAGGGCTGAGCGGTTGCCTAATTTGTACTGAAAACAGGCTTGCGGTATGCCTGTGAGGGTGAGCCACTCGTTGACGATGAGCGTGTCTTTGCTGGGGTTGAGGCGCATCTTCTCGACGCGCCAATTGATCGGCACGTCTTTATTTTCAAGCCAGGTGAGGGGGTATTCTGGTGCCTCTTCGTACTGCAAGTGCAGTGCCATTAATTGTTTGCCGATGCGCACGCACGCCGCGAACATCCCGGCATATGTGAGTAGGGGAATACGTGGCAACTCGCGTTTGAGGTTTTCAGCGTAGCGTTCACGGTACTGGGGATGGTGTAGCATGGCATAGACGTAATGGAAAATGTCGCGCTTGCTGACCTCGGCACCATATTGGGCCTGGAATTGCGCCAAGGCCCAATCGGTGATGTTTTCGCGGTGGTTGCTGCCGTCTTCGGCGTAGGTGTAGTAGGGGAAGCATTGTGCCTTCTCGAATGCCAAATCCAGACTTGGAATAGCATTTACCGCTAGACATCCAAATCCCTTTCGGTCTCCTATTCCAGCAACACAAATTCCTGTGTTCTCTGTTTCTGTTTGAAGTGTTGGGAAAATAATGTGCTGCTGATAACGTCTTTGGTTTAGAAGATGATCAAAATAGAGAAATTTTTTGCAAAATGGTCGATAAAGGGCTACCTTGATCTTATTTTCCTCAAACTTCAGTAAATACTGCTTCTGTAGAGCCTCTTTTAGTCTATCGGTCCATTTTAAAAAGGTTGGATCATTATTTACGAAATTATCAACTTGAAAAGATGTGCTATCTTCCTGGCTCCATCGAAATACTTCGCCATTGTAATTTCGCATGAAACGCTGTAGCTTGTCCGTTAATCGCAATTGATGGAAGTCATAAACCCATTCGTCGCGACTGGTGACAACTCCAAGCGAGTAAGTTTTAAATACTGTTTGAGCAAATTGATTTTGACCTGCTTTAGCCTCTTTTGTACCAAGTGACAAAAATGTTGCGAATTCAGCATGCATGCCTTCTGTCAACCATGCATATTTATCGTCAGGTTGTAATTCTAGCCATTCGATTTTTGTGATATTGTCTTTGCTGGAAAGAAAAGCAAGCTTTTCCAATTTATGCCAATATTCAGGCACCCGATAATAGTAGAGTTTTTTAGTAGAAGTGATCGCAGTTCTCACAGCTATAGTAATACCTACACCTACTTGGATACCAAAAACATTATGGATGGTGCCTGAAAGTTTTGGATTCTTGCGCACATTGCCGTGAAAATCAAGATGATAAATTTGATTGAAGTCTTGCAAAAGATGCTTGCGCATGCCATCAAAGGCTATTTGATCAATGAAGGAATTATTGGAGACGTAACAAACGATACCATCACGTCCTTGTAAACGGTCAGTGGCCCAGCGAAAGAATTTAACATAAGCGTCATAGAGTTTGTTAGTAAGTGTTGCTTGAGAATCCTTAGAATAAGTTTCACGAATGCGCTTGTCAATAACAGGATATTGTCTGTTTTTGTTGTTATCATTCTCATTTACTTGGCCGACGTTATAGGGTGGGTTGCCAATCACTACCATGATGGGGGCATCTTTTTCGCGCTGCACACGTTCCGTGTTTTCCTCGACAAACAGAGGTAATTGACGTCCTTCGGCTAGTTCGAGCGTGTCTGTAAAGCAGATACCCTCGAATGACTTGTATTCGCCGGTGCGTTCGTAGTAGGCGTGTTCGATGTTGAGGGAGGCGATGTAGTAGGGGAGGAGCATGATTTCGTTGCAGAAGAGGTCGTTGGCGTATTTGGTGGCCAGGGTGCTGCCGGAGATGCGGCGCAGGATGTTGACGATGAAGTTGCCGGTGCCAGTGCAAGGGTCAAGCACCTGGACGCCGGGGGTCGAGAGCGAGGTGTGGAATTCGCGTTGGAGCACCTCCTCTACGCTGGCACACATGAAGTCTACGATCTCCTGCGGGGTATAGACGATGCCGTGGGTATCGGCCTGTTTGATGGAGAAGCCCTGGAAGAAACGTTCGTAGACGGTGTCGAGGAAGTGCTGTTTCTCGGCCCAGCTATCGAGCGTGCGGGCGGCTCCCTCGATGGCGATGTAGAAGCGATCGAGTGATTTTTCAAAGTCATGGCGGTTGAAAGCACGGCTAGTGAGGGCTTCAATGACTTTCTCGATTTCCGCGGCGATAACGTTGCGCCGGGCGAAATCCTGGTTTTGGAAGATGGTGCGGAAGAGGCGTTCGGTTAAGAGGTGCTGGATGAGCATTTCGTCGATGACTGCGCGGCTGATTTGTGGGTCAAGTGATGTGCGACATAGCTCTAAAAAGGTGGCGAAGGCGGCTACGAATTTTGCATTGCGTGCATGTTCCTCTTTAATGCGCTCGAGCAGGTCATGGGCCAGAGTGGGGATGCGCTGCTTAAATTCAGCGACGGCGGCTTCAAAGGTGGCGATATCTGGCTCGGTGTAACTGAAAAAGAGCCGTAAGAGGTCAATAATCTGGTCTTTTTGGGTCAGGTCTATCTCTAATGCTACTTTGCCGTTCTGGTAGAGGATGGCGCGGCGTGTGTCTTCAAAGATGGTATTGGTGATGGGGTAGCCAGCGATGATCTTTTTACGGATCTCTAGCTTCAAATCGTCTTTGGTATCTTTGGCTTCCCAGTAGCCACGCGGGAAAAACGCGTCACGTAGTGTGCCGTCGGGGCGTTTGCCATTGGCCAGGGTTTGTTCTGGTATCAGTGTCCAGTTGACAGTTTGCGCGAAGGCGGCGAGCAAGTTCTGAAAAGCTGAGCGCACGGCGGTCTCATGGGTGACGTTTTGCGCCAGGTATGACGCGAGTTCTTTGTAGTAGTGGTCAATGGCTTTTTTATGTGTGGTGGTGATTTGCATGTGACCCTGTTCCCCTCCCTGGCTATGTATTGGCAGTGCTTGTTAGCCCTATGGTACGGTTTGATTAGTGTAGCGTATGAGGGGGGATAGCGCAAGGGGAGGTATCGGGGAGGTTCATTTTTTGCATCGAGGGTGTATAGATGGTGTGTAGGGGCCGATGGACGGGCCGATAAATCGGCGGTGGCCGCGATAAATCGGGCCCTACACAGCATTCATCAATCTATTGGCTTGCAGTGGACAAAACCTGCTATTATAGAAAGAGCCTGAATAGACAATAATAACGTTCATGGAGGGCAAATGATGAGTCAGCAGCAATCTGGTAGCAGCAATCGCAGATACACCCTGAACAGACCGCCCGCGACAGGTGGCATAGTTGTCCAAAGAACTCAGGAAGCGTTGCCCAACCAGCAGCGTCAACCTCTGCCGACGCCCACGGGCCAGCCCCCTTATCATCTATCACTCGATAGTGTATTGACGCCCGCACAAATGCAGGCTATAAGCAACGCGGGGAAACTCGTATTTCACATCGTGGGTGATACTGGTGGTGTCAAAGCTCCACAGTCACAGGAAATCGTGATGCAGCACATGGATGCTGATCTTACCGTGGCCGATGCCACCGCTCGACCGGCTTTCTTCTACCATCTTGGCGATGTTGTCTACTACTATGGACAGGCCAGCGACTATTATTCGCAGTTCTATGAGCCAAACATGCATTACGGTGCGCCTATTTTTGCCATTCCAGGCAATCACGATGGTGATTTGATAGACACCTCGGTGCCCTCGTTGGCCGCTTTTGTGGAGAATTTCTGCGCGACCAGTCCTCACCTCACCACTGAATCGGGTGACTCTGGTCGTGATGCGATGACGCAGCCCAATGTGTATTGGACGCTGGACACGCCGTTTATCACTTTCGTTGGCATGTATACGAATGTGCCTGAAGGTGGGTGGGTTGATGCGAATCAGACTGCATGGCTGGCAGCAGAATTGACCAACGCACCACAGAACAAGGCGTTGATTGTGGCAATGCACCACCCGATTTATTCCGCAGATGTGTACCATAGCGGCAGCGCATATATGGGGCAACTCCTCGATACCGCGATTCAGCAGACCAATCGAATTCCTGACGCCGTATTCGCAGGCCATGTACACAATTATCAGCGTTTCACGCGCACGCTCAATGGACGAGATATTCCCTATATCGTCGCCGGAGCTGGCGGATACTGGAACCTGCATTACATGATGAAGCCGCAAGGTCAACCGATCACGCCTCCCTATCCGATGCCCGCTCCCGATACGGGTGTGACATTGGAGAGCTACCTTGATACCCGGCATGGTTACATGCGTATGGAAGTCACCGCACAGACACTCAAGGGCGCGTACTATTCGGTACCGCGCCCACAGGAGTCCTGGAGTGCGCCGGCACAGCTGGTCGATGCGTTTACCCTCGACCTGACGCAGCACCAGGTACGTTGATGTTTCGTAATAGACCGGTAGGAACGCCCTACTGGATTGTGAGAATAGAGAAAGAGCAAACATGGCTAACACACCACCTCAAGGGTACAAGAGTCTTTCTGGCAGTGAAAAGCAGCCTCTCGATAACGCACAACCCGTTGGCCCCGTGGATCCAAACGAGCGTATAGAGGTTTCGGTCTATGTGAGAGCCCCTGCCACAAGCACACTGGCTGACACAATCAATGAACAAGTCCAGCAGAAACGTGCTCCCCTTAGCAGAGAAGAGTTTACCGCTACCCAGAGTGCAACTGCCGAAGATGTGGCAAAAGTCGAGCAATTTGCGCGTGACCATACTCTCACCGTTGTCTCTACTGACCCTGTGAGGCGAAGGGTCGTGCTTAGCGGCACAGCCGCCGATATGAGTGCCGCTTTCGCTACCGAACTGCAACACTATGACTATCCAGGCGGTAGATATCGTGGTCGCACCGGCCCTCTGCTCGTGCCAGAGGAACTCGAGCAGATCATTGTCGGCGTCTTCGGCCTTGATGATCGTCCTCAGGCTCGATCACACGTGCAACGCTACGACGCGACGGCTGGTAATGTGCGTGCGAATGCCAGTGCCACTTCCTATGCGCCGCCACAACTTGCCAAACTCTATGACTATCCAGTCGGCACTACTGGAAGCGGCCAGTGTATCGCTCTCATCGAACTTGGTGGTGGCTACGTGAGCAGTGATCTACAGACCTACTTTCAAAAATTGGGCATTTCCCTGCCGAACGTGACAAGTGTATCGGTCGATGGCGGGCAGAACACGCCAGCAGGCACTCCTAATAGTGCTGACGGCGAAGTTGATCTGGATATCGAAGTGGCGGGTGCTATCGCCCCTGGTGCTCGTATAGCAGTCTACTTTGCTCCAAATACCGACCAGGGTTTTCTGGATGCCATCACGCAGGCCACCCACGACACCACCAATAATCCAACAGTGATCTCGATCAGCTGGGGCGGACCCGAATCGAGTTGGACAGCACAGGGGATGCAAGCGATGGATCAGGCATTCCAGGCCGCGGTAGCGCTGGGCATCACGGTCTGCTGTGCGGCAGGCGACAGCGGCTCGTCAGATGGTGTCAACGATGGGAAGGCCCATGTTGACTTTCCCGCAAGCAGCACGTATGCCCTGGCTTGCGGCGGGACGCGGCTGGAAGCGACGAACAACACAGTGAGCAGTGAAGTTGTATGGAACGATAGCACTTCATCGGCTACTGGTGGCGGTATCAGTGATGTCTTCGCCCTTCCAACCTGGCAAGCGAATGCGCACGTCCCTCCATCCGTAAATGACCAGCACAGCGGGCGAGGTGTGCCTGATGTCTCCGGTGATGCTGATCCACAAACGGGGTACCAGGTTCACGTCGATGGACAAGATGCTGTTTTCGGCGGCACCAGTGCTGTTGCACCTTTGTGGGCGGCTTTGATAGCTCTGATCAATCAGCAGCGTGGAAAACCAGCGGGCTATCTTAATCCCATTTTCTATCAGAATTACACCCAACTCGCTCAGGCCAATGCCTTGCTAGATGTGACCAGTGGCAATAATGGCAGCTATACCGCAGGACCAGGCTGGGATGCATGCACCGGGCTGGGAACGCCCGATGGAGCCAAGCTGCTCAATGCGCTTAGTGCGCTATAAGTGAGTTGACTTACCACAACATGAGAGCGTAGCTGAGGTGCCGATCTAGCTAGAATGGCTTCTCAGCTACGCTCTCATTTTTTGATGATTGCTTTATCGCACAGCTTATTGCTGATTTTGCGCTATCGACATATGAGCCGACGATTTGATCAGACTTGTTGATGCCAAAGGGTTAAGAGGTTTAGCTATTTGCAGTTCATAGTATGCCGTAGCGGGTTTGTGAAAATAAGATCATCTACGAGTCTTCTTTTGGCACCCCAATTTTTAATGAGGCTTGCTTTCTTGCTCGTTTATGGGCTATACTGGGGTATGAAGTAATTCAAGTAGACTGCAAACAGCCCTAAAGGCGTGGTACACCCATGAAGGTAACAGACATACCAGGTAAAAA
>JADEYI010001868.1_pt1 | contig 13037 bp, 13 predicted proteins | sample 8542331 | NCBI WGS metagenome assembly JADEYI01 (sample SAMN16510988, study PRJNA670497) | mine drainage metagenome | isolation source: biofilm near Copperflume 1 | place: Germany: Marsberg coppermine Kilianstollen | collected 2018-02 | reverse complement strand
TGGATCTTGTTCTTGTCTTGGTTCTGGATCTTGTTCTTGTCTTGGTTCTGGATCTGGTTCTTGTCTTGGTTCTGGATCTGGTTCTTGTCTTGGTCCTTGCTCTGGTGGTGGTCTTGTTCTGTGCTCGTGCGTGCTGCTGTGGTGCGGTGTGTGCGGGGGCTGAGTTGGGCTGAGTTGGGCTGTGTTGGGCTGTGCCGCGTGCTGGACGCTGCGGTGCTCATCGGCCTTGCACCGACTTACTGGCGGCCACGGCCGCCTGGTGCCGCTTCGCCTCGGCCAGCTGCGCCGGGGTCGGCGTCGGCGGCCACTGGGCCCGGTCCGGGGAACACCAGGCGGCGAGGACGTGGGGGAGTAGGTCGGGCATCGGCGCCGCCGGCGCCGGCTCGCCGGCCCGGTCGACGTGTTTGCCCAGGTGGCAGCGGCTCGCGGCCGATGGCCGCCGATCCGGGGCACCGCGCGAGCTGCCGCGCAGGCGCGCGACGACGTTGGGGCGTTGCCGGTCGTGCCAGTCCCCGACCTTCTGCCAGGACGCCTTCGCGCCGGTGTAGGCGTCTAACCAGGCGTTACACAGCCACCACAGCTCCTCGACCACGTCGGGGTGCCACGCCCAGCAGGTCGGCAACTCCGAGTCGGGGTAGCGCAGATACACCGCCGCCAGCCACGCGGTCAGCGCGGTCATCATGGTGTCCGCTTCGGGGAACGTCGTGGTCATCAACCACGACGCCAGCCCCGCCGCCGCCGGCTCCTCCTGCGCCTGGCCGCTGTCGGGCGTCGCGGCGCTGACCTGGTCGGTGAGCCGTTTCAACGCCCGGGCGAGGGAGCGCACCTGGGCGTCGCTCTTCGCGGCTTGCCGCTTCAACCGCTCGACGTCGCTACCCAGCCCGTCGGCCGGCTCAGCCTCGGCCATCACGCACCCCCACCTGGGTCGCCCCGGCGGCAGAGCCCTCCCGGTGGGTTCTCCCGGTAGCGGGAGAGGTGGGAGGGCAGGTGGGAGAGCCCTCCCATGCCTCCCATCCCTGCCTCCCGGTGCGAGCGGCGGTGGGGGAGCCGTCGCCGGCGCGGGCTGTCCTCGGGTCCCGTCACGCCCCCTCCTCGTGGCAGTCGACCCACTCGGCGCCGGCGGTGTCGTCGGTGTGCCAGTGGTTGAGCTGCTCGGCGCGCGCCACCTCGGTGGCGGTGGCGGTGTCGGTGCTGGGCTGGCGGGCGGCGGTCGGGCTGACCGCCTGGTCCACCAGGTCCTGGGTGGGTGCTCCACAGATGACGCTGGGGTCGCGCTCGGCCTGCTCGGCGAGCAGCGCCCGGTACTGCTCGTCGCTGACTGCGACCGAGGCGAGCGACTCGGCGGTGATCGGCTCCTCCCCGAGGGAGAACACCGCCGCATCGACGGAGTCCAACTCGAACCGGGCCAGCCCGGGGTCACCGGGGTCGACCTCGCCGTCGGAGGTGGAGTCGTCATCGGAGGTGGAGTCGTCGTGGGTCGCGGAGTTGACCGCGGCCTGGGCGTCGATGTAGTCGGTGTCGGAGACGTCGGGGTTGGCGGCGAGCTCGGCCAACCACTCGGACAGGTCGTCAGGTGCCCAGCGTGTGGCCAGCGCGGCGTCGAGGTCGCGCTGCCACCCTGGCTCGGCGCCGGCCAGCTGGGCGGCCGGCTCGGCGTCGTTGGTCCCCATCAGCCGGTGGGCCGCGTTGACTTGTGCCAGGTGCACGTGCAGCCTCGCCGGCTCGGCGCCGGCGGCGAGCCCGGAATCGGTGGTGGTGGCGGTCTGCTGCTCGGCCTCGGGGGCGCCGGCACTGCGCTCGGCGGGGGTGTTGATGCGCTGCAGCAACGCCGCCTTGTCGGCGAGGAACGCGGCCCGCTCGTGTGGGTCGGCGTCCACACCGGCATTGCTCAGCCCCCGCAGCCGCCCGGTCAGCTCGGCGACCTCCCGGATCGAGGGACTGTCGATCCGCTCGTCCACCAGCGCTTCGGCTGCTGCTGGGGTGTCGGTGGTGGCGGTCAGTTCGGCGGAGGTCACGTCATCTAACGACACTGGTACTGATGAAGTTCTCTGCGGCGGACTTGGCTTGGCATGCCGCCGACAGGGCGTTTACTACCGCGCACAGGAGTGGGAATCCGGCGACGATCGGGCTCGCGGCGCAGGCGCTCACCTATGCCATGTGGGGTCGCGGTGAGGAGCGAGCCGGAGTGGACATCTCAACGGCCACGGCCGGCGCCATTCAGGCTGATCTGCTGGAGCTCGGAGCCCCCGGCTGGACCGTCTACGGGATGATGTTCTTGAAAGCCGCCGTCGCGGCGGCGCAAGTAGGTGACGGCGACACGGCCAGGGCCCTGCTCAATGAAGCCAGGGACGCCGCAGTCCGGATCGGTGACCGGAACGACTTCCACACAGGCTTCGGATTGACGAACTGCCTGCTCCACGAGGCGTCGATACTCACGCAGCTGGGCGATTACGGAGAGGCGGTGGCTGCCGCGCAACTCATCGATCCGGTCGCGTTCGGGGCCCTGCCTCGTGAGCGGCGAACCCACCACATGATCGATACGGCGGTGGCCTATCACCGATCACGCCAGCCGGATAACGCGCTGATCTCCCTGCTGGACGCCGAGCGGCTCGGAGCGCAAGAGGTCCACTGTCGGCCCGCTTCGAGAGAAATCATTACTGAGCTGCTTCAGTCCGCTACTGGTTCACCGTCGTTTCGACTACGAGCGCTTGCTGAGCGATCGGGAGTAGATCACTAATGGTTATCGATAGCGCTCGCCCGGTTCTCTACGTGATCGCCTGTGCCTGCCCTCCAGCGCTCCGGATTCCGACTATGCTCAGCGCCGCAGTCGATCGCGGCTGGGAGACATGTCTCATACTCACACCGACCGCGCAACGATGGCTGCGCGAAGAACTCGACAACCTCAGCGCAATGACCGAGCACCCCGTTCGATCGGCGTACAAGCTCCCGCAGGAACCAGACGTTCTCCCCGCACCGGATGCTATTGTGGTCGCTCCTGCTACGTTCAACACAATAAATAAGTGGGCCGCCGGCATCAGCGACACACTCGCGCTCGGCCTAGTCACGGAAGCTATTGGCAAGGGCCTGCCGCTGGTGGCTCTCCCATTCCTGAACGACTGGCAGGCTGCACATCCAGCGTTCCCGCGAAGCGTGCAGTTCCTGCGGGACGCCGGAGTTACCGTTCTCATCGGCGGCGACGGTTATACGCCACATGGACCTCAGGGAAGCAAAGCTGCGGACTTCCCATGGCACAAGGCGCTGGACGCACTCCCGGACCTCATCGCGCGATGAGGCAGCCAACCACCCATCCGCCAGCCGTCCTGGCTACGCCACACGGCATGGTGCCGGCCCGGCGCGCCTCCACCGTTCCTTCGTCATGGAACGGTAGGAATCAGCGCATGGAGCGCAAGAAGACCGGCAGGCCGTCGAAGGGCGAGCGCTCGCACGTCAACTTCCTGCTCCCGACGGCGTTCCACGTCGCGGTGAAGAAGCATGCCGCCGAGCGTGGGATGACGATCACCGACCTGGTGGGCGAGCTGCTCGCCACCGAGATCGGTATGCCGTATGAGACCCAGGAGGGATTGCCTCTGACTAAGGCCTCATAACGCAAGCGAGGCGGCCCCGGTAGGGACCGCCTCAGCCAGTCGCGTCGAGCTGGGTTGCTGCCCGAGCTCGTCGCATGTTGTCCCGGCTGACAACCGGGACGAAACCTCACCCCACCCATGGGAAGGAGGGCACTTCTGCGTGCCCAAAATACCTTGTGATGCCCGGTTCGCACGGAGACATGCCCAAACTGATGCATCTGATGCATTAGAGGCTCGTGTTAACGCCGCGGTGGCGGCCGATGGGCCGTGCGTGACGTGTCGTGTTCGTGCTGGTCGCCGGCGTGCGACCAGGCTGTTCACGGTTGTGTGTGGGCCGTGTTGGGCCGCCCACGGCGGGAAGCCGGACGCTTCCGAGATCGGGCCGGTGCCGGTGGAGACCGCGCCGCTGCGCTACCCGACGGATCAGCGGCAGTGGCTGGCCGCGGTGCGGCGGGCGGAGTGGGTGCAGGCGATCCGGGTCGACGGACGCCGCAACCTCCTCGCGATCGCGCGGCACCTGATGTTGGCGGGGGACTGGACGACGCTGCAGACGATGCCCGGCTGGGATGTGTTGCAACGCAAGACCGGGCTCAGCGAAACCAGCCTCGGACGCTGGATCCAGGAGATGAAGCTGCACGGCCACCTCGTGGTCCTCGAGACGGGGTCCACCCCGGCGACCCGCCCGATGGCCCTGACCGCCCCCGCCGGGGTTGTGCCGACCCGCCTGGATGAGGGCAACCGGCGGGCGGTGTACGCCCTACTGATCCCCCAGTTGCCCGAGGAGGCACTACGCCGGGCCACCGACACCGTCACCACCCCTACCGCCGAGGGGGCCGCCCAGGAGCCGCTCAGCCCGGCCGCCGGCGGACCACGCGACACAGCCAGCGCGGCGCCGGACACCGGGCGCGACCAGGGAAAACCCGCCGCCGTTGGGGACATAAAGGGGCGGCCTACTTTGTCTTTTCCCGTCAGGGAAAAGACTTGGGGAGGTGGTTACGCGCGCGAGGCCAGCGTTGTGGATAACTCCCCGAGATCCAGCAGCGTCGTCAGCGGGCCCCCCCCCACGGACGCCCTTCGGGCGCGCCTGGATGAGAACCCGGCCCGGATTTGGGCGGTCCGGGTTCCGAGCAGCGGGTTTGAGATGCTCATCGCGGCCGGCTGGCTGCAAGCCAGGCTGCCGGTCTTCGCCCAACTGACCCGCAAAGGTGCCCGCGCCGCGGTCCGCCCGTACTGGGCCGCTGGATGGTCAAACCTCGACATCGTGCACGCCATGGACCACCTTCCGGCGGCGTTCGGGACCCGGGCCGGCACCCAGATCGGGCGCGGCCCCGCCGACCGGCTCGACTCCCGGGCCGCCTGGTGGTGGATCCAGACCCGCCTGGACCCCTGGCGCCATCCTGACGACGGGCGGGTACGGACCGGCTACTACCAGACCCGGCGCAGGCGCAAAGCGATCCGTGACGCCCTCGCCGCCCGCCACGGCCGGGCCGCCCTGGCCGTGCTCGGGGAGGTCGACCTGACCGCCGACCCGGTCCTGACCCCGGCCAAGATCGCCGCGTTCGGGCGCCGAGTCGCCGCGCAGCTGCGCGCCCAGACCGACCCCACCCACCCCGCCGCGCCGGCACCGACGCCGGCGCCGGTGTCGAGTGAGCGGACCCGCGCCGACGCCGCCGGGCAGCTCGCCGCCGAGCTCGCCGCGCGCCGCGCCCGCCAGGTCGCCGCTGACGAGCGGCACGCGGCGATGATGGCCAACCTCGCCCCCCACCTGCAGACCGCCCGCGCCGAGCTCGCCGCGGCCACCGGCGCCACTGCCGCAGGCACGGCGCCGACCGCCGGGGCCACGCTCACCCCAGCGCAACGCTACGAAGCCGCCCGAGCCCGCGCCGCCGGCTACCGCCGTGCTCGCCGCCTCGCCACCCGCTAGAGCCTCGACCGCGCGTCGTATCCACTGTCATGTTGCTGGCGTTCCACACGGCCCACCACCACCGTGAAAAGTTTCGTCTCAACGTAAGTTTAACGGCAGGACACCTATGCATTATCTTAATGATCATGGCCGCGATCCCAGGGCCAACCGGTAAGGTATCCCTGCGCGATACTTTCGTTGAGACGAAAAAATCGAGGGTGTGCGGGTCCGGCTATTTGAGTTGGTCGAGGCCGCCGGGGTGGGCGGCGTCGAGGTGGTCCAGGGCCTCGATGAGGGCGCGGTAGAGGCGGCGGTGCTGCCAGTGCTCGCGCGCTAGCGGGGTGGCGGGCTGGGCCAGCTGGGCGCTGAGATGGCCCAACACCCGCACCCAACCCCGGGCCTCGGTGGCCGCCGCGGTGGCAGGGTCGGGGGCGGCGAGGACGACCCGTTCCACGACCTCCCGGACCACCGTCGGGCGGGTGTCGGCGGGGGTGCCGAGGACCTTCTCGGCGCGGCGCATCTCCCACGCCAGGTGCCGACACCCCGGGCTGCAGTAGATCGCCGGCCGGCCCTTGCCGGTGGCCCGGACGCTGCGCCCGCAGGTCGGGCAGTCCCGCTCGATGACCCGCTCGCCCAGCACGGCCCCGTCCGCGCCGGCCCCGGAATCGCGCGCGTCGGCGCTGGGCTCTGCCATGGGCCGCAGCATCCCACACTTACGTCTCAACGAAACGCGTGGGCGGGGACTCCCGCTGCGCGGGAGCAAGATAGGTGTTTTCTTGTAGAAAACTTTCGTGAAAGACGACGGGCGCTGCCCGCGAACGGGTCATTGGTTGTGACCGTCAATCTGGACGTCACTTGACAGCGAATGTCGACGGCGGGCCCAAACGGCCGTGGGACGTGTCAGCGAATATCGACGGCACCCCCGTGCGCGCGGCACACCCCGGCGGCTTCCTCGTCCTGGCCGCCCTGCCGTTGACGAGGCGCAGGTCCAGGTGGAGCGCCCGGAGCGCAGCGAGGACGTACGACCTGGAGGTGCGGCGAGCAACGGCAACACTTCGCCGGCGAGGAGGTCACGGCGCCGTCCGGATTCACCGACATCGATCACAGCCGCCGCCGCCTGGTGCAGTCAGAATTGGCGAGCAACTGCCGTCGAAATTCGCGGACGTAGCCAGGTCATCGCCCGCGCACCACCGACGATGTACTACAGTGTGTAATATGAATACGCTTACAATTCGTACTGATCCGGAGGTGGAACGGGCCCTGGCGGTGTTGACCAGTCAGGGCAAGTCCCGCTCCGAAGTCGCCCGCGCCGCGATCTTGGAAGCGGAGCGGGGCCACCGGCGGGCACAGCTGCGCGCCGAAGCGATGCAGCTGCGCGACGACCCGCAGGATGTGCGCGCCTCCCGTGAACTCGCCGCCGAGATGGACGCCATCCGTGCGTGGTGACCTCTACCGGCTCAAAGCGCCGCGAGACAACCAGGGCCATGAGCAAGGTGGTGCCCGCTACGCGGTGGTGGTGCAGTCCGACGACCTCGCACTGTCGACCTGGATCGTCGCGCCGACCTCGACCGGGCGGCGGGCGGCGTCGTTTCGACCCGAGATCGAGATCAACGGAACGACAACCCGGGTGCTGGTCGAGCAGCTCACCGTCATCGACCCGCAGGCCCGGCTCGGCGAGTTCGCCGGGCGCCTGAGCGGTGCGGAGATGGCGGCCATCGACACCGCCCTGCGGGCGGTCCTCGCCCTCGACTGAGCGCGCACCGTCACCTGCGGTGCCCGCCCGCTCGCCATCAACTCCAACTGCCGCCAGGAAATAGGGCACGGCCAGGACCGGAAACTGGGTGCTGACTCGGGTCCGCGGGCCTGGCACGGCAGTATTCGACCTAGCGCGGACCCGACGACGCGGAGGGGGTAGCGGTGGGTGCCACGGCGCTGCCGATGTCGGTGCGGGCGGTGTTGTGCCAGGCGCCGATCCCGACCCGGGCGTGTTGCCTGCGCGCGGAGCTGGTCGGCTACATCCAGCTGCGCGGCTACCTCACCGCCACACCCGCCGATGGTGGCGGCCCGCAGCGGGGGGTGGGCGCGGTGACGGTCGGGGACCGGGTGACCGCCGTACGGGTGTGCCTGTGCGCGGCGCAGGTGCCCCAGCTCGGTGGTGGCCGGGTCGTCGAGCGCGGGTCAGGGTCAGGGTCGGGGTGGGTGGTGGAGCTGGGCGCGCCCGGTGGCGGGGTGGGGCAGAGTACCGGGTTCGCCCGGGCCAGCGGGTTGCGGACCGTCCGGGGCCGCACCGTGACCGGGTTACCGGCCCCGATGCTGTCGCGGGAGGCGGTGTGTTGCGCGGGGGCGTTGTGGCGGGCGGCGCTGCTGTGCGCCGGGATCACCGCCCATCCCCGTTCGGCCCGCCCCGGGCTGGCGGTGGCGTGTCCGAACCCGCTGCTGGCCTACGCCCTGGTCGCGCTGGCGCGGCGGCTCGGGGCACCCGCGGTGGTAGTCCCCGGCTGCGATAGTGACGACACCGTGATCGGCGCGGGCGGGACCGAGATGGTCCTGGCCGCGGCCGCCGGCCCGGACGCGGCGGCGCTGTGGCACCAGGTGTTCGAGCGCAACTACCGGCTCACCCGCCCCCGCCGCGCGACGCCGAATGGTGCTGAGGGGTTGCAGACCTACAACACCACCCGCGCCAGCGCCGCCGCCGCCGAGTCGATCGCACACATCAGCGCGGTGTTCGACCGCTACGGCGCACACACCCTGCCCGCCCACATCCGCGAAGCCGGCCAGCTACGCCTGGCCCACCCACACCTCTCCCTGACCGAGCTGGCCGCGCTCACCGAGCCGCCGAGCACCAAAGACAGCTTCAGCGGGCGGCTGCGCCGGCTGCTGCGCTACGACCCCGACCTCTGACCCGGGAAACGCAACCGCTCACCCAGCCCATGATCAGCGTCGGCGGCCCCTTCACCCAGCACCGCGTCCGCAGTCGGTGTTCGGGGCACGGAATCGTGGCCCGAGCAGGGCTTGCAAACCCAGCTCGGCGTCGCTGGTGGCCATCACCTTCTCGATGGTGTGCGGGGCGATCTCCCGGGTCAGGGCCAGGAGGTCGGCCAGGGCGGCGCGCTGCTGGGCGACGAGCTCGGCGTAGGCGCCGACCTGGACCCGCTCGGGCGCGGTCAAGTCCGGCCGCTGCCAGCGCCGGGCCTGCTCAGCGAACAGATCCCGGTAATCGTCGGCCATCTGCCCATACACCCGCAGGGTCTCCGACACCGTCTCGTCGTCGAGGATCCGGGCGTCGCGCCGCGACGGGCGGGCCTGCTCCATCAGCGTCAACTGGGTCCGAGTGTGCTCGAGCTGCTCGGTCACCATCGAGGTCAGCATTCCCACCGCGGCGACTGACTGCCAGCGGGGTTCCCCGGCGGTCTCGCCGCCGGCGTGCGGTGAGGACGCGGCCATGGCGACCATCCTGGCACCCCCACCCGGCGGGTGGGTCTCGCCCTCGGAACTGTCAGGTGCCGATGCGATCCTCGGGGCGGTCCTGGTCTTGATCCGGCAATCGGAGCGAAGGGGGAACCTGATGGTGCGCAGATGGGGCCGCTCACGCGACACCGCCGAAGTTCCGGCGCGGTCCGTGCCCGTGCGGCCGACTCGGGTTGACGAGATCTACATGCTCACCTTCCACGAGCCCTACGAAAGTCCCGAACACCCGACGCCGATCAACGGACTCATCGTGCACGCCCGATCACTGCTAGGGGTTGAAGGTCCAACCGGTGCAGAAACAACGCCAGCGACCCGGGCGTGGGCTCGGACCGGTGCCGGTCTAGCGTGGCGCGCTCTCGTCGTGTGATCGCGTTCACCGCTTGGGGGGCTGGTGTCGACCCGTGATGTGTTCTCCGAGCAGGAGCTGGCTCGGCTGCGAGGCTTCCCGGAGATCACCTCCGAAGAGCTGATCCGGTTCTTCACCCTGACCTCGGCGGACGAGGTGTTCCTGGGTTCGATGCGTCGCCCGGCGACGATGCTGGGTGTCGCGGTGCAGCTGTGCAGCCTGCCGTGGTTGGGATTCGTCCCCGACGAGGTGGCTGCGGCGCCGCCGGCGGCGGTGGCCCGGCTAGCGGAGCGGTTGGGGGTTCGGGCTGTTGAGCTGGCCGGCTACGGGGGCCGGGACCAGACCCGCACCGATCACTTGCGCGCGGTGATGGTCTATCGCAGCTGGCGCGGCGCCGATGAGCTCGCACTCAAGGAGCTCGACGAGTTCCTGCTGGCCAGGGCGATGGAGCACGACTCGCCGGCATTGTTGTTCAGGCTGGCATGCGAGCATCTGATCACTGAGCGGGTGCTGCGTCCGGGTCCGGTGAAGCTACTGGAGCGTGTCGCGGCCGCACGGGCCCGCGCGGAGCGCGAAACCTATGACCGGGTCGCGCACCTGCTCACGGTGTCCGTGCGGGCCGAGCTCGACAAGCTGCTGGTAGTGAACCGGGAGCTGGGCATGACCCGGTTGCGCTGGCTGAGCACCGGGCCGACGGAGGCCTCGGCGGCGGCGGTGAAGACCGAGGTCCGCAAGCTGGAGTTCCTGCGCGGGTTGGACGCCCACACGCTGGATCTGTCGACTCTGCCTGCCGAACGCCGCCGCCACCTGGCGGCGGTCGGGCGGCGCAGCTCGGTTCCGTCGCTGACGCGGCGGGAGCCGCACCGCCGCTACCCGATCGTGCTGACGTTGCTGGCACAGTCCGCGGTCGACGTGCTCGACGAGGTGGTGCAGCTGTTCGACCAGGCCGTCACATCCCGCGAGTCGAGGGCGCGGCACAAGCTCGCCGATCAACTGGCGGAACGAGCTAAACGCGGGGAGGACAAGCTGGCGCTGGCCGAGGTGATCCTGCCCGTGCTGGCCGACCCGGCGATTCCCGACGAGCAGGTCGGCGGGCTGCTGCGCGAACGGATCGGGATGGGGCGCCTCGCCGCCGCCCTGGCGACGCCCACCACTACTCGGTTGCCGCGCGATCACGGCCACCTCGCCGTCATCGATGCCTCCTACGGGTATCTGCGCCAGTTCACCCCTGATGTGCTGCGTGTGCTGTCCTTCGCAGGCGGCCCGGCCGCCGCGTCGCTACTCGAGGCGGTCGCCGTGCTCCGGGAACTGAACGCCGGCGGCGCGCGCACCGTCCCGGCGGGCGCTCCGACAGAGTTCGTCCCCGCCCGGTGGCGCGGCTATCTCGACGACGCGACCGCGATCGGCAACACCAGCGCTTACCGGCACTACTGGGAGCTGTGCGTGCTGCTGTGCCTGCGCGATGCGCTGCGCTGTGGCGATGTCCACGTACCCGGGTCGCGCCGCTACGCCGACCCCACCGCCTACCTGATCGCCCCCGAGGCCTGGCCGGCGCAGCGCGGCGAGTTCTGCGCCCTGGTCGGCATCCCGACCGACCCCGACGCGGCCCTGGCCCGGGCGCAAGGCGAGCTACACACCGCGCTGGGCGAGCTCGACGGAGTCCTGGCCAGCGGGCGTGACCCGGTGCGCCTCGATGAGGCGGGCGAGCTGGTGATCGGGCCACTGACGGCCGAGGATCTGCCCGCCGAGGTCGCCGAGCTGCGCGAGGAACTCACCGCGCTGCTGCCGTTCGCCCCCATCGTGTCGGTGTTCATTGAGCTGGATCGACACACCGGGTTCCTGGACTGCTTCACCCACGCCGGCGGGGCCACCCCCCGTTCCCGCGAGCTCAAGCGCAACTTGCTGGCGGTGATCGTGGCCCAGGCCACGAACCTGGGCCTGGCTCGGATGGCGGACGCCTCGGGCATCGGCTACGACACTCTGCTGTGGACTCAGGAGTGGTATGTCCGAGAGGAGACCCTGCGGGCGGCGAACCTGGCCGTCATCGGGTATCACCAAGCGTTGCCGCTGGCCGCGGTCTTCGGCGGCGGCACGCTGTCCTCCAGTGACGGGCAACGGTTCCCGACCAAGGGTAAGTCGATCACCGCTCGCGCCCTGTCCCGGTATTTCGCCGATCAGGGCCTGAGTTCGTATACCCACATCACCGATCAGCACGCGGTGTTCGGCACCAAGGTCATCGTGGCCACCGACCGCGAAGCCCCCTACGTGCTGGACGAGATCCTGGGCAACCAAACCGACGTGCCGATCACCGAGCACGCCACCGACACCCACGGCGCCAGCCTGATCAACTTCGCGCTGTTCGACCTGGTCGGGCTCCAGCTCTCTCCCCGCATCCGGGACCTGGGCAAGATCACCCTAGGACGGTGCGCCAGCAGGTCGGAGACAGCCGCGGCCTTTCTGCGGGTCGGGCCGCTGCTGACCCGACGGATCAATACCGCCCTGATCACCGAGAACTGGGACGAGATGCTGCGCCTGGCCGCGTCGCTGAAGTACGGCCACGTCACCGCGTCACTGATCGTGGGCAAGCTTTCCCGCGCCGACCGGCAGAACACCCTCGCCGCCGCGCTCAAGGAATACGGGCTGCTCCGCCGCACGGTCTACGCCGCCCGGTACCTGGCCAGGGAGGACTACCGCCGCAAGATCTCACGCCAGCTCAACAAGGGAGAGAGCGTCCACGCGCTGCGCCGCGACGTGTTCTACGCCCACGAAGGCGCCGTCCGTCGCCGCCACCTCCAGGACCAGACCGAACAGGCGTGGTGTCTGACCATCGCGACGAACGCCATCATCACCTGGACCGCCGAGTACCTCGGCCTGGCCGTGCGGCAGTTCCGCGACCAGGGACGCCACATCGACGACGAGATCCTCACCCACATCTCCCCAGCCCAGAGCGAAAACATCGGGCTGTTCGGCACCATCACCGTCGACATCGACGCCGAACTCGCCCAACTCGGACCGACCGGCCACCGACCCCTTCGCCAACCCAGCCAGCGACTGACGTGGCCTGATCAAGGGGCACCGTAAGCCGATCCCCTATCGGACAGCGAGGGTTCCCAGCGCGGTGGCACCGCGCTGGGGCATCGTCCCGGGACTCGTGGTGGACGGTGATCATCTGCCTAGACATGTCGGGGCCGTTTGGCCCTAGCCGGGGGTGATGCGGTCGGTCACGCTCCGATGTGCAAGGCGTTCCAGACCCGCGGTGCGGGCCATTCGTGGTGTCGGAGGTGTCAGGGCATGAGCGGCAGTTACCTGGATTGGGGTGTCGTCCACATCTCGGTGGCGAACCTCGTGGTCATCGCGATCATGGTGGTGGTGTTCCTGCTCGCGGTCCTCGTCCCGTTCCACGGGCCCGGCTCCCGCCGCGACGACCACAAGGCCGGGTCATGAGCGTCCCCGCCACCACGAGCAGCTGGACCGCCCGCCTGCGCACCCGGCTGGCCCGCACGGTGCCCCCGGGTGAGTTGCTCCCCGACCGGCAACCGGAGTACGTCTCGTCGTGGATCTACGTATTCGGGGTGCTCTGCCTCGCGTCCTTCCTCATCGTCGTCGCCACCGGCTGTGTGCTCTCCCTCGGCGGCCTCACCTGGTGGCACAGCTCGGGCCTCGGGCACTTCGTCAACTCCCTGCACCTGTGGAGCGTCGAGCTGTTCTTCGCCACGATGGTCATCCACCTGTGGGG
>JADEYI010001867.1_pt1 | contig 13038 bp, 13 predicted proteins | sample 8542331 | NCBI WGS metagenome assembly JADEYI01 (sample SAMN16510988, study PRJNA670497) | mine drainage metagenome | isolation source: biofilm near Copperflume 1 | place: Germany: Marsberg coppermine Kilianstollen | collected 2018-02 | reverse complement strand
TAGATTCCTTTTATCGTCCTCTGCCCTGTATGGGCTTGTGTTGTGCATCTTAGACCATGAAAGCCCGGCAAAGCTTGCTTTGCACAGGCACGCCTAATCTTACGTCCTCAGTTTACAGGTGTCAAGGGGCAGAGCTAGGTCTTCAGCAGTAAGATTCCCCGCAAATAGCTGAATACGGGGATTTATCCGTTCTGCCTTCGGTTTTTACCAGGAACAGAACACAAGACACTTGATTTTAGAACTTTTGTTCGTTATACTGTGGGATAGTAGCCTGGTGAGAGGGAAGGTTCAGCCCGCGCTCTTCTCTTTCCGCAAGGAAACTTCGGGTCAATAGTACTGGGAGGGTGACGGGCCGGAGGAAAGGATTATTGCATGGCTAGGGATCGCCGCAAGCGAAGCCAAAGTGAAGAAGGAACAGAGCCGCTCGACAGGCTAACCGAGCGAGAAGTTGTGGTCCTGCGCTTGATAGCTGAAGGGTTAAGCAACAAGGACATAGCGCGCTCCTTGCTCATCACCACGCATGGGGTCAAGGCGCACGTCAGCCGTATCCTGCACAAGCTGGGAGTAGAGAGTCGCACAGAAGCCGCCGTGCTTTGCACGAGAGCAGGACTAGCGAGGGCTGAGTTACGCAAGACTGAGCAATGAGTCCGTTGCAGCTAACTCAGTCCTCAGCACTGAGCAACTCGTCTCAGTCCTCGTAGCTTCTAAGAGCCTGCGGTGCGGGTGGGCATCACACCTTCGTAGCCGTCGCCTGTCATAGCGTTGGGCTTGTTCACACCTGTAGCAGAAGGGCCCTCGGTGCTTGTCTGCGATTCATCAAGCGCGCCCACGCCCTGTATATGGTCGGCTGTCCAATCGAGGCCGGCGCTTGCGGCCATCTGGCGTACGGCTGTATCATCCTCTTTTGCGAATGCCTGGATCAGCGCCTGCCGCTCGGTATCGTCGAGGTCGTAAGGCCCCAGGGCGATTTGTGGGTCCTGGGCCACTCTATCACAAAAGCCTGGATCGTCATGGTAACGCTGCAAGGCTAGAAGCAGTCCTCGTTCGCTCATCTTATTGTCCTCCTCGGATCTATTGAGCCACACTTTCATGCCGGGTTTGCGGCTGCAAGAAGGCTATATAAGAGCAAAAGCGGTGCCATGATGGACGTGGCAGCTTCTATATTTCCCGGAGCCTCGCGGTAATCAACTCCCCTCGTGGGGTCTCTTATTGCCACTAATCGGTGTCGGTGGGCATCTCATCTGTTTTTTCGGTGTCCAGCCAACTCATGGGGTAGGTTGGGTCGTCGTACCCTTGCGCCCATTTGGTGAGTTTGAGGGGGCGGAATGTGTCTACCATGACCGCTAGCTCCTCGGTTTGCGTGTGGCCTATAGAGGCTTCGGCGGCTCCGGGGTGGGGGCCGTGCGGGATGCCGTGAGGGTGGAGGGTGAAGGAGGCCACATCTATCCCCTTGCGGCTCATGAAGTTGCCGTTAACGTAGTAAAGCACTTCTTCGCTGTCTATGTTCGAGTGATTGTACGGCGCGGGTATGGAAAGTGGATGGTAGTCGTACTTACGCGGCACGAACGAGCAAACGACGAAGTTCTGCGCCTGGAAGGTCTGGTGTACGGGTGGCGGCTGGTGTACGCGGCCTGTAATCGGCTCGAAATCGGCGATATTGAAAATATACGGGTAGAGATAGCCGTCCCAACCTACCACGTCGAGGGGATGGTGGTCATAGTAATAGGCGGTGAGTATATCGTTGGCGCGCACCCGTACCTCGAACGGGCCTTTGCCCTGCTCTTCTCCGTCTCCGGTTACTGTGGCAAGCTCTTCAGGCACGCGGAGGTCGCGCTCGCAGTAGGGCGAGTGCTCCAGGAGTTGGCCGTACTCGTTGCGGTATCGCTTCGGTGGCTCTATATATTTACCTTCGACCGTGAGCCAGCGCTGGGTCTTGCCTTCGTCCATGACTATCTTGTAGGTGGTGCCGTGCGGGATGAGCACGTAATCGCCCTCATGGTATGGTAGCACGCCAAAGATTGTCTCAAAGCGCCCTGTTCCCTCGTGGATGAAGTACAGCTCGTCGGCCTGCCCGTTCTTATAGTGGTATTCCATTTGCTCGGTTGGGCGCACGATTCCGAGTCTGCAATCTGCATTGTACATGAGCACACGACGGCCGGATATAGGATCGCCACTCTCTGAGGAGGCTTTGGTACGCAAGTGGTGATGCCGTTGCACCTTCTGGGTCCACTCCTCAAGGTTCTCCGGCTCACAAGGCTTAATATCCACCACACGCACCGGCGGGTTATGGTGGTACAGCAGCGAGTCACACCCTGAGAAGCCCTCAAAGCCAAATAGCTCCTCGGTGTAGAGCTTGCCGTCGGGCCTGCGGTGCTGGGTGTGCCGTTTATGCGGAATGTTGCCTAGTTTGTGGTAGAAAGGCATAGTTGGCCTCCTTTGCTTAGATTATAACAGCGAGATTAGCTTATTATAGTCCGAATGCGAACCAATCCAGAACCAAATCAACTCATCTCCATCCAGGCTACTCAATGCTCAATAGTCAAGTTGCTGTGTTTCACCTCTACGACTCTACGGTGCTCTGCCACAGCTTCGTCGCCAAGGCGGGCAAGCACATCCGCAGAGTCGGCAAAAGCCTTATCCCACCTCTGCTCCGAGGCTAGCTCCTCAAGCATCAAGATAGCCATCGCGTCTTGTTCCGTCGCGGGAAGTTTAGATACCTCATCAATCGCTCTTGCTTCCTGATTTGCATCGGGCGCGGCAACGGCACGATGCGGGCCAGTGGCGTAGCGCCATCTGCTAGAATTATCTCGACGCTCTCTCATTAAAGAGACTAGCTGTGGCAGCTCTGCCTGTGGATAGTGAATATCAATTGTCTTTGCGGTGAGTGCCATCTGCTTTATGCCTCCCAGGTTTATTGCACATCAGGGAAGTTGCCCCACTCGCCGGAAGCTAGCCACCCGTCTCCTGCAGCTGCTCGGCCAGCCACAGGTTGACCAATCTTCCAATTACGATGCTCTACTATGTGTGTTAATGATTAGGGTCTTCTTCGGCAGATGTAGTATTCTGAGAAACACTTAGCCGCCATAGATATATGCTGTTGCAGATAGCCACGAGAAGCACTCCAGAGAATATCCACTCCGAAATACCCCAGCCGAGGTAGAATGTGTTCGCGACGAGATTGCTCAGGAATAGAAGAATGCTTATTATTAGCAGCACCAACTTAGCTCTGGGCGATGCTAGCAGCTTTCCAGTCTTGCTCTGCTTTACGCCTCTATCCGCCATGCCAATGTTCCTCTACATGTACTTCTATCTTACTGAGCGCCATTGCCTGAGTCTCGTGCGTTTGGTCCCAGTAATCGGCAAGAGTATGGGTGTCCTAGAAGTCAGCAATCTCCTCTGGGCTACGCGCCTTTGAGACATCAGTGGTCTGCAGGTCATTACTTTCGCTCCTAGCGTCTCCCCTCATTCTTCTCCATGTCGCGCACGTGCAAGAAGCGCTCTCGTCACTTGCTTATCTTGGGTACTTACCAAATAATAGGCACACTTGATGCTTGGATCCTGCCAGGCATATCAGGCACATCGGCTCTGGGTACTCGGCTCATAGTATCTACTATCTTCGCCGTTAGATCAACCGGAATCAAGCCGCTACTTCCAGTCTGTAATACGGCGTCAAAGCTGCTTTTCAGATTAGCAGAGATACGGCCTTTCTCCTGCAAGTACACTATCTCAATTAAGCATATAGTCGGAACGTAGATCACCAGTTCACCGCGATCACAAGCCTGGAAAGTCGCGTGGGCTGTGGAACCAAGTCGCGGATCGTTTTCCATGTACCAGATCAAGCTATAAGTGTCAGTAACAGCATCTGGCAGATTTCGTTTAGGGTTATAGTCCTTGACATATCAAATCTTCTCTATTCACGATACCAACGTTCCCTACCTATTGTTCTGTACCAGCCTGTTCCTCAACACACCCAGGCCTTCTATCTCTAACTCCACCTCATCACCGGGCTTGAGCCAGCCGCCTGTGTTCTCCGGCCTTAGCTCCAGGATGCAGCCTGTGCCCACTGTGCCGGAGCCTACTACATCGCCGGGGCGGAGCCAGACGTCGGTTGAGGCCCACTCTATCATTTGAGCGAAGGTGTGGGTCAGGCTGTTGGCGTTGCCTGTGGATAGCTCACGGCCGTTGACGCGGCCCGACATGGGGAGGTTGTAGCGCGTTTCGGCTCCTTCGCCTTCGCGCCTCCCCTCCAACTCGTCGGGTGTGACCAGGTATGGGCCGAGGGAGTTAGCGAAGTCTTTGCTTTTGGCAGGACCCATGCTCAGCTTGGACTCGAAGTTGCGCCATGTGTCGCGGGCGCTCCAATCGTTCATCACCATGTAGCCCGCTATGTAGCTGTTGGCTTCCTCAGCGGCGATGTCGCGCCCCGGCTTGCCGATAACGCAAGCTATCTCTAGCTCGTAGTCTACTTCGTTCGAGCCTCTGGGGTAAGGCACGTCGGCATCCGGGCCGTAGACCACGCCTGGATTCGAGTAATAGAAGACGGGGTGATCGTACCACTCAGGTATCATGTCGAGTCCACGCAGGGCGCGTGCAGCCTTGACGTGCTGCTCGAATGCATAGAAGTCGCGTATCGTGCGCGGGAAGGGGACCGGCGCGAGAAGTTCCACATCGTCTATGCTCTGCGAGCACTCCCACAAGCCCTGCTCGTCCTGCACGACCATGTCATAGAGGCCGCGTACTCGTTCCATAGTATCCGGCCCGCCGTCGAGCAACTCCAGCATAGACGTGGGCGGGTGGGCGTGCGACATGCTCCCTTTCTTGCTGAGGAACTGATGCGCCGCTTCCACATTGAGCACGCGAGGCGTGTTGCCCGGCAAGTAGATGCCCACATGCGTGTCTTGCCCGGACTGTACGTCCGGTGTGACACGGTGGAGGTGTGAGAAAGTAACTAGCTTCACTATATCTCCTGATTGTTATCAAGCAACATTATCAGATTGCCACGTATACGAATGCTGTCTTCTCTCACGCGGGCGAAATTGCCCTCGAGGTGCTCACTGTGTTGTGCCAGTACAGCGGCAAGAGTGCGAATATAGTTGGCGTCACTTTCGTCCCGGAGCCGGAAGAGTAGCACGCCTTTATGAGCCTGGCTATTGCGGAAGACAAGCTCGCCAAAGTCCTTATCGTTCGTAACGACTATACGACCCTCCGCTTCGGCACGCTGCAATATATCAGTATCACCTGCGCCTGGTGTAATCTCTGCAACCGCCACTGTTACTAGGTGCGGATAGTAATAGGCAAGCTCTCTTCGTTACCTAGCGATTGTGCCGCATACATAAGCGCTGCTCGTATATCCTCGATTTGCAACCGGGAATACTGCTTGAGTATCTCTTCCTCAGACAAGCCTTGCGCTAGTAGACGTACTATAAGCTCCACAGGTATGCGGGTGCCCGCGATGACAGGCTTGCCAACCATCACCTGCGGGTTGATTTGGATACGTTGTAACAATTGGTCGTCTGTCATACACAAGACCCCTTCAGCGCTAAACTACAGATTACCCCTCAAATCCTGCTCGCGCTCGATGGCCTCGAACAAGGCTCTGAAGTTGCCTTTGCCGAAGCCTCTTGAGCCATGTCGCTCGATGATCTCGTAGAAGAGGGTCGGACGGTCCTGCACATTCTTGGAGAATATCTGGAGCAGGTAGCCCTCGTCGTCGCGATCTATGAGGATACCTAGCTCCTCAAGCTGGTTGATGTCTTCCTTTATCTGCCCTATGCGTGTGGGCACTTCCTCGTAGTAGTTGTGAGGCACTTTGAGGAACTCCATGCCGTTGCGCTTCAGGTTGGATACGGTGCCGAGGATGTCGCCTGTGATCAGGGCGATGTGCTGTGCGCCGGGGCCTCCATAGAAGTCCAGGTATTCCTGAATCTGCGATTTCTTACGCCCCTCGGCAGGCTCGTTGATGGGGAACTTCACGCGGCCTGTGCCGTCCTGCATCACCTTTGACATGAGGGCCGAGTACTCGGTGGAGATATCTTTGTCCTCGAAGGAGATTAGCTGGTTAAACCCCATGATGCGAGCATAATATTCCACAAGCTCGTTCATCTTGCCAAGCTCGACATTGAGCACGATATGGTCAATTGCCTTGACGCCGGTGGGCACGCCCGGCAGCTCGCGCCTGTGGTAGCCGGGGGCAAAGGTGCCTGAATAGTTGTCGCGGTTGATGAAAGTGTGAATCGTGTCGCCACAAGCTGCGATGGCAGCCTTGCGGATACGCCCCTTGTCGCTCTCGACGTTGAACGGCTCATACACTCCCTTAGCGCCACGCTCGAGGGCTGTGTGGTAAGCGTAATCTACATCAGGCACACGCAGGGCGATGTCTTTCACACCGTCGCTGTGCTTGCGTACGTGGTTGGCGATCTCGCCGTCGGGGCCCATCGGGGCTGTGAGCACAAAGCGTATCTTCTCTTGCTCCAGGACATAGGAAGCACGGTCGCGCACCTTGGTTTCGGGGCCTGCATATGCGGTGATGCTGAAGCCCATGGCGCTACGGTAATAGTGGGCAGCCTGCCTGGCGTTGCCAACGTAAAACTCTACGTAGTCTATACCCTGTATCGGGAAGGTGTCTTCTCGTTCCATGCGGCGCGCGCGTGCCGATGGGCGGTTCTCGGCGGCTACGCTGCCATTGCCGTCGTGGGCGACGGCGTCGTCTGTCTGATAATCACTTTCTACGTCAACTTCGGTGGTCTCTTCGGGGTTCATGGTGTATGCCTCCTGTGGCGCGTGGCGCTTCTTTGCGTACTCACGCTTATGATGGATAGTGCAAGCATATCACCGGGGTAGGGCAGTGTCAAGAGTCGCCCAGCCAACCACCTATTTGCCAATCCCTCCGCCGTAGACGTACAATAGCCTATATTCATCCCCAAAGAGAGGTCCAAACATGAGCACTACCAACGACTCCCACAGCCCACAGCCCACAGCCCTCAGCGCTGACAACCAGCGCTACCTTGATGAACTGAGCGATTTTCTGCGTATACCCTCTATCAGCACCCTTTCGGAGCACAAAGGCGACGTGCAGCGCGCGGCTCAGTGGGTGGCTGGCGACTTGAAGCGGTCGGGCATCGAGAATGTGCGTCTTATCGAGACGCACGGCCCTCAGGGGCACCCTCTCGTGTACGGCGATTGGCTGCACGCGCCGGGACAGCCTACGCTCCTTATATATGGGCACTATGATGTGCAGCCGCCCGATCCTCTGGACGAGTGGCAAAGCTTGCCTTTCGAGCCGACCGTGCGTAACGGCAACGTCTACGCTCGCGGCGCGGCTGATGATAAGGGGCAGCTATTCATCCACCTCAAGTCGGTGGAGAAACTGATGAAGCCGGAGGGCTCCTTGCCGATCAACGTTCGCTTTCTGATCGAAGGTGAAGAGGAGGTTGGCGGCGAGGGGATCGAGGAGTACGTCAAGGCGCATCCGAACGATATAGCCTGTGACGCGGTGCTAATCAGCGACAATCACATGTTTGCTGACGGCATGCCTGCTATAGATGTGGGGCTGCGCGGTATGGTTTATACAGAGATTACCGTCACCGGGGCGGCGCATGACCTACATTCGGGGATGTACGGCGGGGCCGCGCCCAACGCGATCAATACCCTGTGCCATATAGTGTCGAAGCTGAAGGACGAGAACGGCTGGATACTGGTGCCAGGCTTCTATGATGGCGTGCGTCAGGTATCGGACACCGAGCGGCGCGAGTGGGAGAGCCTTCCTTTCGACGAGGAGGAGTTCCGCACACACGAAGTGGGATCGCCCGCTCTCACCGGAGAGGAAGGCTTTACCGTGTTGCAGCGCCTCTGGGCGAGACCTACCCTCGATGCAAATGGCATAATCGGGGGCTTCACCGGCGAGGGGGCCAAGACGGTTATCCCTGCGCAGGCACGATGCAAGGTCAGCATGCGGCTGGTGCCCGACCAGGAGCCTGCTAAGATATTTGAGGCGTTCAAGAAGTACGTCGAGGAAGTTTGCCCCAGCTACGCCAAAGTTAACGTCAAGTATATACATGGCGCTGAGGCTGTGCTGCTGCCCACCGACACCCCTTACATGCAGTGTGCCGCCGATGCGCTGAAAGAGGTCTTTGGAAAAGAGCCTGTTTTTGTTCGCTCAGGAGGATCTATACCGATAGTTACTCTTTTCAGCAAAGTGCTGAATGCGCCCTCAGTGCTGATGGGCTTTGGCCTTCCCGACGACAACTTGCATGCGCCCAACGAGAAGATGAAGCTCGACAATGTCTTCAAAGGAATAGAAGCCTCGGCTCGCTACATTGAGCTACTGAAAAAGTAAGGGTTCAAACCACCGTGTATGAGGGTGGTATATGCCAGACCCGCTCGGCGTATTGCATCGTGGGGGCTAACGCTGCTATGGATTGCGCGTAGCTACGCACCGCGCTGGGCATAGCTTCGCTGCTGCCGAACAGTATCTCCAGTTGCGACTTATAGCGGGCAATAGCTGCTATCTTCACGCCTATGAGGTCGGATATAGAGGTAACACGCGGCTGCATCGGCGTTCTCAGTTCTGCAATGCGATCTTCTAAAGCGCCTCCTTTGGCAGCATACGGGTAGTCCTCGTAGAAGAGAACCCCGTAGCGCGGCCCCAGATGTCTGGCGGCGCTAAAAACGAGCTGGTGGTCAACGTGGCGCCCCACTCCAAGAGGCGCGAAGACCCTTACTTTGCCCCGTGCGCTGCTCTCCTCTGCCACGCGGCGTATCTCCGTAGCTATCTGGGGTACCAGTACGCGTCTTTCTTCGGATGCTACTTTTCCAAAGAGAGCTTCATCGGACGTATACAAGGGTTGGCCTGTAGAGCTCTTTCTGTAAGGCGCATCGGGCATATCGAGCCATACCGGCTCAAGGCCAAGCAGGCGAAGCGCCTGGCGCTCTTCTTCTCGCCGCGTGTCATTTATAGTCCCATTTCTGTTGCCACTCGCGCTTTGCCAGCCGGTGTGCAACTGCTGTGCGAAGGGTGAAAGTGGTCTATTATATGGAGCAGGCGCTGCGGCCACTGTTACACACAGGCAGCGTGCTCCTGTACGGGAGAGGCGCGCCGCCGTCCCTCCGCAAGAGAGCGCAATGTCGTCGAAATGTGGCGACAGGAAAAGTACAAGAGGTAGGCTCCCGTTCCGCATAGTCTCACTCTAAAGAAGGATTGGGCCGCTAGTGGTCAGTGGTCAGTGGTCCCATCTATTCTAACCCAAGCTCTATGGCATGTCACGTTGCAAATTGATAATTGGGACGTTAACAGGGTAGTAGCACTTTGGCTGTAATACCAGTTGCATGTGTAAAGGCTGCATATTTCCGAATCCACACGCAGAAAGCGCTTGCGAATATCCAGCCCATTTGCGGGCAATTGGTATAAGATGGGGGCAACGAGATACTTTGGTGCATAACGAGTGTTTTATTTATCCGAGCTAATAAACAAGAGAATATATGACCGCCAGGGCAACACGGTAGCTCGCATACGCGACCTTGTGGTTGAACTGCCCGACCTCGATACAGCTGCCGAAGGCACCGGTGATGAGCAACCCCCAGGCGTGGAGGACGATGAGGAGCATAGGCGCGCTGATGTGCCTGTGGTAAAGGGTATGCTGGCGCGTACGAGCCGCAAGCACCAACCTTTCTTTTTACCTGTAGGCAAGGTGGAGTCGCTGGGGTCGGACGGCGCTCGGTTGATTTCGCCCAAGCTCGATCTACAAGCCTATGAGCAGCGCGAAGGAGAAATGCTACTTGCCCGCGACCTTTGGGATAAGCAGATAATAGACCTGGAAAGCCACAAGGTGGTGAGGGTAAACGACGTAGTGCTGAGTGGCTCCGCCCAGGCTGCCGAACCCGCTCAGGTGAACGCTGGGCGCTGGTGGGTGCGCGGCGTTGACGTCGGCATCGGAGGGCTTCTGCGTAGGTTGCGCCTCGCGGGCCTGGTTCGCAAAGTGACGCACGGGGCGGTGCATCCGAATATCGTGCGCTGGCAGCAGCTGGATGTTTTTGGTTCTAATGTGCTGGGGGGTGCGCCGCTCAAGCACAAAAAGCTGGCCCGGCTGCACCCGGTAGAGATAGCTCGTATCACGGACGCCGTAAGTTATCACCAGGGGGCGGAGATTATAGCATCGCTGGATGACACGCTGGCTGCGGACACCCTGGAAGAGATAGTCACCGACCGCCAGACCGACATAGTAGAGTATATACCTGAGGACCGAGTAGCCGATATATTGGAGGAGATGTCGCCCGATGAGGCAACCGACCTGCTAGCTGAACTGCCTGAAGACAAGGCAGGTTCGCTTCTGGAGCAGATGGACCAGGAAGGCGCCAAAGAGGTTCGCCACCTTATGCGCTATCCTGAACACAGTGCGGGTGGTATCATGACCACCGATTTCGTGCGCGTAATGCCAAATAAAACTATAAGTGAGGTGATAGAAGCCAACAAGCCGATACTTATGTCGGCTGACCTCATATATTATATGTACGTCGTTGACTCTAAAGAAGATGAGGACGCTGAGAGGCTGGTTGGGGTGATCACCGTGCGTGATCTGCTGGTACACGATATGGATACGCTGGTGGGTGATTTTATGCTCAAGGATTTTCTCAGTGTGCGCCCTGGCGAGAGCCAACAAGAGGTGGCGCGTAAGATGGCCGAATATAACTTGCTTGCCCTGCCGGTTGTGGACAGAAACGATGTGCTGTTAGGCGTGGTGACAGTGGACGATGCCCTTGATGCTCTACTGCCGGAGGGGTGGAAGAAGCGTCTGCCCAAGATATTTAGCTGACGCAGTGTAAGGGGCGGACGGTGGGCAGTGATGCTAACCTGGCATTTTGGGAGGTATAGTGGCGAATAAGGCTACGCGGGTCGAGGATGGAGCCGAGGCGGTCGTACCTTTGCTAGACGTGGAGGTGCAGCCCAAGCGTAGCTATTCCCCGAGCGCGACCTCCTCCCCAACTCCTGCGCCCGCGCTGCCCGGCTCGATGCGCTCTCGCTTGCTCGCTCCGCTACGACGGATGCGCCGCACGCGGCTCTGGCCCTACCTGGCGCTTCTTGGGCCTGGAGTTGTTGCGGCGGCGGCGGGCGATGATGCGGGCGGTATAGCCACTTACGCGCAAGCCGGCGCCGGCTATGGTTATACCCTGCTGTGGGCTATGCTGGTGGTCACTGTCAGCCTCATGTTAGTGCAGGAGATGTGCGCCCGCATGGGAGCCGTCACCGGTAAAGGGCTGTCGGACCTGATACGTGAACAGTTTGGCGTTGGCTGGACGATGTTAGCTGTGCTTGTGCTCTTTGTGGCGAACACCGGCGTGACTATCTCAGAGTTCGTAGGTGTGGCCGCCGCTGCCGGACTCCTGGGCATACCCAGCTGGGTGGCCGTCCCACCTGTGGCGTTCCTCATTTGGTGGTCCATCACCAAAGGATCGTACAAAGTTGTTGAAAAAGTGTTCCTGCTTTTGTCTCTAACGCTCTTTTCATACGTGATTGCTGCGTTCCTTGCGAAGCCACTCTGGGGTGAGGTCGGCATCTCATTTTTCAAGCCGACAATAAGCCTGGTACCGGCGGACCTACAGGTGCTGGTGGCTCTTATAGGCACAACAATAACTCCTTATATGCAACTGTTCATACAATCCGGGGTAGTGGAGAAGGGAGTTACACCGAGAGACTATAAATACACGCGTTTTGACACATTATTTGGAGTTATCTTTTCAGATGTGGTCGCTGCCTTTATCATCATTGCGACGGCGGCGACCCTCTACGTCCACAATATACAAATCAACAGCGCCGCCGATGCCGCTAAAGCTCTTGAGCCTGTGGCAGGCTCTTCTGCTACTTTGCTCTTTGCCCTGGGTCTGTTCGGCGCTTCCGTACTTGCAGCCGGGGTTCTGCCTCTGGCTACGGCCTATTCTGTCACCGAGTCTTTGGGCTTCGAGAAAGGGGTCAGCTTATCTTTCAGAGAGGCTCCGGTCTTTATGGGCTTGTTCTCGGCGCTGATAGCTGCAGGCGCACTGATAGCCATGATACCGGGGTTGCCTCTGTTCGTAGTGCTGATCGCTGTTCAGGTTCTTAATGGCTCATTGTTGCCTATACTGCTGGTTTTTATCGTGAAGCTTGCAAGCAACAAGGAGATCATGGGGAAGTATGCGATAGGGCCTGTATATCGAGTGCTGGCGTGGGCCACAGTGGTTGTGATCGCAGTTGCTGTGGTGCTCATGCTGACTACCCTGGTAATCCATTAGCCGCGCTATTTCTCTCTCTGATGTCTTCTTGCAATGCTGGCCTTTGCAGGCGGTTCAATCATCATTACATCTATATCGGGGAATAAATAGGATGAAAACAAAGAGATAACTCTGCATCATGCAGAGTTATCTCTTTGTTTTCGGGAGTAAAAGCCCCTCCCCACTTGTGGGGAGGGTTGGGGGGTCTTGCTTTAGCATGGTGTCAGGCGGCGTACCCCCGCGTAGAGGAAAACTTGCGCCTGCGAGCCACTCTGCCGGTGGATCAGAAGCTTGCGCACTAGCGTTTGCTCAGCTTCGCTACCAGCGCATCGGCTACTTGCGAGGTGCCTTTGGCTGTGGGGTCCTCTCGGCGTTGTTTCAGGTCGTAAGTGACATCTACGCCTGCGGCTATGGTTTCATCCAGCGCATTCTCCAGGCGGTCGGCGGCATCTCGTTCCCCTATCCAGTTGAGCATCATTACACCTGAGTACATCATCGCCATCGGGTTTACTTTGTTCTGCCCGGCATATTTGGGCGCGCTGCCATGTATAGGCTCAAAGAGAGCCACTTCTTCGCCGATGTTCGCGCCTGGCGCTACACCGAGGCCACCAACCAGCCCGGCGCAGAGGTCGGATACAATGTCGCCGTAAAGATTGGGAAGAACAAGCACATCATAGAGGTCCGGCTTCTGCACTAGCTGCATACACATGTTGTCTACTATTATGTTCTCGAACTGCACGTTGGGGTGCTCGGCGGCCACCGCTTCGGCCACGCGCAAATAGAGCCCGTCGGTGGCCT
>JADEYI010001866.1_pt1 | contig 13051 bp, 6 predicted proteins | sample 8542331 | NCBI WGS metagenome assembly JADEYI01 (sample SAMN16510988, study PRJNA670497) | mine drainage metagenome | isolation source: biofilm near Copperflume 1 | place: Germany: Marsberg coppermine Kilianstollen | collected 2018-02 | reverse complement strand
GGGACAAACTATACAGTACAAGCAGGAATTGGCGGATTTACAGACACAAGCCTCTACTATCCTGGACCGCCAAACTTGAATATTTCTGGTTATAGCTCGATCAACGGCTATCCCTTTCTACCTCTCGGTCAAATATACAACCACTACAATGTAGCAGACCTTTTAACGGTAGTAGCCGGTCGACATACGATCGAGGTTGGTGGAGGCGCGAGATGGTACGATCAATTCAATTATAATGGTGCCTGGAGTCGAGGATCGTTTGCCTTCACCGGATCGTACACTGGCGACGCCTTTGCCGATTATCTCTATGGAGTACCGTTCTTTGGAAGACGGGGTTTTCCTAGAAACCTATTCGGAAGTTATCAGCGAAACCAGAACCTCTTCATACAAGACACATGGAAGGCCACACCAAAACTCACGCTGATAGGTGCTTTTAGGTGGGACCTGATTCATCCCTTTACGGGCCTGCATAACGCAATGGCCTCGACTGATCCTGCAACCGGAAAAATTATTGTCGCCAGCAATTCCCAGGGCCAGATCAATACAACCGCGCAACAGGTGACAAGTGTCGTTCTTCCCATTTTTCAATCTAGAATCGTGCCCTCTTCAGCCGTTGGACTCCCAAGTTCGTTAATCTATACGAATTGGCGCAATTTTGCCCCAAGGCTGGGGGTTGCATACCAACTTCCCTGGGAATCTGTCCTGCGCGCGGGTTACGGAATCTTCTATCCACTTGTAGATGGAAATCAGGCGGTCAGCACCCCGATTGTCAACCCCCCGTTCATCGTGGACCAGCTTAATTTCAATACTGCCCCAGTTCCAACGGAGACCTTGGCCAACATGTTCCCGCCAACTACCCCCGGAAATTATGCGCTTGGACCTGTAGAATTCAATCAAATCAATCCTGTGGCGCCAAGCCAATACATACAGGAATGGAACTTGGCATTCCAAAAGAGCTTTCGGCAAGAGCTTTCGCTCCAGGTGGCTTACATCGGAAGTAAGGGGACACACCTGCCGTTTTTAAATCCGAGTAATGTTCCAACACCGGGACCCGGTAATATTCAAGCCCGCCGGCCCAATACATTTTTCGGCGAAGGTTTCAATCTAAGTGACATTGGCTATTCTAACTACAACTCGTTACAGATTACGGCCCAAACATTATCCTGGCACGGCCTGTACATGCTCGGAGCTTATACATGGGCTAAGTCGCTTGACGATATGAGTGTGGATGGTAATAACTATTCAGCTGTCCAGAATCCTAACAATCTCCTGGCAGAGTATGGAATATCCAACTACAATATCGCTAGCCATTTTTCGACTGCTTTAACATATCAGTTACCTCTCTTTGCAACCAAGAACAATCTACTGAGAAACCTTATCGGTGGCTGGTCATTGTCAAGCATTGTCACTCTTCAAACAGGACCAGCATTCACGCCTGGCCTTTCTACTGATCCCGCGAACACCGGTACCACTATGCGGCCAAATCGGATTGGCAACAAGGGGCGCTTATCTAATCCGACCATCCACAAGTGGTTCGATGTGGCTGCATTTCCAGTCCCGGCACCATATTCCTACGGCAATAGTGGGCGCAATGTTCTTAATGGGCCTGGCCTGAAGGACTGGGATGCTGGGCTGTTTAAGACTTTTCAACCCAGTCACCTTTGGAAGAATGCGCAAGCGCAATTCAGGGGAGACATTTTCAATGTTACAAATACTCCGCCTTTTGGAGTGCCAGATGCGAATGTTCAGACCCCTAAAGCTGGTCAGGTTCTCAGCGCAGGAGCGCCACGTGAAGTTCAAGTGTCACTGAAGCTATCCTTTTAGCAACGAATAAGAGATATATGGTTACTAGGATCTCGCCATATCTCTTTATCTGTTCGGCTGCGACATCAGTTATGACGGAGCCGAATACAGAAAGCTCTATCAACCGCGTATAACGTTCTGAGCGTGCTAGACCAGGTCCAATCTACCAGGTGCGTGATGAGTTGTATAAATCGTAGAACAATCGCGAGGGGCGAAGAATGAGACTACGCGGATTACCTGTTTTAGTTGCGATAGTGTTTTTCTGGGCGGCGTTGCTGAACGCTCAAATGGCTGCGAAAAATGGTTCTCAACCTTCGGCCGGAAGCGCGGCGGCTAACTCCTTTCATTGGCCTAATGGCAAAAAGGCAGCGGTAAGTCTGAGTTTTGACGACGCTCGGCTCAGCCAGATAGACACCGGCCTCGCGTTGTTTAAGAAGCTGGGCGTCAAAGTGACCTTTTTCGTGGTGCCGAGAGGCGTGGAGAAACGACTACAGGGCTGGAGGACAGCGGTTGCTGACGGTCATGAGATAGCCAATCACACGCTTACACACCCATGCACCGGCAATTATGCATTCTCTCGGAATAACGCACTTGAGAATTACGATCTACAGATGATGGCAGAGCAACTTGATGGCAATAACGAACAAATCCAGAAGCTTCTGGGCGTGAAGCCTACCGATTTTGCGTATCCATGCGGCCAGAAATTTGTGGGTAGAGGGCGTGACGTAAAGAGCTATGTACCTCTGGTGGCTGAGCGTTTCCTTGTCGGGCGCGGTTACCTCGACGAGTCGCCCAACGATCCTACATTCTTTGACTTTGCACAAGCAATGGGAACTTCCTTTGATGATATGGACTTTGCGCAAATGAAGAGAGTGGTTGATGAGGCGGCCAAGAACGGGAGCTGGGTGATTTTTGTCGGTCATGAAATCGGCGCACGCGCTCCCCAGACCACAGACGCCAAAGCACTGGAAGCCCTATGCGCATACTTGAAGGATCCGTCGAATGGGATTTGGCTTGGTACGGTCGACGAGATAGGTTCATATGTTCACCAATATCGTGAAGCTATTCACCGGCATCGGTAAGTGCTTTACTATCCTCACTTGCGGGGGAGCCATAGGGTCTCTAAGCAAAGGTGAAAGCGACTGAGAGGGTGAAAGCGGAACGAGGTATGCGGATGCTGCGCATGATCGCGGAAGTGCGCCGGATTGTGAACTGACTGTGAAAATGGGATGAGTGTAGAGCGAGTGGTATAGGACTAAGGAAGAGAAGATTCAAATTGAAGATTTAAATTAAGGAGCTAGAAGTGAAAATTGAAAATGATGCCAAGGCTGTATCGTCGGGAAAAGAGGAGCTAGCGATCAATGGAGGAACTCCGGTACGTGATAATCCGCTGCCGCTGGAGTTCCCTGGAATCCATCATATGGACGAGGATGAGGTCAATGCCGCGGTCCGCGTGCTGCGAAGCCGTTCTCCCTTCCGTTACTACGGAGTTGATCTACAGGGGGAAGTGCAGGCATTTGAGGCTGAATTCGCCTCTTTTCTGGGCATCTCCCGCTGTTTGGCCATAAACAGCGGTACAGGGGCCTTACACGTCGCTCTTGCCGCGCTCGGAGTGGGGCCTGGGCAGGAGGTTATTGTACCTGCATACATGTGGGTATCCGTGATAGCGGCCGTTGTCAATCTTGGGGCGATTCCAGTCCTGGCGGATATCGATGACACATTCTGCTTGGATCCAGTTGCAGTGGAAGCAAAAATTACATCCCGAACGACCGGTATCATCGCGGTTCATATGAGCGGCGCGCCTGCCGATATAGGCGCAGTCGAAAAGGTTGCTCGAAAGCATGGACTGTTCTTGCTGGAAGACTGCGCCCAATGCGCTGGCGGCAGCATTGCTGGCAAGAAGGTGGGGACCTTCGGCGATATGGCCATCTTCAGCTTCCAAATGAACAAAAACATGACCAGCGGAGAAGGTGGATGCATCGTTACGAACGATGAGCGTCTCTACAACCGCGCGGTAGCTTGTCACGACACGGGCTATGCGCGTGATTCTGGTGGGCGTGCCATCTTAGACAACTTTGACTTCTGCCTGTGGGGGCGCGGATACCGGATGGATGAGATACGTGCTTCGATCCTGCGAATCCAGTTGAAAAAACTGCCGACGGTCATCGCGCATATGCACCGCAGCAAATATCGCATTCGCAAAGTGCTGGAGCAACATTCAGAGATTCGTCTCCGCAGGATCGTTGATCCCGACGGCGACACAGGATGCTTCCTGCTCACGACATTTCAGGATCCGGAGACCGCGAAAGAGATAAATCGCGCATTAAGAGCGGAGGGAATCATCACGCTCGCCCAGGGCGTGAACAACATCGTTATGACGCAGTGGGGGCTCCATATTTACTACAACATTCCTAGCCTCGTGAATAAGACCGGTGTGGATAAGAGGAACTCGCCATGGTCACTTGTCGAAAACAGAGACTCGCAAACTGAGTATCGGAAGGGAACCTGTCCTTATGCCGATAACCTGTTCGAGCGGACCGTCCTGCTTGCAATTCCGTCATGCCTGACGTGTAGAGACGAGCAAGATATCATCGACGCATTCGAGAAGGTTTTGGGCAGTCGCCAGGAATGATCCTTAACGAGCAATATACCCACAAGCAGCTAGGGAGATTCTATGGCGCAGCCTAGAACATTGAACGTAGCCATGATCGGCTACGGTTTTATGGGGAGAGCTCATTCGAACGCCTTCCACCAGGCTACAAGGTTTTTCGATCTTCCCTTCCGTTTGAGGCTGAAAACGATTTGCGGACGGAACCAGGAGAACCTCGACCGCATGGCCCACCAGTGGGGGTGGGAAGAGACGGCGACAAGTTGGGAAGACGTGGTGAACAGGAAAGATATCGACATCGTCGATATATGTACACCGAATTACCTGCATGAGCCGATCGCTGTGGCGGCGGCAAAGGCGGGGAAGATGGTGCTGTGCGAAAAGCCACTTGCCAATTCCGTTGCTGAAGCGGAGCGCATGACGGAGGCAGCGAGGAATGTGCCGACGCTCGTATGGTTCAACTACCGGAGGGTTCCGGCGGTTACTTTGGCCCGACAGTTGGTTGAGCAGGGCAAGGTTGGTGAGATACATCACTACCGAGCACTGTACCTGCAGAGCTGGGGGAGGGATCCAGCCGATCCTGTGGCCTGGAGATTCAATCCCAAGGAGGCAGGTTCCGGAGTCCTGGGCGACTTGTTATCCCACTCTCTTGATCTGGCGACATGGCTGAACGGACCCATTCGTGAGTTGTGCGCTCACGTTCGCACATTTGCCGAAGGTCGGCAGGTCGATGATGCGGTCACGGTAATGGCGCAGTTTTCCAATGGCAGTATCGGGACCTTCGAAGCGACCCGCTTCGCAACCGGAAATCTCAACCGCAACTGTTTTGAGATCAATGGATCTAAGGGTTCTATCGAATTCAATCTGGAGAAAATGAATCACCTCACCGTGTTCGACATGGGGGACGACGTGCCGGTGCGGGGGGGTCACCACATTCTGGCTACTGGTCCAGGCCATCCCTATGTCGGTGATTTCTGGCCCCCCGGACACATTATCGGATACGAACATACATTCATCGCAACACTGGTGGACTTCTTGCGGGCTGTGGCCGCAGGCGAACAATTCCATCCAAATTTTGAAGACGCTCTCGAAACGCAACGGATTTTGGATGCCGTGCAAGAATCGAATCGACGTCGAGACTGGGTAAGAACAAAGCGGTAAGGATGGTTGGCAGGATTGCCAGAAACACACGTCGGGGGCAACGCACTTCTATTCAGCCAGTACCTGCAGTGAGGTGGCCGCGAGGTGTAGTCCGTAGTGGCGAATCGTTGTCTATGCGTTTGAGTGCCTGAACATATGCCAGAGATCTGCCAAACGTCGCAAACCAACCAACTCCGCCTGAGAAAGGTCCTGACCCTGTGGGACCTTATCTTTTATGGGCTGGTTCTCATTCAACCCACAGCTCCTATTCCGCTATTTGGAGTCGCACAAAAACTCTCGAATGGCCATACTGTAACAACCATCCTAGTTGCAATGCTGGCTATGGTGGTGACCGCCTTCAGCTACGGAAGGATGGCCGCCATCTACCCTTCGGCCGGCTCGGCATATACCTATGTGGGAAAGGCGATCAATCCTCACCTCGGATTCTTGGTGGGGTGGGCCATGCTTCTCGATTATATTCTACAGCCGTTGCTCAATGTGATATGGATCTCCGTGGCCCTTCAGAGCCGGTACATTCATGGAATTCCTTATCCAATTACCGCATTGATGGTGGTCATTTTTATAACGGCCCTGAATCTCAGTGGAATCAAATCATCGGCGCGAGCCAATAAGCTTCTCCTGGTGGCGATGTGCGCAGTCCTCGCTGCTTTCTTCTATCTTTCCGTCCACTATTTGTTCCACATGGACCACTGGGCCGGAATTTTTTCCATCCAGCCCTTTTATGATCCGAAGACATTCAACGCCCGTCGCATTTGGGCCGCTACATCGTTTGCGGCCCTCACCTACATCGGCTTCGATGGCATCACGACCCTTTCTGAAGATGTAGAGAATCCACGGCGTAACGTGCTGCTGGCGACGGTTCTGGTCTGCGTCCTCGCCGGTATATTTAGCGGCATCGAGGTGTACCTGGGGCAGCGGATATGGCCGAACTGGCATACCTTTCCCAATCTTGAGACGGCATTCATGGATGTATGTCGCCGCGTAGGCGGCACTGTGTTGTTTCAGGCGATGGGGGCGATTCTGATTTTGGCGGCGCTGGGCAGTGGTCTCACCGGCGGCCTCGGTGCGGCGCGACTCCTCTTTGGGATGGGACGCGATGGCGTGCTGCCCCGCGGCTTCTTCGCTCATCTTCATCCTGAGACAAACACTCCGACATACAACGTGCTTCTCGTAGGAGCAGTGGCCTACGGCGGAGCGATCGCGCTGAATTACATCGGCAATGCATTTGAGCATGCTGGGGAGTTGCTGAATTTCGGCGCGTTTCTCGCCTTTATGGGTGTAAATCTTTCGGTGTTCTGGCAGTTCACCGTACTGAAGCGCAAAGAGCGTCGACCACGAATCGTTGTTGACACGATTCTACCTCTCCTCGGTTTTGGGTTCTGTGCGTTGATTTGGTGGAACCTAAACGCGCTTGCCAAAGCTGTGGGAGGTATCTGGTTTCTCATCGGGTTCGTCTATCTTGTCTTGGCTACCCGCGGCTTTCGCAAAGGGCCCAAGATGATCGATTTCAGCGAGCCGTAAAGTTTGGACGGACGACGCATCAGTTGCTGTTAGTAAAAGTGACAAAGCTAAGGAACCGAGAACGAAATTGAAGTCCGCAAGGCCAGATTTGATTCTTGGGGTTAGCCTAATGGGCCGGTTATGCGAAGGTTTCAACATGATGAGGCTGCGTTCCTCGCTGTGTTACAGGTCGCCGACACCTGCGGTCGCCGAGACAGATTGGAATCGTAGAATCACAGCAGGCGCGAGCTGACGGCGGCATGGCAGAGAAAAGAGGCTATGGAAAAGCTGAAAAGCAAAAGCCGCTTTACATCTTTCCCACAGCCACGCTACAAACTACTCTCAGTTATGGGATACGGATTCTGAGGGCAAGCCCAGAATCCGAACATGTCTACGCCCACTCCAGCAGTTCAATCAACTGCTCCAGTGTGGTCGCACCCAACCGACGCGGTACTTCGATCCGGCATTCATTCGTCAACACCACTGCCAGCGGGTCGCAGCCCTTTTCTGTTTCTGCCTCGGCCGACGCCGAGATCGCAGAGAATAGAGCTTCGCGATGCGTCTCGCCATAAGCGAGAAGCTCTTTCGTGATTGGCAAGCGTTCAATACTGTTTCATCATGTCCAGAAAGCCATTGACAATTCCGCCCTCTGCGCAACCTGGCTTGAGATGAGTGGCCGTGATTTCGTAGCTGACCTGGTTGTATGCGGCGTCATTCGGAATATAACCGCTTAATCCATTCGCGTGCGTCACCATGATCGTGTCATTGAAGGGCGACTCTTTCTTCAAGCGCTGAAAAATCGGAGTCAGGACCTCACCAGAGACACCGGCCAGGGCAATCTTATTGAGCATCAGCAGACTGAGGCGGATGTTAACAGGGTTCGCGTCCTCGAATTTGTACTCCTTCCGCGGGCGGGGGCCCGCCTCAACCGCCCGTCCGGGACATGTGATGACTTCCTGGGATCCCCAGATTTTTGCTTGTGGCGACATGATTGTGATATTGTTTGCGACCCGAACGGTCTCTTCTCCTAAAATCCTCCCCAGCGCATCGACCATGCTGAAATCCTCTCCGCTGTCCATCACAATCGGGTTCTGATCTCCCGCCGGACCACTTGTCCAGAGCGCGACAACTCCATTCCCGCCGGCCTTCTCCTGGGGTTGAAGCTGCATATCCCATCCAGCGTCGTCGCGCTCGTTGCTCTTGCCCTCATAATATTGCTCGACGAATCGTGACGTGGCACCCGGCAGATCGCCACTGACTTCGAGATTATCGGAGCCCATGACGACACCATGCACGCTATAGTTGATGAAGAGGGCTATGGTCTTGCCCGACAGGCTTTCAAACTTGAGAACCGACACCGTCTTATCGGACGGCCCGTCCGGGTTGTAGCCCAGCCACCACCATCCAGCTTTCGGAAAAAACTCCCGCCGGTTGATGTTCACGTAAGCTTTCCCTGTTCCGAAGCCGAACCGCGCTGGCTGAAGATTTGCCTTGGCCTGGCGTACGGCCTCGAACGCGGCATCCTCGAGTTTTGCTGTATAGGCAATCGTCTTGGGCGACCTTTTTTCATAGGCACCCACCGAGGGCGCACTGTGGACGTGCTCAGCCGCCAGGATGAGATTGTCCTCGGGAATGCCTAACTTTTTGGAGATACGTTGCGATAGGTCTCGCCAAACTGGGTTGGGCATTCCAATCAGTTCCCAAGCTAGAATGCCCGCATTGCTGGTTCCGTCACTCAGCACGATGGCGCGCACGTAAATATGGTCATGAATCCCTTGGAAGCCCTGTTTGCGGCCGTTGTAGCCTTCCATGGGAAGCGCAGCGTCTGCGGCCGGCGTAATGTCCACCCGTGCGGCACCCACCGATAGTGTTCCTTGTTGCGCTGCGAAAGACGTCAGGGCGGAGGCCCCGAAAAGAATGACAACACAACTCCAAGTGCGAATGAAAGGCAAGTGGCGCATGATGGTCTCCTTGACGAGCTTGGATCATAGTAAACGGGCTTGCGGATATCATAATACGGCTCAGAAAATCGGGCTGCAATCACTTTTTGGGGAGCGTGTTCTTGGCAAATTAAAATGACCGGTTTTGTTAGATGAGTCCCGGCAATTGATGTGCATTCTATTCCCAAGGATAGAAGGACGCACCATGGGCGTCGGAAACCTGCCCCGATCCGCTGCAACAACCTCCGCCAAGTTTCCCGTTGGAACTCTCGCTCGGCTGGGAAGGGGCAAAAAACTTTTGAGGAAGCTCCCGAGAAATTTAACTTGACATATTAAATTAATAGGCATAGATTTCATCCAAGATATGGCGAATTAGTTATATTTATAAAATATATACAGATCCTGGAACTTGGTGCGACAGCCTCTGTTTTCCGAATGAACAGCGCCTAGAGATAACAATCATGTGGTTTAAGCACGTCCGAAGATGAAAATGGCGTTGGACAGAACCTGAAATGACTTTGAGCAAGTCTAGGAGGATATGTAATGAAGAGAATTCTTTTGTTGATGTGCAGCGTCTTTCTTGTTGCCGTTAGTGCTTTTGGCAGCGTTACAGGGAGCATTGCGGGGACGGTGAAAGACACGGCCGGCAGCGTTGTCCCTGGAGCTACAGTTGTGGCTCTGAATGTTGAGACTGGCATCAAGATCTCAATAAAGACCAATACCGACGGCTCTTATTCCTTTCCCGATCTACCGATCGGCCATTACAACATCCAAATACAAGCCAGCGGCTTCTCTGAATACCAAGAAACTGGCCTCGTGTTGGATGTGAATACCGCACTTCGTGTTGACGCGAAGCTTCAAGTGGGCAAGCTGAGCCAGCATGTTGAGGTTTCCGCTAACGCGATTCAGGTGGATACGATAAGTACCCAGCTAGGAGATGTGATTGGCAGCAGATTAATGACGAGCGTGCCCCTGAACGGGCGCTCCTATACCGATTTGCTTGCGCTACAGCCTGGAGTAGTCCCGCAAACCAATAATGTTATGGAGGAGAATTACGGTAATGCGCCCCCATCCGGCAATCTTGATAACGGCGCTCTGTCGATTAGCGGCGCGCGAGCGACTTCTAATGGTTTCATGGTGAACGGGGGCACTGTTCAAGAACAGATGGCAAACGGCACAGCCATCATCCCCAACCTCGACTCGATTGCCGAGTTTCGGATCATTACAAATAACTTCGACGCTGAATATGGTCATTACAGTGGAGGTTTGGTCAACGTCATCACCAAATCCGGCACGAATCAGTTCCATGGCGACGCCTTCGATTTTCTGCGGAATACCGACCTCGACGCCCGCAATTATTACAACCCGAAGCGCGGCGTTTATCACCAGAATCAGTTTGGTGGAACTTTTGGGGGACCGATCGTTCATGATAGGTTGTTCTTCTTCGCGGACTACCAGGGAACACGCCAGACCATTGGTGAGAGCACCGGACTTATACCCGTTCCATCGGCTGCGGACCGGGAAGGGAATCTAGCCGATGTGTCGAGCCAACTGACGGGAACAGTGATTGGCCCGGCCGTCGCCAATACGCTCTCCCAGGAACTGGGATATCCCGTTAGCGTGGGAGAACCGTTTTACGCGAGCGGTTGCACAACCGCGACCTGCGTATTTCCGAACGCCATAGTTCCGAAGAGCGTTTGGTCGGCGCCGGTCGCCAATACGCTCCAATATATTCCGTTGCCCAACGTTCCGGCTTCCTCCGACTTTCCCTCGGGAGCATTTACCAGTTTGGCCACCTCATCGCTCCAGGACGATAAAGCCGGATTCAGCATCAATGCCAGCAACCGCTTGGGGTTGTTGTCCGGCTACTACTTCATCGACAAATACTCACTGATCGATCCTTTCGCGGGAGGCTCCTTCGGCAACTTTGGCGGAGAGAGCTCCGGACTTGCACAGCTAGTCACGATCAGCGATACGAAGTCCTTTGGCTCTTCCATTGTGAACGAATTTTGGTTGAACTACACGCGCAACACCTCGTTTAGCGGCACTCCGACGGGCGCTGCGGTCGATCTCGGATCGCTCGGTTTTACCGCTGGTTGCAGCACGCTTGGGATATGCCCACAAGATCCGCTATACAAAACTTTGCCCCCGATAAGTTTCAATAACTTCTCAATCGGCGGCCCAGCCGGTTCAGAGAGCCTGTACGAGAACACCTATCAGGCGCAAGACAATTATTCCTGGATTGTGGGGACTCACAGTCTGATGTTTGGAGGCCTATTTTCGCTTAGCCAAGTCAATATGCAAACTTATTATGCCGGTAACGGCTACTTCGGTTTCGATGGCAGCGCTGAAACCGGACTCGACTTCTCCGATTTTCTCCTCGGCACTGTGACTACATACCAGCAGGGAGTCCAATTCCCTCTGCAAACTCGCGCCCTGTACTACGGCCTGTTCGCTCAGGATAGTTGGCGTGTGAAGCAGAATTTGACGTTCAACTATGGGCTGCGGTGGGATGTCACGACGCCCTGGTGGGAGAAGCACAACCTGATGGAAGCGCTAGTGCCTGGCCAGCAGTCCGTGGTATTCCCGACTGCACCGGTAGGCTGGCTCGTTGCCGGAGATCCGCAGATACCTAGAACAGTTGCGCCCGTCCAATACGGCAATGTAGCTCCTCGAGTGGGGTTGGCATACTCCCCCAATCCCAAAAGTGGAGTATGGCAGAGGCTGACCGGTGGCCCGGGAAAATCGAGCATCCGGGCCTCCTTTGGCATGTTCTATGGCAATATCGAGGACTCCATAAATGCAAACGGCAATGGTGATGCCCCGTATGGTTTGTACTGGTCAAGTCCCACTCCTGCCACGTTTGCCACACCGTTTGTGGATGTTTACACCGGAAATCCGGAAGGCCAGCGTTTTCCGGTCCCAACGAACGTTGTCAATGCTTCCCCCTCTCACCCGGATCCAAATGTCAACTGGGCGCAATTCGAGCCGATCAGCAGTTCACCGACTTATTATTACAAGAACGTGACTCCCTATGCCGAGAGCTGGATGCTGTCTCTTCAACGGCAGCTTGTGAGGAATACAGTTTTGACTGTGAATTATGTGGGCAACGTGGGTCGCCACAATATGGTCATCGATGAAGCGAATCCCGCCAATCCGTCCGTGTGCCTGGGCGTGAGCCAGCCCAGTGAAGTAGCTCCTGGAAGCAACGTTTGTGGCCCTTTTGCAGAAACCGGCGTCTTCACTACGAAGTCAGGTCAGGTGATCGAAGCCCGCCAGCAATTGGGTCCGTCTGGTGGCGTCAATTTCGGAAGTACCGGCTGGTATCGCACTATGGGTGCTTCATCTTACAATGCTCTGGAATCCAGCTTGCAATACACTGGCGGTCGGACGTCGCTACTGGTGGCCTACACATACAGCAAGTCTATGGATGATTCCTCGGGGGTAAAGGAACAGGTTATGCCTTTTAACCCCGGCCTGGAATGGGCGCTCTCTGCCTTCAACGTTACCCACAATTTCGTGACCAGTTACTCCTACGAATTGCCCTTTGACAAAGCCTTCAGCCGCGCCAGCAGGCTGACTAAGGGCTGGGTTCTGTCAGGAATCACTCGCTTCACCACCGGTCTTCCCGTTAAAATTGCGGAAAATGACGACCGTTCCCTGATTGGCAACGACTCGGTAGGCCCGGGCGGCAATGCGGATGAGCCGAATTACACCCCCGGCAAACTTCTTCTCCAGACCAATCCGCGACGGGGAGGGAAATATTTCAACACTTCTCTATTCAGCCGGGAAAACCTCGGGCAGTTTGGGAATGCCAAGCGCCGCTTCTTTGGTGGGCCTGGTATCGACAATTGGGATATAGCGCTGGCCAAAGACGCACAAATCACAGGATCGAAGTCTCTTGAGTTTCGGCTAGAGTTCTTCAATGCCTTCAACCACGCGCAATTCGGCGCGCCGAATGGCTTGATCAATAGTGGTGGAAACTTTGCCGTGGTACACAGCGCGAACAGTCCTAGCATCGGACAGGTGGCGCTCAAGT
>JADEYI010001865.1_pt1 | contig 13055 bp, 17 predicted proteins | sample 8542331 | NCBI WGS metagenome assembly JADEYI01 (sample SAMN16510988, study PRJNA670497) | mine drainage metagenome | isolation source: biofilm near Copperflume 1 | place: Germany: Marsberg coppermine Kilianstollen | collected 2018-02 | reverse complement strand
TATCGGTACGAAACAGGTGATGATAAAACTTCTCCAGCCACGACTCGGCATCATCTCCCACACGAAAACCGGCGGCGAGACCGCCAGCAATCTTCTCCTGCTCAAAAACCATCACCGAATGACCAGCCTGCGTCAACCGATACGCGGCCATCAATCCCAAAGCACCACCACCCAGGATAGCATATTCCATAAACACATCCTCATTGTAACGTTTATTACATCTTATTGGTATCTACGGCCATGCTCAAAATCTTCTGAAAATGTCTATGAAAGGGGAGTTCACCGTTGTCCGTAGATGTTTCTCATGTCGTGCAGCCAAAAACTTTGTCACATAGAACAACGTTTTTGCGCGTTAAAATGTGCCGAAAACTAGCCCTATTGTAGCATACGTGGTAAAGTGCATTATGCAGTAAGCCACCTACAATAGTGTGGTCTGTAGCGGTAGATATCAAAACACCCTGGCGTCAAATGTTGGGTAACATACGCCAGGGTGTTTTATTGTGCTGCAAAGATAGGCTAGGGTTTCTCTGGAAGGCGTGCCAGGACTTGAGCGAGTATTGTTTCTACTCGGTCAAACCGTGCTGTATGCTCACTAAGAGTTGTCTCTAAGCGGCTAAGGCGTGCCGTATGCTCATTGAGTACCGTTGTATGCTCACTAAGAGTTGTCTCTACTCGGCTAAGGCGTGAATTATGCTCATCAGACTTTGTTTCCAGAGAAGCAAAACGCGCTTTCATCTCCTGCCCCTGCTTGCCAATCACATCTAAGAGAATAGTCATGTTCTTATTGATTTCTCCCAGGTTGTGTCCCTGCTCGGCAGGTGTATTCTCCCTTGCCAGACCTTCATCGTAGAGACGACGTAACTCTAAGGCGGCTACCTTCCGTTCTAGTGAAACTATGCGATCTTCATAAGTTGACATGATACCTCCAATTCAAGCGAGGATTCTCATCTATCTTGCTGGTAGTATAACAGACGTTGGGGTACAAATGCTAGAAAAACTCACGACAGAGACAAAAGTACAGTCAAACTGAATGCTAACCATTGACAATCTTTACGTTTACATGTACACTTAGGTGTACGTGAAGCTCTGCTCACGGAAAGGAAGAAGAAAAGAAGGTCCGATTGAGGAAAAACATCATGAACACAAGCATCACATCAATACCGATTACTAAATTGAGAGAGGAGATAATGCACCTGCCAGAGCTGTTAGATGAGGACAAGAAAGTGACAGTTACACGGCGCGGCAATCCAATTGCCATTATTGTGTCGTATGATGGCTACAATCGTATACGCGAGAAAATGGAGAGCATGAAGCAGGAGATAGAAGCACTGCAAGAAACCATTGAAATCCTGCAAGATGCTGAGCTTATGGAAACCATTCGCGAAAGTATGGAAGCTATACAGCGTGGTGATACTGTTTCACTTGATGAAGCCCGGCAGGTGCTAGGATTGGAATGAAGTATGTAGTTCGGATTAGTAAAGAGGCTTTACAGCAACTGAAGGACATTACAGATAATCGCATTCGCCAGAAAATTTTCGACCGGATAAAAGAGCTGGAAAACGATCCAGACGAACAGGGCAAACCGTTGAAAAATGAGCTTGCAGGTTTACGGAGCATACGAGCTGCAAATCAACGGTTTCGCGTTATTTATGAGGTACAAAAAGAGCAAGTAATTGTTGTTGTCGTGGCTGTAGGTATACGTAAAGAAGGCAACAAAGCAGATATCTATCGAAAAGCCGCTTTACTGGCACGCACTACATCACGAGATGCGAGTAATCCAACGATGTGAACTTTTCGTAACTCATACATACATCGGATAAACACAACGATTGTGTTTTCCGCCATAAGCACCTAATACGAAAGAAACACACAAGAGAAAGGGAATTTCAATGAGCGCAACAACTATTGTGCAGACTGGCATGAAAGCCTGGGAGAACAGGGACGCGGACACGATGGCATCACTCATAGCGGACGACTTTGTTATGACCGGCGCGACACCACAATCATTAAACAAAGAGGCTTTTGTTGGCTTGATGCACGCCACGCTTACCGCCATGCCGGATTGGGCCTTCAATGTTTCCAGCTACGCGGAAGAGGGTAATACGGTCATCGTCAAATCTCATATCACAGGCACGCAAACTGGCCTTTTAGAGCTACCCGGTCTGCCGCCTATTCCCGCGACAGGGATCAAAGTTGCTCTGCCAGAGGAGACGCAGACCTACATCGTGCGTGATGGCAAGCTGGCTAGCCTTCATATTGAAGATGTCCCTGGCGGTGGTATCCCCGGTATGCTGTCGCAGCTCGGAGTTGCATTACCACAAGGATAAGCATATTGCTCATATTGATGAGGAGAGGATCCGACCGCCAACAACGGTCGGATCCTCTCCTCATCAATATGAGCAATACAAGCGCACTCCCTAATGCGTCACCTCTTGCCCCACCCTCCACCGCAAATTCGGCTTGCGAGCCGCTAGAGCCTGGTCTAAGCGACCAACGGGCGTCGTGTGCGGAGCAGTCTTGACGATCTCTGGATTGGTGCGCGACTCCTCGGCAATCTGCTTCATGACCTCCACGAAGTAGTCCAGTGTCTCGCGGGTCTCCGTCTCGGTTGGCTCGATCATCATTGCCTCGTGGACGATCAAAGGGAAGTAGATAGTAGGCGCGTACATACCAAAGTCGAGCAGACGTTTGGCAATGTCCAGGGCCGTGACCCCGCTCTCTTCCTTCTGCCGCTCCGCTGTGGCAATGAACTCGTGCTGGCACGTCTGCGGATAGGCGATCTCGTAATCCGACGACAGCTCGTGCTTGAGGTAGTTCGCATTGAGAATGGCACTCTGCGCGACATGCAACAAACCATCCGGGCCATAGCTGCGAATATAGGCATAGGCACGTACCAGCACACCGAAGTTGCCCTTATTCGCACGCACCTTCCCAATGGACTGCGGACCCGGGTCTTGCCAGTAGTAGCCCTGCTCGCCATTCTCAGGCAATGGGCCGGGCAAGAAAGGGACAAGATGTTCTTTGACGCCGATAGGGCCGGCTCCTGGCCCGCCGCCGCCATGCGGAGTGCTGCATGTCTTATGCAGATTGAAATGCACCACGTCAAAACCCATGTCCCCTGGCCGCGTAATACCGAGTACCGCATTGGCGTTCGCGCCATCGTAGTAGAGTTGCCCACCCGCCTCGTGAACCAGCGTCGCAATCTCCGCGATATTGCTATCGAATAGCCCCAGTGTATTAGGATTCGTCATCATAATCGCGGCAATATTGGCGGCATTGGAGTCCAACAACGCTTTCAGGTGCTCCATATCGATGCCGCCCGTTTGGGGATCGCTTTTGACCTCGACCGCCTTGTAGTCGGCCAGCGTGGCACTGGCGGGATTGGTGCCATGGGCGTTGTCAGGTATCAGCACGAGGTTGCGGTGCCGTTGGCCCTGGCTCTCGTGATGGGCTTTAATCAGCATCAGGCCCGTTAGCTCACCGTGCGCACCGGCGGATGGTTGCAAGGTGACACGTGTCATGCCCGATATCTCAGCCAGGTACTGTTCCAGTTCATAGACGAGCTGGATCACACCCTGGATACTATATTCTGGCTGCAATGGATGCACATGGGCAAAGCCAGGTAAAACGGCCATATCCTCGTTGAGCTTGGGATTGTATTTCATTGTGCAGGAGCCGAGGGGATAGAAGCCCGTATCTACCCCAAAGTTGCGCTGCGAAAGATGGGTATAGTGCCGCACAACCTCCATCTCACTGACTTCTGGCAGCGGGGCTGGTTCTTTACGCAACATATTGGTTGGCACCAGGCTCTCCACTGGCTCGGTGGGTACATCCATCGCTGTCATGGTATCTACGCGCCGACCAGGAGCACCTTTTTCAAAAATGAGTTTCTCGATGCTCATGCCTGCACCTCCTTTAACACAGCAACCAGGTGGTCAATATCCTCTTTTGTACGGGTTTCAGTGACACAGAAGAGCAGGCATTGCTCCAACTCAGGATAATCCAGACTCAGATCATAGCCGCCAATAATACCAGCCTGCTGAAATTGCTCTTGCAGCTTTGGTGTTGCAACGGGAGCCTTGATCACGAACTCATCAAAGAAGGGAGCGTTGAAGACGGCCTCGTAGCCTGGCAGAGCGGTAATTTGTCGGAAAGCATAGTGTGCCTTTTGCAGACAGAGCTCGCCCAGTTCGCGGAAACCCTGTTTACCGATGGCTGCCATGTAGATAGTGGCACCGACAGCGAGCAGCGATTGGTTCGTGCAGATATTGGATGTGGCGCGTTCACGACGGATATGCTGTTCGCGGGTCTGCAAAGTCAGTACATAGCCGGTCTGCTTTTCGCCGCCCTCTTCAACCGTCTGCCCCACCAGTCTACCCGGCAACAGGCGCATAAACTTCTGCTTTGCCGCCATGAAACCCAGGGCAGGGCCACCATAGCTCATGGTATTGCCAAAACTCATCAGCTCACCCACGGCAATATCGGCTCCGTAATCGCCGGGCGCGGCCAGGATACCCAGGGAAGCGGGTTCCGTGATGTTGGCAACGAAGAGAGCCTTCCCTTTGTGGATAATAGGCTCAAGCGCGTTCATGTCTTCAATGCCGCCAAAGAAATTGGGCTGTTGGATAACGACCGCCGCGGTCTTCTGATCTACAGCCTCGTTCAAATCCTCGACTGAGGTGACGCCATCACGTAGCGGAACTTCTCGCACCTGAAAACCTCTTGCGTGGGCATAGGTATGCAAGACGCGGCGATATTGCGGGTCCACGCCTTGCGAAATGGCTACTTCGCCGCGCCCACCGGGGCCTAGCGCGAGCAAGACCGCCTCAATGACGGCGGTGGCACCATCGTAAAGCGAGGCGTTCGCGATATCCAGACCTGTGATCTGGCAGACCATGGTCTGGAACTCGTAGATTGCCTGCAACATGCCCTGGCTGACTTCTGGCTGGTAGGGCGTGTACGAGGTGACAAACTCTGAACGCCGTTGCAGATGGGGCACCACGCTCGGTAGGGCGTGGTCATAGGTACCTGCGCCCAGGAAAGAGATCGTGTCATCCAGGTTTTTATTTTTCGCAGCCATCCTGTAGAGTACCCGCTTGAGGTCTGGTTCAGAAAGGGCTGGCGGCACATTCAGGGAGCGTCGTAGACGCACATTTTCTGGCACAGGCGCTAGTAACGCCTCCAGTGAGGGAAGTTCCAGGCGGGCCAGCATAGCCTTCTGGTCTTCCGGCGTATTGGGGATATAACTCATACATTCCTCTCCCGTAAGGGCGCACATCTTTGTCCACCCACTAGAAGAAACAATTAAAATTACTATGATAGCTAGAGGAGTAGGCAGTTGGAGGAGACAGTCATTCACTTCGTCCCCACCAGGGTACCCGCGAGGGGTACCCCTACCATGGACACCGGGACTCCGTCGTCGGCGCGTTCGTCCATGGTAGGGGTACCCCTCGCGGGTACCCTGGGGCAGGTGGAGGGCTTAAGCTCACAAAAACCTTTCCCTGGTCCTTGCTCAACAATGATCTATCGATATTGTATCACGCCAACGCGCTACACTTCCAAAAGAGGTGGAAGGGTCTGAAGTGGTGAGGGTGTTACTGATGCCTTTGGCGTCAGTAACACCCTCACCACTTCAGACAGACGATTAGAGCGACTCACGAATGTTGAACAATCTGCTATAATAGTCGTTACCCGCTTCAGCGGGTAAGTCACGTCACCGGTGGGCTGGTGCGCGAGGGGAGACACGTCCGTCCATGGTAGGGGTGCCCCTCGCGGGTACCCTGGGGCGGAGCGGAACGGGAAACAAGCGACGAAGCGAGGATTGGAATATGTCAGAGCAACAAGAGCAAGCCAGGAGAGAACATATCCTGGCCACCATCCAGGCTGAACAAGTGCAATTCGTCAACCTGGAATTTACCGATGTGGTGGGGATGGCAAAGTGCGTCACCATTCCGGTGGAGCAATTTCCCGACTGCCTCACCCATGGCAAATGGTTCGATGGCTCGGCGATAGAAGGGTTTGCACGCGTCGCGGAAAGCGACATGTACCTCTTTCCCGACCTCGACACCTTTGCTATCCTCCCAGGAAAGGTGCGCCCGCAGGGAGCGGTCGTATTACAACCGTCGAGCTACCAGCCCATAGACACCTATGACGAAGAGTCGGTGGCGCGTATCATCTGCGATGTACGCACGCCCAATGGCGAACGCTTCGATGGTGATCCACGCGCACGGCTCATAGATGCCCTACACATAGCGGAGTCGATGGGTTACACGTTCCTGGTGGCTCCCGAACTGGAATTTTTCCTGCTCCACCTGGAAGGTAAAACGCCATCGCCGCTTCCACATGATAGCGGCGGCTACTTTGATCTCTCGACCGATCTGGCCGCCACTGTGCGCCGACAGATGGTCAAAGCACTGCAACAGATGCATATCAGTATCGAAGCCAGTCATCACGAAGTCGCGGCGGGTCAGCACGAACTTGATTTCGAGGTCGGGGGTGCCCTCTCTATTGCTGACGCGTTGGTAACGGCCAAATATGTACTCAAGGCGATTGCTGCCCAGCATAATCTCTATGCCACCTTCCTTCCCAAACCACTGTTTGGCGTCAATGGCTCCGGTTTACACACCCATCAACAACTCATGCATGCCGCGTCAGGTCAGAACGCGTTCGTCGATGCGCAAGGCGAATATGGCCTCTCTGAAATCGGCGGCCATTTCATTGCCGGACAACTAGCCCACGCTCGCGGCATGTGCGCCATTCTCGCCCCACTGGTCAATTCCTATAAACGCCTGGTACCCGGCTACGAAGCTCCCGTCTTCATCAACTGGGGCCGTGTGAACCGCGAGGCATTGATTCGTGTCCCACGCCCGGATACTAATCCCCAGGCGTCAGCACGAATTGAGCTAAGGTGCTGCGATCCCAGTTGCAACCCGTATTTAGCCCTGGCGGTTATGTTACGAGCAGGTTTGGATGGCATTCAACGGAAACTGCCCCTGCCCGCCGCCATGGATGAAAGTCTGTTTCTACGCGACGAAAATGAACGCATGCGCCGCTCTTTCTTGTTGCCAGCAACGCTGGGTGAAGCTCTGGAAGGGTTACACGAGGATACGCTCATACGCGATACATTGGGTGAATCAATCTACGAGGGGTTTCTTGAAGCAAAAACTATCGAGTGGCTGGAGTATCGCAAACAAGTCCACGCCTGGGAGCTTGATCGCTACCTCTCAGTGTTTTAAAGCTAAAAGTAACGTTTCGGGACGTTTCTCAGGTGGCGGCAACTTACCTGATTCTATAATTTGCTGCCAAAGCAATGCGTATCAGACGCGATACAAGAGCTTCTCACCGCCAAAGATATTGTGTCTCTTAAAAATCTCAGGGGTCGTTTCCTCTTGGAGACGGCGCAAGTTCGCTGTTCTAACTCCAAGATACCAGGGTTCCGACAAGTAATAATATGGAGCCGTTGTCCAGGCAGGAAGAGAGACATCCTCTTGAGAGCAGAGTTGCTCAACTGCCGCGGCAAATAGGGCTGCCCAGTGCAGTTCTTCAAGCGTCGATGCTTCCTCCAGCGGCTGCTCTACGAGTGCGAAACGATCCTCATGGTTGGAACGCCTCCAATCATCGAGAAAGTCACCCAGTGCCACCCAGGGATCTTCTCCTTGCGTAATACGCTCAAAGCTTTCAGCCGCGCTATAGCGATGCCAATAATACACTGTCATATCCATTCCCCTTGATCAAGCAAACAAGTCTTCAACAATATATTGTGTACGCACTGTGAGATATCGTGCTGGAATATACTTCTGAAGAATAACTAGTACTTCCTGTGGGTCTGAAAAACCTAAGCTTTGGATCAGTGCTCTGGCATCTGCAATATCTCGTAGACGACCCGCCACGATTTTCATCGCCAGTAAGTAGTCTAGCGAAGGCAGATAGATATCCAAACCAGGATAGCTCTTCCACAAAGTGACTGGAGGCTTTGAATAGAGAAATCCTTTGGCCCCATCATTGAGCCAATCAGGAGGGAGTCCTTCTCGGTGAGCAATCTCCAAGACCGCCGCTCGAATGGCTGGTGCTTCGTGTTCAAAGGAAGCGTCAATATCACGGGTAGACTTCCGGTTTCCTACAGTCAAAACCATCACTGCACCGCCAACCATGAGGATGGCTCCTTTTCGTTGTTTAGCAGCTAATTCTTGCCCAAGCATTTTGAGATAGCTCTCAATTTCGCTTTTGTCCAATCAGTTTTGTCCTTTCGTGTCAGCTTAGCGTCTGGCAAGATGGCTTCTTAAGCTAAATATGTCATATATTCTGTTCAATTGCAAATGTATGAGAGAGCTGAGTAACGAATAAAAACCAGGGTACCTCGTCATTAAGTGTGGTACCCTGGTTTTTATCCCTGTGGCCGCGTAAGCCAATATTTACCATGCTCGCGCATCATTAACTTGAGATCAATCAGCTCGCGCCGCAACGTCGCGGTATCTTCGTGGAAAGCCTTGAGCAGCGTATTCACCTCTTTCTCTGTATAGAGATGGCCCCACTCAAACGTCTCTGCTAGCTTCTCCATCACAAAACGTCGTGTTCGCGAATGGGTTGGGATGCTGATGAGACGCCCATCCTTGAAGAATGCCGCCTGAACCATTGCGTGATCCTCATCCTCCGATGGTGGCACGGGTACTGACTTCTCAACCGTCAAAGATGCCGCGATACGCTGCAAATTCTCTGCCGTCAGCAAATCGGCAAGACTGTGCAATCGCTCTTCATTGAGTTGGTAATGGTGATAGTTATTCTCACGTCGCACATGGATCAGACCCGCGGCTTTGAGCATTGTCAGGTGATGTGAGATGGTTGGTGGCTTCACCTCCAACGCCTCGGCCAATTCTTGCCCATACATAGAACCCTTTGCCAGCATCCCCAGGATGCGGATGCGCATCGGGTCAGCCAACGCCCGTCCAAAACTGAGTAATGGGTCTAACTGTCCCCACTCAAAGCTCATTCGCGCCTCACCATAGCGCATGGTCGCCTCGCGCCGTCCCTCTTTATCGTTCATACCGTCCTCCGTATTTTATACAATTATACATTTGTCTAATTAGATAATAATATAAAAATGATATAAATGTCAAGTGGGCAGATGTGTGGCGAGGTTTCTCACTGTGGTATTTCCACGCCATTCTTAAGCGATATGCTAACGGTTTTCCAAAATCTCCTTGAGCGCGCTTCTATGCTCCTCAAACGCTTGCTTGCCTGCTTCGGTGTTCTCAACGTATGTTTGCGGCTTATTGCAGACAAATGTCTTGGTGATCTTGAGGTAGCCGGTCTCTTCTAACTTGTGCAGGTGGACACTCAGGTTGCCATCGGTGAGACCAAGGGTCTCTTTCAAGTAGTTGAATGTCACTTGCGTCTCCATTGGGAACGCAACCATCACGGCCATGATGCGCAAGCGCACCGGCTGGTGAATAATAGGGTTGAGAACCGCCATCTTTATCCTCGTCTCAGGTAGTAGATGCCCATGCCAACCAGTGGTAACCCGGCAAAGACAGCTACCCACAACCAGAAGTAGTGAGGCAGCAAGAAGTACCCCAGCACTGACATGAGCGTCACTCCCGCGCCAAATCCCATGGACAAAGGCTGCTGGAGCCATACACCGACGATGATATACCCAAACATGACCACCGTGATCCAGAACATCGCTATTTGCAATGGCGTGAGGGGGAACAGGATCTGCCAGAGCATGAAAAAGCCATACAGCACGACGAAGGAGATGCCAAGGCGCGAGTTGATGAAGGTTGCACGCGACCCCGGAGCCAGGCGCACATGTTTCTCTTGTCTTCTCCCATAGATGGCAGCGCTTGCCATGCCGATGACAATGAACTCGCTCCATGTGGGGTAGATCGGCTGAGGCTGAAATTGAGTCAGCAAGAAACCAACCGTCCAGTACGCCCCACAGACCACCAGACACCATGCCCAGGATGTGCGCACTTTGCGCGTCAGAGTTTGCGTATGCCGAATGTCATCAAGTGCGGATTGCGCTTCTGCCGGAGTAATGTTCATAGCCCTTCTCCTCTCTTCAGCTAAATATTTCCATGATAAAGTACTTTGTGATACAAAGTACTTTATCATGGAAATGCAAGAATGTCAAGAGGGCATTGAAATGGAGACGGTGCCGCGCATGATGCATAGAGACGAGGAGCATTGCTAAGAGCCACTACATCTTTTTCAGCAGTTCCGCCAAGCGATCATAGGTATCATTGATTCCTTCTTGCATGCCACTTTGGAGTGCGCCATCGCGGTCAGCGACTGATTGGAAGACTGATTGGGAAGTGAACCTGGTTCTTCCTCCTGGCAATTCCTCAAGTTTCAGCGTCTCCAGAGTCACATGTCCTGTTTCCGGCAACCCTTCAAACTCGAAGGTATCAATAATGCGTTCAGGAGCAAGTACCTGGTGATACACACCGTGAAACGCGAATTCGTTTCCCTCGGCATCTCGATTGATAAAGCGCCATTGACCACCAGGTCTCACGTCCATCTTATCAACTATGGTTGAAAGGTAGCGCGGTCCCCACCATTGCGGTAGCAGATTTGGATCGGTGAATGCTTTAAAAACGAGCTCGCGCGGTGCATCGAATTCGCGCGTAATGAGTATTTCTTGTTTTCCCGGTTCTGCTGTAATTGTTGTTTGATTATGTTTTGTCATTTGTTCTTTACTTCCTTTCAAAGTGTGGGCGATAACAAACACTCATAACCCCAGACGTGTACGTCTTCGCGCTTACCAGCTCCAAGTTAACCCTGTCTATGAACACGCGTTGCCCATTGCCTATGGCGACAGGATGCACCATAAGCACGTACTCATCAATTAAACCGAGCCGCACAAACGTTTGTGCAGTGCGAATGCCGCCCGGTACTCCTAAGCCCCTGCCGGGCTGCCGCTTTACCTTTGTTACTGCTTCAACAAGATCATGATCACTCTTCACCACGAGTAGCTCTGTATTCTCCCATTCAAGTTTTTCTTCCTGGCTCGAGAGAATGAGAGGGTGTAATGTGTTCACCGCCTGCGCAATGGCACGTTCGGCCTTTGAGGCCGAAGAGTTTTTCGCGACGTTTAACCAGTATGGGATCATCCCGGAAGCCGTCGGGTAGCCAATAAAACCCCGATCAATGCCTTGAAAGAAAGCAATCATGTCATCGTTGAGTTCCTGATCTGCTGTCTGTGACATCCAGTCCAGCTCACCATGCGGTCCGGCAAAGAAACCATCAAAGGTCATCGTCATGTAAAGAAAGACTTTTCTCATGGTATCCTCCCCCTGTTTGTTCATCGTATCACCTGCTTTCTTGCTCGTCCTTCACGAGCTTCTGTTTCTCACGTTCGAGTACAGTATCTAATGCAGAAAAGCACTCTTCCCACCTCTGCCTCGTTTGCTGAACCCATGCTTCAAACTGGGACAGCGTCTGTGGATTGAGGCGGTACAAGTGCTTTTGGGCACGTTTTTCCATCTCCACCAAGTGTGCCTCACGGAGCACTTTGAGATGTTGTGAGATCGCTGGTGGGCTGACGGGAAATTGCTCATAGATAGCAGTCGCCGATAACTCACCATTGGTGGCAAGCAGTTCTAAAATGTTCCTTCTTGTCGGATCTGCAAGTGCAACAAACATATCCATGCGTATATTATAAAGCATTTCCTTAATTAAGTCAATACTTTAATACGTTCGTCTTGGATAATTGTAACCATTGCAAAACAGTTACTTGCGTTGGGGTAGAACAGCCAACCTGGAAGGAAGCAACAGATGTGCTCGAATAGCTTGCATGAGCGTGTCACGAATGCGGCGATAGGTCAGCAACCGCTCTACTGGTGGCAGGTCTACTGCCGGAACATCTTCCACCGACCACAGTTGACGCTGACCAGCGTTGGGAATGAAGGGTCATTGATCGGCAGCACCGCTACACAGCACGATGCCTTTGTCCCAAAAAAGGCCACTGGATGGCTCTGCTGTTTGTGGTGAAAGAAGCAATGGCAGGTGTATCTCGTCAAGAACCTCGCGCACCAGAGCAACATCCTGATCTGCGAATGTTCCGGGGGCAATCCAAATATCCCATGTTTCGTGTGTTTGAGCGGCGAGCAGACTCGCCGCCATCAGCTCGCGAATAGAGCGATGTGGACAAAGAAAAAAGACGCGTTTGCTGTTTTCGCTCATGATTTTTCTCCTGAGAGCAAGTCTTTCCTGCTACATAACAAGCGCGGAATAGACTTCTTCATAGGCTTCTAACATGCGATCAAGGCCAAAGTTGGTCTCGACATGGGTACGGCAAAAGACGCGGGGGATGTCAAACAGATCATCGACTAGGGCCGCGGCATGGGTACGTTCGCCAACCTCAACGAGGAAGCCTGTTTCGCCATGGCGGATAACTTCTTCTGCCGCGCCGCGGCGGAATGCAATGACGGGCGTACCGGTCGCCATTGCCTCTACCGCTGTTAAGCCAAAGGGTTCATCCCATTCCACGGGAAAGAGCAGGCCCAGGCATTGGCCCATGATCTTCCACAGTGCCAGCCGTTCCAGTTGTCCCAGGTAGGTCACGCGCTCACCAGCATGGCGCAATTTGGGCAGAATGCGGCTCTCGTAGTAAGGGCGGTCATAAATACCTCCGGCAATGAGGAGACGATGGCCCGCCCTTTCGGCAATCTCGATGGCAGCTTCCACGCCTTTCTCCGGCGCGATACGCCCAGCAAAAAGCAAAGGTTCCTCGGCAGAGGGCCTGGCCGAAAAGGGGATGGCATCCACGTCCAGCCCGTTATAAATAACGTGGTCGATAGGGGTATAGTTGGCATAGGTGTTGGCGCAGGAATGAGACACCGTTACCAGTGTAAATGGATGTCCCTGGCGATGCAATATGTGCAAAGCGGTATTGATCTCCGGGGATACGGCTGGTAAGTGAAGGGTATGGATCACTGGAATATCCTGTAGCAGGGTGCTACAGGCGAAGGCAGGCCAGTCGAAGGCATGGATATGCACCAGATCAAATTCAGCACTGCGCCGTTGCAATTGCAGGAAGAGTTCGAGAAAAAGATTAG
>JADEYI010001864.1_pt1 | contig 13056 bp, 11 predicted proteins | sample 8542331 | NCBI WGS metagenome assembly JADEYI01 (sample SAMN16510988, study PRJNA670497) | mine drainage metagenome | isolation source: biofilm near Copperflume 1 | place: Germany: Marsberg coppermine Kilianstollen | collected 2018-02 | reverse complement strand
CTTGGTGGAAATGATGTTTCGGCGAATCGTACTTCTGCGCGGAATGGCATTGCTCACAAACACCGTTGCCTTCGGCCCGAAGCTTGAGGCTGTGCGGCTCGTGGCAATCGCTACACGCGACGCCAGCATGGAACATCCGGCTCTGGATGAAAGACCCATATTCGTAGTCCTCCTCCTTGATTTGCCCATCCGGGAAATAGTGGTCCTCATCGAGCAGCGCCACCCTGTAATCGTCGCCGACTGGCTGACCGTGCGCATAATCTTCGTGAATCTGGCCGCGTCGCGCGTGGCACCGCGCGCACATTTGAACTTCTCGCTCCGAATGGCGCGGAGAGCTTCGGCGTGCGTTGCCGGTCGCGGGATCGATCGGCCACGCGACGCCGCTGCGTTCGTCAAGCGCGATGGTCAAGCCTTCGTTGGCGAAGGTCTTCCAATCGCCCTGCTTCTTGGCCCACGCCACGTGATTGGAGCCGGGACCATGGCAACCCTCGCATGCGACATCGATCTCCGAGTAGGAGGTGGAAAAAGAGCGAGCGCCCGGATCGTAGTTCTTGCGCAGATTGGTCGAATGACAATCCGCACACATGAAATTCCAGTTCTGATCGATGCCGGTCCAATGCCTCGTGTCTTGATAAGTGATGTTTTGGCCCGGGTACAGAAAGAACCAGCGTTGACCACCTCGGTTTTTGGGGCGGGTGTCCCAGGCAATCCCCAATGCTTGCAGTCGTCCGCCCGGCATGGGAATCAGAAATTGCTGCAGCGGATAGACGCCGAACGTGTACTTGATTTCATAGTCACGAAGCGTCCCATCCGGACCATCCGTGTTGACCATGAACTTGTCGGCTTTGCGATAGAAGGTTGACGTGACACCGTTATTGTTGAAACTCGCGCGATTGAAATTACCCAATACCGTAGAGTTTGTGGCCGGTAGCATCGACAGTTGATGATGTGATCCGCGCCACACGGCATTTTCCTGCTGGTGACAAGGGGCACATTGCGCGGCTCCAACGAATTTTGGTTCGAGCACAGGGGACGTCGTCGACGAAAGTGCTGGAGCCACATGCTCACGCCTCCCACGCGCCAGGATGGCGACGGCGCCGACGCACGCGATAACTGGTGGCAGGAGCCATGCGAGATGTCGAAGACCGCGATGCGGTTTTGCTAAAACCGCCGACCGTTGCGCTTGCGCGCCCTTTCCCATCACCGGGTTGTTCGGCCGCTTGCTGCGGGTCTTCTTCTTGCTCAACGTCAACCTTTGGCTAGATGCGGGAACTATTTGTTCCGCGAGGAACAAAATTCCTCCATATGCGACTGAAGTCGATTTGCCTCAACTCCGTCAGAGTTCCTACTATTTTCCCGCGTTTCGCAAGAGACCGGGGCTTGGGAGGAACGACGGTGACGGGCACTCGATTCGGACCACGAAGTGGCAGCGCCAAAGACGTTCAGGACAGCGGAGCTGTCGGTACGACCGATCGTACCAGGGTTGCGATAGTTGAAGATGACGAGCGGGTGCGACAGGCACTTGTCTTTCAGCTCAGCACCGCAGGTCTCGAAGTTGTTCCTTACGCGGCCGCGGAAGAATTTCTCAAAGCCGCGGATGCGCACAAATTTGATTGTATCGTCACTGACATTTTCCTGCCGAGGATGAACGGACTTCAGCTTCAGGAAGAATTCAGCCGCATTGTTCCCTACGCATCGATCATTTTCATCACTGGCCATGGCGATCTGTCGCTTGGAATGCACGCGATGAGGAAAGGCGCTGTGGATTTCCTTGAGAAGCCCGTTGACGATCAAGTTCTATTGGATTCGATAGCTCGAGGCGTCGATCTCTCTCGCAAACGGCGTGCTGAACAGCGCAAGCGGATCGAACTCGACGAGTACCGTCATTCTCTGACCTCCCGCGAACGCCAGGTCTTCGGCTTGATAACAAAAGGGTTGCTCAACAAGCAGGTCGCCGCCGAACTGGGAACGACCGAGCGAACCGTGAAGGCGCACCGTGCCAGCGTAATGTTCAAGATGGGCGCTGGCTCACTCGCCGACTTGGTGCGCATGGCTGGAATCCTCGAGATTCACTCTTCTTCGAAAAACGCAGAATGAAGTGAGAAAACCCGCGCGCCGCCGCCCGCGTTCTGCAAATGCACACTTGCGCATTGATTGAAAAGCTACACTCGCCTCGATGCGCGGGCGCGCTTCCTTTTGGCGCCCGGAAGTGTGAACGTGAATGTAGTGCCGCGATCAGGGTTTGAGGTTGACCAGATTTTTCCGCCGTGATTTTCTACGATTGATCTAGTGACGAGTAGCCCCAATCCCAGTCCTTCGCTCTTGGTGGTAACAAACGGCTCGAACAGCCGGTTCGCGACCGCCGGATCAATCCCGCTGCCGCTATCGCTTACGCTGATTCCGACCCATCCGGCCTTCATCGGCGCGACTTTGATCGTTACGCCGCGTCGCTCTGAGTTGGCGTCTCCGATCGCGTCAAACGCGTTCATCAGGAGATTCAGCATACACTGGTGAAGCTGTATACTATCGGCGATGACACGTTGTCCGGGCGGCGAAACCTCGATTTGGACTGAGATCTTCCGAACAGCGGCCTCCCCCGCAATCAGCTTCATCACTTCGTCGATCAAAGCGCCGATACCAATTGCGGTTTTGGGCTCCTCGTGTTTCTTGAACATGAAGCGAATCCGCCGAACGATCTCAGCCGTTCTCTTGGTGTCTTCAATCGCATTGTTGATGGCTTCCAGGGCCATTTGTGGTTGCGGATTTCTTTGAGCAAGCAAACGCGCGAGACCTCCAAGGTTGCTCAAAATCGCGCCAAGCGGCTGGTTGATTTCGTGCGAGAGGGAGGCGACGAGTTCACTCATCAGGTTGCGCCGCGAAGCGACCCTGAGTTCAGCGCGAACCGCCCGGAGCTCCATCTCAGATTGCTTGCGTTCGATCGCGCTACCCAAAATTCGCAGCGCGAAAGTCAATTGAGCGATAAGTTCAGGTGTCCATTTTCGCGGCGAGCGGAACTTGCCAAAAGTTGCTGCTCCAATGATCTTGCCTCCGGACCACATCGGGAGCGCCGCGGACGCCTTGGGTCCGTATCGCTCTACGAAACGCCTGGTCTCCTCGTCGTCGCTTGGAATATCGCTCGGGCTCGCGAACGTAGACGGTATACCTGTCATGACCAGTTTGGTGCCCATCGGGGAGAACTTCTCCGGATCATAGTCCGGCGGAAACGGCGGGAAACCCGGTCGAAGCCACGTATGCGTCGTGCGTACTGGCCGATCCTGTGCGTCGCGCTCATATATCGCGCTTCGGTCCAGATCCAGGGCTTCGCAGATCTTGCCCAACCAGAAGTCAACTTCGCGGTCCACTGCGTCGGCGGGTGCCAACGCCATCGCCGCTGATAACTCGTCCACCAACGATTCGAAGCGCTTGGTTTCATGCCGCGCGCGGCCGACGCGGCCGATCCTGTTGGGCTTCGGCTCGATGGTGGCGGTGGTCGCTCGTCGGTGAAGTCGTTGCATGAGATAAAATCTGCGCGCCGGCGTTTCAATCTAAAGGAATTACGGCGACTGAACGCCGAAGCCACGGAACGTGATTCGCGGTGCGAACCATACAATATTGGCGCAGTCGTATCAAAGCGCAAAATTGCGCGATTGTGAACTTGGGTTCCGGTAGATTTACCGAAAGCACTATTTGATGACACAGCGCTGCTTATAGTGTTTAGTGCGGTTAATTCCGCTGACGCCGCAGAGCTTTTCGGAGCGCCCGCAGTAAGTCTTTCTCATCGAAGGGTTTGAGCAAGCTCGCAATCGGCTTCGCGTCACGAATCATTTTCCGGGTTGGTTCATCGTCGCGGCCGCTTATCAGGATCGTCGGCAGGCATCGTCCTGACGCTGCCAGGCGTTGGCATAGTTCTATCCCAGTCATTCCCGGCATGAAGACGTCCAACAGCAGGCATACGTCGCCGGTTGGAACCTCGCTTGCCAGGAACTCTTTCGCATTCGAATAGTCAAGCACGCTGAATCCCAGAATCTGTAATTGGCGTCGCAACGCGCGCAGGCACGACGTGTCGTCATCTACGACAATGACTGTGGCCGTCGATTTCTTTTCCAATAAACGTTACCGGCCGCGAACAACGGCGCGGATCAGGTGCGTCGCTACGTGAGAATATTCTGCATCCTCCGTGGCCTCTCGGCCATTGTACCAAAGTACAATATCTCTTCCTCGGAAAACGTAAGACTCTGGGGGCGAACGGAAGAAGCAGCTCTGAGAAACACACTGAGGAGATGATGAAGCCCAACTCCAACCGGATGAAGCATGCAACGAGTTTGGTGTTCGTTTTGCTCGCGGGACTTTTGTTGATCGGTTGCTCTCAAACAGCCGCGCCTGAACCAACCCAGGTGGCGCAAGCCCCTGCTGAACAACCTACGCCTCCGCCTATGGCGAGCATCCAGCCGCCCGAAACCGCTGCGCCCGGCGGCCAGTACGAGGCGCCACCTGTCATCAACGCGTCCGACCTTTTGCCTGCAAGCGCGCTTTCGGGACCCGGATTTTCCGTGCAGCCGCAAGTGCCGACAAACGGTGCGATGGGCCAATACACTATCGTCGCTGACGTTAGTGTATTTCGTGGCGACGCGGGTACTTACTACGTCGAAAGCCTGGACCTGCTGAAGATACGCCTCTCCGAAATCCCCGCTATCGCTCAGCTCGAGAACATAAGTGAGACCGGAGTATTCGCCAAAGCACTGGCCTCGAGCGCAGAACGTCCGGCAACCGATGCCGCGAATATGGTTATTCATCCAATGGATACGGTGACGGGTCTACCCAGCGGGGTCGGAGAACTGTTTGGCCGCGTCAGTCTCGGCGCCGGTGCAATTTATACGTCCGCGACCAGTTCTCCCGGAAGTGGGAAAGCTGCCGGCCAAACGGCCAACGCTACGCTGACCGCATTGGGCTACGACCAGGTCCGCCGCGACCTCGCGAGAAAGCTTCACGTCGATCCCTACTCTTCTGATCCGATACTCACGAAGAAACTGAACAAGGTCGCGTGGGTGATGTTCTCGGCACGCATGACTGTCGATACAGCCATGATGGCAGTGCCGGGATCAATGATCATCACGAGCGTCGAATTCACCGATGATCTCGTCTATCAGACACCGAAAGCAGACCTTATCCTGCTGATTCAAAAAAAGCTGCATAAGATCGGGCTGGCGCCGGAAGAGATCGCCGCGTTCAGTAGTAATAGCGCGATCCCGTTAAGCCTGCAGGTTTCGGCGGTCAAAGACCTCGAAGCTCTCGGCGACATTCCGGGACGTCGGGCAGCCGCGGTGGCTTTGGCCAACGCGATGACCGAATACCAGGCGCGGTTTCTGGTTACTTCGCTGCATATGCTCGATCAATGGAGCCAGCAAAAGAGTCCTATTATCAGGATTCAGGCTACCGGCGTACTGATTGCGCATGATCAGAATCACGCAGTGATACTGCCCGCGCCGGTGGACTACCTATCGTGGACCCAGCGTATCGCGGGTTTTGCGACTGATCCTCATTTGATTACCCTGCGGCACCGCGTGCTTTGGATCACCGGCAAGATGACACCTCTTGCGCGCGAGCAACTTGCGGCCAATGGGTGGTCGTTACGCGAGGGAAAATAATCGCAGTTGCGCATATCACTTGAAACCAAGGAGACAATGAATCGGAGGAACACAATGATTCAGGAAAGAGGAAACATGAAGCGCACCATCGGATTGCTATCTGTTCTGGTTGCTGGCCTGCTAATGGCCGGATGTTCACAAACAGCCGCGCCACAGCCGAACATTATTCAGCGCGCAACCGGCGAAACGCCCGCCGCACCAGCACCGAGCGGATTCCTGGGCAATGACTACTCACTGCTCACAGCTCCCACCGAGGGCTCGGACCAAAAGGCGATGCTCCGGTACGTTAATCCGAGCGCTGGCTGGGGCAGCTACAACAAGATCATGATTGCGCCGGTCACGTTCTGGGCCGCTGACGATTCCAAAGTTTCCGCGGCAGACCAGCAAGCAGTATGCGACTACGCATATAACGTCTTCGTGAAGGAGCTTGGAAAGAACTTCGCGATCGTCGATCAGCCGGGGCCGGGCGTGTTGAAACTCTCCGTCGCCTTGACCGACGCCACCTCAGCTGTACCCGTTTTGCGTAGCGTTTCCGTTATAGTGCCGCAGGCTCGCGCGCTCAGTTTGATAAAGATGGCGGCCACGGGTACTTACGCATTCGTAGGTTCAGCGCAGGGAGCGCTTAAGCTGAACGATTCCGTGTCGGGACAGTTGCTGGCGGCCGCGGTCGACAAGCGCGTCGGAGGCACCTCCGTCACGAACGTAGTCGTGTTCCAGTGGGGCGATGCCGAGCACGCCATTGACTACTGGGCCGACCTGACGGATCAGCGTCTGGTGTCGTTCGGCGTTCAGACGTCGAGCGCTCACTGAAAAAAAGCGTTGTTTAGGAGAATTCCAATGCTTGGATCAAAACCCAGATATTTCGGTATCGCGATGCTGCTCGGCGTAGTGATGGTCCTGCCCATTGCGCACCTGGCGTGGGCTCAGGACAAGAAGCCTAACATTATCGTTATCATGGGCGACGACGTCGGTTGGTTTAACATCGGCGTTTACCACCGTGGAATCATGTCGGGCAAGACGCCGAATCTCGACAAACTAGCATCCCAAGGCATGATGTTTACTGACTACTATGCCGAGGCAAGCTGCACCGCGGGACGTGCCAATTTCATCACCGGCGAGCTACCTCTCCGTACAGGTTTGACGACAGTCGGACAGGCCGGCGCCGACGTAGGGCTGCCGGCGCGAGCAGTCACTCTCGCCACCGTTCTAAAGGCACAGGGCTACGAAACGGCCCAGTTCGGAAAGAACCATCTCGGAGACCTGAACAAATACCTCCCGTGCGTACATGGCTTTGATGAATACTTCGGCTATTTGTACCACCTCGATGCGATGTCGGATCCGTACTGGTTCGACTACCCACAGGACTGGATAGACAAGACAGGGCCGCGCAACCTGACGCACTGCTGGGCATCCGATACCGACGACACCACCGTGATGCCGCGATGGGGCAAGATTGGAAAACAGAAGATCAAGGATGAGGGTCCGCTTGCGCCTTTTCCCAACATGAAAGACATGCAGAACTGGCAGGAAGGACGTCAGGCAAAATACGACATGGAGACCTTCGACGACGTATTGGTCCAGAACACCGACCGCTTCATGGACAAAGCCAAGAGTGACGGGAAGCCATTCTTCATCTGGCACAACACCACTCGCATGCACGTCTTTACCTATCTTCCGCCGAAGTACCAGGCGATGATGAACGCAAAGAATAACTATAACGTAGAAGAGGCTGGGATGGCGCAGATGGATGACAGCGTCGGCGCGCTCCTCAAGCACATCGATGACATCGGCGAGGCCGACAACACCATAGTCATCTTCACCACGGACAATGGCGCCGAAGTGTTCACCTGGCCCGACGGTGGCATGACGCCGTTCAAAGCCACTAAGGGCACTACCTTTGAAGGGGGTTTCCGTGTTCCCTGCATCGTGCGCTGGCCGCGCCACATTCAACCTGGCCGAGTTGAGAACGGCATCTTCTCCGGGCTCGACTGGCTACCCACGCTCTCGGCGGCAGCCGGCAACGCTCATGTCACCGATCAACTCCTGAAAGGAGTGACAATCGGCGATCGCGAGTACAAGAATCATCTCGATGGCTATAACCAGATCGACTTGATCAATGGCAAAGGGGAATCCAAACGCCACGAGATTTTCTACTTCGGCGGACCACACCTCGGGGCCCTGCGCATCGATGACTTTAAGTACCAGTTCATTCAGCAGCCATATGGATGGCCTGGGGAGAAGGTCACCACCGACATGCCCACGATCGTGAACCTCCGACAAGATCCGTTCGAGCGCACGCCGAATCTCCGGGGCGAGAGCCTGAACGATATGGGTGGAGGTTACATGAATGACTTCATGGCGCGTGAGTTCTGGCGCTTCGTGATGGTGCAGCAGTACGTTGGGAAACTCGCGATGTCTGCTGTCGACTATCCTCCGATGCAGGCGCCGGCCACTTTCAACCTTCAAGCTGTAAAGGCTCAAGTCGAGGAAATGATGAAGAAGCATGAAGGCCAATAGGTGAGTGCCCAATCCGAAGGGCGCCCTGTCGAGGCCGCCCTTCAGTCTTCGGAGCTGCCGAGAAAGGAAAGAACTTTAGATGCGAGAAACCGAACGGCATAGCGGACATACAGTACTGATCTCAAGGCAAACCGTATCAACATCTATGGGAGGAACTTCGATGGCAGATAGAAATTCAAGAACTAGAGTGGAACACCTGGCAAAGCGAATGGCTATAACCTTGGCAGTGTTGGGACTTCTGGTACTCAGCGGCTGCGCTTCGTCCGAGCCTCCGCCGGCGTCTCAGCAAGCTGCGCTGGCGCAGACCGAGTTGCATTTCGATTTGAGCAAATGCCAGCAGCTCGGCGCGGGGCTATATAAGTGCCCGGCAGCGGACAAACCGGTGTGCAGTCCCGATTACACTGGCCAGGGCGAGTGCGTTCGAATCGGACCGAAGGGCAGCGTCTTTGTTCAGAGTCAAACAATTGGCGACTAACTAGCGGAAGCATCGTTTCTGTGGCGCTGAACCGATAGGCCGCCATCGGTTCAAAGGCTATTGGGGCGCCTGCAATACAAAGTAGCGTGCCTGCCGAACGCATGAAAATCGACGAAAGGAACGCTGATGCGAACATTTATAACCATAACGCTTGGCTGGTTGTTAGTTGCGACAGGATCCGCCCGGGCTCAGGTCGTGCTGCCACTCCCGCCGGCGGACCAGCAGAATATTACTGCGCAGCTCGGTCCGAACGTGGTAGGCGCTGCATTGCCGAGCCAGCCAATTGCTGACCCTTCAAAATACTTTCCTCTTCAAGCAAAGCTGCAAAACTACCAGGTTGTCGCTGGTCCGAACGCCGGAAACATACAAGCTCTTGGGGTGACGAAGACCCGGCGTCCGGGCGGCAGGTCAGCATGGCGATTCGCGATGTCGCCCACGCTCGCGGGCTTTCTACGCGAAAACACAGAGGGCGACATCATCATGGCCGCCCTGACCGATTCGGGCGAAGGTGTGGTGGTCGTCACCGCTCCTGCCAATCCATTTGTGCCCAAAGGAATCCAACCCGGAGAAACCCGAAATTACGTTCAACATGTCTCGGTAAATTACCTGGATGATCCGAGCGACCAGAGATACTCAGGAACTCTTACCGGCACCTACACCTATGTTGGCACCTACCAAGTGACCGTGCCGGCCGGAACGTTTCCAGCGATACTGTTCCGCGTCAAGTGCGAGGGAAAGGTAGGTCCGGCTCATACGCAGAACATCGGATACAACTTCTTCGCGCCCGGTGTCGGCATGGTCGCGATGATCCTGCAGGAAGACGTGACGGCCTTCTGGCTGTTCAACATCGACAGCACTACGGGCAAGGTGCTGATGGCAAACTGAAACTGCCGGACGATTGAACCACTGGAAATAGTCAATGACTATAGGGAAGATTCCGTTATTCACCTTCGTCCTCATAGTTGGGATCACCTGCAGCGTTCGAAGACATACAATTAAATGCGATTCAGCCATCGCCCAGTCGGAAGAAGATCACCTTGCGACGGAAGTAGAAGATCCGACGGCGATTCTCGCCCAGCTCCAGTTTCAGGATCTGTATACTACCAGAAATTTTCAAACGTCCGCGCAGACGAACACAATTCAGCTTCGCCCGATTGTGCCGATACAAGCGTTTTCCGAGTTCCCGTTTCAGCAGATCATCCGCCCGACCTTCAAAGTCTCGCAGATCGCGACCTCCTCGAGCAGTTCTACGATTACCGAGTACCAGGACATGGAGCTTCTCGATTTATTCGTCTCTAACTGGCCCGATCCGAAAGAAACCGGATTTGGCTGGGGTATCGGGCCGACACTTGTATTTCCGACGGGAAGAGTTTCCGCCGCGGGAAATCATGCGTGGGAGGTTGGACCCGCAGCCGCGGTTGCGTATCGCGGCATTCCGCGCCTCCTGGTGGGCTTTATTTTTCAGAACCCGATTTCGATCGGGTACACAAATTCCTCGGCGACGCCCCAAAGTCAGATGCAATTCCAGCCGAGGATTTCATACACCCTCGGTCACGGCTGGTACGTTAAGTCTTCCGACTCGACGTGGACGGTCAATTGGCGTCACGGCGGTTCGACTACGATCCCAATAAGTTTTGGAATTGGCCGCGTCTGGAAGTTTTCCGGGCTGCAGTTCAACCCATGGGTCTCCGGCGAATGGACGACCTATAGGCAGAATACAAACATCACTCCGATGTACACCGTCAGGTTCGGTTTGACGCTGCTTTTCCCTGATTTGCAACTCTAGATGGAAACGAATTGTGCATCTAGACGATTGCTCGCAGATTGTACCAGAGCGAGGCGATTTCAAATGAAGGAGTTAATAGTGCAGCGTATTGAAAAAGTGAAATCGACCTCATACATGCAAGTGGCTTCGCGCAAGATGCAGAGGGCTCTCCTTCCTGTAATAGCCATTTTCCTGGCGTTGGCTACGTCGGCGCGAGCCGCAGGTATGGCGTTGTACGAAACAGGCGCACCCGACCTCGGCACCGCAAGCGCCGGGCGGGCCGCTATGGCATCGGACGCTTCGACTGCGGCGGCTAATCCCGCCGGGATGACTCTGCTCGACCGTTCACAACTGCTGGGTGCGTCCGGCGCGCTACTGCCCTCGACTAACTTCGATGTTGCTCCACAAACGACAACCTCGGGCGGTGGCGGCGGGAATTCCGGGGTGTTTACCCCGCTGGGAGCGTTCTTCTATGTCTACAAACTGTCTGAGCGGTTCCGGCTCGGCGTGGCGGTCGACTCAAATTTTGGTCTTAGCGGCAACTATGGCAAGACCTGGGTCGGACGCTATTACGTGACCTACGAGTCAATCATCTCCGGCACCGTCAACCCGTCGATCGCCTACAAGGTGAATGACTGGCTCTCGGTCGGAGCAGGTGTCAGCTTTTCGATCGCGCGGCTGAAGTTTCAGTCGAAGATTAATAATATTCTTCCGCGCGCGCAGGATGGCGGCCTCGCGTTTGAATCGTGGGACGAAGCATTCGGCGGCAATGCCGGCGTGCTGCTCAGGCCGATCGCCAAACTCCGCATCGGACTCACCTATCAATCGCCGGTCTACTACAAGTTCGGCTTTCGGCCGCACCTCACAAACCTCGGGCCGGCGCTCACGTTCATTCGCAAAAAAATCGGTGGCGCAAAGATCAATATTCCGATGGAGGTGCCGCAGCAGGCAATGGCGAGCGCCGTCTACGACATTACCCCCAGGTTCAGTTTGATGGGCAATGTAGGATGGCAGAATTGGTCTGCGTTCGGGGAGTTTCCAGTCGGAATCTCCACCGCCACGCAACGGACCGTTACCGCTAATCTGCATTTCTCGGACACATGCCAGATTGCGATCGGGCAACAGTTTCGGATCGCTGAAAGATGGCTGTGGTCGGCGGGCTTTGCGTATGATAGTTCGCCCGTCTCAAAAACCAATCGCGTTCCTGTCTTACCTTTAGATCGCCAACTGCGATACGGCACGGGCATCCAGTATGAGATCAACGATGACGTAACCGCTGGTGCCGCCTGGGAGTTCATGGACGCCGGACCCGGACCTTTCAGTGCTAGCCGCGGACCGCTTGCTGGAACGCTGCAAGGGCATTATTCAACGAACTATCTTAACTTCGCCGCTCTCAATCTCATCTGGAAATTCTAGTTTGAAGTACGATCGCTACAGCGAATTCGATTCGGTGAACACAATAACCGGCGCTCGGGCGATGGACCATGCAGAGAAGAACATATGTTTCGAATAACGAGAGCGGCTTTGCCGAATCGGCCGCGTCGAGGAGTTCGTGTCTCGGCGCGCATTGATGCCAGACGACCGTCGTCAGCACGCGCGCTGCGGGTCGCTCGCGGGGAGTCTTCAACTGCGATCGCTACTCTAGACGTATGCGCCTTCGACGTACGCCTTCGCAGCATCGCTAACCGCCTTGGCGTGCCCTTCGGCCAGCACTTCGAGTGGTTTCCGGCCGCCCAGAAGCCGGTTGCGCGCAGTCAGCCATTGGCCAACGCCTCGAGCCGTGAGTGTCTCTCTTAGCAGAAGAACGATCTCGCGCAACTCGCGCAACCGTTCATCGCTACTAGGTCGGATCGCCGAGGTCTCCTGCCAGTTCCGCACCGAACGCATTGGTCATCTTCATACCGGCCGAGCGCGACACGCCGGCGCGCTCAAGGCTCCGAACTGCCGTTCGCCGAAGATCGTGCACCAGCCGATCTGCAAGTCCCGCGAGGCGGCAGGCCTTATCCCATGCCCCGTAATAGTCGAGAATTGGTGCCCCGTCGCGATGGAAGACCCACGGGATGACGCGGCTTGTCGCGAGTTCGAGTTGATGCGTCCGTTCCTTTTGCGCGGCAAGGATCCCGCAATTCGGGAATGAGCGGAAACATCCGCCGAACTATGTCCCCAGCCGCACACTGCGGCACCATGCGGCAATTACGATCTCCTCGTCTCGGCGCAATTTCCCACCGACACCGGAGGCGTCATATTCGCGTGTCAAACGACGCTGGACGGCCCGGGCCGGCTCGCGAGCCAAATCCTCCGGAGTGAAAACTCCATGCGGGTTCGATCTCCGCCCTCGGCACCATCCTTTTGGCCCATCTGGTGCCGACGAGACCGGCGTCTCGTGCAGCACTTGACATGAGCGAGACTGGTCGGGAAGATTGGCGCCACGGCGCCGACCGGTCGCCGAGCTTTGGAACATCCGCCCCAGCCGGGGTTCCTTTGGCGAAGGGGAGTTGCCCTCACGGTCGTCGATGTCACAGGCCATCTCTCAACACCGCGTCGCTGGGGGACGAGGGTTTAAAGAGGAGGCTTGTCCATGACCAAGGACGGCAGTTTCAAGAAGGTTGTCCGCCGCCACGCTGAGGAAACGGGTCAGCGCTACACCCATGCGC
>JADEYI010001863.1_pt1 | contig 13057 bp, 13 predicted proteins | sample 8542331 | NCBI WGS metagenome assembly JADEYI01 (sample SAMN16510988, study PRJNA670497) | mine drainage metagenome | isolation source: biofilm near Copperflume 1 | place: Germany: Marsberg coppermine Kilianstollen | collected 2018-02 | reverse complement strand
ACCGCATGCCGTCGTCGTAGTTGACCTCGGCGCCAGCGAGCACATCGAGCAGGGCCCGAACGCGAGGATGCGGTGTCTGGCGGGCTCGGTCGATGACCTCGGGCTGGCGTAGCAGTGTGATGGCCTGGGCGGCGAGGTTGCGGCCGGAGCGCCGGGCCTCGTCGAGGCTGTCGATCACGATCTGCCCGGACATGACGACGCCGTCGTACTCGTGGTCCACGGCGGTGTAGAGCAGATGGAGATCCTCGCGCTGGACGCCGATGGAGGTGCCAGGGATCAGCTCGCCTTGTGCGATTCGGGCCTGCTGCTCGGGTGGCGCCAGGCTCGCGGCCAGCCGCCCACAGATCGGCCCGATTCGGTACCGACGGACCTCGGGGTACTGCTCGACGGTCGGGTCGATGAATCTCTTGCTGCCGGGCAGCCACAGCACGCAGTGCCCGTAGAACGTCGACCCGGACCAGTACGGTTCCGGTTGAGCGTGTGCTGGTCGGTGCTCCGGTCGGCGACCATGAGGTCGACCGCGCGCGGGTGCGCCGCGATGCCGAGTTCGGCGTAGGCGAAGTGCAGCGTCACGCACGCCGACACGCACAGGTTCGTCGCGCGGCCGACCGCGTGCTCTAGCCACAGCATCGGTAGCAGCAGCTCAACCATCAGGTCCGGGGCCGCGCGCCCGGACAGCAGCAGCTCCCCGATCTCGCCCATCGATGACCGGACCTGGCCGACGTCGTAGCGGCCGCGGCCCGGGCCGGTGCTCAGCGAACCCTCCGACCCTGGGCCGGGCAGCCGCTTCCTGGGCTGTGACTTCTTGGCCGGCTTGCGGCGACCCCGTGATTTCGGCACGTCGGTGACGGTACGTGTGGCCCCCGACACTTCGCGGTCGTTCGCCTGGGGTCGGGCGTTCTCCGATCGCTACCTCGTAGACCGCCAGCGTGAGGTGCACGTGCGGCGCGTGGGGTGGCTGGAGTGTTGACCGCACCCGCCAACGACGCGAACTGCTCGCCAAGGACAACCGCACAAACCGAGACTGACCACCGGGGGGTCAAGATTCGGAGACCCATCCGGGGTCAGTTTTCAAGAACCGTTGACACCAGTGCAGGTCGCGTTGCTTGCGGGTGGGCCACGCACCACCCAGACCGTGATCTACACCGATGGCAGCCCACCCAACGTGCTCGGTGCCGCCGACCGGAAACGCTACCTCGACGACCTCACCAGGCACCTCCACCGCTGCGCCGCGCAGGGTCCACTCTGGCCGGGAGACGGCCTGGTCACACCGCCCACCAGCCCAGAGCGCATGCCCTACCAACTGTTCCAGTACCCGGACGACGCCGGCCGCGAGTAGGGGTTCGGGACTGGGCAGCACAACGGTCGACTGGAACGGAATCCGGCGTCGGCCCACCACCCACCCGTGCTACCCGCGGTTCGGGATGAAATCCGAGCGGGGCCGGTCGTTCAGCGGGCGCGGACTCGACCGTCTAACGGTGGAGGTGCCGGTTCGGTCACGACCGCCCAACGCTCTGGGACGGGTGTCTCAGTGTCATGGATTCAAGACCCGCAGCGGCCGGTGGAGGTGGGCGACTGTTTCCCCTGGTCGGCGGTGATCAAATCGTCGCAGAATCTAGCCGCGGACTGGATGTCGCAAAACTGGCGTACGGGGTAAGCTAGTCAGATGACGAGTGTGACTGGTTCCGGCTCCCGCTTCGCCCGCCATGACCGGGCCATCGAGGCGCTCCTCGCCGGCGGCGGTGGTGACGCCGCGGCGGCGTACGCGGAGTTGGTGGCCGCTGGCGATGAACTACGCCGGGAATATCTACACCCGGACTACTGGGGCCAGGACCACCCGCGCGGGCAGTTGCAGCGCTGATGGTGGAGCTGGGTTATGCCCGGGTGTCGACCACCCGCCAGGACCTGCAGCGCCAGCTCGACGCGCTCGCCAAGCACGGGATCCCGCCCGAGCGGATATACACCGACAAGAAGACCGGGGCCACGACGGATCGGCCCGGGTTCACCGCCCTGCTCGGCTACGCCCGCGATGGGGACGTCATCGTGGCGATGAACCTGGACCGGTTGGGTCGCAACCTGCGGGAATGCTTGAACCTGGTCCATGACCTGCGCCAGCGCGGGGTGGGGATCAAGACGCTGGCCGACCCGTTGCCGATCGACACCGGTGACGACTCGGCGATGGCGGAGGTGTCGGTGGCGTTGCTGGCGATGTTCGCCCACATGGAGAGGGTGTTCGCCCAGGAACGGGCCGCGCACGCCCGTTCCGTGGCCGCCGCGCACGGCAAGCTCGCCGGCCGGCCGCGCAAGCTCAGCGCCGACGCGCTGGACGCGGCGCGGGCCTCGGTCGAGTCCGGCATGAGCGTCGCCCAGGTCGCGCCGCTGTTCGGCGTCTCCCGCGCCACCCTGTACCGCCACCTCGCCGGCCCGGCGGCGCCGGCCCAAGGCGTTGAGTCGGCGTGAGTGGGGCTACGCCCTCGGTCGGTTCCCGGGCGCCGGGGCCGGTGCTCGATCATTGAGCGTCATGGGCCATGTCGACTCCTCCCCCGCCTCACCCGCTCGGCGGGCATCGAAGAAGCGCTCGGGTATGCCGGCGACCGGGCGCGCGCCGAGGAGTCCCGGGCAGGCCCGCAAGGTTGTCTGGGACTGGATCACGAGCGCGGGGCTGGTGCCCACCGAGGAGCGCATCGCCGAGCTGCTGCCGCTGGCGTGGGTCTGGGCGCCGCACTATCGCCGCACGGCGATCACGCTGGTCGCCGCCGGGCAGGCGCCGACCCGTGAGGCGGTCCAGTCGGCGACCCGGAAGATGATCGCGGCGAAGAAGCAGGCCGCCGAGCAACGCCACAGCGAGGTCGCGGCGTTCGTGGCCGAGTGCGGCCCGGATGCCGCGGCCTGGGTGCGGGGCTACTGCGCCACCCGCGGACATGGCCCGCTGTGGGCCGAGCTCGGCCGTGCGCTGGAGCTGGAGCACCGGCTCATGGAGGAGACGATCTGGGCCCTGCACCGCGAGGGCTGGATCAGCACCGGCCGCGAGGCCCGGTCGATGCGCCCCGGGCCGCGCGCACACCTCACCGCAGCACCGCAGACCGACGGGGGCGGCGCTGGTCAGGGCCGGACCGCGGCGCGGGCCGCGCGCAGGTCGTCGACCACGTAAATGTCCTGACTCCACTGGTTCGGCCAGGCGACGAGTACGAGGTCCTTGCTCGTGGCCGTGGCGAGCAGGGCCCGTTTCTCCGAGTCCGACTTGGCCTGCTCCACGATTCCGGTGCTGTCCACGCGCAGCAGCGTCACCGAGCGGCCCAGCCACGGCAACCGGGCCGCGCTGCTGGCACTGCGCAAGTTCGAGGTATCGAACGCGGCGAATCGAGGCACGCGGCAACCCTGCCAGAGCTAGGGAAGCTCGACGGGGCGCCCGGCCTCGATGTGCTCGGCGAGCTCGCGGGCCTGGGCCTGGGACAGCCGCACACCGAGCGAGCCCAGACTCTGCTGCACAACCTTCTGGATCTGGGCGGCGGGGCGACCGCGATAGGTCCGCGCGACACCCTGCAGGACCGCTCGGGCGTAGCCGCGACGTTGGTCCTTGATCTGGGCGGCGATGCTGCCCGGCCGCCGGCGACGAGCCAGGGCAGGATGCGCGCCCGATCCGAGCTTCTGAGCTGATGCGGCCCGGGGGTGCACACCGCCGCGGGTGGTGGCGCTGGGAGTGAACGCTGATACCGGTGCCATGTCCCAACACCCTCTCCTCGAAGACCCACGTCGCGGCGGGGGAACGTATGTTCGAGAGGGTAGCGCTGACAGGGCCGACGTTGGACAGATGCGGGGTCAACACGCCGGCGGCGCCCGGTCGCTACTCGTCAGGCCTGGCCTCGGAGGCGCTGGATTTGCTCGGCGATGTGTGTCGGGTCGTCGAGGGGGCCGGGGATGTCGCGGCGCGACGCGGCGTCGGCCAGCCACTGCCTCACCTCGTCGGGGTCGAGCTCGGCGGCTACTGCCGCCTCGGTCACGGTCGGCGGGGTGGGGTCAGGGGTGGTCATCGGTCAGTCCCTTCCTCTCGTGGGCTTGCGTGGACCTGTTGTGGGTGGTTGTTGCGGTGTGGTGGTGCGCAGCGCGGCGAGTTCCTCGTTGTGACGGACCCGCTGCTCATCCAGCGCGGCCCGCAGTTGCTGGGCATCGCGTTCGGCGGCCTCGGTGCGTTGGCGCTGATCGGCGACCCGTTCGCCGGCGTGTGCCTTCTCGGCGGCGACCTGCTCGCGGGCGGCGGCGAGTTGGGCGGTGGCGGTGGCCAGCTCGGTACCCACCCGCAGCACCTCGCCCTGCGCCCGGTCGCCAGCCTCACGGGCGGTGGCCAACTCGCCGCGTAGCTGCTCAACGCTGCCCTGGGCGCGGCTGGCCTCCCGTTCGGCGTCCTCGGCGCGGCGGCGCTGTTCGACGGTGCGCTCCCGCTCCGCTACGAGCTCGCCGGCCAGACCATCCCGGGCCGCGGCCAGATCGACGGCTTCCTGCCGGGTCGCGGCGATCGTGTCGCGCGCTTGGGCGAGGTCGCCGCGCAGTACCCCCAGCTGCTCACGGGCTTGGGCCAGCTCGGTGCTGACCGCGTCGAGGCGCTCGGTGGTGCGGCCCCACTCGGTGGTGGCCACCGCGAGTTCGCCCTGCGCGCGGTCGGCGGCCTCGCTGGCCCGCTCGCTGGCGGCCCGGGCCTGGTCGCGTTCGGTCTGCGCGGTCTCCACCTCGGCCAAGGCGTCTTCGGCGGCGTCCTCGGCGCTGCGCCGGCGTTGCTCATCCGCGGCGGCGGCGCGTTCGGCGTCGCGGGCTTGGGCCAGCGCGACATCGCGCTCGGTGTCGGCGGCGTCGATCGCGGCGCGGGCTTCGCGGTGTGCCCCGGTGATCTCGGTCGCGGCGGCGTCGGGGTCGGCCGCGGTCGCGGCAGCCTGCGCGACCTGCGCGGCCAGCGCACCCATCGTGACCTCGTGTCCGGCGACCGTCTCGCGGATCCGGGTCAGCAGGTCTTCCAGGCTCAGCCGGGCCACAGTCACCGGCCGGGACACGCCCCCGTCGGGCTGTTCGGGTGAGCCGGCCCGGTCTCCCCCACCGCCCGCCGGGGCCTGGCCGTGCGCGAGCCGGTACGCGGTCAGCCGGGTGTGATCGATCCCGTCGATCGTCGCCCCGCAGTACTTCGGGCGCCGCCCTACACCGGAGTACTCGATCCGCCGGGTGCACCCCGGGATCTCGCACGCAACCGAGCGCTGCGACGTGGCACTGGTCTCCGTCATGAGCCAATTCTAGCAGTTACGTATCGTTATGTCTATTACGTTTCGTTATGTTTAGTTAAGTAACGTATCGTGTTGATCTAGAAATTGCTCGGCGGACCGGGCGGACTGTCGGTGCTCGGTGGCACGCTCGCAGTCATGAGCAGCGGTGAGGCGTGGGTGGACCTGGCCGGCAACGTCGCGGGTCGGCAGGTGAGCCAGGAGGCCAACCGGCGCCGCCGGGTCGAGGGCGCCGGCGCGGACCGCTCGTGGCGCCTGGGTGCCGAGGGTGAGCACCGGGTGGGTGAGGCCCTGGCGGAGTTGACGACCACCTCCCCCTGGGGCCGGCTACGGGGACACCGCCCGGGCTGGTGGGTGCTGCACTCGGTGCCGGTCGGGACCGGGTCCACCGACATCGACCACGTCATCGGCGGGCCGCCCGGGATCTTCACCGTCAACGCCAAGCACCACCGCACCCGGCGGGTGAACATCGAGGCTGATCAGGTCGCGGTCGGGCGCCGGGACACCGCCTACGTCACCAAGGCCGTCGCCGAGGCCGAACGCGCCCAACGCCTGCTCGCCGATGCTCTGCTCGGGCAGGGCCAGGGCGAGCTGGCGGCCCGGGTGGTGGTCCGCCCGGTGCTGGCCATCGTCGGCGCCCGCCTGCTCGGGCGTGGCCTCCCGGGTGGGGTGCTGGTCGCCCAGGCGGGCGTGTTGCCCATGCTGCTGCGCGAGCTGCCAGCGCAACTCGACGCCGGCGAGGTCGCCGCGCTGTTCGAGGTCGCCCGCCGCTCCACCACCTGGTCACGCGCGTAGCCGCCCGCCGCGAGCAGGCTGGTCTCGGGTTGCTTCTCCCCCGCCACCTCGGATCTTGGGTTCTCTCGTTGCGGCGCAGGCTCCGCCCTGCCACACCCGGTGGTGCCCGGGCACGGGTGGCGCTTGCGCCATCGCGCAGCGACGCCGCAGGCGCCCTTGACCGGGTGCCGCCGGGTGCGGCTGCCTCTGGTGCGCCGTGAGGAGAGAACCCGGCCGTGCCCCCCTCTCCGCAGTGGTGCCGGGGTGTGGGGCAGCGCCCCACGGTGTTGCTGTTTGGTTTGCGGCTGGGCCCCGGCGGCGACTCGTCGCCGGTTGTGCTTGTGTGCACATGTGCGCGCGTGCGATTGTGCGCGTGTGCGCTACGCAATCGCCAACAACAAGGGCGGCGCCGGGAAGACAACCCTGGTGGCTTGCCTGGCCGAGTCGCTCGCCGCGCGGGGCCGTCGTGTGCTGTGCGTGGACGTTGACCCGCAGGCCAACCTCACGCGGCGGCTCGGCTACAACGAAACGGACCTCAACCAGCTGGTGACTGCGGCCGAGGTCATCAAGGCCGACGAGTTCGGGTGCGCAGCGTCCGCTATCACCGAGTGCCGCTGGTCGATCGAGCTGGCCGAACGGATTGACCTACTGCCGGCCCGGTTCGACCTGGAGAACCGCATCCCGGAGGCCGGCCAGCTCGGCTCGCATATGCGACTTGCTCGTGCGCTTGCCGGGGTCTCCGAGGAGTACGACTGCGTCCTGCTGGACTGTCCACCCGCGCTCGGGCACCTGACGCAGCTGGCGCTCGCGGCCAGTGACGGGGTGATCGTGCCGCTGCGGCCGGAGTTCGATTACGTGGCCGGCGCGGCTCGCGTCCGCGACTTCCTCGCCCAGCACGCAGACACCTTGGCCCGCCCGGGGCTGTCGATCGTGGGTGTGGTCATCAATGAACAGGATCGCCGCCGGGGACTCCACGCTTGGCACCTGGAGTCGGTCCTCGAGATGTTCGGGCCACTGGTGTGGAGCCCAGTCATCCCCTCTCGCACCCAGCTGGCCGAAGCGATCGACGCTGCTGAACCGCTGCGGGCGAGGGGCTTCGTGGTGCGCGAGCTCATCGACACCTTCGATGCACTCGCCGACCGACTGGAGGCCGTGGCCAATGCCCCCGCGTAACCGCCAGCGCCCTGGCGCTGGTCCCAGCATGCTGACTCCGTCTCCGGAATCCCTGATGCCCGGCCCCGCGCAGCCCGCGGCGGCGCTGCGGCCGGCCAGCCGCTCATCTGGCCGGCCACTCGCTGATGGCCACACGGCCGCTGATGGCCACACGGCCGCTGATGGCCACACGGCCGCTGATGGCCACGTGGCCGCGGTGGCCGAGCCAGACGTGTACCTGTCTGGCCGCGTTCCGAGAAGTCTGCGCGACGAGCTGCGCCATCAAGCCATCCATGAAGGCCGAAGCACGGCTGACCTGCTCAAAGACGCTGTGACGGCCTATCTGGCCGCGCACAAGCGCACGTAGGCACACCTGCACAAGTGCACGTGTGCACACGTGCACGTCGCGTACCTGCCCGCCTCGACTAGCCGAGTGGCCACTCGGAACGAGTAGCCACTGACCGGGCGGCCACACGGCAGCCACTGGCGGCCGCCTTTGGTGCGCGCCACGCTCGCGGCCAACGGGAGGCCAACGGCCAAACGTGGCCACGGCCACGGCGCCTGCGTGGCCACGTTTGGCCGTGGCCAGCTCGTAGGCCACGATGAGTGCGCATGTGCACGAGTGCAGATGTGCACTCGTGCACGCTCTGTCGGGATGTCAGCCACCCGCCTCATACTGGGGCGATGGCACAGGTCAGCCACTTGACCCCGGCGTGGGTGGTGCAGGAACGGCGCGCGGTTCAGGAGTGCTGGGAGGCCGCGGTCGAGCGGCGTACGACGCCGACGGACCGCGACCGCGGCGTGAATTGGACGATGCGCTGGCTGTTCGCCGAAGAGGTAGGGCCGGTGACGAGCCGGCCCCCGACCGAGTGCACGCGGGAGAACGCCCGCGCCGAGTCCTGGGTGGCGTTGTGTCTGGCCGCGGATATGCCCGGCCCGACCGAGGGGGATTGGCGGCGCCTCGGCGCTGCCCCGCTACCCCCGGTCACGACCCTCGATCGGGAATTCTCTTACGGTGCGTGGCGGACGCTGGCGTGGCTGCTCGGCGTCCGGGAAGACTGGCCCATCTACACCAGCTGGCACCGCGCGGCGAGCCTGCCGAAAGAGTGCCCGCACCACTACATCCGCCACGCCGGACGCAACACCGACGCCTGGCGGGCCGCCGACCAGGCCGCCAGGGAACGGGCTCACAGCGACGCGCTCACGCACTGGCGGCACGTCCGGAAACTGGCCGACGCATAGATCAGTCACTGGGCGTCGGCCAGCTCGTCGAAGTCTGTTCGGGCCTGCTCGGTGGCCAGGTCGTCCTCGGCCCACCGGTTCAGCTCGACGGCCCTGGCCGACTCCTCTGGCTCCTGAGTCGCTGCGTGGGCCTCAGCCTCGGTGTCATGCACCTCACGGGCGCCGATCTCGGCCAGCGCGGACTCAGCCCGCTCTACCATTCGGGCGGTCTCGTCGACGCGCGGCACGCGCTGGCGCTCGACCGGGTCGACGTGCTCGGACTCGTCCGGCTCGGAGATCTCCCGAATGTCGGGCACCGCTGTCTCCAGTACCCCGGGCTCATCGTGCACAGGTGCACTCGCGCACGTGTGCACATCCTCGTCATGGTCAGGATCGTGCAGGTCAGCGTCGGCGCGGACCTCGCGGTGCGGGTCGGACTCGGCCTGCTCGGCACGCTCGGTAGCGAGCCATTCCTCGGCCGTGACCCGGTCGTCGGGGGACTCGGGGTCGACGCCCCGGACCTCCAGGCCGGCGCGGGCGCGGGTCGCGTACTCCCGGGTGACGGCAGTTTCGGCGAACCACGCACCCCGGATCTCGTCGGCCAGCTCCAGCTGTTCGACCTGCTCGGAGAGCGTCTCGGCGGCCCGCCGGGCGTCGGCGACCGCGGCGGTCAGTTGCTCGCGCTCGGCTGGGTCGGCCGCCTGGGCCCGTGCGGCCCACACGGTGGCGTCGGTCTGGTGGCGGCGCAGCTCATGGTGGGTGGCCGCCAGCTGGTCTGCCACGTACGGGGGCGCCCAGTTCAGCTCCCGCTCGTAGGCTGCCACCCGGTTACGCAACTGGCCCACCGTCATCTCGCCTCGTCGGCGCCGACGTCGGGCAGATCCAGCGCGGCGTGCGCGGTCCTCCACACGGCGTGCTTCTCGGCCAAGCCGGCCGGCGGCGCCGCCCCGAGCGGGTCGGCCACGTCGGTCAGCCCGGCCCACTCCCGATACGACGCGGCCCAGCCGGCTTTGTGCTCCCAGTCGGCCCGCTCCAGCGGATCGGCCGGGACCGGGCCGAGTGCTTCGCGGGCCCATTGCGGTGGCTGCTCGGCGGTCTGGGCGCCGAGAAGGTGGCGGCGCTCGTCGGCCGTGGCCGCCCATTCCTCGAGCTGGGTGCGCAGCGCGGTCGGGGTGGTGGTGGGGATCAGGTCGGTGTAGCTGGGCAGGCTCGCGGCCAGCTGCTCGGGCAGGGTGTTGCGGATGCGGGAGTGCAGGACCTGGGCGGGGGAGATGGCGTGGTGGAAGTCCCGCGCCGCGACCGCGTCATTGAGCACGACGGTCGGGTCGTGCCCGGCCAGCTCCGCCGACCGCAGCAGCTGCTCGACGGTGCTCAGCGCCGGGTCGGCGGCCAGGGCCAGGCGGTGATCGTGCGCCAGCACCCCCGTGGCGGCGAGGCGGTCCAGGGCGGTGGCGGTCCGCCCGGCGGTGACGTCGCTGATGACGCTGGTCATCGGGTCGATGTGGGCGCCGGTGGACCGGGCCAGCTCCTCGGACTGTTCGCGTTGGGTGGTCGCGGTCCGGGTCTGGTCCACGGCCATATCGGGGCGGGTGATGATGTCGGCGAACACCGATTCGGCGCTGCGCCGGGTCGCGTTCGCGGTCTCTCCGGTCGCGGAGTCGGGCGTGGGGGCGGTCAGGGTCACCACGCACGCGACGTTCGTCGCCGTGCCGCGGGTGAAGGAGGGGTAGGCGTCGGCGGGGTCGATGTCGGGGGGCAGGACCGGGTAGCCGCCCCACACGGTCCGCCCGATCGCGGCGGCCCCGGTGCTCGCGTAGCCGAGTGCGAGGTGCTCGGCGACGTAGTCGGCGGGGATCTCCCGGCCCGGGCCGCACACTTCGTGGCCGTCCTTGGCGAAGCTGACCGGAACGACGCCCAGCGCGCCATCGGCGTAGACGTCGGTGACCTTGAACATCGCCCGGTTGACCAGGTCGCGTTTGCGGTCGGGGTGCCGGGCCTGGACCAGGTCCCCGACGCCGGCGGTGGTGCCCTGCAGCCCGAGCGTCACCCCGGCCTCGTCCACGCGGCCCAGCGAGACGAGTTCGGCACGCAGGTGGGTGCAGATCCGGGTGGCGCCGTCGTTGCTGGCGGTGATGACGAGCGATTCTTTGCCGTTGAGGGCGTCGGCGAGCCAGAGCCGCGCGGCGGCGGCTTCGGCCTGCTCGACGGAGCCGGCGTCGAGGATGCGGCCGTGTTTGGCGTACTCGGCGACCACGGAGGTGTCGCCGTCGCGTAGGCGCAGCGAGGCGGGGCCTTCCCAGTCGTTGCTGAAGCGGCGGACCTCGGCGAGTTGGTAGGAGATGCCGCGCTCGGCGACATCGGCCAGCCCACCGCAGGGGCCCATGCCGCCCTGCGCGGGGTCACCGGCGAGCACGAGCGCGGCGCCGGCGGCCTCGCAGCGGCGCTCGATCTGCACCAGCTTGTCGTTGCCGGCCAGCTGGGCCTCGTCGACGACGAGCAGGTCCCCGGCATGCAGGCGGAACGCCTCGTCGTCGTCGCGGCCCCGGCCTTCGGCGAGGCGGTCCTGCCCGATGAGCCAGTGCGTGATGTTGCGGCTGGTGACGCCCTCGGCCCTCAACAGCGCGGCCTGTTTCTCGCCGAACGCCAAACCCCGCACCTGACCGGCCTCCCAGGCCTCGGCCAGCGCCGCGACCAGGAACGATTTGCCGGTCCCGGCGGGTGCGGAGACCACCTGCACCGCGGCGCCGGAGGTGAGGATGCCGCGCACCGCGGCCTCCTGGTCGGCGCCGAACGCCATCCCGGCGGCGGCCCGGGAGTCGATGAGGGCCTGGACCTTGTCCGCGGCCAGGACCGGGGCGCCGCGGCGGACCGCGGCCTCACGTAGCTCGTGCTCGCCGCGTAGCTGGGTCTCGGTGGCGTAGCGGCGCGCGCTGGGGGGCAGGGAGAACACCGACGAGCCGTCCGCGCGGTGGTAGTCGTCGGTGAGCTGGTCCGGCTCCACCGCGTGATCCACGCGCAGCACGCCGGCGCCGGCCAGTGCCTTGTCCGCCAGGTCTTCGAGCAGCTCCCGAACCTGGCCGGGTGGCAACCCCAGGTTCCCGGGCAGCGCGGTGCTGATGTGCCCGATCAGATCCGACCGGCTCCAGGCCTGCTTGCTCTCGGCTGCCGCCGCCAGCGCACGCTCGAGCACAGCCTTTTCCGACCAGGTCGCCGGCGCGACCGGCGCCTGGTCGAACACCCGGGCGGCGATGTCGGCCAGGTCCTGGCCCAGCCCGGCCTGGGCCTTGGCCGCCCACCGGTCCATCTGCCCCTCACGGGCTTCCCCGACCGGGGACTTGCGGGCCCGGGTCGCCAGGGTCGCCTGCTGATAGAGCTTGTGGCGGACCAGCCCGTTGGGCTCGTTCCCGGTCGCGTCGCGGTAGGCCTGGATCAGCTCCTCCGCTTTCGGGGTGAGCGCTTGGCGCCGGGAGGAGAACAGGTCCCGCTCGTCCTGGGTGATCCCGACGACCTCGCGGGCCACCCCGTCCGGGCGGGTCTCCAACCGCACCCCGATCCGCTTGGCGAGCTCGGCCTCGGTGACCCGGTCACCGATCGCGGTCGCGGCGGCCTTCTCCCGGAAGATCCCCCGGCTGTCCAGACGCCGCCACTTCCCGTCCGGGCCCTGGGCGAGATTGAGGATCGGGCCGTGCACGTGCAGGTGCGGGTCTCGGTCGCGGGAGTCGTGCTGTAGGAACTGCGCGGTCACCAGCTGGTGGGCGTCGAGCCATTTCCCGCCGCCGCCGCCGTGATGGCCGGCCCGGACATAGCCGGCGCGCTCGGCCAGGTAGTCCAGCGTCGCCCGGTGCCCGGCCAGTAGCGACTCCTCGATGTCGCGGGCCCTCCCACCCCACAGCCGGGCCTGGGCGTCGCTCTCCCGGGCGCGGGAGAGGTCTCCCGCCGCCCGGGCGGCCTCTCCCGCTACCCGGGCGTCGTTGGCGGCCCGTTCGCACGCCACCCACAACACCGTCACCGACTTCTGGGCGTTCAACGTCACGTCGTAGAACTGCACCGAGCCCGGGCCGGTCTCCGACTGGACCCGCAACTGCGCCCGCAGCTCCGGGCCCGCGCCCGGGTTCTGCTCCAACAACGCGGCGTAGCGCTGCTCGGCGTTCTTGAACACGTGCGGCTTACGCCCCAGCGTCGCGGCCTCACCCCAGGTCGCCACGTCCGCCGACGCCGGATCACGCGGATCGAGGCGGTGCGCGAACAGCGCCGACATCTGCTCGGCATCCACCTCACCGGACAGACCCAGCGCCGCCGCGCCGGCGCCGTGCCACAGCCCCGCCGGTTCACCGGCCGCGTCCGCACCGGCGGTGTAGTAGGTCTCCCGGCCGCCCTCGACCGCATCGGTCAGATAGGCGGTGTCGTAGCCCTTGCCGATGCTCACCGACATGACGCTGTCCCCCCGGTCAGATTCGGCCGCCACCGGCGGTCGAAGTTGATCACCATCGGATCGTGATGCCTAGGTGTGACGTCTCTTCTGATCTTGGTTTCGGTTGGTGATTTGTCCTGGTATTTGATCTTGCTGTTGTCTTGGTTCTGGATCTTGTTCTTGTCTTGGTTCTGGATCTTGTTCTTGTCTTGGTTCTGGATCTTGTTCTTGTCTT
>JADEYI010001862.1_pt1 | contig 13067 bp, 17 predicted proteins | sample 8542331 | NCBI WGS metagenome assembly JADEYI01 (sample SAMN16510988, study PRJNA670497) | mine drainage metagenome | isolation source: biofilm near Copperflume 1 | place: Germany: Marsberg coppermine Kilianstollen | collected 2018-02 | reverse complement strand
GGCAGACGCTGGGGCAGTTCCTTGCTACATGGCTGGAGGATTCGGTGCGCCCAACAGTGAGGCCCAAAACGTACGACAGTTACGCGCAGGTCGTCCGCTTATATATTGAGCCCGAGCTGGGTCGCGTCCAACTAGGCAAACTCACCCCGCAGCAAATACAGCACTTGCTCAACAAGCTACTCAAAATGGGCCTAGCGCCGCGTACCGTACGCTACTGCCACGCTATTCTGAAGATGGCGTTGGGGCGCGCATACAAATGGTCGCTCGTGCCGCGCAACGTGGCGCAGTTGGTCGACGCTCCGAGGTCGCTCCGCTACGAAATGCGCTCCCTTACGCCTGAGGAGGCGCGCGTTTTCCTGACCACGGTACGAGGCGACCGCCTGGAAGCTCTCTACTCGGTCGCTATCGCCCTCGGATTACGCCAGGGTGAAGCGCTCGGGCTGCGCTGGGAAGACGTCGATATGGACAAGTGCACGCTTAGGGTGCGATATGCGCTGCAGCGCATTGACGGCAAGCCCCAACTGGTCGAGCCGAAGACCCAGAAGAGCCGCCGCACAATCTTCATGCCTCAGGTGACCGTGAACGCGTTGCGCACCCACCGAATTCGCCAGCTAGAAGAGAGACTTGCCGCCGGCGAGCGCTGGAAGGAGAGCGGTCTGGTCTTCACATCAACAATTGGCACGCCTCTAGATCCGCGAAACGCTTTCCGTTCCTTCCAGGATGCTCTGCAGAGGGCAGGCCTCCCCCACATTCGCTTCCATGACCTGCGCCACACCTGCGCATCGCTCCTGCTGGCCCAAGGTGTGCACCCTCGCGTGGTGATGGAAGCGCTCGGCCACAGCCAGATCAGCCTGACCATGGACACTTACTCCCACGTTATCCCGGCATTGCAGAAAGAAGCCGCCGACAGGATGGATGCACTCCTCAGCGAAGGGTAGGGGGCGGATTGGTTTGGGATTGGGAGATGCAGCCGGGAAATAACGGTTGTAGAGGGTACATTGTTATACCCAGGTATCATTGCCTTGCCCGTTATTATACTTTCGGGGTGAAAAGTATAATAACGGGCTGGTAGACCTGGATACACAACCTGTGCTTGGGCCACTATTGACATTGACATGGACGTCTCGTTCCACCGATAACCTACCGAGTAACCCGCGCAGGCCACAGAGCCCACAACGCTTGTCTGGCGGGGATCGTGCCGGGATATCCTGGACTGAACCTTCTCTATCGCACTTGTTTCAACGCATCGTTGATATCGTCGGGGTCGAACGCCTCAGGGTCGAACTCGCCACCCGCCCATTCCAGCATCTCATCGCGCTCCGAGTGGGAGGGGTTGCGGATCACCTGGAGAAAATCGCTATAGCCCCACACGCCGCCCACATCCTCGGGCGGGCAGGCACGCTTACCAGCGATGCACACAGGGTAGGTCGCTCCTGCTTTGGCCGGCAGTAGCTTCTCCACCACGATCTGGTGCTGCCAGCCGTCCCCGAAGTCGTACTCATAGACGAAACGCGAGCCCACGTCGGGCGCTATCTGGTAGAGCTTCACGCCCCGCTCGTTTACCGTCTCGGTGCCTATGGCTTCGAAATCCGGATCTCTGGTGCCGTAGTAGACGTCGTCCACGATGTACTGGTGCAGGTGGTAATCCTCCCAGCCCATCACCACTTGCAGCACTCGATGCAGCTTGGCCAGGGTGATACTCCCCGGCACCTGGATCCTGCGCCAGATAGGAGGCTTACTCTCTTTGAGGGTGACCTTTAGCTGGTAGATCGCTTTGGCGGCTTCCTTATTTGGAGCGGGCAGTGCACCCTTCCCATGCGACCGCTTTCCGCCCCTCGTGCTCGGCAAATCGTACGGGCTAGTCCCCATTGCCATTCCCAGGGGGTTGCCGAGTGGCGTGCCCAAAGGGCTGCCCATGGACATGCTCTTCGCTATCTGCAGCGGCTTGCCCGTGATAGCGGTTACTGCCATCGTCACCCATTCAGCGGCCATCTCCTCGGGAGACTGCCCCATTACCTGAGACAGAACGAGCATCGCCGCGTGTATGTCGTCGGATAGCTCGATTTGTAGTTTTTTTGTCATGATCCTACTCTTCACCTTTCCCACCAGATGAGAGCCTACTCGACTCCCCCAGGAAGCGTTCTACAGATGTGGTTGCAACCAGCGGATACCGGTCATATCGTGCCAGATCGTCCTAAACGGGTCATAGCTCAGGGAACCGTCTTCTTGCTGACCGGATTTGTTGCTCCTCTTCGGTATCCTCTTCAGTAGCCTATCTTTGAACTGCGCAGGTGCTCCGCCTGCTCCTTACCACGCCTGGGCCACGCCCACAGATCCAGGTAAAGCTGTATGTTGTCGGCGATATCGGTATCCTCGAGGTGCTGTCTGAACATCAACGGTGATCGCTCGCTGGATACGAGAAATGTGATATTCTCGCCGCTCTCTACGGGCTTGAGTCCCCCTCTTTCGGCAAGTGTGGTTATGTCTGCTGTTTCGGGTACCAGGATATGAAGATTGTCTATGCTCGTCGTATAAGGAGCCACATACTCCGCCCCGGACGCGAGCGTCAGAGCATAGTCCATTCCGTCATCGTGCAGCAGCTTCAATGTGTCGCTCTTGAGTTTTCCGCGTGACTGTACCCAACGATAGAAGCGGCGGGTTTTGTATTGCTTCAAGGAGTGCTCGCCAGCCCACGCATCAAGCAGTGCTCCCGGTTTGGTTAGCGTACGCACAGTGCTGGGTCCGCTTCCTACTTTCTCTGCCCATAGCTGGTTCTCAAGAAAAGTAAATACCTCATGGACCGTCGACGGCGACACCCCTGCGATCTCGGCTAACTCCTGAACATGCCACCGCCTGTCGGGTTCGATGAGCATTGCATGAAGAACCTGAGCTGTGCTGCCTCGATAGATGTTGCGGATTGGTCTCTCTGACTTCCCTTGCTTCGACCGGTCGACGAAGTAAAAGGCCCAGGGCACCTCCAGGTATAAGCTCCCTGATTGGTCCCAGTAAGCTAATCCTTCATCGCGGAGCAGCTCGCGGCTGGACCGTGAGATAGCAGGGGCAGCAATCATATGAACGGTTGGTTTGGTCGGCGTACTGTCGTCAGCGTAACTCACCATCTTAGCCTGCCAGGCTGCGGCCCGCGCGTCACGCGGGTAAACGAGCGCCTTCACCTCAATGAGTATCAGTGCCGGTCTCCCTTTAATATCTGCGAGCAAACCGACATCAACAGGTGACTTATTCGCACCGAGCGGCTCCGGCTCGACAGAGCGGATCTCGACCCCGGGCAGGTTGTCCAGGGCTGCCCGTAGATCTTCGAGAAATGTGAGGTTATCTGCTGGCTCTGTCACTTCTTTATTCGCCAAACATGGCATATTTGCTGCACAGCGAATATATCATATTCGTCGAATAAGCGCGAGATGCTGCGATGTCCGCACTACGAATCCCGCGGGACGGCTCCAGGATTGGGTGTTCCAGCAACTGTTGGAAGGATCACGCGAGCAGATACTTCCTGTGCCCGACCTTGACGACGGCCCGAGGGTTGGGCAATAAGCACTTCTAGAGGGGCAGGGATTGCGTAAGATCGGTGTTGATGATCGAACTATCCATCGCGGCGCTAAGGGTTTCGAGCCTAAGTTTGTGTGCCATCCAGCGCCCTTCGATCCTGTCCACTCGCAGGAAGTGCGCGAATTGCCCTTCGGATACCAGCCCATTCTCCAGGGCCACCAGCGCGAGATATTGGTAGCGCCTGGGTAATAACTCACGTTGCTCAAGTGGTTGTTGCTCCGGCAGCGGGTCGAGCCCTGGCTGCAGTTGCGTCTTCTGTGCCTCTTGTGCCTCCCGCACCCTGAAGCCACGAGCCTGCAATATGCCCCAGGTGCCAGTCCGGAGCAGCTTCAGGCCTTCGAGTCTCAAAACGATCGCCTGTATAGAGACCCCATAGTAATGGGCCAGCCTGCACAAATCCAGAACGGTAACTTTGCCCTGCGCTCGCTTAATGTCACTGAAGTGCATCGCCAGACCGTTGGCCGGCATGAGGAAATTGAGGCTGAAAGCATTCGTAAATCGCTCGCTCTCAGGCTTTCGCCGGTAGCCGCCCTTCAGCAACACCTCCGGCTTGAGCCGGTATGCGAGGAAGTGTGCATAGGCATGGGCCAGTGACAAGCGGCGACTCTCTTCAGGGTGTGCGCTGTTGATCGCAATGCAGCCGCCCAAAGTGTGATCATAGTGGTATAGCGCCGAAACGCGGTCGGGCAGCTCCATGAAGAAGATGCGCAGCCCTACTTCCTGCTCGAGCACATCCCGCAAGGCTGGATCCGTGGGGATGGGACCGTTCCCCAGGTCAAGACGATTCCGCTCCTGGATGGCGATCATCTCCCCCGCATAGTCATGCCGCAGCCCTGCGATCGGATACTCAGATGGATACTTTCGAACCAGAGGCGACCGGGTGATCTCCTCCAGCTCCAGGTAGTCACGGCACAGGTCCTCAAACTCGGCAATATATGGCGCGATCTTCCCTTCGGTAGGTGTGCGCATAAGTATGGTCACGCGGCCAACTCCTGTTGAGGTTGAGGTGAGCGGGAGAGGAGCCGCAGTTGAGGGGCTGGAGCACGAACAGTGGGAGTAGGAGCAACCTGTTCAGGCACTCGGTACCACAGCAGTTCCCACAAGGACCAGCGATGGTCAGTGATGCCCGCAGCCATAGCAGGGGTACGCTTCACCCCTCTTTCGGAGAGCAAGCTTTGATGGTAGCAACAGAAGTTGTAGACAGTGCCCACCAGGTACATACCCGCATGCAGGCTGCCCGTGTTCGCACTGCGCGCCAGGTTGCGAGTGCGCCTAGTAAGGCAAGCAAGACGTGCGCGGAAAGTGGCGTTGAGCCTCTCGATGTAGGCGGTGTTGAGTACGCCCCAACCCTGCGTTCTCTCTATCAGAGTTCCAAGCTGCTCCCATGTGCCCTGCGCCAGTCGCCTCGATACCTCCAAGCCGACACGTTTACCGCCCTCCCACACGTACTGCTTGACCACCTGACCAATGACCACACCTTCCCAGGGTACAAGCCGGGGTCTACCTCTGTGGCCGGTGTACACCGGAGAGCGGAAGGCTCGCTGCACCGCGCCCACGTAGGATGCCAATCCATCTACGGCTATCAACAAAGGCAACAAGGGAGATGGCAAGGCGCATCTGTAGATGAAACTCACCACCCCCTCAATCAACTCCCTGTTACGCGAGGGGCTACACACTCCACCCAACCACAGCCGGGTAGTCACCATGAGGGCCATTGCCATCCACACCACACCCTTCTGGGTCTTGACCCTGATTTCATCGGCCTGCACCTGTCCCAGGTCACGAGGGTGCACCACCAACTGGTTATGCACCCTCTCACAGTGAGCGCCAGCCCGCTCTATCCAGCCCCGCACAGTGCGAGCCTGAAAGCCGAACGCTGCCACGATTGCCTCTACAGGACAGCCATGTGCCACCAGGTTGAGCACCAGCGTTATCGTTTCGGCCTGTGTATGTACTCGGTAGAAGGGTGTGCCCCTTCTGGCAGAGAACGGCGTGTTGCAGGTGTGGCACATGTACTGCCCTTTGACCCGGCTATGCACTCCGATGTTGTCTTTGCCTATCTGCCCACTTGCAGGACAGGCCGGATTGGGGCAAAATACCTCTTGCGGGTTCATGGTAGTCCTCCTGAGTTCCTAGCTCAAAGAGATTCTACCTGGACCCGTGTATGTTAGTCACCCATTGTGCGGCTCACCATACTTTTCCGCACACCTACCTTCCCTTCATCTTGCTCAGTTATATGAGATATACGAGATGGCTCACGAAACTGCACCGAGAACGCTTCGGTTTGAGGGCGCGGGCGCACAAAATCGCCGACCTGCTGGCCGTAGACACGAGCCAACCTGATAAGCTCGCCGGCTTTGGCTCGGCGCTCACCCTTCTCTATAGCCGCCAGGGTCGTGCGCGCCAGATCCACCAGTTGAGCAGCTGCATCCTGCGTCAGGCCGCGCCCCTTTCGGGCCTGCTGAAGTCGCTTACCCAACACCTTTGGATCTATCGTCTCAAGGATGTTATTTTCCATTGGCTTTCTTTACCAGTATAGGGTGATTCGTTCCTTTCTGCAGGGGATTTCAGGTGATCTAGAGCATGCCCTTTGCATCCAGGCCGGAGGCGATTATAAGATTGGCTTAGTGATTATTCCAGGATCGAGTGCAAGAAGTGCGGCCTAATATTCGACTGTAAGCCATGAGATTTGGCCGACTATACTCTACACAGGAGCTCGATGCCCTCTGAAGCCGCTATCAAATCTAGGTTCTGCTGCACATTGTAGGAAGTTAGGAAGTTTACTATTGACAGAACTTCCTAAACCTGCTATAATGCGTTGCATAGACCTGAACGTCAGTTTACGCACTCAAGGGGGTCACAAAATGCCAGTTGCAGATCTTGTACCGACAGCTGAAATATCCGGAAGTGAGCAGGCTGCAGATGATGCCACTCAGTTGGCGCTGGAGCAGGCGGCTAAGCAAGTACCGGAGTTAGTTGATCTTTTTACAGCGAGCTTCCAAACCTACCTGCAGACCTTGGCTGAGCAGCCGCTACCGTCGGTGGTGGATATCGCTTTGGTGTTCGACACTGTAGAATTGGATCCTGCTCTTGAGGTGTTGCATAGGGGGCGATCTCTGTCCGGTAAAGATGTTTGGCAAGCACTCATTACTCCCGATATACAGCAGCAACTGGTGCAAGGCGTAGTGCAACTCATCGTTTGGAACCTGGAGACAGCTGCGCCCATCTATGGACCGGTTGAAGCCAGACTCCATAAATTGCTCGAGACTACGTATCTGACAATTCTGACCACATCACTTTCTGCCGAAGCCTTCGCGAAAGCTAGGGTGGGTCCCTCTATTGATGCCACTAGGCTTGAGACTCTGGACAATCAGATTGAGGAAGCTCTAACCTCATTCCCCGATTTGCAGACCATTTACCGAGATGTTGCAGCCCTTTCTGTGGAGGAAGTGGTCCGGGAGCTATCGAACACGCTTACCGACGGCATTATTGGATACATTGTGGATGTAAGTGATCGAACCGTCCGTAGTTGGGTGAGTGGTAAGCACAAAGTACAAAGGGCGGATTCGACAAAGTTGCGCGTAGCTCTCGCTGCCGTGCGTGCATTACTGGTGTCAGAGAAGCCAAGAGTAATCCTCAGGTGGTTTGCCAACGAAAACTCGGTGCTCGATGGAGATGCCCCCGCAGATTTCTTGCGAGAAGGAAAGTCATATGATTGGGTCATCAGAGCTGCGGCCTCTTATGCCCTGGACGGTGCATAAAGGTGCATAAAGGTGCATAAGTGTCCAGGTATGTTGCCGCTCCTTATACAGACTACGTATTCATTGAGGCACCCCCCGACCCGATCGTAAGGGTTGGCAAAAGGGGCTTCAACTTATGGATACCGAAGGATTGGAACCACCCCAAGAGACGACCTGATGGAACGTTCGGCGATCGATTTGACGATCCGGGTAGGTTGCACAACCCACCGATCCCGGATGACGACATGTTCAGGATGATTTACGCTGCCAGTGGCCCAGAGGGGGCTGTATGTGAGACTGCCGCCTACCTCCGTCCCAAGCCCAGGAAGTTGAGAAACAGATCATTGGCCAGACGGTCAAACCAGGCCGACAAAGGCGTCATGGACGAAGATTGGTGCAGTACGCGTAAAGCTTCGTTTACTTCGCTCAACAAGGACCTGGTGTTTGTAGATGTGTCTTCTCACCAGACTGCGAACGCTTTGAGCGAAGATAGGTTCATAGCTCACTGGATAGCAGCCGCGGGCTACTCAGACGTGGATCCACTGATCTTCCGGGGCCCGAACAGAAGGCTAACCCAGGAAGTTGCACGCCATATCTGGGAACGTACGGAGCCTGGCGGGATTGGATTGCCCGGGCAGCCACCTGGCAAGGTAGTGGCAGGAATTTACTATTCGTCCAGGCATGGCGATGGGACGTATGATTACCCGTGCTGGGCATTGTTCGATAAGAGAGTAGATGGTCACCACAATCCCGGCCATGATGTTGACCTCTCGCTGGATGACACGTGCCCCTTGGCTCCGCATATCAAGCGGGCGGCGGAATACCTGGGCCTGGTAATTGAATAGCTGAAGTCAAAAAGCTGCCCTCGGAAGCGAGCTGTTCAACGCATGTGGTCAGACACAGGGACATAGGGGCTAATCCAGCTTGCGGGCAGCATACGTCAGGGCAGCTTGGAGGTCCTCCTCTACCAGGTCAGGCATCTCTTCTAGGATCTGCTCTGCACTCAGACTGGCGGCGTATAACTCAAGGATATCAGTTACACGGATGCTCATGCCCTGAATACACGGTCGCCCTCCACATCGCTTCGTATCGATGCTTATTCTGTCCAACAAATGGGCGTTCTCATTCACGATTGTCGGTCTCCCTGCCTCCCCGATCGTCCGTCAACTCTCGGTAGCACACAAATTGCCCGCCACGACCATGAACCTGCGTTAGCCGACGGCGACAAAGTGGCGCGCAGCAGCCAGGGTTTCCTCCGACCGGCCTTCTCGCAGCGATGTGGCAGGCATCACGAAATCCAACTGCGGCTCGTTGCATGTAAACCACGTCGCAGCAACGCCAGGTGCCTCAAAGCGGTCTATAAGCTCCAAGATCTCGTAGGCTGCTGCCAGACGGCGCTCGCTCTCCTGCGCCATGTCAGCGACATCCCCACTTGCCCAACGGTGTACAGTCCTCTCGCTCTTGTCTGTTATATATGCGAGGAGCTCTGTCGGAACTGAATTGCAGAGGGCGCGCGCCATCTCCCACGGCGGAGTAAGTTCAACATGGCTGCGGACCTCACTCACAATCTGAGCGAAATCCTCTTCTCTCCGGTTGGCAGCATTTTTGTTCATACGAGGGTATGCTCAATTATACTTCGGGTCTTGATCTCACGCCGTTGCACTTCTGGCACTCCGCCATGCTATAATTTCGTAAGGGGTTGTGATGGAGGCGGCAACAGCGGTGTAGGGTCCGGGTCACTCCTGCCTGTGTTCTCTGCCTAATACTTCACCATCTCGAGGGTTGAGATCAGCTCAATGTGTGGCGCACTCTACAGAACAAGCCGAGCGCATTTCTATTGTCCGTAGCTATCGCCAACTGCGATGCACGCCGAATAGCAACAGTCAGAGCTTCTTCATCGTCGAGGTCAGCAAAACTCGCGAGCAGGTTCTCCTCATCATCCGAACCTGCCGTCACCATGGTCATTACGCGGGAGCCCAATGTCGTGAGGCCGCAGATGCCACAGCCGGGGCTTACGATAGGCTATGCAGGCTACGCGACCTAGCGGTCCCGGTGGTTGGCGAGAAATCGTTGTCCGGGCTTATGCCGCCGACTGGTATACATTGATGCCGTGCACTCGCAGGATAACTATATAACGCTTCCGCTTGAGGAGCGTGCCGTCGCTGGCCTTCATCTCTATGTCGTGGATGCTCGAGTGGTAGCGTTCGTAGGTGCCGTCAAACGCATCGCACACCTCGTCTATCACGCCCTTGTTCTCGGGTGCCCCCACTAGGTAGATGGTTTCAGTATGGTGAGGCTCCAAGTTGTTGCGGATATACTTCACCCACGCCTTTGCCCCGCTCGCCGCTATTTTCGCGCTCCGGCCCACGATAACTATGCCTACCCGGCAGTACTCGCGGTTAAACTCCAGGTCACCCTCATCGCCCACCTTACGCTGCGCCACCTTATCCAGAAACTCGATAAGTGCACTGATCTCAGCCTGTATTTGTCCCTTTCTAGGCCCACCGAAAACCTTGTTCCCTAGAAAGTCCAGCTCCCGCAGGAAAACGGGGAAGAACAGCGCGCCCTTATCGAGCCGGTCATACGCGGCATAATGCTTGGCTATCTTTGTGTTGCCATCGCCCCACTTCGGGTGCAGGTACTCCTCCAGGTAGATGTTCACGACGCTCGGCTTTTCCCGCTGGAGCAGCTTTGTCACGACATATAGCTCCACTGCCTCGCGCTGTGTCTTCGCCATGTAGCGCCTTGTCTTGTGGAGCAGGCAGGCCGCCGTGATCAGGCACGCCCCGTGCACGAAGTTACGCTCGTTGCGGTCATTGCTCCGCAACCGCAGGATAACCTCATCGTCTTTCAGAAAGCTCTCCCTGGTCGTTTCCGTCCCTACGTACTCCACCTTGACCTTGGTCGTGGCAAGGTAGGGGGCCTCCTTGGAGAGCGCCCTCGCAAACTCGTTCACCCGGCCTTGTAGATCGTAGCGTACATACTGCTTGTGCGCCGACTTGAACATACTGCCGAAGGCCATCAGCATTCGGTAGAACAGGGCACGCCACAAGTCTACTTTGTCGGGGTTCTTGAATATCGTTATAACCACGTAAACGAGCAGCGCCCAGCCGCTGATCCCCGCGCCGACGCCTATGGCTAACCCGATGGCCTTCAGAGCCTCATCCATCTAGTGTGCCTTTTCACTTCTCTTTGCTAGCAACCCCTCCACGCAATCCGGCTTGGAGCAGCAGCACTTCACTGCCCCGCTGTCTGGGTATAGCGCGTACAGGTTGTCCCACGTGATCGTGTCCCGGCAGAACGCACACCTGAGCCGATGGGCCGTGAAATCGCCGTATACATCGAGCGCACGCAAGAGCGCCACCAGATCGTCGTCGTATACAGCCTTTACGCTTGTCCTTTCTGCCTCCATCCCATTTTCTCCTCGAGCCGCTGACCCTTCACCCCTGGTGGCCTTCCAGGTAGAGGGGCTGGGTCACGTCTCGTTCACAAGAGCAACGTATCCGCACGCGTTTCTATGCGCCGCTGCGCTGGCCGTGCCCTGGCCCTAATCCTTGTCCTTCGGCGGGTTCGGATCGTGGCCGTGCGAGTCGCGGCTCTGGATGGTATGGTCATCCTTGCGCGTGATGATAAGCTCAGACTCGGTATTGCGAGCTACCTGCCGCGCGCGGTCTACCACTTCCTTCTTCGTGTCGCCTACGGCGATGGCGCGCTCCGCATCCTCGCGCTTCGCCCGCCACTGGTCGCTTTTCTGGTCGTGCCCGACCCATATCGGCTTGTTAGGGCTGGGGCCTTTACCGCCCCCACTACTGCGGCTGCCTCCACTACCGCTTCGGCTGGCACCACCGCCACCGCTCCTGCCAGCACCGGAGCCGCCCCGGTTGCCTCCACCACTGCCACCGCTTTTCCCTGCCATAATTGTGCCTCCATCACGAAAATATGTTCTTATCTAGCGGCTATTATATCACGGCCACAGCTTGTAGGGAAATGGTGGAAAAGTGCTCAAGAGAGGCGGCTGGCGCTCGTGCCAGGGGCCCATTCCGGCGGGTGCTTTCCTCTGTGATAACATTGATATTTCCTCGCGCCCAGCGTCGAACAATACGCTCGGTCTGCCCGATGACATAAGCGAAGAGTTCTGTTGAGACGACATCGCATAAGACACACGCCATCTCGGTGGGCGAGGTAGCCAGCACCTGGCGGTGCACCTCACTCACGATCTTATTGAAAACCTCTTCTCTCCGATCGGCAGGATCTACATTCACGAGTGCTCTGCATCAATTATACTCTGGGCCTTGATCTCTTGCCGCAGCACTTCCGTTCCATCGCAGTACTCACCCAACCTGGGATGAAGAAGTACCTGAAGCCTTGACATGTACGGTGTTCTCCCGTACAATGCGAGAGCAGGCCAGTTGACATGGCAGCGAGTGTTTGAAAGGGGTGAATATAATGGTTCAACAGCTTAGACCACGTGCAGACAGGAAATTGGATAGGGTAGAAGCCCGCCTAACTGAAGAGCAGAAAGAGATGATCCAGTATGCTGCCGGGCTGCTTGGTCTCTCCGTATCTGATTTCTTGATTACGAGCGCACAACGCGCGGCGGAATCTGTAATTCGCGAGCACAATGTTATAACATTGGCTGCTCAGGATAGTCTTGCATTCGCCCAGGCTATACTCAACCCCAGGGAACCCAACGAGGCACTGCGCGACGCCTTCGCGCGACACGACCGCCAGGTAGTACGCAGCGAATAAAGTGCCGCAAACCTACATGCCCGCCCCACCGAAGCTAACAGATAAGGTAGGTGCGGCGTGCGTAGGGACACCACCGACTAATGCCTGATTCCAACACGCAGGGCCAGCAGTTCGTAATCGAGGCGCTCGATCCGCAAAAGCACGATCGAGCGGTTTTTTCGTGTGGCGTTGCGGCACTGGACACTTACCTTACGACCCAGGCAAGTCAGGATGTCAAGAAGAACGCGGCAAGAGCCTACGTACTCCGCACAGCGGAGTCCAGCGCAATTATTGGCTACTACACGATTAGCGCAGCCTCCGTAGAGCTAACCGATCTATCCGAAACATTCGCCCGAAAACTGCCACGATATCGCGTCCTTCCTGCAATGCTAATCGGCAGACTCGCCGTTGACCAGAAGTACAGGGGCCAGGGCCTGGGAGGCATCCTTCTGGCGAATGCATTACGGCGCTGCTACCAACTCTCACAAGAGCTTGGATCGGTAACCGTGATGGTGGACGCAAAGGATGAGGCGGCTGTCCGTTTCTACGAACGTTATGGCTTTCGCAGGTTAACCAGTCAACAGATGCGCCTGTTCATGCCCACGGCAGAGATTCAGGGATTGTGAGGCAGACTAGCTGAACAGAGACAAGCACCTTAATATCTTACAAGCTGCCTTGGATTGACGTCAGATTGTCAGGTGATCTCAGGTGGTCCAATGATAACCAGAATCATCGGAAAAGAGTGAATAGCAATATGAGTCTGCTTGGCCTACTAAACACATATTTGTTGCAGGGAATTGCTGGCAATGCTGGCTACGACGCTCTTAAGGCTGTGTGGGCCAGAATTACACGGAAATCTATCGAGGACGAGTACCTGGATGCATTTGACGATGCGCTGAAAGCGAATGCCTCATGGCTGTCGCGATACACTTCAGGCGAACTACCGTCGCTGAACCGTGAAGAACTCCGCGCCGCCCTGCATCAGGATCTGATGACAAGCGTTGAACACACTCCGTTAACCACACTCCAGGG
>JADEYI010001861.1_pt1 | contig 13071 bp, 13 predicted proteins | sample 8542331 | NCBI WGS metagenome assembly JADEYI01 (sample SAMN16510988, study PRJNA670497) | mine drainage metagenome | isolation source: biofilm near Copperflume 1 | place: Germany: Marsberg coppermine Kilianstollen | collected 2018-02 | reverse complement strand
TCAGCGTCGTCGATTGACCAGGGAGCGTGAGCGTCTCCACGCCCCGCAGGCTCGGCATCTCGATCGACGGAAACGCGAGGTCATGGCGCTGGGCGCCGCGGTTGACGATGACGATCGTGATCGGCTGGCCGACCTTCGCGTCGATGCGGTTCGGACCGAACCGCATCTCCGTCATGACCACATCCGCCCAGCCGTTGCCGGAGGTCCGGGCCGTGAACTGGGCGCAGGCCGCAAGCCCGAACACCGCGAGCGCCGCCATGAACAACACAGCGATCCGCGTCATCGCGCCACACCCCGTGCCGTCGAGGTCCACGTCAGCCGGCTGCCGTCGGACCGCGAGCCCTTCGCCTCGTCTGCACGAGGCCAAACGGGAACTTCTCATGAACGCAGCGACCCGGAGTGGCCCGTCGCAATTCGGCCGTGGATGTGATCTCTGGCCGTGCGTCCGTTGAGCGTGTCTCGGGACGTTCCTTCCGTTGATGCGATCTCGGGTTGGGTCAGCGAGTCGACCTCTCCGGGTCGTGTGAATCCTCGCTGGACAGCGCCGCTCCTCCAAGTGCCAAACGGCCTGTCCTCGCCATCGGATCCACCCGCCCGTGCCGCCGCCGGGGCTCGCGAGCGGAGCTCCCGACCTGATCGGCGGCAGCCTTCGCCCCGGCGATGCACTCGGACAGGCCCGCGCCCCGGTACCAGGCCCCGGCGAGGACGAACGGCTGACGCGCGGCACGGATCGCCGCCTCCGCATCCTGCACATGGGTCAGGTGACCGACGACGTAGCGGGGCATCGCGTCCCGCCAGCAGGCTACGGTCGCGAGGACCGGATCGCCCCGCAGCCCGATCGTCCTGCGCAGATCCTCGAGCGCGAGCCCCACCACCGCGTCGTCGGTGGAGTCGAAGAGACGTGCCGTCGGCTGGCGCAACGACGCCCGGAGGAGGACGTGGCCGGCGGGCGCCCGGCCGGGCCACTTCGCCGAGACGACCGAGCACGCGGCCATCGCCAGACCCTCGCCGGAAGCGACGACGAAGCCGTGCCCTGCCGGCAACTCCGGCACGTCCGATGCCCGCAGCCCGAGATTGACAACGAGTGACGAGCCGACCGCGATCCGGTCGAGCGAGTCCGCGGCCGCCGGGACGGATGAGCGAAGCAGCCGGGCGGTCTCCGGGGCCGGGGTGGCGAACACGACCGAGGAGGCTCGGACGGTCTCGCCGTCCACCACGACGGCGAGGCCGTCGCGCTCCGACTCCAGGCCGTCGACCCGCGCCGCCAGGCGCAGCTCGACCAGTGGATCCGCGGCCAGCTCGGCCGCCAGCGCAGCCGTGAGCTCGCCCAGGCCGTCGGCGAAGGTGAGGAACGGCGACACGGGCTGGGCGACCGATGCGGCGCGGGCCCGACCGAGCGCGAGACCCGCCAGGACGAGGCTCCGGTGGCGTTGCTCCGCCTCGTGCAACTGCGGCGCCAGGGCGAGGAGGCTCAGCTCGTCGATATCGGCCCCGTAGACGCTCTCGACGAGCGGCGCGGCGACGTGCTCCACGACGCCCGACCCGAACCGGCGGCGGAGGAATGTCCCGATCGACTCATCCGCATCCGTGCGACGGCGAGGCAGCAGGAGATCGAGACCGGCCCGCGCCTTGTCGCGGGGTGAGAGCAGGGGGGTCGTGAGGAGCGGCCGGAGCTTCGTCGGCAGGACCAGTGCCAGACCGGCCGGCACAGGCAAGAACCGACCCCCTTCGTGGATGAGGGTTCCGCCCGGAGTGAGCGGCGTGACGAGCCTCTCGCCAAGGCCGACCGCGCGGCAGAGCTCGATGGCGGCGGCCCGCGTCGTCATGAAGGAGTCCGGCCCATGCTCGACGAGAAAGTCGGCGCGGCGCTCGGTCACGATCTTGCCGCCGAGTCGCGCGGTCGCCTCGATGAGGACCACCGGCCGGCCGGCTCGGGCCAGCTCGCGGGCCGCGACGAGCCCGGTGATCCCTCCGCCGATGACGAGGACGGTCACGCGTCGTTCAGGGTCGGACTGGGAACGTATGGACAGAGCGGGTCGCTCTCGAGCGGGTCGCCCGTCCGGGCGAAGGCGCGGGCGCGCGAGCCGCCGCACCGGGTGTTGAATGGGCACCGCCCGCACCGACCCTTGTACGTGCCGACATCGCGCAGCCGGACGAAGAGCGGATGCTGCCGGTAGAGGGTCACGACGTCGTCCGTCTTGACGTTGCCGGTCTCCATGGGCAGGAAGCCCGACGGGTACACGACGCCGTCATGGCGGATGAAGAGGATGCCGTTCCCGTCGCGGACGCCGAAGCCGCGACCGACGGAGGTCGTTCGGATGGCCGCCTCGTCGAGGCCGTCCCGGCGCATCCGGCCGATGGCGATCCGACGGTAGTGCATCGCCTCGGTGGTCTTGACCTGGAACGGCGAGACCCGGGCGATGTCGTAGAGCCACCGCCCCAGACGCTCCGATTCGCCCGGGCCGATCTCCTTCAGGACCGAGCCGCGCCCGACCGAGATGAGGAAGAAGAGGCTCCAGCGGAGGATCGGCAGGCCGGTGAGCAGACGGTGGATGGCCGGCAGGTCGTCGAGGGTCTCCGCAGCGACGAGCGTGTTGACCTGGAGTGGAAGACCCAGCTCGTTGGCCCAGCCGGCCGCCCGGAGCGTCGCCGCGAACGTTCCAGGCACACCTCGGACTCCATCGTGCCGTTCGGGAGTCGAACCGTCGAGGCTGAGCGAGATCGTCTGGATGCCGGCATCGCGCAGCTCGGCGAGTCGCGCCGGGGTCATCTCATCGGTCACGCTCGGCGCGAGCGAGGCCCCGATCCCGCGATCGGTGGCAGCCCTGACCAGGGTGACGAGATCCGGGCGCCGGAGCGGGTCCCCGCCGGTGAATACGAGGTGGGGATACGGACGATCGAAGCCGGTGAGCGCCTCGATGAGGCGGATGCCCTCATGAGTCGAGAGCTCGCCCGGGCCGGGCGACGGCATCGCGACGGCGCGGCAGTGGCGACAGGCGAGGCCGCAGGCGATCGTCGTTTCCCAGTAGACGAGCATCGGCGCCCGGTCGAAGACGAAGCCGTTCGGGCGCACCGCTCCAACGCCCGGAGGATGCCCTCGATCGCGCTCCGACTCGTGGGCGGGAACGTGGTCCATCAGGCGGCCTCCGATGAGAACGCTCCCTCGGCGAGATCGGCAAGCCCGGCGATGAACACGGGATCGTCGTTGAGCGCACGGACGCGTTCGAGACGAACCCCCGAGTCGGCGGCGACGGCCTGCGCCTCGATGTCGATGTCGTAGAGGACCTCGAGGTGTTCGGCCACGAACCCGACCGGGCAGACGACCACCTCCCGACATCCGGCCTCGCCGAGTCTGCGGATCCGGCCGAGGAGGTCAGGGCCGAGCCAGGCATCGGCCGTCCGCCCGGCGCTCTGGTAGGCGACCTCGAACGTCTCCAGGTCGAGGGTTTCGGCCACGAGAGCGGCCGTCCGCGCCACCTCGCCCGGGTATGGGTCGCCGGCATCGACCACCCGCTCCGGCAGGCTGTGGGCCGTGAACACGACATGCGGGCGCCGCGGATCGGGAAACCGCAGGAGTGCGTCCGTCGTCGCCGCTGCGAGCGCACTGATGAATCGTGGCTCCGCGTGCCACGATTCGATGAACCGGAACGTCAGGGTTCTCGGCAGGCCGGCCAGCCGATCCTCGACGGCTCGCCGGTAGGTCCCGCTCGTCACCGCCGACGCGTGCGGGGCGAGGGCGATCCCGACGGCCCGTTCGATGCCGTCCGTCGCCATGCGGTCCACGACGTCGCCGATGAATGGCGCGATGTGCTTCATGCCGGCGTAGACGGCGACGGGCCATCCTCGCGCGGCCAGGGCGTCGGCGAGACAGGCCCGCTGGCGCTCGACGATCGCCGACAGAGGCGATCCTCCTCCGATCGCTTCGTAGCGGCGGAGAAGTTCACGGAGCAACTCCGGTGGCGGAGGGGCACCGTGGCGGATGTCCGTGTAGTACGCCTCGACCTGGTCGAGGCGTACTGGGCCGCCGTAGGCCGTGAGGAGGACCGCGTCACGGGTCATGGGACTGCCCATCACGCTCCGGTGATGAACCGTTCGAGCGCCCGCGTGTCGGCGTCGGAGAGCCGGCCGGTCCGCGATCTCAGCTCGAGCCCGATGGCCGGGATCCTGCTCGCGAGATGCCTGCGCATCTGGGCGAACATGCTGCCGGAAGCGATCTTGTAGGTCGTGAACAGGCCGACCCGGGGACCGGCGAGCGCCGGCAGGCGGCGGGCGAACTCGATCCACGGCTGGTCGGGATGCTGGAGCACCACCATGAGGCCGCCGGTCCAGCAGCCGAGGAACAGGTAGTCCACATCCCCGAGCGTCCGCACGTCGCACTCCTCGATGGAGACGACGGTCGATTGGATGTCACGCGTCGCGAGAAATGCGCCGATCCCCTCGGCAAGCCGCCGCGTGGTGCCGGTCCGGCTGCGGTAGACGATGGCCGCCTTCTTCATCGGGTCGCTCTCCTTCGTCGGATAGCCGCCAGTGACGTTCGTTCGTGGCGTCCGGCCAGTCTTCGCCAGGGGGACCGCTCGCCGATAGTGCTGTTCGGCCTGAGAACAGCGCGACGGACGGCGGACACGGTGCGACTCAGGGCTGGACGTGCAGATCCGCGCTCGGGTGGCCGTCAGGCGAATCGGCGGGCAGTGAATCCGAGGTGAGGGAGCTACGCCACGGTGAGGGAGCCCTGCATGAACCCGCTCTTCGCCGCCATCGCCGTGCCCCAGCCTGTCGCGCCGGCACCGCAGGGGTCGAAGCAGCGCCAGACATAGGTTCCCGGGGCACCGGTGTGGATGGTGAACGTGGTACGCGACATCGCAGGGATCGGCACGTTGATCCCGAGGGCGAGGATCGTGAAGGTATGCGAGGCGGCCGCCGGATCGATGCCGCTCAGCGTCCGGCTCGCACCGGCCGGGCGATTCGGGTACGCGGCCTTGATCGGAGCCGTCGTCATCGTGCCGCCTACGGTGCCGGACACCGTGGCGAAGTTCTCGGCGCCCTTCGGCAGCGGCGTCGCATTGTCGAAGTTCGTGATCGTCACGACCACCGTCGAGTTCGCCGGAAGGGTGAAGTCCGACGGCACGAAGGCGGGGTATTCCGTGTGGCCGATCATGTCACCGGTGACGATGGTGAGGTCGAGCCGGGTGACGATCCCCGACCCGACTGCGGTCGCGGCAAGCGCCGCGTTCGGAGGCGCGGAGGGCGCGGCGGGCGCCGTCTGACCGACCGGTGCCGAGCTGGCGGAGGTTGCCGCTGTCGAGGCGATCGGTGCCGAGCTGGCGGAGGTTGCCGCTGTCGAGGCGCCTGGCGCACCGTTCGCGACCGGTGGCGGGAAGGTCCACGTCGGCACTCCCTGGGCGCTGCCGGCACAGGCGCCGACGACGAGCGCGGAGAGGAGCCCGACGACCGGGAGCAGGAGGGGTCGACCGAGAGGACGGAACATTGGGATCACTCCGAGAGGAGGCGGCACGGGCCGGCAGGGTGCGCAACTGGCATTGAGGTCAGTCTGGGCGACCCGCGCGGGCATGGCCATCGGCTGGATGGGCGAACGGCATGCGCCCGATGCCCGATTCGGGGGTGGGCGATTCGGGGGATGACGGCCGCAGCGCGAAGGGAGCCGGCCTACAGCTCGAGCAGGCCCTTCTCGATGGCGTACCTGATGAGCGCGGCTTTCGAGTGCAGATCGAGCTTGGCCATGATGTGATCCCGATGCGACTGGACCGTGTGCGGACTCAGGACGAGCTCACCGGCGATCTCAGCGGTCGTCCTGCCCTGGGCGATGAGGTTGAGGATCTCGCGTTCACGGTCGCTCAGGCCGCCGTACGACTCGGCGGCTTCGCCACCGCGTGCCCGGCGCAGGTAGTCGGTCACGAGCGTCTTCGTGATGCTCGGGTAGAGGTAGACCTCGCCCCTTCGGGCACTCCGCACGGCGGCCAGCAGGTCGTGGACATCGGCACCCTTGAGGACGTAGCCTGACGCGCCGGCCCGCAGGGCCTGATACAGGTAGTCCTCGCGATCGTGGATCGTGAGCATGACGACCTGGACACCGGGCAGGCGGCTCTTGATCTCGCGGGTCGCATTGAGCCCGCTCATGCCGGGCATGCTGATATCCATGAGCACGATGTCCGGCGCGATCTCGACCACGGTCGCGATCGCCTCCTGGCCGCTCCCGGCCTGGCCGACCACCTCGATGTCGGGCTGACTGTCGAGCAGCCCGACGATCCCCTGGCGGATGAGCGTGTGGTCGTCCACGACGACGACGCGGATCTTCGGCATTCAGGCTTCCTCGTCGATGACCGGCGCCTCCACGAGGACGGTCGTTCCGCCGCCCTCGGTCGAGCGGATCTGCAGTTGTCCGTTGAGCAGCCGAACGCGTTCCTGCATCCCGATCAGCCCGACGCTCTCCGCGTCCGGTCCGGTCGAGCCAAGAGCGCGCTCAACGTCGAAACCTCGGCCATCGTCGGCGACGCTGATCGTCACGGTGGACGCGATGGAGGTCACCCGGATCGTCACATGATGGGCGTCGGCATGCCTGGCGACGTTGGTGATCGCCTCCTGGGCGATGCGGAACAGCGCGACCTCGATGTGATCGGGCCAGCGCGGCAGCAGCGGATCCGCCTCGATGGCGACCTCGACCGCGGAGTCTCCGAGCATCTCCTCGCTGTGCCAGCGGATCGCCGCGAGGAGACCGAGGTCGTCGAGCACGGCCGGCCGAAGGCCGAGGATGAGCCGCCGTGTCTCGGCCAGAAGACGGGCAGCGATCTCGCGCGCCTCGCCGATCCGGGCGAGCGTCGCCGGTGGTGCCTGGCCAAGGTCGTCGCGTGCACGATCGAGCGCGATCGAGAGCGCCGCGATCGTCTGGGCTGTCTCGTCGTGGAGTTCCCGGGCAAGGCGCCGACGTTCCTCCTCCTGTGCGGTGATCGTCTGGCGGAGGAGTTGCCCGAGGCGCGCCGTCCGCTCGGCGACACGATTCTCGAGCTCACGGTTCGTTCCTTCGATCGCCGCGTACGCCGTCTGAAGTCGCCCCCGCATCGCCTCGAGACTCTCGGCGAGACTGCCGACCTCGTCCTGGGCACTCACGTTGATCGGGCTCGCGAGGTCGCCGGCCGCGATCCGCTCCGCGGCCGCCGTGAGCTGCTCGGTTGGCTTGACGACATGGCGGGTCGTGATCCAGGCCAGGGCCAAGGCAGCGACGAATCCTGCGCCGGCCGTGAACAGGAGCTGGTCGCGGAGCTGGTTCGGGAGGGCCAGGGCGACATCGACCGGCTGTTCGAGGATGACGTAGAAGGGACTGCCTGGCAGCGGGACCACGGCCATGACGTGGGGGGCGAACGTGTCGTGGGGACCCGGCTCGTGGAGCTGGGCAGCGGCGCCTCCGGCGGCCATGAGCGCCCGGACCGCCGCGTAGTGGGGGCTGAGCTGGCCAGGATGCTCATCCGGACCGATCCCGAGCACGGCGATCCCGAGGAGCGCGTCGACGACCTCGAGGTGGTACCGCTCGGCGCTGCTCGCGGCCGGCCCCGCCGGAACAGGGCTCAGGGCCGAACGGCCATAGCGGGCGGGATTGAAGTCGTTCGCGCTGTTGATCGAGACGGTGGTGACGACGGCGATCGGGGCGGCCAGGTCGCCTGCCGCGCCGAGTCGGACCGCCACGCTGGCGAACGCGACCGAACCAGGCACCGGTTCGACGGCCCGCAACACGGCGTACGGATCGTGAAGCGAGGCTGCGATGGAACGCGCCGCGGCCGCACTGTCGACGGCGGTGGCGCTCGGGCTACCCGCCTGATCGAGCAGACGCCCGCTGGAGTCGACCAGCCAGATGCCCGTCACGTCGAAGAACGGGTACGGGTCGCCGCGGCCGATGTGGCCCATGATCCAGCTCGCGGAACCAGCGCCGAAACCCGTCGTGCCCTGGCCGAGAAGCTCCTGGCTCGTCTCGAGGACATCGCCGGCAAGGTGCGCGAAGTCCCGCTCCAGGCTGCCGGCCGTCGTATAGGCGGTGGTGAGCCGTTCCTGGTAGACGAGCTGCGTGGCCTGCCCGATCGCTCCGAGACCGAGGAACGTGATGACGCCGAACAGGACCGCGAGACCTGCCGTGACATAGAGCATGATCCGGCGCTGCAGACCCAGGCGCCGGAACCGGTTTCGGCCAAGCCGAGTCACGAGAGATCGCTCCGAATCTGGTGGCGCGATGGCGCCGAACGCGAGGCGTCAGCGCCAGAGCTTGCCGTATGGGTGTTCGCCCACGAGATACCGTCCTTCGGCAAATCGGTCCAGCGTATAGGCGGAGATGTCCGCAGTCGTCGCGCGGCCGTCGAGGATGAGCTCGGCGAGGCACGCACCGACCGCCGGTGCGGTCTTGAAGCCGGTTCCCGAGAAGCCGCAGGCGAGGAAGAACCCGTCCGGGCCGGCTCGACCCAGGATCGCGCGCTCATCCGGCGTGATGCCATCCTGTCCACCATGTGCCGTGCGCAGCGTGCCGTCGGCCATCCACGGAACCCGGGCGCACACGCGCGACCCCATCTCCTCGAGGTCGCCGGGCTGCAGCGCCCCGAGCGGCCGGTCGGGCGAGCCCCCGAGCTCGTTCCCGCTTTCCAGGCCGACGAGCATCATCTCGCGGCCTTCCGGGCGGAAGTACACCTGGTTCCGTTCATCGACCACGATCGGGAAGTCGGGTCCGCGGCCAGGCGGCAGGCCGAAATAGGCGGTGGGGTGGCGCCACGGCTCGACCGGGATGTCCACCCCGACCGTCCGCGCAAGCTCCGCCGCCCAGGCGCCGGCCACGTCGACGACGACCGGCGCGGCGAACCGACCACGGTTCGTCTCGACTCCCGCGACAGCGCCGCGTTCCAGCCACACCGCGTCGACGCGGCAGCCCTGGATCACCCGCGCGGTGCCGCGGCAGGCGGCAGCCAGGAAGCCGGCAGCCGTCCCGGACGGATCAGCGTACCCGGACCCGGCCTCGTACGCCCCGACCGTGATGTCCTCCGTCGCCGCGCCGCCAAGGAGGCCGGAGACCTCCGTCGGGCCCACGACCAACGTCGCGATGCCAAGGCGCTGTTGCATCTCGACGTTGGCTCGCAGGTGATCCGCCAGCGACTCCGGGACCAGCTGGAGGTACCCGGTGCGGACGAAGCCGCAGTCGCCGGCGCCAACGAACTCCGGCCAGTCCCGGAAGTACGGGAAGGATGCCCACGCGAGCCGCGACTCACTCTCCAGGTCGTAGTGCATCCGGACGAAGCCCGAAGAACGCCCGGTCGCACCGGCTGCGATCGTCGCACGTTCCAGCACGAGGACGCGGGCGCCGCGTCGCGTCAGGTGGAAGGCGAGGCTCGCGCCCTGCACTCCGGCGCCCACAACGATCACGTCCGCGGTTTCGATCATCCGCAGATCATGAACCCTGGTCGGGCGGCCCGTACGGCCCGAGTACATCGCGAGGATCCGGCGGCGAGGCGCGGCACGCGGAGCTTCCACCTCGCCGCCGTCGCGGCGATCCGACCACTCCTCGTGTCACACCCGACGATCGGCGGACCTGGAGATCGACGATCCTCAGGCGCCCGGCGCTCGATAGCCGACGTTGGCCTTCGTCGCTGCGTCCACATCCTCGGCACTGAGCAGAACGACCGTCTTGACCCGCGCCGCACCGGAGGCCCCGACCGCCAGGCTGATCGCGGACGCCTCCACGTTGCTCGGCAGTTCGGCGATCAGGTACACGTCGTCGTCGCCGAACGCGAAGTGGAACGCCTCGAGCTTGCCGCCCCGACTTTCGATGAGTCGCCGGATCGCCGCGACCCGGCTGCTGCCGCCCTCCTTCATGAGGCCCTTGAGCCCCTCGGTGGTGTACGAGACCTGCCAGAGGAACTTCGCCATGTGAGCCTCCTTGTGCCGAGACATCCCGACTCCCGCGCAGGGCACCTGCACGCGGAGCGGGAACCTACTGTGGCCCACGGAGGACCGCCTGTCCACCGGGTCATGGCAGAGCGTATGCTCGCCCGGCGTCCCGCATCGAACAGGGGAAATCAAGGGGAACTCCGGCGATGCCCGACCGACCCGAACCCGCCTGTCTCGTCATCGCGGATATCAGCGGCTACACGAGCTACCTCGCAGGCGTGGAGCTCGACCACGCTCAGGACATCCTCGCCGACCTCACCGATGCCGTCGTCCGCGCGCTCCGACCCCCCTTCCGGCTCGCGAAGCTCGAGGGGGACGCCGCGTTCGCCTACGTCATCGCGGAGGTCGTGGACGGGTCGGCGCTGCAGGACACCATCGAGCACTGCTACTTCACGTTCCGGCGGCACCTGCGCGACATCGGCCAGGCCTCGCAATGCGACTGCAATGCATGCACGCTCATCCCGCGGCTCGACCTGAAGTTCGTGGTCCACCATGGGCCGATCGCTCGACAGCGGATGGCCGGCCGCGATGGGCTGGTCGGGCGCGACGTCATCGTCGTGCACCGGCTCCTCAAGAACACCGTCCAGGAGACGCTCGATCTCGGGGCGTACGCGCTCTACACGGACGCCGCCATGCGGGGCGATGAGCCTCAGCGACCCGGCCGCGGCGGGTCTGCTCGAGCACCGCGAGACGTACGACGTCGTCGGCGAGGTCGTTGGCTGGGTCCGCGATCTCGAGACAGCATGGCGGGACGAGGAATCGCGGGCGCCGGTCCTCGTTACCGCCGATGAGGCCGCCTGGTCCACGTCCTACATCCTGCCCGCGCCACCGGCGATCGCCTGGGAGTGGATCACCTCACCCGCCCGGCGACCGCAGTGGCAGGTTGGCGTGACGGCCGTCGAGGAGGCGAGCACCAGCGGACGGCGCGGCGTGGGCACGACGAACCATTGTGTCCACGGTCGCGAGGCGATCGTCGAGGAGGTGCTCGCCTGGCGCCCGCCCGAGCTTCTGACAGTCCGCTTCCAGGTGCCGATGCCGGGCATCCCGAAGTTCACCCTGAGCGACATCCTCGAGCCGACGCCGGACGGGGCCGGCACCCGGGTCTCCGTCCGGGTCCTCCGTCCGTCGAGTGCCAAGGATCGGGCGAAGCTCGAGGAGATCGGACCGCTGCTCGCCCACTCCTTTGAGGGCGGTATCGCCCCGCTCCAGGCGGCGCTCGAGGCGGACGTTGCCGCCCGCGCCGCCGCAGCGGCCCGTGAAACGCCGGAGCCGGACCTGCCGGTCTCGGCTCAACGGAATATCGCTGCCCCGGTGGCGACTGCCGTGAGGAATGGGGACGCGACCGTAACTCGTTCGACCTGAGCGTCCGGCGATCGAGCCGCGGCGACGGCCGCACGCCAGTCCGGCATCCCCCAATCGAGGACGCGCACCGGCTGGATCCGGATCCGCTGCGAGTACGTGGCGAGGAAGTCCTCGACCCCGATCCCCAGCTGGCGCATCGCATCCCGGTAGCGGGCCAGGCGACCGCTCTCGGCCGAGGGTTCGCCCGGCCCTTCCACCACCTCGGCGACGCCTTCGAGCAGCGTCACCGTGAAGGCCGACCCCGCCTGGCCGACGGCCACCATCACCCGCGGGTCGCGTCGAACGTTCCGCACCTTCTGGGCTTCCGGCTTGCTGTAGATCGTGATCGCCTCCCCGTCCCACGCGAACCAGAGCGGCAGCAGGTGCGGCGCGCCATCCGGCCGAACACTGCTGAGCCAGACGACGAGTTCCCCGTCGAGCCGCTCTCGCAGTTCGGCGGGAAGGGGGCACGCGGAGCGGCTGCCTCTGTGGGCGAACTTCTCGGTCTGGCCAACCATGCCGCCACGTTACGTGTCCCGCTCCGTGAGCTCCATCCCACGAAGCTGGGATGTTCGGCCCGCACCCGCGCACCTATACTCCGGCCACGGTGAACGAACACCTTGGCCAGGAACGCGTCCGAGCGGACGTCATCCGTCTCTGCCGGACCACGGTCGATCCGCTCGTCTTCTATGCGGAGGCGAATCGGCTCATCGGCAAGGTCGCGCCGTTCGACCTTTCGTGCTGGCACCAGCTGGACCCCGCGACCCTGCTCCCGACATCCCACTACAACGAATTCGGGATCCCGGCCCCTGCCGCCTGGGCGCATAACGAGTACATGGTCGACGACCTCAACAAGTTCTCGGATCTTGCCCGAGCCGACGTGCCCGCCGCGTCGCTGAGCGGCGCCACCGAGGGGCACCCCGAACGAAGCTCGCGGTACCGCGAACTCCTGACCCACGAAGGCTTCCGGGACGAGATGCGCGTCGCGTTCGTCGATTCCGAGGCGTGCTGGGGCGCGGCACTCTTCCTCCGCGCTGCCGGCCGTCCGGACTACACGCCCGCCGAGGCCGCGTTCCTCGCCGAGCTTTCCCGGCCGATCGCGCAGGCCCTCCGGCGTTCGCTGTTGACCCTGGCCCTGGCGGCGGGCGAAGGAGACGAGGCGCCCGGGCTGGTCGTCATCGACGCGGCCGGCCGGATCGAATCGCTCACCGAGCCAGCGCTGCGCTGGATGGCCGAGCTCGCCGAGGTCGGCATCAGCGTCCCGGACCGGCTCCCCTCGAGCGTCGCCGCGGTGGCCGCAGTCGCGCGCTCCGAGCCCGATCTTCGGCGAGCCGGAGTCCCACGGGTGCGCGCGCTCACCCGTGGCGGCCGGTGGCTGGTGCTCCACGGTGCCCTCCTTGAAGGGACCGCGGACGGAAAGGTGGCGGTCATCATCGAGCCCGCCCGATCGCCCGAGATCGCACCGCTGATCGTCCAGGCCTACGGGCTCACGCCGCGCGAGCGAGACGTGGCCGAGCTGGTGCTGCAGGGCCGGTCGACGAACGAGATCGCCGCCCTGCTCACCGTGTCGCCCTACACGGTTCAGGATCACCTCAAGGCGATCTTCGAGAAGGTCGGCGTTCGGAGCCGTCGGGAGATGGTGAGCCGGTTCTTCACCGAGCACTACCAACCTTCGCTGGTCGCGTCGGGGGACCTCGCGGCGCACTGAGCCTCCGCGACGCGATCGATCCTGGCGGATCCCGCCCTACGACCCCGTCGAGCGAGCGACGCCGACGGGTGCTCGCCCGGAACCCGCGC
>JADEYI010001860.1_pt1 | contig 13072 bp, 9 predicted proteins | sample 8542331 | NCBI WGS metagenome assembly JADEYI01 (sample SAMN16510988, study PRJNA670497) | mine drainage metagenome | isolation source: biofilm near Copperflume 1 | place: Germany: Marsberg coppermine Kilianstollen | collected 2018-02 | reverse complement strand
ATGTGACCCTCGAGCCCGGCATCAGCGAACTCCCCTTTATCCGCAGCAAGGTGGCTCCGGTCTACACCTGGCGCTACCAAGGGGGTTTTCCCACGGCTAAAGAGCTTGACTTGGTGCGCGGCTACCGCTTCCAGGCTCCCGGAAATCTGGCTGCTGGAATCGTGAGCATCCGTGACCAGAAGGTGTTCGTAGGCCAAGCCAGCATCGGCGACACGGCCCAGGGCAGCGATGTAAACCTGACCCTGGGAGCCGACCCCCAAGGCCGGGCCCCGCGCCGCATCGAGCAATTAGCCAACAACAAATACCGCGTCACCACCACCTTCAACAACCCCAAGATTTATGCCGTGGAAGTCGAGCTGAGCGAGTTTTTCCCCCAGCCCTTCACCCTCGAGTTCCCTCAGGCCGAGCGCACCCCCGAGGGCTACCACCTGAGATTCACCCTCAACCCAGGGCAAAGCCGCACGGTGGCGTATAGCGTGACCTTCCCACAGCGGCAGTAGGGCATTCCTACCGACCTCGAGCCCCACCCCACTGACCCAGCGGTCAGGTATTCTAGTTGGCATGACCCCCGACTCGATCTATCAACTCAAGTTTCTCTCCGACCTAAGCGAAGGCCCCCATTCCAAGCCCCTTTTCGTGTATACCGACATCGAGAAGCCGGAGAAAGACTCCCCCAAATACCGCTCACGCCTGGCTACTTGGGATGGAAGCCTGCGCTTTCTGACCCAGGGAGAGGCCAAAAACCCCTGTTGGAAGGGCGAGTTTATCTACTTCTTGCGCAAGGTAGACAATCTCCCGCAATTGTTTCGGTTGCCGCTAGTGGGGGGCGAAGCCGAGCAAATTACTCATCTGAAAGCCGGGATTGAAGGCTACAAAGTGAGCCCGGATGGTACGAAAATTGCCCTGCTGAGTAGGGGCGACTGCGACGTGCCTAAACCCGATGCCCCCAGAGTCTATGAGGATTGGCCGGTAAAGTTCGACGGGCGCGGGTTGTTGCCCACCCAGCCCAGGGAAATCTGGCTCTGGCAACTGGGACAAACCCAAAAGTTGCTGAGCTGGCCCTTGGATGTCGAGGAAGTGGTCTGGAACCCCAGCGGTGAGGGTCTGTACTGGGTGGCCTCGAGCAACAAGCAGGAGCGCTGGAACTGGGTTCAACGGGCCTACTGGCTGGATTTGCAGGGCAACACCCAAGAACTCTTCGGCGGAGCCGGGCCGATTGTGGGCCTCGAGCCTACCCCGGACGGCGGCCTGGCCTACCTAGCCCACGCCCACGAACACGGGGGTGGCACCGAACTGAGGCTGTACCACCGGGCTCTGAGCGGCGAGATTCGCTTGCTGGCCGAGGGGGCTTTTCTCAACACGGTCAACTCCGACGTGCGCATGGGCAACGGGATACAGACCCCGCGTATGGGGCCAGAGGGCAACTTATATTTGGTGGTCACTCAGCAGGGTACGGCCCGGCTTCTCGAGGTCACGCCCCAAGGCCACAGCGAGTTCGCCAGTGGGGCCGAGCACAGCGTTCTGGGCTATGCTTTCTGCGCCGACGACCTCTACACCCTGTCGGAGTCGTTCGTCCACGCTGCCCGCCTAACCCGCAACGGTGAGGTTATCTTCGACCCCAACGCCGAAACGCTGGCCAGCTTGCCCCAGCCTCAGGCGGTGAGTTATGCCGCGCCTGAGGGCCATCAGGTGGCCGGATGGGTGCTTTTACCCGAAGGCAGTGGGCCGCATCCGCTCGTGGTGTACATTCACGGTGGCCCCCATACCGCGTTTGGCAACGCCCTGATGCTCCAGTTGCAGTTGTTTCGGGCCGCGGGTTTTGCGGTGGCCTATGCCAACCCCCGTGGCTCCACCGGCTACGGGCAGGAGTTTGCCGTGCTGGGCACGCGCTGGGGCGACATTGACGAGGCCGATTTGTTGGGGTTTTTGGATAGCGTGCTGGCCCAGTTTCCGCTCGACCCCCAGCGCGTGGGGGTGGCGGGAGGCTCGTATGGGGGCTACATGACCAACTGGCTCACTGCACGGCATCCGGAGCGTTTCAAGGCGGCAGTCACCGACCGCAGCATCAGCAATTGGTTCAGCTTCTTCGGGGCCTCCGATATCGGGCCCAGGTTTACCCGCCTCGAGCTGGGTGCAGAGCCCTGGAACAAGCCCGAAGTGCTGTGGCAGAAAAGCCCTTTGAGCCTGGTGCATCAAGTACAAACCCCCACCCTGGTAGTACATTCCGAACAAGACCACCGCTGCCCCATTGACCAGGGCGAAACCTGGTACACCTTGCTCCTGCAAAAAGGCGTACCCACCAAGTTTTTTCGGGTTCCCGAAGAGGGCCACGAGCTTTCCAGGGCAGGCCGCCCCGACCGCCGGGTGGCAAGACTGGAGGCTTACCTCGAGTGGTGGAATAGCTATTTGAAATAGAGCGGTTTGCGTCCCAGAGGCAAGGCGTTAGTCGTTCGACGTTTTGCGTTCAGCCCTCTGCTTTCTCACCCCTCACCACTCCGAAGTCTGGCGGATATCGCGCTCCTCGGTGCTGGAGCCTGGGGTAACTCGGTATTTGGAGCCGTAGGAACCATAACCCCGGCTCGAGGCGGTAAGACCCTCGCCCGAGCGTAGATTGTTGACGGCTACGCCAATCACCCGTGCCCCAATACGTTTGAGACTGTCCAGGGCGGCATTCAGGCGGCGGCGGTTGGTCGAACCCGCGCTTACCACCACCACCAGGCCAGAGACCTGGGGGGCGATGATGAGCGTATCGGTGACCTCGAGGATGGGTGCAGTATCAATCACCACCACATCCCAGTCCTGCACCTCCAACAAGCGGCGCAGGAAAGGGCGGAAATGCTCGGCCAGCAGCTCGGCAGAGTCGGGCAAAATTTGCAGACAGGGCAAAACGTGCAAACCCGCCTCGACCTGATGAGCCGACAAGGTAAACATCGGGTCGCGCAAAACCGAGATGATGTCGGCTCCCGAGGTAAGGCCGAACTCCTTGTGCAGTACGGGCTTGCGCAGGTCGAGGTCAATTAGCAAGGTGCGCTTGCCCGCCCTGGCATAGGCTTTGGCGAGGGCCAGGGAGACGCTGCTCTTGCCCTCCCCGGACTCGGGGCTGGTGATAGCGACCACTTTGGGATGCTCGTCCATCAGGCTACGGTTGACATACGTGCGCAGATAGCTGGCGGCTTCGCGGGGGAGGTCGCGCCCCTGAAGGCTAGGAACTCTGGGAAACTCGCCCAAAACGGGCAGCCCGCTAATTTCGGCAGCCTCCTCCGAGCCTCGCACCCTGCGGGTCGTGGCTTCGCGCAGCAACAGCACCAAGAAACCCAAAACCAGGGCCAGTATCCCAGCCAGGATAGCGGTAAACAGGGGTCGGGGAGCGACAGGCTTGCTGGGCAGGTCGGCGGCATCCAAAAGGCTGAGCTGCCCCGTAGCACCCTGCTCGAGTGCCCGTATCAAGTCCAGGTCGCGCTGCACACCCGCAATCTGAGTCCGGCGAGCGTCTATATCCTGAGCGGTAGCTCCAGGACGAGAAATATCGGCATTGAGCACTTTCAGTTGGGCTTCCAGAGCCTGCCGGTTGAGCCGGAAGGTCGAGCGCACCCGCTGGTCGTCCCAGCGCCGCAGGGCATCGGCCCAGGCGTTGGCAAGTTTGGTGGAGTTGGCGGGGCTGGTATCTCGAGCATTGAGGATAATTACGCTGGTTTGCCGACCATCTATAGCCCGCACCCGCAATTTCTTGCGCAAGTTGTCCAGAACTTGCTGGTTTTGTGGCCCCGCTCCCAGGTTGAAGGTATCCGCGATTACCTGAGTGCTCAGGGCGGCCTGGATATAAGCCTGGCTATCGAGGGGACTGGCGGTAGGAAGGCTCTGAAACTGACCAATCGCAAACCCCGACGACTGCGCAGCCAAAAGCCGCGCAGTGGATTCGTACACGGGTTTCTGGCGCTTACTTATGAAGTAGCCTGCTGCCGCTACAAATACAAAAATCAGCAGCAGAATCCACCAATAGCGCACCACCGTCCGCCATAGCTCGGCCAGGTCTACTTTGATGTAGGAAGGAAATTCTCTCATCTAAGAGAGGATTGTACTACGGGAGTGGGCCTGCTCGGATATTAAGCTCACACCAGGGGTTATGAGCGATTTGTGGCTTCCCGGTGCGGGGTGGGGTCGCTGCGTTATGGGAGTATGAAATGGCTTTATGAGTAGATTACGCAGGGCATAACAAGGAGTTTGATGTTCCATGTAGGTAATAAAGCCACGCCAAGACGATGTTTTATTCCCCTCGAGGGCACTACTGTAGGCCCGCTTGGGCTAATTCCTTCTTGAACAAATCCATGTTCACCGCACCAGCCTGAACACCCACCACCTTGCCCTCGGCGTTGAGCACGAATGTCCATGGCTGACCCAATATCTTGTAGCGATCCGCCACGTCCACCGCCTGATCGCCGTTCCTCAGGCTGATCAGTGGGGTAAACGCGGGGTATTGCTTCATATAAGCCCGCACCACTTGTTGGCTATCGGCGGGTTCGCGGCTAATCACGTAGTAGTCAATCTGTTTCTCCCTGGCCAGGGCGTGCAACTTGGGCAGTTCGGCTTTACAGACCGTGCACCAACTAGCCCAAAAGGTAATGACTGCGGGCTTACCCTGAAGTGACATCAGCGTGACGATGTTGCCGTTAAGGTCGGCTAGCTTGAAATCGGGTGCAGTCTGCCCGATGCGCTGAGCTAAGGCCCCCGAGAGCAACAGAGCTACCATCAAGCCTATGATTTTCATATCCAAGACTCCCCCTTCAAAATAGTTGCGGTTTGGAGAAAGTTACGTCATCTATACGACATTTGCCTATCGGTGGGGCCGCAACAAGCCTGCCATGAGGGAAATCAGAAGGGCCAGAGCAGCCACCAGCATGAAAGAAACCCGCAGCGAAGTGGCGTGCGCTACCAACCCGATCAGGGGTGGCCCGGCCAGAAATCCCATATAGCCCAACGTTGCCACGGAGGCTAGGGCGATGCCGGGAGAGACCCCTGGAGTGTTTCCGGCAGCACTAAATACCAGGGGAAACAGCGTGCAGTAGCCCAGGCCCACCAACATGAAGCCCAGCATAGCCAATCCAGGTTGGCTCGAGACCAGCGCCACCACGAACCCGCTCGCAGCGAGCAGGCCACCAACCCTTGCCAACTGCACCGCCCCGAAACGGTGATTCAGCCAGTCTCCACTCAAGCGCCCCACCACCATTGCCACCGAGAAAGCTGAGAAAGCCAGCGCGGCCACGGCTTCGCTGGTTACAATCACCTGCCGCATGAACACCGCGCTCCAGTCGCCCACCGCCCCTTCGCCCAGCCCAGTACAGAACACGATTAGGCCGAGGCCCAGCAGAATACCTTTGGGCCAAACGAACAAAGGGCCGCTGGGAACAGGCGGTGTAACCAGCAAAGGGCCGATAGCCCACCCCAGCATCAAAAGTGCAATAAGGGCGATCAGGCCAAAAAAACTCGCTGGTTCCATGCCGATGGCCGCAGCCGCTCCCCCCAGAGCTGCGCCAATCAGACCGCCCAGGCTGAACAGGGCATGAAAACTCGACATGATGGGGCGGGCATAGCGCTTTTCCACTTCGACGGCCTGGGCGTTCATGGAGATATCCATTGCCGCGTTGAAAAAGCCGAACACGAACAGGGCCAAAGCCAGCAGCCACCCCATAGGCGCGAGGGCCAGCAGAGGCAAAGCCAGGGCACACCCCAAAGAGGCCACACTAACGCTTTTGCGGCTGCCCAGGCGGGCAATTGCTGCGCCAGTGAGGGGCATAGCGCTGACCAGACCAGCTGGGCCACCCAGCAAAATCAGGCCGAGTTCACCCGTGTCCAAGCCCAGATGAGTCTTGATGGCCGGGATTCTCGAGACCCACGCCGCCAGTAGAAACCCGCAGACGAAGAAGATGGTATAGGTAGCGAGCCTGGCCTGGGCCAAGTTTTGTACGGGTTGAGCCAGACTCATTGCTTTACCGAGAGGGGTTTACCTTTTTTAGCGCTTTCGTAGGCCGTGAGCACCAGCCGCACCGACTCCATGCCGTCCTGGCCAGTGCAGACCACCGGTGTGCCCTCACGGATGGAGCGGATAAAGTTCACGATTTCCCGGCTGTGCCCACCCTCATCCACGAAGTTGTAGAGGGTTTCGTCGAGCTTGTCCCAGGTGGTTCCCGGCGAACTGCGATAGGCATGGCGCAGAACCCGCTTTCCCAGGCGATTGGTGCATTCCAAAGCGCCCTCGGTGCCATACACCCAAAAGCCCTCCTCCCAGCCGGTGGCCGTCCAGGCGTTTTCCACGCTGCCCAAGGCCCCCGAGGCAAACTCGAGGCTCGCTACCGCAACGTCCTCGACCTCGATATCGAATCCCAAGGTGGCCGTGCGGGCGAAGACATTGGCCACCTCACCGCCCAAAAAGCGGGCCAGGTCGAACATATGACAGCCGTTGTCGAGCATCGTCCCGCCGCCGGAGTTGGCCAGCAATCCAAACGAGGGGGCTACAGTTTTTCGGCCGCCCCAGTCGTGGGCCTGGCGTAGCCGGATGAAGGTAATTTTCCCCAGAGCACCTGACTGAATCAGGCTCCGGGCTTTTTCTACCAGCAAGTTCGAGCGCAGGTGGTGGCCGGTTTGCAGCACCACTCCAGCTTTTTGGGCAGCCTGAATCATGGTCTGGCACTGCTCTAAGCTCATCGAAAGGGGCTTCTCGCAGAGGATGTGTTTTCCGGCCCGGGCAGCTTTGACGGTAGCATCGGCATGGAAAGCATTAGGCGAGCAGACCGAGATGGCCTCCAGTCCTGTGTGCTCGAGCAGCTCATCCACGCTGGCATAGCCGGGGATGCTCCACTCCTTCTCGCGGCGCTCACGGGTAGGGAGGTAGGGGTCAGCGAAAGCTACCACCTCGGCCCCCGCCGTGGTGTAGCCCCGGTAGTGCTGGTTGGCGATACCGCCTGCCCCTACGATGCCCACCCGCACAGGAGTACCAGGCACTGTAGCAGAAGGGCCGCCGTAGGCGTTGGGCTCGGCTTTGAGGGCGGTTTTCTTGGGGCGTTTGGGCATAGGGTCTCCGCTAAAGTTAGAAAGGCTAAGGACAGTTAACTGTTATCCGATTCCTGGGTCGGGCTGATTTCTATACCGTCCAACTCGCTCCGCCCGCCGACTCACTCAAGATAGCGCTCTTCAACACGCTGATGGCTTTCTTCACCCCCTCGACCCTCGAGGCCAGCGCGTCTTCATGCTCGATGGAGAGCACGTAGTCGTAGCCGCTCGTCCTGAGGGCGCTCACGATGTCGCGCCAGACCTTCTCACCCATGCCATAGCCCACGCTACGGAAATACCAGGGACGGTCTTTGAGGTCTTTGGATAGGTCTAGCACGCCTTTGACCGGCAGGTTCACCGGGTCGAGGTAGGTGTCTTTGGCGTGAACGTGGTAAATCATGCCTTCCAGCACCCGTATCATCCGCACCACGTCTACCCCCTGCCAGAACAGGTGCGAGGGGTCGAAGTTCATGCCTATGCTCTCGCCTACCGCCTCACGCAGCCGCAGGAAGCTGCCCAGGTTGTACACGCTAAACCCTGGATGGGCCTCCACCGCGATTTTCACCCCGTGGGCCTTGGCAAAGTTGGCGGCCTTCTTCCAGTAGGGAATGAGCACCTGCTGCCACTGGTATTCCAGCGCCTGAGCATATTCTGGCGGCCAGGTGTAGGTAATCCAGTTGGGGGTCTTATCTTCTGGTGAGCCGCCCGGCGTGCCGGAAAACACCACCACCACCCCGACTTCGCTGGCTTCGGCCAGGCGCACGCTGCGCTCGAAAGCGGCATGAAATAGCTCGGCCTGGCTGGGGTCGGGGTGGACGGGGTTGCCGTGGCAAGAGTAGGCGCTAATCTGGATGTTGGCGACCCTGAAAGCCTGTACAAACTCGTCGAGCTTGCCTTTATCCGCCAGCAGCACCTGGGGGTCGCATTGCTGTTGAGCTGGATAGCGCCCGGCGGCAATCTCCCGGCTGTCCACCGGCCCACTGCGCATCTCGACAGCCTCGAGACCCAACTTGGGCAGGGTTTCCAACAACTGCTCGAGGCTGAGGTTGCCAAAAATAGGGTTGAACACGCCCAGTTTCATATTCCGAAGTTTACCGCTTTATCCCTACAAAACAGAACCCGCTCGAGTGGGCACACCCAAAGTTAGCTCGAGCCAGTTTGGGAGTGAGCGTTCTCGGGTCTGTCTCTGAAATAGGATTAGCATCGTCTTCACGATAACTTCACCCGCTCCCCCTAAGCTGCGAAGCGAAGGAGGCAGTGAGAATGGCTAAAAAAGCAAAGCGCAAACTAGAAGACACAATGGGTCGCCGCGAGGTTCTCAAGGGCGCGCTGGGTTTGGGTCTGGCCCTGGCGACTGGACAGGTATTGGCTGAGTCGGCCTCGGTGGTCAAGGCCGGGGATATTCTGGTTCATGCCACCGGTGACATGGCAGGCAAGCCCATCTTGGCTAAGGATGTTCCTGCTGAGAGCTTGCTGATGGCCTACCCTATGGATGCCAGCAGCAAAAATATCAACAAAGACCGCAATGCCATGATCGTGTTGGTCAAGTTAGACCCCAAAACCCTAGATATGGATACTGCTAAACACGCTGCCGAGGGCCTGGTGGCTTATTCGGCAATTTGCACCCACCGGGGGTGTGCGGTGGGGTCACTGGCCCAGGGAGATATCGTTTGCCCTTGCCACGGCAGCATGTACGACCCTCACCACGGGGCCAAGGTAGTGGGTGGCCCTGCCCCCAGGGCGCTAGCAGCCTTGCCCATCAAGCTAGATGCTGGGCAGGTGGTGGCGGCTGGGGGATTCATTGGGCAAGTAGGGGTTTAGTCCCACTTTGCAAACATAATCAGGATCCAATAAAGTGCCCCTCTCTTCAAAGGAGAGGGGTTCTTGGTTATAGCATTTCCCGCAGTTACGCTCCTGAACTTGGTATAACCCGTACCTCGGGTAATTCGACCATACAGGGTATTCGTGGAAAACCCTGTAAAGACCTTCTCCTTGGGGTAAAGAGGTGGAATGAGGGAGGTGTCCCTTAGCTGCTGGATGAGGGATGGGGCATCCACCAATCGGTGGATTGGGAGATAAAACCTCGCCTGGAGCAGTGTTTTGCCTGGCCTGGGAGGAGGCTTGGCATTGGCCAAATTTGATTGGGATGCTCATGTGCCTATAATGGGAACGGCGATAAATGCCACAACCTTAACATCCCAAAAGGAGGCTGAATGAAACGCAATGCACTCGTAGCCCTCGGTCTAGCGTTAGTTGCTGGGGCTGCTCTGGCGGGGCCAAGTGATAATAGCCTGATTATCGGGGCATCGCAGGAACCCAAGCTGCTGATGGGGGATTTTCTCAATGTTGTCTCTAACCAGGTGATCAAAACCGAAGTGGAGCAATATCTCTATACCCCTTTGTTTACCCTCAACCTCAACTCCGAGCTAGTGCCAGTAGCCGTCACTGAGACACCAACCGAGGCCAACAAGCGCCTGCGGGTCAGCGATATTGGGGGGGGGAAGAAGCGCCTCGAGGTTGACCTGACGCTCAAGAGCGGGCTCAAGTGGTCGGACGGAGAACCCCTCACTACCGACGACATCGCTTTTGTCTTCGATGTCGCCAAAGCTAAAGGGATGGCCGTGCCCAACCCCGATTTCTGGTCGCGGGTCAAACTTAGCGTCAAGGACAAGCAAAACTTCACCCTGACCTTCGAGCCTGCTTACTACTACGACGCAACCGTTTCATTGGTAGGGGCCAGCCCCAGCTTTATCGCCCCGGCCCACATCATGAAGCCTGAATGGGACAAAGTAAAAGCTGCTGCCGCCGCTCTCAACCCCGATAAAGACGCGCAAAAACTCAACGACCTCTACCGTAACTTCTTCCAACAGTTTGGTTCGCAGCAATACATCAACTCGGGCAAGATGGCCTACTCGGGGCCTTTCAAGGTAAGCCGTTGGACGGCCAATAGCGCCATCGAGATGACCAAGAACCCCAATTTCAGCGCTGTCACCCCGGCAGGTGGGGCCGATAAATACGTACAGCGGGTGGTCTACCGCATTATCCAAAACACCAACTCGCTGCTGGTGGCCATCCTGGGGGGCGGCATTGACGCTACCTCCTCGGTATCCATTACCGGCGACCAGGCCAGTAGCAAACAGCTCCTGGCGCGTGCTCCGGGGCGCTTTGATGTATGGGGAGTGCCAGGGCCGGTCTGGGAGCACATTGACATCAACAAATTCCCCAACGTCCAGCAAGTCAAAGACCTCACCCTCGACGACAAGCGTACCCGCCAGGCCCTGCTGTATGCCCTCAACCGGGATGCCTGGGTCAAGGCGTTTTTCAACGGAGCCGAGCCGGTGTCCAACACCTGGGTAGCCTCGACCAACCCGCTCTTTAATCCCAACGTCAAGAAATACCCCTACGACCCCGAAAAAGCCAAGCAACTGCTCGCTGAAGTAGGCTGGAAACCCGGCCCCGACGGTGTTCTGGTGCGCAACGGTAAAAAGTTCGAACTGGATTTCACCACCACCTCCGGTCAGGCTATCCGCGAGCGTACCCAGCAGCTTTTCATTGACCAATGGAAGCAGATTGGGATTACGGTGCGGGTTAATAACGCACCCAGCTCGGTGGTCTTTGCCGATGACTTCATCCAACGGGCCTCGGAAGGCAAATGGCTGATGTTCATGTTTGCCTGGGTCAGCAACCTAGGTGAGAACGGAGCCCTGTTCCAGTACAAAAACCTCAACAGCGGGGCGATTTCGGTACCGACCAAAGACAACAACTACGCCGGGCAGAACGTGGGTGGCTGGAAGAACGACGAGTTCGACAAGCTGACCAGCCAGGGCGTAGTGGAGTTCGATGTGGCCAAGCGTAAGGCCCTTTTTGCTCAGGCTCAGGAAGTCTGGGCCGACGAGCTGCCCGCCCTGCCCCTACGTTTCCGCTCCAATTACTACGTCGTCCGCAACGGGCTGGTCAACTTCGTGTCCTCGGCCTATTCTGGTGGCAACGGCTATCCAGGCTGGAACCCCTGGGAGATTGGCTGGATCTCGCGGGGAGCACAAAACCTCTACGACCAGGCCAAATACGGCGGCATTAACCTCTCTAAAAGCAAGTAGACCAGCGTGGTATCGAGCTGCCAGGGGTTTTCCCTGGCGGCTTTGTTTTTCCACCCTTTGGCGGATAACAAGGCATGGCTAGACAGTAGACTGTGGAGCATGTTGGCCTATACCCTACGGCGTTTGTTGCAAATCATCCCCTTGATGTTTGCAGCTTCGGTGGTCATTTTTACCCTGCTGGCCTTGCAGCCTGGCGACCCACTGGACGAACTGCGCCAGGCTAACCCCCGCATGACCCAAGAGCAACTCGACCAACTGCGCCACGCCTATGGCCTAGATCAACCCATCTACGTGCGCTACTTCAAATGGTTGGGGCGGGCCATCCAGGGCGATTTCGGGCAGTCGCGCACCTATGCGGTTCCGGCGGCGCAAAAGGTATTTAGAGAGCGCCTGCCCAATACCCTGATTCTTTCTGGTGGGGCTTTTTTGTTGGCCCTGTGTGTAGCCATACCAGCGGGAATTTTCAGTGCGGTGCGGCAGTATAGCCTGGCCGATAACATCATCACCACCCTGGCTTTTCTGGGGTTCTCGGTTCCGGTGTTCGTGCTGGGCATTCTGCTGCTCTATACCTTCGCGGTATGGCTCCCTGACCACATCCCCGGCTTTCCGGCCTTTCCGCCGGTGGCCCAAGTACCCTACACCACCTTTGCCGAGGTAAGAGCTGGAACCACCAGTTTCCTCGAGTTTATCCGTAATTGGGCCTGGAATCTGGCCCTACCGGTTTTTGCCCTTTCGCTGATCCAGATGGCTGCCTGGACGCGCTTCATGCGCGGGAGCATGCTCGAGGTGCTTTCACTGGACTTCGTGCGCACTGCCCGCTCTAAGGGCTTGGGGGAGCGGGTGGTGCTCTACAAACACGCCCTGCGCAACGCCCTGATACCCATCGTGACCCTGGTAGGTCTGAGCGTGCCCGGAGTACTGGCCGGGGCCGTCGTGACCGAGGGGGTATTTTCCTATCAGGGTATGGGGCAACTGATTCTGGAGTCGTTGGTCAGTAAGGATTACAACGTGGCAATGGCTGCCTTGGCCATGCTGGCCCTCATTACTTCAATCTTCAACCTCATCGCCGACCTGCTTTACGCAGTGGTAGACCCGCGCATTCGGTATAGCTGAGGTACGCTATGGCAACCAGAGCCCTTACTCAACCTCCCAAGTCGCAGTCGCTATCGGCCCTGGCCTGGCGGCGCTTTCGCAAGCACCGGTTGGCCTTGGCAGCGCTGGTGTATGTGGTTGTGCTGATTTTTGTGGCGATTTTTGCCCCTCGCCTGGCCCCTTACGACCCTACCGCCCTTCCTATCAGCGGCGACCTGGCCTCGCAATACTTTCAGCTTCCCTCAGCTAAACACTGGCTGGGCACCGACGAGTTGGGGCGCGATGTGTTCTCGCGCATTCTCTACGGCACCCGTATCGAAATCCTGGTGGGCTTCACGGCAGCCCTGGTGAGCTTGTTCATCGGCATGGTAATGGGGCTTGTGGCAGGCTATTTTTCGGGCCGCCCCTTCAGGTTTTACGCTGGCCCCCTGGCAAAAACCTCCTCACAGGCCACCCGGCTTACCGGGCTGGCCTGGGTTTGGCGGGTGGGGGTTTGGGTACTTTTTTATGGGCTGCTGTACTTTATTGCCAACCTGGCCTGGGTGCTGGCGGGAAGCAACGTGCAGGCTTTTTTGGCCGGTGCGCGGGGCTTTTCCAACGGGATTTCCCTGCTGGGGCTGGCCCTGACTTGGGGAGTGGTGCTGGCGGTAGCTATCTGGGGGCTTTTTGCCCGTTTTGGCCTAGACCTGGACATCGTGGTCTCGAGGCTGATTGACTTCATGCTGACCATCCCCAGCTTGCCGCTGCTCTTGGTGCTTTCGGCGCTGTTACGCGACACCCAAGGCGCGGTGGGCCAGTGGGCACAAAATACCCTGGGGCCGTCGGCCTCGGTGCTGATT
>JADEYI010001859.1_pt1 | contig 13074 bp, 14 predicted proteins | sample 8542331 | NCBI WGS metagenome assembly JADEYI01 (sample SAMN16510988, study PRJNA670497) | mine drainage metagenome | isolation source: biofilm near Copperflume 1 | place: Germany: Marsberg coppermine Kilianstollen | collected 2018-02 | reverse complement strand
TTTCATCCTCACAATAACCATTTTCCTAAACGGGAGCGCAAAGGTAATAGATATTACTCCTCCGCAAACATGAAATGGTAAGTTTTTTTAACTAATCCTAAAATTAGTATATGCGATTGACCTTCAAACGGTTATAAGTTATAAATTTTTAAACCTTTTTTTGCTTATAAATAGGAACGGTACTGCATGCTTCGCCAAACATAATATTGGCCGCTAGAGGACGAAGGCGATTGACAGTCTCAACATAGGCAGCCACCGGAACTTCGACCCTGCTGCATCCTTTAATCACAACTTTTCTGTTGACAAATTTATTCCAGTCAACAAGATTTAGCCTTTGCCTAAAGAGTTGATTCTCAAGAGCCTCTAAAGACCCGAAGACTATATTAAGCGCATAAGGCTGGAGTGCTGCGGCAAGCAACATATACGCCCAGGTAGGAACTATAGCATCAGCCGTACAAGTGATGGCAACATGTTTTTCGCTGTATTGTGCCCAATTGTGTCCTTTGATAAAATCACGAAAATCTTTTTCTTTCAAAATCAATTCTTGGAAGAGCAGAATCTTTATATCAAATAACACGCGCTCGCCAGGAGAATACAATTCTTCCAAATCGAAAGTGATTAGATTGCTTGAAGATACCCTGTTAATAATTTGTTCTTCCATAATTTCTAAACTCAAACATCAAGAAAGCAAATTTGGTTTTTTAATTAGAAAATCTTTTAAATAAAGCGGCTCAAATAGGTTCATGTTTTCAACTTCATTATTAAGATATTTTTGAAACCCAACCAGTCCTAAAAAAGCGGCAGATGGCTTGATCCCTTCTACAAATTTTGCATTAAAATGATGAATCAAATTTTTGCATTTATCTGAACCCTCGCCAAAGAAATAAATAACTTGGTGGGTTAATTGCTCTGCAAAACTAAGCTTCGTAATAACTTTAGCTTGAATCGGTTGAATTACCCTATTATTTTTATCCGCCAGCATACAGTAAACCTCCATTCTGCGAGCATCTAGCATCGGACAAAATAGAGCATCGGATGTGTCCTTTTCATCCTTGAATTGACCCCTCAACTGTAAGGTTATCAGCGAAAGCGTGTCAACTGCGATCAAAGGAATGTTTAATGCAAAACAAATTCCCTTGGCAGTGGCGACACCAATTCTTAAGCCTGTATATGATCCCGGCCCTGATGATACTACGACTGCGCTAATTTCACTTTTCTTAACCCCTGAATCTCTTACCATTTCTTCAATCATCATCGCAAGCATAGAAGCCGTTGTCTGTTGATGGATGCTTTCTTTAAAAGAAATTTGCTTCTTATCATGATGTAGCGCACAAGAGAATGAATGCGTTGATGTCTCCAAACTTAGGAGAATCGCCATCACTCTGGGGACAATAATTGCTTAAACCGAACCTGATCAATCAATAACTTTTTGGCTGCTGTCAATTCCAAATCTTTATTGATGCCAACATCAATTTGCCCCTGAAATAAATAATAATGAAAGGCAATCTCTTGTTCCAATGCTTCACTGATTTCGGTTTTGTATTGACTAAAGTCATTGTGATGAGAAATAAGGATGCCATTTTTTAGCTCCTTAAGCAAAGGCTGTAGTTGATCAAAACTTTTTTCGTTTTTAGCCAATGCGATTATTGTTTCGACTTTATTTTCCAGTTCGGTGGTATAATTAAACTTCTGGTTTTTCACCCAGGCGACAAATTGTTCATATTCTGAATCCGTTAGTTTAAAAGATTTCATCGACTCAGGCGCAGGCTTATGCTCGCCACAATATTTGCTGGCATAATCAAATATCAATCCATCTGAAATCAATTCAATAGTAGGGGCAGCAATTGTTTCAGCCTCAACCTCTACATCAGGATCCAATCCCGCGCCATCATATACGTTACGTCCTACCTTAGTTTTGAATTCCCTTTTGAGTGAATCCGGGAATTTTGTAACCGACCCATCGCTATGCCGATGCGCATAATCAAGTGCCTGGATGCACCTGCCACTAGGAATGTAATACTTTGCCGTAGTAATTTTTAGTTGTGCCTCAAACGCAAGTTGCCTTGTGGTTTGCACGAGTCCTTTACCAAATGTTCGCTGACCAACCAGCAAGGCACGGTCGTAATCTTGAAGTGACCCTGCTACAATCTCTGATGCCGAGGCACTCCTTCCACTGGTTAGAACCACCAAAGGAATCTCTAAATCTACTGGATTGTTCAGGGTAGAGTAGGTTTTGTTTGAATCAGGTGACTTTCCGCGTGTAGAAACTACCTCTTTCCCTTTTGGGATAAATATATTCACGATGTTGACCGCTTCATATAGCGATCCTCCAGGGTTATCACGAAGGTCAAGGATCAATTTGTTTGCCCCTTGTGATTTTAATTTTGTTACAGCATCCGCCACCTCGCGCCCTGCGCCAGGAGTAAATTCATCAAGTTTAATGTAGCCCAAATGATCATCCATTAACCCCTGATAAGTCACATTACTGATCTTAATCTTTTGACGAACTAATTTAAACTTTAAGTTTTCTGTTTCGCCAAAACGTTTTATTTCCACTTCTACTTCGGTTTGAGGCACTCCCTTTAATAGGGCACTCGATTCATTCGTTGGTTGACCTTGTACATTTTTCCCGTCAACGGAAATCAACTCATCGCCTACACGAATACCGGCACGAAAGGCGGGAAATCCGATATAAGGGTTTGTAATTACTGTTTTGTGATTGATCAACCCTACCAATGCCCCAATTCCAGCATACTCGCCAGTTGTTTGTATACTAAAGGCTTCCAGGTTTTCTTTAGGGATATAATCCGTGTAGGGATCTAATTGTTCCAACATGCCATTGATGCCCGTGTCGATTAGTTTTTTAGGATCCACTTCATCCACATAATTGGCGTTGACTTCCTTTACAAGGGTGGCAAAAATGTCCAGGCTTTTGGCAATATCGAAGTACCGATCAGCAGGAACCGTGAAGGCAAGCAAAATCGAAATAGCAAAAACAAAAACCCCCAATTTAAATTTCCTTCCCCTCATTTCCGGTTGATTAATTTATCGAATGACAAAAGTATTTTTTGATGGATTAAAGCCGAAGGCAAAATTTCCTTGGCCGTGTAAATATACGCAATGGAAAAAAAATCGACTGACAACAATTTGCTTTTGTTTAATCTGTATCCCTCGCGAATCCGCCTTTTTATTGTATTGCGGTCAACGGCTCTTTTATAGATATTCTTGGGAACGGAGGCCATTATTTGGTGATTCTCGCCCATGGAAGGTAGAAAAAAGACTTTGAAGGGGTACAAATAAAAAGAGGAACCCTTGTCAAAGAGCTCCTGAATAATTTTTTTTTGCGAAAGTCGTTCAGACTTTTTAAGTGTAAATCTTTCCATCCGAAAGGATTAATATCCAAAATCCGAACGGGAAAATACTCGGATTTTATCTGTGTTTAGAAGTGCCTTCGTCAGAAACAGTCAGTTTTTTACGGCCTTTACGCCTGCGGCTTGCCAAAACCCTACGTCCGTTGGCTGTTGCCATGCGCTCGCGAAAGCCATGTTTATTTTTTCTTTTTCTGCGTGAAGGTTGAAATGTACGTTTCATAACTGCTGTTTCTTTTCAAAGGGCTGCAAAGATGGGCAGATTTATTGAATTTACAAATTGAGTTTAAAGGAAAACTGATTTGATTTGTTTTAACTATTTGGCCTTCTTTTAAATGCTTCCTCAACTATACTTATAATGCCTTAGTTTTAAGGCACTTTTTTGCCATGAAATCGCGATTAATGGGCTACACTCAAAAAAACATGATAATCGTGAATTGGCGAATCCACCTAACCATTTATAATTAATGACTAAGGTATGAAAGTAATTTCTCAACCATTTTTGTTACACGCAAAAGACCTTTCCGTAGGGTATGCCACTGGCCAATCTGCAGTTTGTCTCTTTGTAAATCTTAATCTTTCCCTTTCCATTGGAAAATTAACTTGTTTAATGGGTCCCAATGGAATTGGCAAATCAACCTTGATCCGCACATTAGCCGGGTTACAGAAGCCACTAGCGGGTGAGTTTTCCAAATTGGACGAAAAAAGAATTGCCTTGGTGCTTACTGATAAAATTTCTGCCGCCAATATGAGGGTGTCTGATTTGGTTAGCTATGGCCGTTATCCCTATTTAAGTTGGGGCGTCTCACTTGCGCAAAAGGATCTTGCTATCGTTAATCAATCTATCGCAGAGGTGGGCATTCAAGCTTTAGCCGACAAAAAGTTAGAAGAGCTTAGTGATGGGCAAATGCAACTGGCCATGATTGCGCGGGCACTTGCACAAGAAACCGAAATACTACTTTTAGATGAGCCCACCGCCCATCTTGACTTGAACAATCGCGTTGAAATCATGAGGCTTCTTCTCGCATTAGCACGGAAAAAAAATAAAGCGATATTAGTGGCCACCCACGAATTGGATCTTGCCTTGCAAATGGCCGACCAGATCTGGCTTGCTTCACAAGGAAAAAAAATAAAAACAGGCATTCCTGAAGATCTTGTCTTGGACGGTTCGTTCGATGAAATTTTTCAATTCAAAGGGTTTGATTTAAAGACAGGAAAAATCGAACACAAATTGTCTAAAAAGACTACTATCAACTTGCAAGGAGAAGGCTTCGCACTACTCTGGACAAAAAATGCGCTTGAACGCGAAGGGTATTCCGTATCGCCCGAAGGGAGAATTTCTGTTTTCATCAGTAGTGAAGGTAAAAATTTGCAATGGGAAATGGACAAGTTGACATTTTACAATATTGGAGAATTGTTGAAAGCGATAAAATGATTGCTGAAAAATCATTTAGGGAAGTGTTATCTTTGCTTTTGCTAAGGATCATTTAGAATGCTTGCTACCACCAAACTTATTTCAGCGGAAGAATACCTATCCATAGAACGTGCCGCCAAAGAAAAACATGAGCTGCATGAGGGTCATATTGTGACCATGACGGGTGCGTCTATTTCCCATAACAGAATTAGTAAAAAATATTATTGGCATTTTGTGGAGCTTTTTAAGAGGCAAATCCTGCGAAGTGTTTCCCAGTGACTTGCGAGTCCATATACCCACTGCCGATTCATTTACCTACCCCGATGCGACAATCATTTGCGGTAAGCCGGATACCATCGATAATCAATTGGATACCGTGACCAATCCGTCCGCAATCATCGAAGTGATGAGTAAACCCACCGAACAATACGATCGCGGCACCAAGTTCTTTTACTACATGCAGATTCCTTCATTAAAAGAATACATTTTGATCAGCTCCTTAGTCTGTTACGTTCAAAAAGCGAAAAAGCAAAGCGATGGTTCTTGGAAATTCAGCGAAACATCTAACTCAGAAGCCAAACTATCTATCGATTGTATCGAATATGAAATTACACTGAAGGATATTTACGAAGGAGTTAGCGCAGAGTAACCTCCATTTTAAAAGCACCCAAACTCTTTGGTAGCGCACATGTCTTGTTACCCAATTTTGGTGTAGGAATTGTGGCCTTCGGTAATCTCACGTATGCTAATATGCGTACTCCTGCAACACAGGTGCTCGACATAAAATGCAATCTGAAAACTTGTTGCGAGGCTCATTTGACATTGTTGGTGAAAAGGGACGATTGAAGTTTACTTTACACTCACGCCCGATGTCAAGCCAAAAGTGCAATATTTGAGTATTAAACTGAAAGAGTAATTATTTACTTCACTTTCGTTCGCTCAATCTCCTTCAAATTTTCAATCTTCTTGTTGCGCAAGAATCCATTGATGTCTTCAAAATGTTCTTTGATCCTTTTGTTTCCAAATTCGAAAACCTTTTCGGCTAGATCAACTAAGAAATCGCGGTCGTGAGAGACCAGGATTAGGGTTCCATCAAATGCCTTTAACGCATCCTTCAAGATTTCTTTTGTCTTGATGTCGAGGTGATTCGTAGGCTCATCCAGGATCAACAGGTTCACTGGTTGTAGTAAAAGTTTGATCATTGCCAGCCGCGTGCGTTCACCACCCGATAATACTTTTACTTTTTTGTCGATGTCATCGCCACTGAACATAAACGCCCCGAGAATATCTTTGATCTTGGTGCGGATATCGCCCTGCGCAATCTGGTCGATCGTTTCAAAAACAGTAAGGTCAACGTCAAGTAGCGAAGCTTGGTTCTGTGCAAAATAGCCGATCATGGAATTATGACCCAATTGAAGTTTCCCTTCAAATTCGATCTCTCCCATAATGGCTTTTACAAGTGTCGATTTCCCCTCTCCATTTTTCCCAACAAAAGCTACTTTTTCTCCTCGTGCAATGGTTAACGAAGCATCCTGAAAAACGACATGGTCTCCATATTTCTTTGTCAATCCCTCCACAATCACTGGGTAACTTCCTGAACGTGGGGCGGGCGGAAATTTTAAATTCAAAGATGAAGTATCTACCTCATCCACCTCCACGATTTCAATTTTCTCCAGCATTTTAACCCGCGATTGCACTTGCAAGGTCTTCGAATAGGTTCCTTTGAAGCGATCGATAAAACCTTGAATGTCGGCTATTTCCTTTTGTTGATCGTCAAAATGCTTCTGTTGCTGTTCGCGCCTTTCTTTTCGCAACTGCAGATAATGCGAATAGTTGGTTTTGTAATCGTAGATTTTTCCCATCGTAATTTCGATGGTGCGATTGGTAAGATTATCCACAAAAGCCTTGTCGTGGCTAATCACGATAACGGCCTTCGCACTACTTTTTAAAAATTCCTCCAGCCATTGCACCGATTCAATATCAAGGTGGTTTGTCGGTTCATCCAACAGAATCAAATCCGGTTTTTGTAAAAGTATTTTTGCGAGCTCAATACGCATGCGCCAACCTCCGCTAAATTCGCTTGTTGACCTTGTGAAATCCGACCGCACAAAACCCAATCCCATCAAGGTCTTTTCTACTTCGGCATCAAAATTTACTTCTTCGATGGAATAATATTTCTCGCTTAATTCCGAAACTTGTTCTATAATTTTAGAATATTCATCAGATTCATAATCCGTACGCGTCTCCAATTGTTTATTGAAGTCGTCCATCTGATTTTTCATGTTCAGGATTTTGGAAAACGCCTTAGACGTTTCCTCAAATACAGTGCAGTCATCGGCTGTTAAGAGATGTTGCGGCAAATAAGCTACCACCGCATCCTTTGGGGCTGAGACCTTGCCTCGAGTTGGCTTGCTCGCACCTGCCATAATCTTGAGCAAAGTCGATTTGCCTGCACCATTCTTGCCCATAAGGGCGATGCGATCGTTTTCGTTGATGCTAAACGTAATGTCTTTAAACAGCGGAGAGCCGTTGAACTCCACCGTTACCGAATCTACTGAAATCATAAATTTTTAAAATGAGGCGGCAAAGATATTATTGTCTTGCGCAATTAGAAACAATTAAAAAAGAGGAAACAAAAAAGGCAGGTTGCCCTGCCTTTTTCTTAATCTTTAAATTCTCAGCTACTCGCTTTTCTTCTCTTTCGAAGATGCTTTTGCTTTTTTGGTCTTGATCGTTAACAAATCACCCGTTCCTTCATAGTCTGCCATGATCGTCCCTCCATCGGAAACCTCACCTTTCAGGATTTCTTCCGCAACCGGGTCTTCCAGGTATTTTTGGATCGCGCGGTTTAGTGGGCGGGCACCAAATTGCTGATCGTATCCCTTCTCCGCCAGAAAATCCTTTGCTTTTTCAGTCAGTTCGACATTGTACCCCAATGTCAATATCCTGGCAAATAGTTTTCCGAGCGTTATGTCAATAATCTTGTGAATGTGTTCGCGCTGCAGTGAATTAAACACAATCACATCATCCAAACGATTTAGGAACTCCGGGCTAAAGGCACGTTTTAATGCACTTTGGATGGTGCTCTTCATCACCTCTTCATCGTTCTCGCGGTTTGCTTTTGTAGTAAACCCGATGCCCGCACCAAAATCTTTAAGGTCGCGAACACCAATATTAGAAGTCATGATAATAATCGTATTCCGGAAATCCACTCTGCGGCCAAGGCCATCGGTTAATATTCCGTCATCCAATACTTGCAATAAAATGTTGAACACATCAGGGTGAGCTTTTTCAATTTCATCCAACAAAATAACGCTGTACGGTTTTCTTCTGACTTTCTCAGTAAGCTGGCCTCCCTCTTCATAGCCCACGTATCCGGGAGGTGCCCCAACCAAGCGTGATACGGAGAATTTTTCCATGTATTCGCTCATGTCAATGCGAACCAATGCGTCATCCTTATCAAACAAATAACTGGCGAGCACCTTAGCCAATTCTGTCTTGCCCACTCCGGTTGGCCCTAAAAAGATAAACGAACCGATTGGTTTTCTAGGATCCTTCAAGCCCACGCGTGTGCGCTGAATGGCTTTGGTTAACTTCTTTATGGCCTCCTCCTGGCCAATTACTTTTCCACTAAGTTGTTCGGCCATTCCCAAAAGTTTATTGCTTTCCTTTTGAGCGATGCGGTTAGCAGGAATGCCTGTCATCATGCCCACCACATCGGCAACGTTGTCTTCGGTAACGGTATATTTTTCTGTACGGGTTTTTTCTTCCCAGCGTGCTTTAGCTAAATCCAGTTGTTCGATCAGTTTCTTCTCCTTATCGCGGAGTTGTGCCGCTTCTTCGTATTTCTGGCTTTTTACCACACGGTTCTTTTCCTTCTTTACGTCTTCAATAGCCTCTTCGAATTTAACAATATCATCCGGCACATGAATGTTGTGGATGTGTACGCGCGCGCCCGCTTCGTCCATCACATCAATAGCCTTGTCCGGTAAAAACCGATCGCTGATATACCGATCCGAAAGTTTCACGCACGCCTCCAGGGCTTCTTTGGTATAACTTACATGATGGTGATCTTCGTATTTCTCCTTTATGTTCTCGAGGATTTGGATCGTCTCGTCCACGGATGTAGAGTCCACCATGACCATCTGAAACCTACGGGCCAACGCACCGTCTTTTTCGATGTACTGGCGATACTCGTCCAGGGTGGTTGCTCCAATACATTGGATCTCTCCGCGTGCTAACGCAGGCTTAAACATGTTCGAAGCATCCAGTGATCCGGAAGCGCCTCCGGCACCAACGATGGTGTGCAACTCATCGATAAACAAAATAACGTCCGGAGATTTTTCCAATTCATTCATCACCGCCTTCATCCGCTCTTCAAACTGGCCACGGTATTTTGTGCCTGCTACTAATGAAGCGAGGTCGAGCGTTACCACGCGTTTGCCAAAAAGTACACGGGAAACTTTCTTTTGAACAATACGCAGTGCTAATCCCTCTGCAATAGCAGTTTTACCTACTCCTGGTTCTCCAATTAAAATCGGGTTGTTCTTTTTCCTGCGGGATAATATTTGTGCAACGCGTTCAATTTCCTTTTCACGCCCAACGATTGGGTCCATTTTATTATCTTCAGCAAGGCGCGTCAGGTCACGGCCAAAATTATCAAGAACCGGGGTACGTGATTTTTCTCCACCTTTCTTCTCTTTACCAAAACCAGGCGCAGAGCCACTACCAAACATTTTGGACGAGTCTTCATCGGGATCATCAGTGTCCGAGGCTGCCTGCGGATGTTCGTGTTGATACTCCAACATCTCTTTTACAATGTCGTAGGCAACATCAAATTTGTTTAAGATTTGGGTGGCCAAATTATCAGGGTCGCGCAAAATGGAAAGAAGAAGATGTTCGGTTCCTATTAATTGTGCTTTGAAAACTTTCGCTTCGAGGTAAGTGATCTTTAAGATTTTTTCAGAAGCCCGGGTGAGCGGAATATTTGCGACATTTTTGATTTCATGCGTGGCTGTCCCCTTCGACACTTTTTCTATTTCTCCGCGCAACTGATCTAACTGCACGCCCAACTTTTTAAGCACCGCAAGAGCCACACCTTCACCTTCGCGGATCATGCCCAGAATGAGATGTTCCGTGCCAATATAATCATGCCCTAACCGAAGGGCTTCCTCTCTGCTTAACGTGATGACCTCTTTAACTCGGTTAGAAAATTTTGCTTCCATGTTGGGCATAGCTTCTTGTTATATGTAAATGTAAATGTTTAGGGTTGATAATTCAAAGAATTAAAACATTAACGGCATAATGCTTTGTGTAACATTGATTTCATTCTATTTGTTCACTTCTTGGAAGACTCTTTTAACAAGTGCAATGTTCTTGGCCCTTCGCAAAACAATAAATCAATTAGGGTCAGGTTAGGTGCAAATTCGCTGCCAAAAATCTGATAGTAAGAGCAAGGTTTGTAAAAATCCCTAAGTAAGAAGGGCTTTTTATCAACAAGAGCACTTCGAAGGTCTGTTACATTTTTTTTGGGTTGCTTCTCGTACGACACACTTACCGAAACATTTTTCTGAAGCCCAATATGCCGCAGACAGAATGACAGCAAATTGAAATTAAGATCAATCAAATATTCATGACCTTGAAATATAATATTTTTTAAATCGTCACAATAATAGTCAAAGAAAGGTGATTTGCGATAGGCTGATTCTATCGTGCGCCAGTGATTGTTTCGCCATTGTTTTCCCCTATCAATTCTTACATCTTTGGTCAAATTTTTTCCATGTCGCCCCATCAAAGGAACACTAAGTAGTTTTACACCATGACTCGTGTTAACATAACACCGATTGCGGCACGTTTGCTTCGCAAAATTTTCATGACCCTCCAAGATTACATTTTCAAAAGGAAGAATAGCACAAAAAAATTCAAGTGAAGGAAGGTAGTGCGGCTCGATAAGGATAGTCATTGTTTATTTGAATAATACAGTTGCCACCTCATGTTTCAAAATTCGAAATCGCCTAACCCTTGTCGTATCAGTTGGGGTTGATCTCCTGTAAAATCAACGATTGTTGAGGGTACATTTCCTCCCACGCCACCATCAATCACCAGATCAACCTGATGTTTGAAATCTTCAAAAATTTCTTCAGGATCCGTGGTGTATTCTTTGATCTGGTCATCGTCCTTAATGGAAGAAGTGATTAATGGATTGCCCAATAATTTTACAATCATCAGTGGAATTTGATGATTAGGGACCCGAATTCCCACCGTCTTTTTATTGACTCCTAAAATCTTGGGCACTTGTGTATTCGACTCAAAAATAAAAGTATAGGGCCCCGGTAATTTTTTTTTCAAAATTTTAAAAACTGGGGTATCGATTCTTTTTACAAATTCAGAAATATGGCTAAGGTCATTGCAAATAAACGAGAGGTTCAGTTTCAGCGGTTTGATATCCATAATCTGGCATAGTCGCTCCACTGCCCTGCGGTTCAACAAATCACAGCCAATTCCATAAATGGTGTCTGTTGGATAAACGACTATTCCACCTTTTTGCAATACTTCGACTACTCGATAAATTTTTCGAGGCTCTGGGTTTTGTGGGTGGATACTGATCAATTCGGCCGCCATATCGTGCAAGATAAAGAAACGGAGCGCTGGATCATTGGAATTTGAACTGGTTAGGAATTACTTTTTTGTAATTTTGAATTCTATGCGCAATAATAATAAACTCGAAGTAAGCAAAGTAAAGCTTGCTTTATTCTTGGTGTCGTCCATTTTGATGATCACGTTTGTTTTCTATGTGTACCAGATTTGCTACACCCCCAATATTTTGCTTGAAAGGGACAATCAAGCCTTTATTATCCGGCCTGGCACAACCTTTCATGAGTTGCAAAAAGAGTTGGGTGACAATTACTTTGTTAACGACATGGTCTCGTTCAGTTTCATTGCCAGGCTTAAAGGCTACGACAAAAAAATAAAGCCTGGGAAATTTCTCCTTCGAAGAAACATGACGAATCTCCAAGCCTTGGGGGTACTTAATTCTGCGCAACAAGTGCCGGTGCGCGTAACCTTTTCATACATTCGATTGCGAAGCGAGCTGATGGAAAAAATAACCAATAACATTGGCGCCACCCCAGATGAATTTAATAAAGCCTTGGATAAATTTATCGATTCCAACGATGAAGGATTTAACAAAGACAATATCCTTTGCATGTTTTTGCCCAACACCTACGAAGTTTATTTTAACATCTCGCCAAGCGAATTAGTTGAGCGAATGAATGCGGAGTATAAAAAATTCTGGAACGAGCAACGGGCTACAAAAGCTAAAAATATGGGACTCAGCCCTATACAAGTCTCCATTTTGGCATCCATTGTTCAAGCTGAATCCATAAAACAAGATGAAGCCCCCATAATTGCTGGCTTGTACCTGAATCGATTGAAAAAAAATATTGCGTTGCAAGCTGATCCCACATTAGTCTATGCGGTTGGCGATTTTACAATAAAACGTGTTCTCAATGAACACAAAGAAATTGACTCACCCTACAATACCTATAAATACCCTGGGCTGCCTCCTGGCCCCATCAACGTTCCACAGATCTCAAGCATTGAGGCGGTGTTAAATTATCAGCCGAACAACTACTATTATATGTGTGCTAAAGAAGATTTTTCGGGCTATCATAATTTTGCCCACAACCTGGACGAGCACAATAGAAATGCGCGGAACTACCAACGGGCATTAACTGCCGAAATGAGAAAAGCGGAAAAAAACAAAAGGGCTTACACTAAACAATAGCATAAGCCCATTCATTTTGACCGAAATGAATTCAAGTTTTTGATTCCACGCTTCTCTTAGATCGGATGAAATAAATGAACGTTCCAGCCGCGATGATAAAAGCTGTAATAAAAATCTTTGTGTACCCATTCCAGTTCAGCACATAAAAAATAAAGCCTATAATTAATATAGAGACAGAAACATAGACTCCGATTAAAGCCTTGATAACATTTTTCTTCATAACCATTAAGTTTTAAAGTATGAGTGTAAAATTATTTAAAAAACATAACAGTGCAAAAGGATTCCGACCGCACATTGAATTGAAAAAATTAAACAGAGTATCGTCCCTGCATCATTGCTTGCTATTTCCTTAGCTGATTGTGCAATGCATCCCTCTGTCCTTGCTCCTTGACTTGTTGCAACAGGTAAAGAGGTCGCTGACATGATATTTCCAGATTGATCTAGAACACTAAAACTAGTATAGTGACAATTTAGTTATGCGACATAATATTTAGATAGCTTTCTAT
>JADEYI010001858.1_pt1 | contig 13081 bp, 11 predicted proteins | sample 8542331 | NCBI WGS metagenome assembly JADEYI01 (sample SAMN16510988, study PRJNA670497) | mine drainage metagenome | isolation source: biofilm near Copperflume 1 | place: Germany: Marsberg coppermine Kilianstollen | collected 2018-02 | reverse complement strand
CTGCTGACTTCAGTACGCCACGGAAATGGTTGCTGGTGCCAACAAAGGTGGCGGCAAAGACGGTACGCGGGTTGCTGTAGATCTCTTCGGGCTGATCGAGTTGTTCGATTTTGCCTTTCGCCATGACGGCGATGCGGTCGGAGATGGCCAGGGCTTCTTCCTGATCGTGTGTCACATAGATGGCTGTCATTTTCAGTTGCTGTTGAATGCGGCGAATCTCATTGCGCAATGAAACGCGCACTTTAGCATCAAGTGCTGAAAGCGGCTCATCCAGCAGGAGCACTTTTGGTTCTACGGCCAGGGCACGCGCCAGGGCGATACGCTGCTGTTGGCCGCCGGAAAGCTGATGTGAATAACTATTGCCTTTTTCGCCGAGGCCGACCAGTTCCAACAATTCAGCACAACGCCGTTTGATGACATCTTTAGGTTGGTGTTTGATGGTCATGCCGAAAGCGATGTTTTGCTCGGCAGTCATATGGGGGAAGAGGGCGTAGGATTGAAAGACCATGCCCATGGGGCGTTTACTGGCGGAGCGGCGTGTGATATCCTCATCGTCGAGCAGAATGTTGCCTTCGCTGGGGGCTTCAAATCCGGCGACCATGCGTAGGATGGTGGTTTTGCCACAGCCACTTGGCCCCAACAGGGTAAGAAATTCACCCTGTTCAACGGAAAGAGAGATGTGATCGACCGCGGCAAGCTGGCCGAAATATTTGGTGATACCATCTAGCTCAAGAAAAGCCACGATAAACTCCTTTAGGCACAATGAATTGCGCCCCTACCGGGTGTAATGATACACCCCTACTTTGTTGCTACGACGTCAATCTGACCTTCTTGTTTAAGACCGCCGGGTCTGCGTCGCACAAAAAAGATGATGGCAAGTACACAGAGAAGCGTCAGGATGAAACTGAGAATAGCCAACGATGCCGCTTTATGCGGGTCATTCTGGCCCGTTGCATTCAGGTAGATGGGAAAGGTATAGATGCCGAAGAGACTGGCCAGTGTAAATTCGCCCATCGCGGTTGAGAATGTCAGCAAGGCGGCACTGATGACGCCAGGCAAGATGTTGGGTAGCACAATAGTGAGGAATGTGCGCCACCAGCCGCTGCCGAGGCTATAGGCGGCCTCGGTCAAAACCCTGGTGTTGATGGCACGCAGGCTATTGTCAATGGGACGATAGACGAATGGCAGCGAGATGATGGTATATGAACAGACCAGCAGTGGTGCTGTATTTACGATGTTAAAGGGATCATTGCTGAGCACAGGTACTAAACCGAAGGAAAGAATACTCACCAGCGTGTTGGGCGTTCCGTAGACTTCAACCAGGCCCAGGGCCATAACAATAGCTGGTACCGCGAACGGCACAAGCGAGAGAAAATCCAATAACGGGCGTGCCTGTGGCAGGCGTAACTGCACCCAATAAGCGGTTGGTGTGACCAGGGCAATGCTCAGGACGGTGGCAGAGAGTGCGAGTTCAAGCGAGAGGATGAGCGTACTGGAAAAGTCGGGATCGGCGAAAATCTGCAAATATGAATTGAAACCTACCGCTTTGCCATTGGAGAGGCCGAAAACAAGCGTTGCGGCCAGCGGGACGATAAGATACAGGGCGACGAGGATAAGGAATATTTTGTCCAGTCCTATGCGCCAACGTGCGGGCTGCTCTTTCAGCGTTGTGGTACTCATGTTATCTCCCCTGCCAGACACTGACGCGACGTAACATAGCAGTGTAAAGTGAAACCGCTATAAGAAGGACAACGATCATGCCGACAGCCAGTGCATTACCCAGGCCAGTATCAAGGTCTACGTTGCCATTTACGACGAAGCTGATTAAGATTGGCACAATGTTAATGTTACCCTGTGCTAAAGCATAGGCGGTCGCGAACGCTCCAAAAGAATTTGCGAAGAGTAGCATGGTGGCAGCGATGAGCGATGGGAGTAAGATGGGGAAAGCGATGCGCCGCCAGTAGGTAACATTTGAAGCACCCAGGTTGGTGGCAGCCTCTTTCCATTCAGGTCGCAAAGCACCAAGTGCTGGCACTGTAATCAAGATCATCAGCGGAAGTTGAAAATAGATGTACACGATGGCGAGGCCCCAGAAGGAATAAAGACTAAAGTTCAGGCCATTGTACAGGTCGATATGGAACCAGTTGAGGAGCAGAACGGTGACGAAGCCGGTGACACCGAGAGTCGCGACGAAGGCAAAGGCCAGCGGGACACCGGCGAAATTTGCCGCGATGCTTGAAAAACCGATGAGAAAATTGCGTAGCCAACCGGTTCGGAGATTGTAGACGCCATAGGCCGCGAAGAAACCGATAATGGCTCCGATTAATGCGGTGATCAGGGAGAGTGTGATGCTGGTTTGAAAGGCGTGGAGATTACCTGACCCGGAGAGCATACGCTGATAGTTGTTTGCAGTGGGTGCGCCTGTATTGCTATCAACGAAACTACCCTCGATAATCATGACGGCGGGCAACAGTTCAAAGAGTAGGCAAAATAACAAAAATGGTACAAAGCCGAGCCAACTGGTAATGGCATAGCTCCAGTTGATATTGGACAGCTTCCTGGTCTTTTTGCGAGATGGCACAACGGCCATTGCCTGGCTCTCTGTGTCAGTATCAGCCCGTAGTTGCATGAAACCACCTCCTATTTGATACCATAAATGGGCGCGATACAGGAGCGTTTCAGGTTCCGTGAGGAAGCGAGAAGCTTGCTCTATCGCGCCCATACAGGTACAGTGCTTCTGTACCTGTAGTTTACACCATTTTCTATTGATCGGCTACTGGCCAAGCACCTGTGTTTGCCAATTTTGTGTAAGTACACTTGATGCCGTATTAAGCTTGCTGAGATCAGTGACGAACTTGACGTTCGCATACTGATCTGCTGACGGTAGCTTCGCGGCAAGGGCAGACGGTATCTTGCCAGTCGAAACCAGCTTTTGATAACGTGCGGGGTGAGCATAGCCTGTCAGATAGAACAACTGCCCCTCGTCGGAGAAGATGTATTCCATCCACAGACGGGCTGCGTAAGGATGAGGGGCAGTCTTGTTCACGATGGAGACGTATGGCCCCGCAATAGAAGCATCGGATGGAATGACGACGCTGAGATTTGGTTTGCCCGCGAGCTGATCGCGGAAGCCCAGGCCCAGGTAGTCCCACATGATGCCGATGGCAACCTCACCTTTAGCAATGTTGGCGACGCTGGAGCGTGCTGGCGTAAAGTTTCCCTTCTTTTTTAACTGCACAAAGTAGTCAATGCCGGGCTGAATGTCGTCCATGCTTCCGCTTTGTGCCAGTGCAGCCGTATACACAGCAATGAAAGCATCATTGGCCTGGCGTGGATCACCATCGATGCCAACCATGTTTTTGTAATTATTATTAAGTAAGTCCTTGAAGGAGGCTGGTGGGTTTTTTACGATGTCGGTGTTGATGACAAATGCTTGCGCTCCCCAGTATTCCGTACACCAGTTGCCATTGGGGTCTTTCAGGTTTGCTGGAATGTCATTCCAAAAGGAGTGCTTATAGGGCGTCACCAACCCCTGCTGCATGGCGGTGGGGCCAAACTTAAAGCCGACGTCACCGATATCACCATGAGGATGCTTGGCAGAGTTCTTGAAGACTTCAAGCTCCTGGGCCGATGAATATTCGGCCTCGGCTTTGTAGTCAACGTTGACGTACTTGCTGGAATAGCCCGCCAGGATATCTTTATAGTCGGCCCATTCAGGTGGTATGCCAATAGCTTGCAGGCCGCCTTCTTTCTTGGCATTGGTAATCAGCGTTTGCATGTCAATGGGGCCGGCCATGTTGGCGGTCGATGTCGAGCCTGTAGATGTAGAACCGCCACAAGCCTCTAGAAAGGCGGAAAGGGCTGAAGTAGAAAGACCAAGTGCTGCAGCACGTTTGATAAATGCACGACGGTTGTGCGGGGCAAATACCTTCCCAAGAAACTCTTGTTCCTGGTTGTTCATGAGGGACACCTCCTGATGCCTGAATTAGGTTAGACAGTCAAAATAGAACACTGCATGCACAAATGCGTGCTGCAGCCGAGTGTATACTTGCATGTGTATGCATGTATCATCTACTTAACATATACGTCACGATAAGCTCATTTATTCTCAGGCAGGATAGAGGTGTAGAAATGCTTGATATCGCAATGCATGAGATATCTGGATTGAGTGTAACTGTTCGCTACGAACAAAACAATGTATAGAATATATATGGGAAAAGCTCTGTCTATAGGTGTTTTTCATAGAAATTGGTGAACTTTTGTTTGTTAACATACCTGATACAACCATTTAATAGTAATTTAACATATGGGTAGTAAGCTTTAGAAGCAGGAAAGAGTGTAGGCATTACGGACTAGTATTATAAAGAAATGCAACAGGATGCTAGAGATTTGTCCAGGTACCTGAACAAATCTCTAGCATCCTGTTGCATTTCTGTGGCAAGGATAATTGCTATATATGCTCCCATCATGTATCATAGGGTAGGTATCATGTTGCATACAATGTCATTGTCTAGGAAAGAGGAAAAGGTCACATGGGCAATCAAAATCCATATGAGAACTATCCACAAAATCCTGATTGGCCAAATAATCAGCCGCCGAATCCTGGAGAAGTGCCGCCAACAGAGGTGGCTGGGCCAGGATATGCTCCACAGTCATATCCGGCTACACAATATGATCAGCCCGGTGCCTATCCACCACCTCCACCCTCTTATGAGCAGCCACCAGTGTATCCACCGCCACAATATCAGCAACCAGGGGCTTATCCACCACCACCACTACAATATCAGCAGCCAAGTGGATATGCACCCCAGGGTACCTATCTACCATATGGAGTGCCAGGGGCGGCACCTACAACCGACCGTCGTGGCGGTTTTGCCATTGCCGGTCTCGTGCTCGGCATTATTAGCATTATTGCAGCTATTTTACCTATCTGCGGTTTGCCGATCTCAATAGTTGGCATTGTTTTGTCGGCCCTGGGACGTAGTTCTCTTTCAAAACGGACGATGGCTACAGTTGGACTGGTACTGGCAATCATCGGCCTTGTGTTGACGGTGTTGAGTTTTATCTATGGATTTAACTATAGCATACAGCATTATCAACAGTAGTATTTGAGGCCACCGGATATGCTACAATACATTTCATGAGTAGCTATTTTCACGCCTCCCCACGTACCATACGTTGCCTCAAGCGGGTGCAGACATTGCTTGACCAATTGCAGCTTGAAGCAACTGCACAGGCTGTGATAACGCCAGGTTCGCCAGAACCGCTTGACGATATTATCGTTTTCCCTGGCTCGTTTAATCCTCCGACTACCGCGCATCTGGCGATGCTCAAGCAGGCGCGACAACTTACGCGTCAGCAGGCATTGTCGTCAAACACGAAAAGAACGATGCACCTCTATGCCGCACTGAGCAAGCACATTGTGGATAAAGAGCAAGTGGAGCGGCTAACACTGCTTGATCGGGTTATGTTGATGGAGACACTCCTGCGGCACAGATTACCTCACACTGGCATTATGCTCTTTAACCGGGGCCTTTATGTTGAGCAGGCGGAGGCGGTACGAGCTTCTTTTCCCAGAGTAAAAAGGCTCTTCTTTCTGCTGGGCTTTGATAAGATTGTGCAGATACTTGACCCACGCTACTATGAGAAGCGCGACGTTGCTCTGGAGCAACTCTTTGGATTGGCGCAATTATTGGTCGCACCACGGGGTAACGATGGGATAGACGCGCTGAAAAGTCTGTTGGAACAGCCGCAAAACCAGCGATTCGCACGTTTTATTGCCGCGCTGCCCCTGGAGAAGGCGTATCGCGATATCTCTTCCAGTCGTATCCGCCAACATAGTGACGAGTATTATTATAATGAGCCGTGCGAGGTGCGTCATTTTATATTGGAAACGCGTGCCTATGCGCCGCCCTTACGCCTGGCGAATGGCACGAGTGTCGATTATTACGAAGAACGGGTCAAGGCCATGAACGCACTGTTGCACAATTCTACCGTCTGAAGGTAAGTTTGCTGGTACCAATCTGTACGGTGTCTCCCTCGTTCAAGCGGCAACGACTGACTGGGCGACCATTGACGAAGGTGCCGCTCACGGAACGGTGATCCTCTAACTCGTAGTTTCCATCCGGTAGTTGGCGAATGGTGGCATGGAGACGACTCACGGCCAGGTCTTCTAGGAAGATGTCGCAGTCGCGACTGCGCCCAATAGTTACTTCTGACTGTAGATCGAAGCTCATCGGTGCGCCACGGGAGCCATTAAATTTCAGTTTGGCGATAGTGCCTGTATGAGAGTCAGGGATTTTACCCATGTGTAGCTCACGCCCTCTAGAGGAAGGTTGCTGAAATGGGCGCGTGGCTTCATGAGAATAGAAGTTGAGCTGTGTATTACCAAGGAGCAGTTCGTCGCCATCGCGCAAAATCTTCTCTTTGATGGGGCGTCCATTGAGAAGGCTATCACCACTGCCATGATCGTCGCGCAGCACATAACCAACGTTGGTGTAGAGAATGCTGGCTTGTTTGCGGTGAACGGCGATATCCTCTAAAAAGAGGTCGCATTCACGGCTACGTCCAATGGTTGTACAATCCTTGCAAATCTCTACTCGTTTGCCTGCCTGTGGGCCATTTTGAATGACTAAATATGCTGTTGATAATTGCTCTTGCTCCATACTACCTCTCACTCTTACGTTGGATAAAATATATTCCCTGGGCGCAATGAATGTGCGCAACTACATCGTGTCCAGAGCCTGCAAGATTTTCTCTGGGGTGATGGGCAGGTTGCGTATGCGTACCCCCAGAGCGTCCTGGATGGCATTTGCTACTGCTGGAGCCATACCATTAGTAGGTACTTCTCCGGCAGATTTGGCACCAAAGGGGCCAGTGAATTCTGTGTCTTCGACCAGGATAGTGGTCAGTTTGGGCATATCCAGTGTGGACATGACCTTGTAATCGACAAAACCGGGATTGCGCACACGCCCTTGCTCGTCGAATTTTATCTCTTCACTGAGGGCGTAGCCGAGTGCCATAGCTAATGCACCCTCAACCTGACCCGTTGCCAGAGTTGGATTGATGGCTTTACCGAGGTCTAGCGCACTGACAGCCCTGGTCACACGTACCTGACCGGTCTCTGTGTCTACCTCAACTTCCACGAACTGGGCAAAGAATGGTGCCGGGGAATCGTCGGACCAGAAGTCACCTTTCGCCATGATCTGTTGGCGATGTCTGCCATACAATGTCTCATTGGCGATGTCGGTAACGGTGAGATGGCTGGGGCCACGAGGTGTATAGATGATGCTATCGACGATAGACATATCTCCTGGCGCACAATCCAGCATATCGCCTGCTACGTCGAGTATTTGCTTGCGTACCCGATCGCCGGCAACTTTAACGCCGCCGCCACTGATATATGTCGTGCTGGAGGCGTAAGAGCCGTAGTCGAAGACACTCGAATCGGTGTCAGCGGAGTGCATGACGATCTTTTCCATACCTACGCCCAGGGCTTCCGCCGCGATTTGCGCGAGAATAGTGTCACTACCCTGCCCAATATCGGTAGCACCGGTCATGACATTGAACGAACCATCCTCATTGAGCTTGATGGATGCGCCTCCTAACTCAAAACTGGCTACACCACTGCCCTGCATCGCGGTGGCCATCCCACGACCACGGCGGATAGGTTTGCCATCCCCGTGCTCAAATGGCTCGTACCAACCAAAATCTGTTGCTCCGAGTTCCAGGCACTGCGGCAGTCCACATGAGCGAAACTGGCGTTTGGAACGCCACTCACCGTCAACTTCATACATCTCCATAGGGTCCAGGTCGCCTTTTTGCACATGGTTTTTTTTACGAAACTCCAGGGGGTCCATGTTGAGGGCACGAGCGATCTCGTCAATATGCGATTCCAGGGCGAAAAAGCCCTGTGGTGCGCCATAGCCGCGCATGGCTCCGGTGATGGGCAGGTTGGTATAGGCGGCATCGGCAATGAAGGAGTAGGCTTTGGCGCGGTAGAGACACAAGGTTTTGTGGCCTGTGCTGCGTGTAACGGTGAAGCTATGGGTGCCGTAGGCACCAGCGTTGCCAATGGAGTGCATCGAAATAGCGAGTAAGGTGCCATTGCGTTTGATGCCGCTGCGCATGCGCATAATCATGGGATGGCGGAAACGACCGGCGGTGAATTCTTCCTGGCGGCTGTACTCGATGCGTACAGGCTGGCGTGTCTTGAGTGCCAGTACCGCGGCGACAGGTTCTAAGAGCATTTCTTGTTTGCTGCCAAAGCCGCCGCCCACGCGAGGTTTGACGACACGGATTCGTGCGATAGGCATCTGGAGGACGGCAGCCAGTTGACGGCGCGTGTGATAGGGAACCTGAGTGCTACTGACGACGATCAGGCGTTCATAGCCGTCGAGGTAAGCGGTGCAGACGTGTGGCTCCAGCACGGCATGAGAGATAAAGGGGACGCGATACTCGCCTTCGACAACGATGTCGGCCTCACGCATGGCTGCGGCAAAGTCGCCATAGCCGATCTCTTCGTGTGCAGCAATGTTATGCGTGGCATCGTAGATATCACCAAAGTGCTTGCCAAAGTTAGGATGGGTAATATCGGGTTCGTGCAACTGGGGCGCACCGTCACGCATGGCTTCGAGGGGGTCAAAGACGGCTGGTAGGACTTCGTACTCTACATGGATCAGCGCAAGAGCCTCTTCCGCGATGGCAGGTGTTTCGGCGGCGACGAAGGCCACCCAATCACCAACATAACGCACACGAGAGTCAAGGACATAGGCATCGTAAGGCGATGATTCGGGATAAGGCTGGCCGGCGGTACTATGGGCGATGCGGGGCAGGTCTTTGTGAGTAAGGACGGCGTAGACACCAGGAAGGGCCAGTGCCTGGCTTGTATCGATGCGGAGGATATTGGCATGCGCATGGGGTGAGTGCAGAATGCGTGCATGCAGCATGTTGGGCTGTTCAAACTCAGCGGCATAGACGGGTGCGCCTGTGATCAGTGGACGTGCATCGACGCGTCGCTCTTTCTGTCCCACCACCCGTGTACGTGCTATTTGCCGCGTTTGTTGATGGGCCGCGTCGGCAATATTGCCACTGCCCGGTTCGTAGTATTCGTTATTCATCTCGTCCAATGCTTGTGAAAATATACCATAATCAGCACCCTCCATAGTTGGCAATATGGCTTTGGCTCTTGCTTCCCTGCCATAAAAATGTGACCTGCCCTTCCATTTGAACTTGCGAGCATCATACCATGTGGATACGGCAGAGACAAGTCCTCAAAGTCTACTGGTGCATCAGTTCTGCCGCTCGTAGAACAGCCTCGACGGGTTTGACATAGCCGGTGCAGCGACATATATTACCTGCTAGTGCAGCTCGTACTTCATCTTCATTGGGAGTGGGATGCTCTTGCAGGAAGGCATAGGCTCTTATGATGAAGCCAGGGGTGCAGTAACCGCATTGGGCCGCGCCTTCCTGGGCAAAGGCTTCCTGGATGGGATGGAGCTTGCCTTCCTGAGCCAGTCCTTCGATGGTCAAGATGTCTCCACCATCTGCTTGTGCCGCTAACATGCAGCAGGCGTTGATGGAGTTACCATTGAAGATGATGCCACACCCACAACAATCGCCGGTGCCGCAGATGAGCTTGGTGCCTTTGAGGTGATGGGCGTGTAATGCTTCCAGTACTGTTTCGCCTGGTTGGATGCGCCATTTCATGCTACGCCCATTTACTTTCAGGGTAATTTCTAGCTCAGGCATGGTGCCACTCCTCTCCGTGTGGTGCTAGCTCAGTGGCCTGGCGCAACGCACGTACTGTAGCTACGCCGCTCATACGGCGGCGATAGTCAGCCGAGGCACGCTGGTCACTGATGGGCCGCACTTCGGTACGCACAACCTCCGCAACAGCTTGAAATAGGTCTTCGCTCACCGCTTGATTGAGCAACATCTCTTCGGCTCGTGGAATACGCAGTGGGATTGGAGCTACTGCGCCCAAAACAAGGCGGGCGGCGATAATCTTCCCCTTTTCGATGATGAGCGACGTGGCCGTGTTGACCATTGAGATGTCTTCGGCGGTACGACCAATCTTATAAAAGCCACCGCTGAGGTTGCCAGTGGGCAAGGGGATGCGTATTTCACGAATGATTTCACGGGTACGCACACTTTTGGCGGGGCCGACAAAGAAACTTTCGAGAGGGACGACGCGCTCTCCTTGCTTGTCTACTAGAACAACCAGGGCATCGAGGGCGATGAGTGCGGGAGGGGTATCGGCGGAGGGTAGGGCCGAGGCGCAATTGCCAACCAGTGTTGCCATGTTGCGAATATTGGGAGAGCCACAGACGGCAGCACTGCGGGCAAGAATGCCCATCGCCAGGGCCTGTATTGAGGGATGCCTGGCTACGGTGCGCATTGTTGTAGTAGCTCCGATATGTAACCAATTGTTTTCGATAGTGATGTAGTTGAGGCCCAATTTGTGAATAGCTACCGCTTCACGTACACCTGCCATGTAGCGTGGATTTACCAGCAGATCTGTGCCACCGGCGATGATGGTACGTCCCTCTTCCGCGAGCAACGTAACTGCTTCGGCCAGCGTAACAGGGCTATGATAGGCCGTGATTTTCAACATAAACAAGTAGTCACTTTCTACGTAATAAATAGAGCATTGCCTCTAACACACCACCGGCAATGGCGCGTGACTTATCCGAGATGGTGAAACAGTGCTCGCGTGCAGCACGAGGATCAATATCACCCACCTTCATGCCGTTGCTGACAGGGAGACCGTCGCGGACGAGTCCACGCAGGATACCAGCAATAGCGGCACGTGCAGGTACTTCACTACCAGTACCCTCTGTTTTGACGATGGCGACAGTTTCACCTGCCTGGACCAGGTCACCGATTTGCCGTCTGCCAAGCAGTGTGCCAGTACAGGGAGCACGCAATAGACGTTCGATGGTATAGCCACCGATAGCTCCTGGCTTACCCGTATCAGGCTCGGCAGTGCCGGAGAGGTAGACGCGTCCGAGGTTATGACCACGATTCGTTTCAATGACGGCATGGACATCTTTCCCAGCTTCATAGCCGGGGCCGAGCGCGATGACAATGGGGGCATCGTTGATAGTGATGCCGCTATTGTATTTTGAGAGGGTGGCCTCGACCAGTACAGTGGGGCGAAGCTCTTTGAGCAGTATGCCATTGGGATCAACGAGAATGGGTACTTGTCCTTTGGCGAAGAGTGCATGAATAGCTGTCGGTGTAGTAGCCAGTTGTGCTGTGACGTCTTCAACTGTGACGGTACCAAGGGCGACCGCTTCCGCGAAGGCGACAGTGCGGCGCACTACAGTAGGATCAGGTAGCTCCGTGGCCAGGACGCTAAAACCAGCACGTACCAGGCGGTGAATGACGCCTGTGGCCAGGTCGCCCGCACCTTTGACAGCGACGAAACTACACTCCATGGTTGCTCCCGACTAGTAATCTGCTATAGCTATACATTTAGTGCCAGCCAACATAGCGCAATGCTTGCGATATCTCCTGTCCTGCCTGGGCCACAGCACTAATCAGTTCTGCTTGTTTGGGGCGACAGCGTTCACTGGGGCCACCGATGGAAACGGAGGCGACAACGGAACCAAGATGGTCAAAAATAGGGGCTGCGACGGCGTCTATGCCCTCTTCCAGTTCACCACAAGAGATGGCATAGCCGAGCATGCGCACACGACGTAGCTCTTCTTGCAGGAGGTGGGGGTCGGTAATGGTGCGCTCGGTATAACTTGCCAGTTTGGCGTGACTCAGGATTTCGCGCAGGCGTACTTCCCATTGATAGGCCAGAAGCACTTTGCCCGTCGAGACGGCATGCGCGGGAAGATGCTGGCCAGGGACGTTGACTGCACGCACAACAAAATAAGAGTCTTCCGTGTCGATGATTACTGCTTCCAGCCCTTCCAGAACCGCGAGGTGAACCGATTCGTGCGTTTTGTCACGCAGCTCCATCAATATTGGGCGGGCAGGTTTTCTAACCGTGTGGGAGTTGAGAATGCTGGCACCAAGGGCGGTAATGCGCAGACTGAGGGCATATTTATGGCTATCCTCATCCTGTACCAATAAGCCTTCATTCACAAGAGCGGTGACAAGCCGATGAGTGGTAGATTTCGGTAATCCAGTGGCCTGCGCAAGGTCAGTGATGCCTAGTAGTCCCAGGGAGCCGAAGGCGCGCAGGACACAGGCAATGCGATGGACAATCTGAACCGTTTTTTCGCCCGCCAGGGGTTCTCCATGTCGCATAAACTTACCTCTATCGCTTATATATTGTAGGTTGGCCAACGTGTTCCGAAGAGTGGAATACGGTTCCACTCTGGTATGGAGAAAGTATAGCTAGTAGCAAGGAGAGTGTCAAGTTTGTATGGTGTGTGCTTGTCGCCTGTTAGCGACAAGCACACACCATACAAACTTGATGCAATAAAAGAACTAGCACACTCATCTCTGCAAGTTGTATGATAGACATAGTTAAAAAACACCGCTTACTTCATTTATAACGAAACGAGAAGGAGCATTCCTAAATATGGCAATGCAGATAGGTCAGCAGATTACCGTCGATTTTGATGTGCCGGCGCGAATGAGAGATGGCGTAGTCTTACGCGCCAACGTGTATCGACCGGAGGGTGAGGGCCATTGGCCGGTTTTGCTAACGCGTTTACCGTATGGGAAAGATTTCCCATCGGGTTCGTCTGTGCTGGATGCTGCACAGGTGGCGCGGCGTGGCTATGTCGTCATCGTGCAGGATACGCGTGGACGTTCGATGTCTGAAGGTGAGTGGTCGCCATTTATCAATGAGGCATTAGATGGATATGATACTATCGAGTGGGCGGCCCAATTGCCCTACAGTAATGGCAAGGTTGGGATGTATGGTGCCTCCTATTATGGTTTTACGCAATGGGTGGCGGCAATATTGCAGCCACCAGCATTGAAAGCGATGGTGCCGTTTATTACGTGGAATGATCCGTTGAACGGGGTGGTTTTTCGTGGCGGGGCGATGGAGCTAGGCTCGGCGGCAAGTTGGAATCTTATGATGGGGCTTGATGTGCTCATGCGTCGTCATCGC
>JADEYI010001857.1_pt1 | contig 13085 bp, 5 predicted proteins | sample 8542331 | NCBI WGS metagenome assembly JADEYI01 (sample SAMN16510988, study PRJNA670497) | mine drainage metagenome | isolation source: biofilm near Copperflume 1 | place: Germany: Marsberg coppermine Kilianstollen | collected 2018-02 | reverse complement strand
TTACCGGCGACGGGCTTCAACACCTCTATCTTCCCTTACTGGGATGACCTTGATACTAGCAGCGTTGGCGCTCGGCGGGCACCGGGTGGTGTGATTCCTGGCGTTTATACTTCCGTAACAGGCGTAGCGCCGAACCGGATCTTCAACATCGAGTGGCGAGCGTACGCCGTCAGCGGTGCTCAGGCCAGCAAGCCAATTGCCACGCCTACTGTGCCTGTCAAGGCGCCACAGGCTTCGGGCACACTCACCGTCACGGCCACACCCACACAGTGCGCAGCAGGCGGCACTCCATGGAGCTTCGTCGCCCCGCTGCCCACACAGGTCGGTTCCAATGCCGGAGCAGGCGACAACAACTTCTTCTACTCAGTTGGCGGCTTTCAGTCTGATGGGCAACCGACCCCTTCCGCTGTAGGCGCGAATACATACCAGTACAATGCCACGTCCAATAGCTGGAGCGCCTTAGCTCCCGTGCCCTTGGCAGGACAATTGATGTCGGCGGTAGACACAGGCGGCAAGGTGTACGCCTTCGGCGGCAACGATACCGACATCTATCGCAACAACACTCAAATCTTCGATCCAGCTACAGGCCAGTGGAGCCAGGGCGCCCCTATGCCAGACGCCCGCTTCGGGACCTACGCTGGCGCATACAACGGCAAGATTTTCGTGGCCGGAGGCAAGCAGTCGCTCTCTGACTTGGCCGATGGGCGAACTTACGAGTATGATATCCAGGCAAACAGCTATACCACGCCCACCTTCATGACCAGGCCGAACGCTGAGGGCGCTTACGTGACAATGGGCCAGTACTTGTATACCTTTGGTGGTAGTAGCGGCGGCGAGACCAGCAGCATTAACGCTGAAGCGAACCGCCTCGACATGTCGAACCCCAACCTTGGCTGGACAAATGTTATGACCATGCCGCTCCGTCTTAGAGGCGCATCGGCGTCTGTAGTGGGCGACAAGATATGGATCTTCGGCGGGCAAGACCCCGACTTTGCCTACACAGGTAACACGTTTATCTACGACCCTGCCCTCGACACCTACACTACGGGACCAACCCTGAACGTGGCGCGCTCCGACTTCGCCGGTGGTAACGTTGGCGCCCGCTCGATTGCTGCGGGCGGCAATACGTCTAACCTTGCGACCAACACTACTGAACTCTCTAGCTTCATTCCATGCGCCACCAGCACTGTCACTGCCTCACCGACTTCTACTCTCACGAATACCTCAACTGCAACACCAACGCTGACGCGCACCAACACGCCTACGCCTACACCTGCGCCGGTGTACGTGAACTTTGAGGTGCAGTTATACGAAAACTCGGTCACGTCGCCCGCACAGGCGTTTGACGTGATCTATGGGTCCACAGGCACTGGCAGCGGCGTCACAGTAGGCGCGCAGAAAGATGCCGGTGCGCGAGTAGCTCAGTATGAGTGCAATACAGGCGGCCTAAGAACCGGCCTCGAACTGACCTTTGCGTTGCCACCATGCGGGAGTGTTACGCCGTCAACCACCGCCACCATGAGCGTCACGGCGACAGCCACGGCTTCAAGGACCAGCACCGTTACCCCCACGGCCACGACCACAGCCACAGCGCCCCCTGCATGCGCAACAACAAACAGTTCGGACGTTCCTCTCCCTGTGGGTATATTTGGTGTAGTTACTTCAACGCTATCTATCCAACAGCCAGGGCTTATTAGTTCCATTCGCGTTGTCAATCTCGCTTTAGACAAAGTTACCAATGACACGCCTGATAACGTGCGTGCTACCCTGATATCGCCCAGCGGATCTCAGGTTGTGCTGCTCGACTGGGCTTGCCCGACTGTGCCGTACACCGGCACTATGAGAGTTACCCTCGACGACGGGGCTGCTACCAACATAAACACGACGTACTGCAACCAGAACATAACAGGCAGCTATCAGCCCGACCCCGGCTCCTTGTCGAGCCTTAACGGGCAGCAGGCGCAAGGCACATGGCAGCTTCGCATAGAGACGCAGGCCAGCACCGCTCAACTAAACAGCTGGGGCCTGGATATATGCTACGTGCCCGGAGGTCAGCAACAGGGTACTCCTACAGCGACGCCCGTCCTGCTGACCCCGAGCGTAACCGCCACGCGGACAATCGGGCTCGGTCAGCATCCCACATCCACTTCTACCGCCACCTCCACCCCCACTGCCAGGGCGACCGCTGTCCCAACAGCTCCGGCTGCTGCTCTCACCGTTCGCCCTGCGCGAACGGCAACACCTGTGCCCACGTCGGGCGTTGGAAATGCGCCCACCCATACACCCACCGGTCAGCCGACGAGCGGTATAGTGCCTGCGCCGGTTGGAACATCGCCGCCGCTGCCTGAGTGCGACATCTGGGCCTCGACACGTTCTTCCACACTCCCGGCCCCCGGCGGTATAATCAGGTCAACTGTAAATGTGCCGCGACAGGGCGCGATAGGCAGCATCCAGGTGAGCGTGGACATACAGAAGGATGCGCCAGGCGCAATAGTAGCCGGGTACCTCGTCTCGCCGAGCGGCGCACAGCTACAGCTATTCAACTGGTCGTGCGGCTCTTCTCTGAACAGCCGGGCGGGTGCGCGCATGAATGTCACCTTCGCCGATTCTGCGCCCCGCAGCATTGATCAGGCGTATTGCGATGCAAGGATATCGGGCACGTTCACGCCGGATCCCGGTGCGCTCGCTGCCTTGCAGGGGGCCAACGCTGCGGGTAGCTGGACGCTGGTGCTCCAGACAAGCGGCTCCGCCCCGGCCAATGTGGGTAAGCTGAACGGCTGGAGTTTGCAGATCTGCTTTGCCAATGGCGCTGCTCTGGAGACAGGCAACGGCTCCCCCGTTGATGTCGCCTCCGGAGTAGCCGCCTTCTCTTTGCCGCAGCAGCAGATTCTAAATAGCGAGCGCTCAATAGCTCCTGACAGGGTTGTGCCGGACAAGTAACCGGCACCTGGGAAAGCAGCAATAATAGATAGTAGATTGGAGAGCAACTATGATACAACAGTCGCCGGCATCTGCTGAACCTATCGTGATAAATCTCACGCCACCTGAAATCAAGGTGATTGCCGGTGCCGAACCTGTCGAGATGACCGCGAATGTGCGCAACGCAGGTAACACGGTTGACCAATACAGCATCGAGATCGAGAATCTCGACCCAAGCTGGTACACTATCGGTGTGCAGAGCGTGTCCCTTTTCCCGGGCGACAGCGCTCCGATTCCGATCAAATTGCACCCGCCCAAAGGGAGCAACACGCGGGCGGGACATTACACTTTCGTGGTGCGGGCACGCTCGCACGCCGACCCCACTCTTGTCGGCGTTACTAAAGGCGTGGTGCAAGTCGGCTCTTACGCCAACTTCCAGATAGACCTCGCACCCAAGAGGGTGACGGCGTACCGGGGCAAATATCGCCTGAGCATCACAAACGGCGGTAACGGCGAAGCTGCAATTGAGCTTTCGGGCCGCGATGCCGAGTCAAATCTGGTTTACAACTTCAAGAATGCCGGTCCAACAGTGCAGCCGGGCACCAAACTGGTGGTCCCCGTGACGGTGAAGCCGCGTGGCCTGCATCTTGTTGGCGAGGGCCAGCGCCACCAGTTTGCCATAATAGCCATGCCGGTAGATGGCGAGGAGAAGGACGCGAAAGAAGTGCAGGGCGAGCTTGTGCACAAACCGCCTATACGCAACTGGAAAAAGCCGCTGATCGCTCTCATTGTGCTCTTTCTCCTCATTGCTGTGCTGCTTAGCAAACCAAACTTCTGCGCTCTGCCGCAGCCAATAGGCGGTTGGGCTTGTAACTTTGGTAGCGCCATCGCAGGGATGTTCCGCCAAACGAGACCCGAAAAGCTTGCTTGCGCCTCAGGCCCAGGCTTCAACGAGGTGCGTCTCAAGTACGAGAACGTTGTTGGCAAGTGCGCTCAGGACGAATGGTACGATGGCCTCGGTAACTCGCATCAGCGCACCACCACGGGTCAGTTGATGTTCATCAAGCAGTCGGAGCAGATTTACTTTTTCGGCGACGACACCAAAATCTGGACCTTTGAAAACTGTAACCCGAAAGGCACCTTCAACAATTGCGATGTGGTCGAGGTGAAGAAGACGCAGTAGGAAGTAGATGCAACAAAGTACCACCACAATACTCACCAGGCCAGCGGAACGTTCCTCGATAGACGCTCTGCTGGCCGATCTGCGCCTCCTTGATGAGCGCCTCACAACGGCTATTGACAAGCTCAGAATGTCCCAGGCCCCAGAAGTGGACCCCACGCAGCGCGGGCTCCTTATCGAAGAAGGCGATGTAGATAGCTGGCTGGCAGGCCTCGGCCCGGCTAAGACAGACAAGAGCCATGCGGGCACAGCCACAGGTCTCATCCCACATCCAGAGAGCCGCCTGTCAACGTTGGGCAAGGTCTTCGGCCTGGGCGGTCTCGAACTGGCTATCATCTTGACGGCCCTCGCCCCTGAGATAGACCTGGCATACAGCAACCTCTACAGCTATGTACAGGACGATGTTACAAAGAAATACTGCACTCTGGACCTTGTGGCGACGCTCTGGTGCCCGAGTCTGCCCGACAAGCTGGCTGCTCGGCTCCTGCTCAGCCCGGAGGCTCCTCTCCGAAACAATTTGCTGGTCAATTTCGATGATAGCGCACATTCCCATGCGTCGTTGCTTGCGCGCTCATTCTCCCTGGACCCTCGCATTGCCTCCTACCTTCTGGGGCAGGACGACCCTGACCCAGGGCTGCGAGGTGCGCTGACTGTTGCGCGTGCGGAGCGCCGGACCGGCGACTTGTCCGCCGATTGGCCCCAAATGGCCTCCTTGCAGCGGATGGCACGGTCTGCGCTGGCAGGCTCGCATCATGAGGCGCACAACAGTGAAGCGGCGGCCGTTAATAACCTGGCGAGTGGTCTTGCCCTCTGGATGCGCGGGCCTGAGCGTCAGGCAAAATCTGAAGTGGCTCATCAACTGGCATTCTCTCTCGGCGTTCCTCTGCTAACGGTTGATACGCCCCTGCTCATGGCCGCCGGGAGCGACATCCGGCAGGCTCTGCATCGGGCCTTGCGTGAGGCTCGCCTGCAAGGTGGTATCCTATTGTGGCAAGATGCCGATGCTATGCTCGCAAGACGCGATGACGGCACGCCTGATGCTTCAGCCGAGACAGGCCGCCTGCTGTCACAGTGGCACGGCTGTGTGCTTTTCGATGTTCAAGCCTCAGCGCCTATTTACGTGAACGGCGGCCCACTTACATTGGAGCTTGACTTTCCAGCGCCCACCAATGAGCAGCGCCGCGCCCTGTGGGAGTACGCTCTCGGTGGGGCAGGCAACCTGGCGGCTGATGTAGACCTGCCCCTTCTCTCCGGCGCGTTCAGACTCACCGGCGAGCAGATCGAAGCGGCGGCAGGAAGCGCTCGCCATTCTGCGACGTGGCGAGGGGCCCTCTCAGGCAGTGATGAACAAATTACCATGCGCGACCTCCTCTCCGCTTGTCGCGCTCATTCCAACCAGGGGCTTGGCGCTCTTTCGCGCAAAGTTACGCCACGTTATACATGGGCTGACCTCGTTCTGCCCGCCGACAGGTTGGCACAGCTCAAAGAGATGTGTCACCATGTGCGATACGGGCCAATGGTCTTCGAGCAATGGGGCTTTGACCGCAAGCTAGCAGGTGGTAAGGGCCTGAACGTCCTTTTCGCTGGGCACCCCGGCACAGGCAAAACAATGGCAGCGGAGGTCGTGGCAACTGACCTCGGTCTTGAGATTTACAAGGTTGACCTGGCGGGCGTGGTTAGCAAATACATAGGCGAGACCGAAAAGAACCTGGAAAAGATCTTCCGTGAAGGGCAAACAAGCAACGCTATACTTTTCTTTGACGAGGCTGATTCGCTCTTCGGCAAGAGATCAGCTGTAAAGGATAGCCACGACCGCTACGCGAACATAGAAACCAGCTACTTGCTGCAACGCATGGAGGAGTACGATGGTATCGTCATACTTGCCACCAACCTGCGCAAGAATATGGACGACGCCTTCGTGCGACGCCTGCACGGCGCAATAGAGTTCCCAATGCCCGAAGAACCGGACCGACTCGAGATCTGGCAGCGCACTTTCCCGGTCGAAGCGCCACTTTCGCCTGATGCTGACCTGGCCTTTCTCGCCAAACAGTTCAAGTTAAGCGGTGGTAACATCAAGAACATTATATTAGAAGCAGCTTTCTTCGCCGCCGAAGCGGGCACGTCAATCAACATGGCGCACCTTGTTCGAGCCACCCGCCGCGAGCACCAGAAAATAGGCAAGCTAATCGCCGACACCGATTTCGGGCCGTACGGCCACCTGAGCAGATCCGCCGAAAGTGGGCCAGCGCCCAGTTAACCGCCATTTACCCTCGCGTGTAGCCATGTCCGATTGCTGCAACAACCGTCCCAAGGGAAGCAATACTAAGGAGAAAAAGAAATGCCTGATGATAGTAGAGACCTTAGAGACCACCAGGACCAAAACTCAAGAGCGCGTGCGGTCAAGCACGAAGCAGCGCCCGAATACGAGGCGGCTCAACTGGCCCACGCAGGTGGAACGACATATCCCTTGAGCTTTACAACCGACGTGAGAATGAGCAGTCGTGGCAATACCTCTGCGCATGTCGCGGTAATGCAGCGAGCACAGCAAACATATGGCAACAGAGTGTTACAGCGTTACATACAGCGTGCGACAGCATCACAACCTGCGCTTCAGAGAGCTACTGATAGCGCCGGCACTGATGAATTGGGGTCCATAACGCCTGTATCCGGTGCCACGTCAACGGCCAGCAGTGCCGGTAGTGGTGGGACCGATGGCGGTGCGGGTGGTCCCGCACAGCTAGCGGGCAGTACAGTGGAGATAAGTGGTGGCGTCGTGACAATAAACGCTCCCTTCACTAAAGTTAATGGCGTCATTCAAGCGGATACCCTGATTGCCACCAACGTCATGGGTTCTAACTACACGCCTGGTGCAGGCAACGTCATGTAGTATCGTTCCCCGTTACTTACCTCCAGCGAGCAGTGGCAAAGGACAGCGTGGTTACATGTCAAGCAGACATGATCTAGAAGTCGAAGAGAGCATCAAGAAGCGCAGGAGCGCACAGAAGGCCGGTGAGCAGCACAACGGTCCCGAAGCCGCGCGTCCCCGCATAGACGACACGGCGTTCAGCCTCACCCTGCTTACCGCACGTAGCTCGCGCACACGTGGCAACGCCCCGGTCCAGGCGGCAGCGATAACACAGCTACAGCAGACCCAGGGCAATAGATACGCCCAGCGCGTCGTGCAGCGTGCAGCGCTGGCTTCGTCTCCTGCGCCATTCATACAGCGAATGGCCGATACGAAGAAAGCAGATAGTGACACAGGTAAAGGCTCCGGCAACAAGGATGACAAAGGTGGCGCACCCGACACCTCGAAGAGCCTCTTTGCAAAAGATGACGATCAGAGCACCGAGACCCTGCGGGCAGAGCTCAACGAAGCTGAAGAGCTCTGCAAGAAGGCAACCGCCTCCGGTCTTAGTGCACAAGCACAAAAGCGACTCGAAGATGCAAGTCAGAAGTTCAGTCTTCTTAGCAAGGCTGCCGGCACAGGCTTCTCTCTCAAGGAGGGTGACACGCCGATAATCAACTTTGCGAAAGCTCTAAAAGACCTGCGGGATCTTGATATGGATAAAGAGCCTGGCAAAGCGACGGAAGCCCTGAGCGAGCTATTTGTCGCCACAGGAGAGCTTGCCAGCGCCGTAACGCAGGACGGCCCCTGGCAGGGCTATCTGAAGCTTCTGGGTGAGGAGGAGGCTTTCTTTGCTCCTGCCGAGGCGAAAAACGGATAAACAATCAACAGTGGAATATGGAAAGACAGCAGGAACATACAGTTAGACGTTCGGCAAACTTCTGCTTAACAGCATGAGGATATAATTAGCGCGAAACAATAGCTTTAGCGACCAGGGTAAGTGCATGGCTGAAATACGCAAGAAGGCGGCAGATAATCAGCGGCATGGGCGCAATGCGGAGCGACAGAGTGACCATTCTGAGCGAGCCACGCACGAGTCTGCCGCGCCTGTTGCTCTTCAGGAGAAGCCGTTATACCCCGCACAGATGCTTGGTGATGCCCGACTTCGCGGCCGAGGCAACGCCGGCGTGCATGCTGCGCTCATCTCGCAGATGCAGCAAACGCATGGCAATCGCGCTGTGCATCGGTATTTACAGCGTTGCGGCGCAGTGGCCTGTGATTGCCCCCCTGAGCAGAAGTCGCTGGCTGAAGCAACCACTGCCCTCGTTGGCCCACTGGGCGAGAAGCTTCCTGATAAACAACCTGCGGTTGCCAGAGCGATGATCACCCCTGCCGCCCCTGGTGCTAAACCAGGTCACAGGACACCTACGACCCTAAAGCAGACCAGGCGCGTACAACGCTCACGGCTCTCACTTGCACGGCTGCGAATCATGGGCCTGGCGCGCACTGTCAGCCGTGCCCAGCGCTTTGCGGCTGCTGGTACTCCTGCCAACATATCGCACACCAGAGGCTCAGTTGCTGTCCAACGTTGGAATCCTTTCTCCGCAATCGCCGATGCCGCAAGTTCGGCCTGGGACAGCATTAAGAGTTGTGGAGGCTCTATTCTGAGTGCCGTGCAGAATGGCTTTAACACGGTGCGCGACCTGGGTGCGAAGGCGATGAGCACGGCCAGCAGCCTCGGGGCCAAGGCGTTGAACACCGGTAAGGGCCTCGGCCAAAAGGCCTTAGACACTGCTCAGAGCGTTGGTAAAAAGGCCGGTCAGACTGCCTTTAGTCTTGGTAGCCAGGCCTTTAACAGCGCTAAAGAGGTAGGTGGACGTGCAATCAAGAGCGCGAACGACGTGGGCGGTCAGGCCGTGACCAGCGCTAAAAACGTTGGCATGAAGGTGGTCAAGAGCGCGGGCGAAGTGGGCAACAAAGCCCTGTCCAGCGCAAAGAACCTCGGCAGCAAAGTGCTGGAGACCGCGGGCAGCCTGGGCAACAAAGCCATCGAGAAGGCGCGCGCCGTGGTAAGCGCTGCTATGGAAAAAGGCAAGCGCACAGGCAGTGTTGTGCTGCCCGATGGCGCGGGCACCCTCGGCAGCAAAGCCTTGAGCTCAGTTAAGGCGATAGCGAACAATGCTCTTTCTAATGTGAAGAATGCCGGCAAGAACATCTTCAGCAACACAAGGAATGCTGGCACGCGAGGAGTGGATAACATCAAGCGCCTCGGCAGCAACGTGCTGAATAAAGCCAGGCAAATGGGCGAGAATGCCCGTAACTTTGTGAAGGGGGGCGCTGGTAGGCTCGTTGATAACGCAACAAGGATGGGCCAGCGTGCATGGGATAGCGCGAAAAGCATCGGCAGCAACGCTCTGGACCGCGCAAGAAGCCTGGGCCAGGGCGCTATGAGCGCTGCCAAGGAGATAGGCGGCCAGGCGTGGAACACCGCAAAGGATCTGGGTAACTCCCTGCTCAACACAGCAAAGGGGATCGGTGGCGGCAGCATCTGTAGCGCGGCAGTGAGTATGGTGAACACTATCCTCAACACTGCTCGTACTGTAGGCAGCCGCGCTATGGACACGGCGAAAAACCTCGCGAGTAAAGCCATGGATGCCGCTCAGAAGATGGCGGCTAGTGCCCTGGATGCCGCAAAGAACCTTGCGGAAAGGGCAATTGACACTGCCCGGAAGTTGGCCGATAAAGCCCTGCAAACGGCCAAGAGCCTGGCTGACCAGGCCATTGATAATGCCAAGGCGTGGGCAATGAGAGCGCTGCAAAACGCTGAGAAGCTAGCCACCACTGCGATCAACAACGCTACGAAGCTGGTGGAAAAGGCGATCCAGACGGTAGAGAATATGGCCTCTCGTGCGCTCGCCAGTGCGAAAACACTTGTGGGTAAGGCGCTCGACATTGTCGGCAGCGCGGCGGAGGCGCTGGGGCGCGGAGTTGCAGAAGGCGTGCTTGTCCTCGTCAAGAAGGGCCTCAAGCTGGCAGGGATAGATGAGGGCCTGATAGACACTATAGCCGGCTTCCTGCAGAACGCGGGCAGCTTGATGATGCAAATCGCGAAAAACCCTGGAACATTCCTCCGCAACCTGGTGAACGCAGTGAAGGGCGGCTTCGGCAAGTTTGCGGGTAATATTGCCCAACACTTGCAGCAAGGACTTATCGGCTGGCTTACCGGCACGATGTCGGGCATGGGCATTGAGATGCCTGCGACCCTCGACATGAAAGGAATCTTTGGCCTGGTATTGCAGGTAATAGGCGTTACCGCAGATAAGATACGCGAGAAAGTCACCAGGATCATAGGCAAGGAAAACGTCGAGGGTGCGGAGGCAGCGTACGGCGCGGCTTCCAAGGCCGTGAACCAGGGACCTGCTCTACTTGACAAAGCCTGGGGCATGGTGTCGCAGTTCGTCAGCGGCGGCGTCGGCGGCTTGTGGGAGAAGGCCGCAGACTACGTAGGCGACCTGAAGTCGGTGGTCTTTGATGGCATCAAGAACTGGGTCATTGAAAAGGTGGTTACCCAGGCGGTGATCAAGGTCGCCAGCATGTTCAACCCTGCCGGAGCGATCTTCCAGATAGCGAACGCTGCCTACCAGGTAATAGTCTTCATCAAAGAGCGTGGAGCGCAAATCGCCGCCGTAGGGCAGTCGGTGGTAGGGTCAGTTTCGGAGATAGCAGCCGGAAGCATCGGTGGGGCTGTAAGCGCAATTGACCAGACGCTTGCGCGCATACTACCCGTTGCGATCAGCTTCCTGGCCGACATGATCGGCCTGGGCGGAATAGCTGAAAAGGTCAGGGAAATCATTTCCAAGGTTCGCGATGTCGTAAGCCGGGCGATTGACAAGACGCTGCAAGTTATCCTCGCTCCAATAAAGAAGATCGCGAATAAGATACGCTCCAAGATAATGGGCGTAGTCGGTGCGGTGAAGGGTCGCGCCGGCGCAATCGCAACCTCGGTCAAGGAGAAGGTGAGCGGCGTGGTCGGCGGGGTGCGGACTCGGCTCGGGAATGCGGGCAAGCGCCTCTTCGGTGGCAATGAAAAGCGCCGAGGCGCACCTTCCGATCAAGCCGCCTTGCACCCTGCGGGGGTGTCCACAGGCTTCAGTGTGAATGGTGAGAAGCACCGTCTTTACAGCAGTAACGCAAGCGGACGGCCCGAACTGATGGTTGCGAGCACACCTCAGCCCGTAGCAGCCTTCCTTGCTACGGTGCAAACAAGCATAAACGAGATCGACGACAGCGACGAGCGCAAGAAGCTCCTGCTGGCTGAACTGGGTGAGGCCAGCTCATTAAGTGCGAGCTTGCAGCAACAACTCCTCGCAGTCGGCCAGGCCAGCCAGCAAGCAACGCTTGAAGCCCAGTTAGCAACTCTCATCAAGCTGCTAAAAGCGGTGTGGATCAAGTCTCGTAAGACTAAGCGCAAGCTTGGCGACATAAGCTACAAATCACTTGCCGGCAGACCCACCGAGGCAAGCGGATGGCTCAAGAGCAGTACTGACCGCTCGGGCAGCGCACAGCAAGAAGTTTCCGGGCCTGTGAACGATGCAATCAAGAGGCTGAACGGTCAACTCCAGGAGGCAGGAGCGACAGGGAGCATCACTGTAAGTTTTGATGCAGGCCACCTCATAGGAGATAAGCTTGGAGGTAGCGGCGGCGTAGAGAACCTTGTGCCGATGGAGCGCGGCATGAACCAGAACTGGTTCAATACCTTCGAGGGTAAAGTGCGCGGGCGCGTTGAAGCCGGAGAGGAAATCTATGCCAGTGTCAAGGCCACTTACTCCGATGGCAAGCCGTTCGAGCGGCTGCTGAGCGACGCCGATGTTGAGAATAACAAAGAGCTATTGCAACCATTCGCCCCTGTCTTCGAGCGCATACCCGACTCGATTAGCTACATGGTGGGGCGTGGTGAAGACGACGGACGCGAAACGGCACTTTACACGGAAACATTCGGCGCCCGGCAGTCATTAGGCACTTTGGGGAAGGCTGTTCGCAAACTAGGAATACCCAACACCAGGCGTGTGGGCGATGTCGTTAGCACCGAAGAGCAGAAGCGGCGAAACGCGGAGGCGGCAAGGGAGCAAGGCCTCAAAACGCCTTTCCAGCGGCGGAAAGGCTAAACTGCTGTGAGGTAGTAGGGCACAACTTATAGTATAATAGTTGCATTGCCCACTACCAGAATGTAATTGTAACAACATGCTCTAAATGGAGGTAAGGCTATGGCTGAAGATTATAACGTAGATCATGATGAGAAGAGCTTCAAGCGCCAGACTGATCGTCTTGAAGAAAGCGCGACCCACGAGCACCGCTCCGATATGGGGAGTGAGGCCACTACAGATTACCCTCCTTCACTGCTCGGAGACGGCAAGTTGAGCGCACGTGGCAACGCTTCTGTGCAGACGGCGGTAATGCAGCGGATGCAGCAGTCGTATGGCAACAGAGCCGTCCAGCGTTTCTTGCAGCGATCAACCTCCGGCACTGCCGATCAGGTCGAAGAGGAAAGCATCGCCAGCCGTATTCAGTCGAAGTCAGGCGGTGGGAGCAGCCTGGACGGGGGCTTACAGCGCAAGTTGGAGTCGGGCCTCGGCGCTGATATGTCAGGCGTGCGCGTGCATACCGACGGCGAAGCTGATCAGATGACGCGCTCTGTGGATGCGGTGGCATTTACCACAGGCAGCGATATCTTCTTCCGCTCAGGCGCATACAACCCGGAAAGCTCCCAGGGTTTGCACCTTCTGGCGCACGAAGCCACTCATACTGTCCAGCAGTCGCAGGGGCCCGTATCAGGCACACCTTCCGCGGGCGGCGTATCAATCAGCGATCCTTCCGATAGCTTTGAGCAAGCAGCCGAACAGTCTGCGGCCAGCGTAGTTGCCGGGCATACGGCCTCCGCAGCCCAACGCACCGCCGTCTCGTCGCCTCCCTCTGTACAGAGGGAGGCTGAGGGAGCTGAGGAAGAGGAAGAACAGCTACAGACGATGCGCTCTGCCACCTACTCAGCCATACCAGCCGTGCAGAGAGCAGCTGATGACGAAGAATTGCAGACGATGCGCTCTGCCACCTACTCAGCCGTACAGAGGGAGGCTGAGGGAGCTG
>JADEYI010001856.1_pt1 | contig 13086 bp, 12 predicted proteins | sample 8542331 | NCBI WGS metagenome assembly JADEYI01 (sample SAMN16510988, study PRJNA670497) | mine drainage metagenome | isolation source: biofilm near Copperflume 1 | place: Germany: Marsberg coppermine Kilianstollen | collected 2018-02 | reverse complement strand
TCGCGTCCGCTCCCTCGCGTGTGTTCCCTCGCGTCCGCTCCCTCGCGTGTGTTCCCTCGCGTCCGCTCCCTCGCGTGTGTTCCTCACGAGGAGGTTAAGACATATGGACACGTACAAGGACGCGATGCATCGCGTCCCTACAGTCATAAAAATCACGCGAAAACGATATCCTGTTTGCGCGCCAGAAATTCTAGTTTGCTGACAAGGTTCCCGATCACCTGGTCCCACAGGAACTGTTCTGCCGTTTGACAACCGGCCTTGCGAATGCGCTCCTGCTCCTCTGGATGGCGGCGCAGGTAAATCAGGTAGCCGACGATCTCGTCGGGATCATCGGTTTCGGTGACGATGGCATTCTCAAGCGAAATGGCGTAGTCCTCGCCTGTCGAGCCGGTCACGGCAATACCCTCGGCAGCCATGACTTCCAGAGCCACCAGCCCGAACGGTTCATGGCCGCTGTTGGCAAGCGTAGCGTCGGCGGCATGGTAGGTGGTGCGCACAAACTCTTCGGGCAGGAAGAAGCGCAGGTTATAGATATCCGCCGGGCCAGCCTTCGCTATCGCATCGAGACATTGTTCCACGTTGGGTCGCTGTGCCACCACATCTTTGATTTGCAGGCCAATGTGATAGGCATGGCGCAGCACGTCCGCGCCGTGTGGTTCGATTCCACCGCGCACAAAAAGCGTCACCGGGTGTCCGCTGTGCTTGAGACGCGCTACCGCCTCAATCGCCATCATCCAGCGTTTATCAGGATCAAAACGCCCGATCTTGAAGAGAAACATGCGCCGCGGATCGCCCAGGCGCGCGATCTCGCGCAGGCGGTCAGACACATCCGTGTTAATAGGCTCAAGATGACGTTTCGGGATGCCATTAGGTATCACCAGGGGATTGACGCCATACGCCCACATACGATGCTTCATATACTTGCTGACGGTACAAATAGTGGTGACATAGTTCAGTCGCCCCCAGTTGATACGGTGCAGCGACATCAAACTGTTGAGGTTCCACAGCATCAGAGCCTTCTGGCGCACGCCATACCAGTTCAACAGGTCGGAAGTGCGTGTCATCGCCTCGGCGGTATGCCAGTCCTCGCCCATGATAACCACCGTTTTCCCACTGGCCATGGCCGGGCGCACTATTTCATCGTAAATATGATACGGTACGGTCTCGTTAAAATCATACAGCTTCTGCTCTTCGCCATCGTAGACGCCGTTCAAATAATACTTGCTGATCCACTGTGACCAGCGTTTGAGTAGAAGACGCCCATCGATGCGCGTCTCAATCGGTGGTTTGCCGGGGTCGCCAATAAAAATAAGATGCGTGGTATAACCCTGCGTCGCCAGAGCCTCGCTCAACTCCGTCACCCGCGTACCCAGGCCACCCGCCGTTGAATAAATATCAGGGCCTTCAAAACACAACAAAACAAACAGCGTATTATCTGGCGAAATGGCGCCATCACGTTCAATCATGATCATTATCCTCGTGGAGTAAATAAGGGGAGGGGCGGTATCGAATCCCATCCCTGGTCTGATGCTGCCCCATGCTTCCCGCCCGAAATATGCATTGTTGATGGTGAAAGAGGCAGCGCTCGCTATGCGTTTAGTATATCACACGAGGTGTTGTCTTTATCCTTCCACATCAAGCTAAGAAATGCCCATGTACGGTCGCGCGCGACCGTACATGGGCATTTCTTAGCTTGATGTGGAATCACCCCGCCGTAATCGTCACGTCATCCACGAAGAAATCGGTTGGCTGGTACTGGTTATTTACATTCGTTCCCTGGAAGAAGAGTACCACCTGTTTCCCCTTGAAGGAGGCCAGCAACCGCGACACATCGAAGGTCTCTACTACCCAGTTGTTGGTCACATTAGTATTGCAGCTCGACTGCAAATTCGCTATCAACTGCCCGGAAGGAGTTTGCAGGCGGCTGTTGAAGTTATCCAGGCATTGCCGCGTATTCTTGTTGGTATCGGAGTACCACCAGTACGTAACAGTGAGCTTCGTATAGCTGGCAGGCACGCTAAAGGTCTGGGAGATGCGATCAACACAGCCCGGGTAGCCGCACAGGTAGGCGCTATTGGCCCCCGAATGCTCGTTCAGGTCCTGGATTATCTGGTAGCCGCCCGATGACGATTCTTGCCAGGGCGCCTGCCCTTTCTCGAAGCCGCCATTCTGTATGATGAGCGTCGGCGGCGTAGGAGTTGGACTGGGCGTGTTAGTCGGCGAGGGCGTTAATGTCACGGTTGGTGAGGGTACCGGTGTACTGGTTGGGGTAGGCGTGGGTGTTGGACTGCTGGAGTCTAGCAGGTTCTGCGCCAGGTTATTGATATCGGGCGAGCCAATGCCGCTCGCCATATCATAGCCAGCCGCCGCCGGGTAATATAGATTGGTGCCACTGGTCACATCGTGAAAAGCCGGCAGCGACTGCTGCGCATTGAAGATGCCATACAGCGCGGGATTGGCGAAGCCGACCACCGTTTTGCCTTTCGACAGCAAATACTGGTTGATGAGGGCCATGCTGCCCGCCCACAGGGGCGCGGCGGCGCTGGTTCCACCCACATTTAGCCAGCCAGCCGGGGAGCAACCCGCGTTGTTGACCGTACAATAGATGGCATAACCGCTCGCGGGGTCAGCGTTTGCTGAGACATCCGGCACCTGGCGACAATATTGTCCATTTGGCGCGTTACAGGGAGCGCCACTGCTATTCACATTGATAACGCCCTGGCCCGTCTGCCACGCTGGCAGCGCGAACGTATTGCTTATGCCGCCGCCGCCGCCCGCGCCTTTGGGACTGCGCTGCGTATCAGAGGCATTCGACCAGACCGTTTCGCTACCATAAGCGCCGGCATTCAATTGCAGGGTAGTGCCGCCCACACCCGTGATGTAGGGATCACTGGCGGGCGAATCCACAGCCAGGTTGCTATCGTTGCAATCATACGCGCCCGAATCGCCGGAGGCGGCAAAGAACGACATGCCCTCGGCTGCGCCCTGCTTGAAAATAGTATCGAGCGTCTGCAACTCTGCCGCGCCACTGCTAGACTCGCATAGACCCCAGCTAATGCTGACGACCTGCGCTTTGCGGTCATGCACAATTTGATTATACGTATCGTTCACGCCCTGTGTCGTATTCGGTCCTTCATAGACGATCTGACTGGCACGTGGGGCCAGCGCGCCCGCCACCTCAATATCCAGTTCAACCTCGATGGCTCCCTGCCCCGCCGTACCGCTGAAGTTATCAACCAGCACATTACTGATAGAGGGGGTCGCTATGCCATAGGTAGCGAAGTATTGCGCTACATCCGACAATTGGTAGCCGTCCAGTTCAAAAAGTGCGATAGTCTGCTTATCTCCCAGCAGGCCAGCGCTTTGCAGCGGCGTGGCGTTATACGCCCCCACTAGATCTTTTGGCCCATAGCCACTGGCCGGCCCGTTCGCGAGCTTTGCCAGGCGTCCTTTCCCTGCCAGACGCCGGTAAAGCGGCTGGTACTGCGTGCTATTATCCAGGCCACCAATCGAAGTAATCAACGAGCTGATGGCGGCAGGCACCACTGGCGGCGTAGCATTGGCATAAAAAACCTGGCTGCCAAGCTGGTAATTATTGATGGTCGTGCTAAAGGCTGCATCTGCCTGGGCAACGCTGCTGGTAGCGTCGATCAGCAGATTGTTGGGAGCAATGCTCGTTACCGTCATACCCGCGCTCTGCAAATACGAGACAACCTGTTGCACCGAATCGGGTGCCGGCGCGAAGAGCGCTTCAAACTGATCGGGTGTCAAAAACTGGTGATATTGGGGCGATTGCGGATCATAGAGAGAACTGAGCAAACTATTCAATGCTGCCGTATTGCGCGGCTGAAGGCCAAGCGAAAGATTCAACTGCTGTCCAGGACTGGCAGCCTGCAACAATTGCGCCTGTGCCACAAGCGGCGCGGTCTGCCCGTCCAAAACTTTGGGCGAATTCTGCTCCGCGCGCGCCGCTACAGAGATTGCCAGCAAACTGGCGCCAATCAACAGGAGAGAGATGACGATAAACAGGCTATTTCGCGCTACATTACGTTGCATACTAAAACTCTCCGCCAGGGTGACTTTTGGGCCACCCGAACGACCCCCAGGGATCATAGATACGATAACAAACTCCCGGATACGACGCCAACCCACAAGTATATGCCCGTAAAGTGTATTTCACCGCTTTTGTACCCCGCTTTTACGGTGTCAAAAGTCCTGACAAAATAAACGTGTCTTGCGGCAGAGTTAGCGCACTTAACGTAATCTATCGGGACAAGGCCCCCTATCCCTCATGATTTTTCCCGATCACCACTGGTCCTGTCATCCTGAGCGCAGCGAAGGATCTCTCGTCGGCAGCGTGCAATCCTTCGCTGCACTCAGAGCCTGCCCTGAACGCAGTGAAGGGATGACAGTCTCCCATCTCGCTGGCTCCTTTCCTAAAAAACCTGCTAAATGAAAGGCAAGTCCCACCCTGGCTCGTGCGCCACTATGAAACTTCTTATCACCGGTACGTTCATTTAGAATGCAGGGGAACTTTTCATAAGCATGAAACGTCCTGAAATAAGAAGGTATCATATGTATCAAGTTTGTTTGTAGCAGTAGAGTATCAGGAGAAGAAAACATGCGTAACGTTCATAGCTTCCAGCCGCGCACCTGGTTTGCGCCGGGTTCAATTCTCGTCTTGCTGGTTTTTGCACTGGCTGCCTGTGGCTCGAATACGAGCGGGGGAACGACGACGACTACAGGCGCGGGATCGACACCAGCAGCGACTCCCCCTGCCACCGCGAGAGTCAATGGGTGTCCCGGTACAGTCGTGACAACCGTGCCCTCGCCCGCGAAAATCGTGCTGAAACAATCCGATAGCAATGCCACTATCACAGCGCGCGTGGGCGACGTGGTTGAGATCGACCTGCCGTTTGGGCAGGCCTGGACAGGCCCCACAGCCTCCCAGGGCGAGCTGCAACTGCAAGGGCCAGCAGGTTATGCGGTGACCGCCTCACAGATGTGTGTATGGAGGTTTACCGCGCAGGGTACCGGCACGACCCAGGTAGACTTCTACGGTAAAGCCATTTGTCAGAAGGGCCGTATGTGTCCCCTGTACATCATGCGCATCCCTTATACCATCGTGGTTAAATAGGATTTTCCAGACAACAAATGCAGGGGAATGCCTTGCAAGGCATTCCCCTGCATTTGTTGTCTTATTTATCGTCGCGCATCCGCTCGATCTCAACATGTAATGGGCCGCCCTTGAGGGCGCTGGCTGCCGGAGAGTGGGAAGGAGGGTCCCATTCAAACGCGATTTTCTGGCGTTTGACGGGCATATCGGCCAGGATTTTGTCGAATCCGCCCTCGCGGGCCATGTTCACCTGCACGTGCTGCTCGTCGATCTCCATACGCTGCGAGATCGCTTTGAGCAGATCATGCTTGATAAGTTCCAGTAACTCCGGATTGACTTTGATGCGATCATGAGCCAGAGCCACCTTCAAACGTTCCTTCGCCACTTCACCGGGAGTAGGCTTCTTTCGACCGATCATAAATTCAAACACACCCATAACTTTCGCCTCCTTCATTCAGGATGGCTATGAACGTACACGTCTTTCAGTTAACGCGGGACCAAATCCCATCAATCGCCGCAGGCGTTCCATCAGCGATGTGGCTTCCGTCACCTCTTCAAGCGGCACTTCCTCGCCCAGGATACGCTGGGCCGCGTTGAAATAGGCCCGTCCCGCTTTAGTGCGTTTATCATACACAATAGGTTCACCCTTGTTAATGGCGATGATAATGTTTTCATCTTCAGGAATGATGCCGAGTAAATCGACACCCAGCACCTCCAGCACATCCGCCACATCCATCATATCACCCCGCCGCACCATTTCGGGACGCAGCCGGTTGAGAATCAGGCGCGGCTCAGGCTTGCCCGCCGATTCTACCAGCCCGATGATACGATCAGCATCGCGCACCGAGGCCATTTCCGGGTTCGCCACAATGATGATCTCGTCCGCGCCCACAATCGCATTGCGAAAACCCTGCTCGATACCCGCGGGCGAATCGATGATAATGTAATCGAACTCCGGTCGCAGTTGCTGGCACAGTTGCTCCATCTGGACGCTATTCACAGCATTCTTATCGCGCGTCTGCGCTGCTGGCAGCAGGTATAATTCAGGCTGCCGCTTATCTTTGATGAGCGCCTGGCGCAAACGACATTGTCCCTCAACCACATCGACAAGGTCGTAGACAATGCGATTCTCCAATCCCAAAACGGCATCAAGGTTGCGCAGACCGATATCCGAATCGACAACCGCAACCTTTTTACCCATCATTGCCAGGGCTGTCCCCAGATTCGCCGTGGTCGTGGTCTTGCCAACACCGCCCTTCCCTGATGTGATGGTAATTACCCGACTGTCCATTTGCGTCTCCATGAAAGCAACTACGGTGACGATACTACGAAATAGATCATTTGCGTGGCGGGCGTCCGTTGATCCACGCTTCGACGACGATCTGGCCGTTCCGAATAGCAGCAACTTCCGGGCGCGGCTGCGCTTCATATCCCTCCGGCGGGCGCGAGAGCAGGTGGGCAATACGCAACTGCACCGGGGCCAGCAAAAGCGAGCAGACCACCGATTGCTCATTGTCGGGATAGCCCGCGTGTACCATACCGCGCAATACGCCCCACACAACAATATCACCACCCGCCACAATCTCCGCGCCGGGGTTGACATCACCCATCACAACTACATTGCTGGCATGATGAATAGCCTGTCCAGATCGCACTGTCCGTCGCAGGAACAGCGTATCATCCGTTTCGCGCGCCATGGCCTGTCCATTTTGCGCTTGCTGGTCGGTCACCTGTGCAACAGCCAACTCCACCAGATCACCCGACGCCTTCCGTCCATTCTCCTGCGCATCAGGCGTGAGAAACGTGAGAGCCGGCGGCTCCTGCTCGGCAACAGACATATGGTAATAGGCAAGTAGCGCCTCAAGCTGGGTCCGCTCGCCGCGTTGCAACGAGCGGCGCGTGGTATCAAGAGCCAGCGAAGCGCCACGAAAGAAACCCGGTGCCTCGGCCAATCGTTCAGAAAGCGCGGTCAGCAAATCGCTAAAAGGCGTCTCTGGTTCCAGGGTTAAAAGCAAACCATTGCGCGTCCCTTTGATGGCAATATATCCTTGCACTGACTGCCTCTCCTCCTTCTCCAGTTCGCCCATTGCTTCAGCCCTATTTCCCTCCGAAGTATCCTCCATCGTCATATCTGACCATCTCACTACTGGATAAAGGGTGTATGCTACAACACAATAACTGACAGACGGTACACAATTCAATTTCAAGTATATGCTTCCATCCCCGAAAACGCAAGAGTAGTAGGCATAGTGGCTTGCTTTACGCCCATTGTGAGCGTCAGGTTCTTACTCCCGTGGACGGATATGAACTCGCAACCAGACTTCGAAACGATTGGTTACTGCTTCGAGATCATCGCTTCGTTCAGCCACTGCTTCTAACTGTAGAGCCGATTCGATAGGGTCTCCAACAATAACGATTCCATTCAGACGTAAGAATACATCACAGGCAGCAAAGGCCGTCCGTTTGTTGCCATCGAGAAAAGCCTGCGCTTGTGACACGCCCACCGCCAATAAAGCGGCCTGCCGGATGATATCACCTTCGTCGTAATACGCAGCCATTCGTGGGCGCATAATGGCCGATTCTAACAGACCTTCTTCCCTCAAAGGAGCAGGACCGGCGCCGAACTTTTCCATCATCGCCTGATGTAGCGCCAGCACATCTGCTAAACTGAGGTAGCGTATTTCTTCCATTATTTATACGCTCTTAGTTTTCAGCCAGGTAGCGGTACGTCTTCTCATTTTGCTGCCAACTTTCCTCGAAAGCCTTGCGCAGATCAGGCGACATTACAGGCCGTACCTCTGCCGGACGAATTTCAATAGACAGCAACTGCCCATCCTTGAGATTCTGGCGTTCCACTTCCTCTTTTGGAATAGTTACAACGTAGCTGTTACCGACCTTACGTAGTTTTTGCCACAGCATAATAGTCCTCCTTTGTATATATTGTATATACTACTGCTACGAATGATACGACACCGTTTTCTTGATGTCAAGATTCGCGGGTTTCGGCCCTGCATCCTGGCGGGTGAAAGCAGTAGCGACACCCCTTGCGGGTGTCCCGTGCGCGGCTGCGTGCAGGGAGACGGGACACCCGCAAGGGGTGTCGCTACTGCTTGTTGTATCACCCCGAAGGGTGGAGACCCGGGTTTCATGGACAGGCGCTTGCTATGCGCTATCGAACATGTATACAATAACCCAAAACAGGATTTGGATGGATAGAAACAATGGCCGATTCTATGAATTTCCCAACAGCGCGCGAGCGCGTACTGACTTACGGCGACACCACCATAGGCATCATTCCCGAAATTTGCCTGATCTCCCATTTTCAGGTGGGAACATGGCGCGTGCTGTATCGACCGGATGAGACGAGCAACGTAAAACGCTGGGGAATGCCCTTGATGATCCCCAATTTTTCACGCCTGAAAGATGGCATGTTCCAGGAGAAAGGCACCTCACTACCCATCCATGGCTTTGGGCGCACTATGCCCTGGGCGGTCACCGGGATACGCGAGACCGCTTTGACCATGCAATTGAGCAGCAGCGATGCTACAAGGACTGACTATCCCTATGAGTTCACCTTCACAGCCACCATCGAAGTTGGCGAAGGAACGCTCACCTATACGCTGACAATGGAGAATCGCAGCTCGGAAAATATGCCTGTTGCCCCCGGCTTCCATCCCTACTTTACCGTCGCGCAAGCGAAGAAATCCGCCCTGGTGACACATGGCCTGGCCGGCTTCGCCGTACAGAATTTCGACTGGGTCGAACATATCCCCGATAATCCTTACCCGTTTTCACATACTGTGAATATCGAAATTCCAGGGAGTGGCGCGTTAACCATCGAAGAACTGCCGCAAAATGACGAGTACGCGCTGCATACTATGCAAGTCTGGTCTGAGCCACCAACAAAGCCCGACCACGAATTCGTCTGTTTTGAACCAACCGTCGGCAGCGAGGACGCCCTCAATCGCCCCGCCGACCGTCTCAACATTGCAGCCGGCCAATCACGCCGCATCGTATTACTATTGAGGGCCAGGTAATAGCCAGGGCGGGAGCAGGCCCCAGAGGCGTTCACAGAAGCACGGCTGTCATCCTGAGCGCAGCGAAGGATCTCTCGTGGGGCCAGGCGCAGATTCTTCGCTGCGCTCAGGATGACAGGGGGCGGGGCTTATCCTCGCCCTGGCTCACAATGCGCCCAACTTCAGCGACACTCGTTCGTATATAAGATGTTCCTTAGAAAGCCATATATCCGTGCAATTCGCGCATTCATACGCTATAATAGGAACATTACCAGGTACCCACCTATCTACGAGCTTATCAAGACGCGCAATTGCAGGGGTATAAAATGAATTGAGCGAATGCAGGTGGGAAGAAAGTCAGGGCATCTTCATGGATAAAGAACCCGCCAATCGCTATTGGCTACAAAATAATAATACGCCGCCGCGCCAGTCGAACCAGATACGCCCTGGCCCCGGTGGTCGCCCCAATGGACAACCGCCTCAGAGGGGATTTTCAATGAATCGCTGGTTGCTGATTATCGTGCTTGTCATGCTGGGCATCTACCTGTACCAGTTTTTGAGCGCGAGCAACACTACCACCAGTCAATCCCAGGTCAGACAGTTGAGCTACAGCGACTTCATGAAAGAAATTAACGCTGGCAACATCAAATCTGCCACCATCATTGGCTCAACCGATATCTCTGGCAATTTCTGCACGACTGAAGGACAATATACACAGTATCACGTCTTGCAGCTTCCTTTTCCCGACCCGAATCTGCTGTCCGTACTCAATGACCCCACCAGTTCTAAATTTGTAAAGCCAAGCTGTCAGGCCCAGACCACCGTCGTCACACAGGCCCCGGCAGATAACAGCTTCTGGCTGAATATCCTGATCACCTTCCTGCCCTGGATCTTCTTGATCCTCATCTTCGTGGTTATCAGCCGCCGCGCCACACAGGGACAGCAGGGCATATTCAGTTTCGGTAAAAGCCGCGCCAAACTGATACTCGAAGATCGCCCCAGCACCACGTTCGCGGACGTGGCAGGCGTCGACGAGGCCAAATTTGAATTGGAAGAAGTGGTCGAGTTTTTGAAGACCCCCGGCAAATACCAGCGTCTGGGTGGCAAAATCCCGCGCGGCGTGCTGCTGGTCGGTCCTCCGGGAACCGGCAAGACGCTGCTGGCGCGCGCTGTGGCGGGCGAAGCAGGCGTGCCGTTCTTCTCGATGAGCGGCTCGGAGTTTGTCGAGGTGCTGGTGGGCGTAGGCGCCAGCCGCGTGCGCGATCTGTTCGACCAGGCCAAGAAAGCCGCCCCCAGCATCATCTTCATCGACGAAGTCGACGCCGTAGGTCGCCAGCGCGGGTCGAGCATCAACAGCAACGACGAACGCGAACAGACCCTCAACCAGTTGCTGGTGGAGATGGACGGCTTTGATACGCGCCAGGCCGTGGTCGTTATCGCCGCCACCAACCGGCCCGATGGTCTTGATATTGCCCTCTTGCGTCCGGGCCGCTTCGACCGGCGCGTCACTGTTGATCGACCCGACTGGAATGGTCGCCTTGCCATCCTCAAGATACACGCAAAAGGCGTACCGATGGGGCCGGATGTTGACTTCGTCGCCATCGCCCGCGCCACGGTCGGCATGGTAGGAGCTGATCTCGCTAACCTCGTCAACGAGGCCGCGTTGCTGGCGGCGCGCCGCAATATGGACTATGTGAATCAGCGCTGCTTTGAAGATGCGCTGGACAAGATACTCCTCGGTGCGGAGCGACCTCTGGTGCTGAGAGACGAGGATTTGAACGTCACCGCTTACCACGAGGGCGGTCACGCCCTGGCCGGTTTGCTGACGGAGTTTTCAGATCCCGTCACTAAGGTAACGATTGTGCCGCGTGGTCAGGCCCTGGGCGTCACCATGTCCACGCCACTGGATGATCGCTACAACTACTCGAAAGAGTACCTGTTGTCGCAAATCGTCTACGCGCTGGGCGGGCGCGCCGCCGAACAGGTAGCCATCGGACACATCACCACAGGCGCGGAGAACGACTTGCAGCGCGTCACCGCCATCGCTCGCCAGATGGTGACACGCTGGGGCATGAGCGAGCGCGTAGGCACCATTTCATTTAGCGAGCGCTCCAGTCCCTTCACCATGGGCGGCGAGACGGGTGCGCCATCAGACTACAGCGAAACAATGTCAGAGATCATCGACGAGGAGGTAGAGCGCATCGTCAACACCTCTTACGCTCGCGCCATCGAATTGATGAAGGCACATCGCCTCACGCTCGATCGCATAGCGCAGGAACTGCGCAAACACGAGACGATTGATGCGCGCCAACTGCAAGACATCTTGCGCGAGACGGGCGCGACTCCTCTACATCACAGCAACGGCGCTTCACCTGAACTCGCGTTTCAGGAATCCTCATCGCCAGCGATCGAGGAACCACCTCTTGCGATGGATAATGGCTTTCAAGCAGGCTAGTCAATAGAGACACAGCGGCCCCGCAAGCGCGTGCCTGCGGGGCCGCTGTGTCTCTATGTATCGTAATTATTCATAAAATTGCGCAGACCAGGAAAATCTTGCATGAGGGTATCCACAACCTGGGGCGCGAGTGGCAAGAATGTCCCCTGCGCTTCTGCCAGTATCACACTTTCATCATCCGCCAGTGTCAGCGCGCCCGCCGCCTGCATCATACGACGCCGCTCTGTTCCTAGCCTGGCCCGCACGCGCAGCAATGGGCCAAATGGCACATAGCGGCGATAGCGTACTTCCAGGCGACCCGTCATAGTCCACTCCTGATTATTGCCCAGCAATGACGTGCGCCCCAGCGCTTCATCCAACAAAGCCGCTACAATCCCCCCATGAATCACTCCTGGAAAGCCCTGGTGTTCCTCACGCGGCTGAAAATCGGCCACGATGCTCTCTTCCTCCCGGCGAAATACCAGGTGCAGCCCGAATGGGTTGCGCTGCCCGCACACAAAGCAGCGTTGATAATCTGTTGTATCATTCAATTCCATGCAATTTGCTCCTCCGGTTGCTTGTACAAAAGATTCTAGCAAACGTATTCTGATGAAGGCAAGCCGCCCTCTGTACCTCTTTAGCTCTCTGGCGCGTATTAAATATATGCTACAATGGATTGTAGTATTGTATCCACCGGCATATCTTCTAACGAGGTAACGAAATGGCAAAAAATTCACGTAGCAAATCCGAACTGACCCCCAAAGCGCAGTCAAAAGACCAGCAAAAAAAGAAGGCAAAAAAAGAAGCAAAAATGATGCTTGCTATTGAGCAAGTAAAAGATTCACTGGAAAAAGCCCGGGACAAGCTTGCAATGGCACAGGCGCGGGTTGAAGCGCGTGAAGCGCACCTGCGCAATCTTGAGGCGAAACTGGCAGCCGCGCGTTCTACACCTCCTGCGATCCCTGTGCCGGTGGTAGCCCCCGATAGCGGTTTCGATCACCAGGGCGGCCAGTCTGATACCCGGGAAGGCGAGACAGCCACGGCCTCTACCTCCTCTACACAGGAAAACGCAGCCTCGCTCGTAGCGGCCTCTGCCCAGGCGAGCGGCGAGACAACACCTGGTGTTGCCACTACTCCTAATCCTGCGAAACCGGCCACCAGATCACGAACACCGAGAGCCAGCGCGCCTCGTCGCTCGCCTGCTAAACCATCGCCATCAGCCGCGCAATCTTCGTCACCCACACCAGCCCGGCGAACCGCGACGCGCAAATCTGCCAGCGCGTCTGAAACCACGCCCGAAGCATCAAACGGCAACAAAAGCGAACTGTAACTTGAGACTGCCAGGGCGGGGACAAGCCCCATAGGCGTCACGTGAAGGAACTCTCGTAGGAGATCGATGGCTGTGTGCCGCGCCGCTTCCAGGGCGGGGGGGCCGCAAGAGCGGCCAAGCCCCGCCCGTACCCTGAACGACCGCGTATCTGGTTCGTGTAGGGTACGGGCGACCCTTGCGGTCGCCCTGG
>JADEYI010001855.1_pt1 | contig 13092 bp, 13 predicted proteins | sample 8542331 | NCBI WGS metagenome assembly JADEYI01 (sample SAMN16510988, study PRJNA670497) | mine drainage metagenome | isolation source: biofilm near Copperflume 1 | place: Germany: Marsberg coppermine Kilianstollen | collected 2018-02 | reverse complement strand
CGGCGCGCGCCGCCGTGGTCTCGGCGACGCGGCGAATTGTCGCTTCGATCAGGTCTTCGTCGACGCTCTTGTCCATGCCCGGCTCCAACCCCTGTGCGGCGGCATCGCTGGTCTGCCTCATCTGTAGTTCTCGGCATCCCGCACGCCCGGCAACACTGGCTGAGTCGCGGGATGATGGCCGGGGCCGCGGCAGCGCCAGATACGAGAACCAGACGAGCGCACCGGCGGGATGCGGCTGGGGAGTGGCGGGGCTCGGGCTTACCCGCGGGGAGGGCGCCATAGGCACAGCTTCACGCCGACGACGATGGCGTGCGGGCGGCCCCTGCTACAATGGCGAGCGATGCGCATCCTGCTGGTCAACGGGCCGAATCTGAATACCCTGGGCACCCGAGAGCCCGCGATCTATGGCCGGACGACGCTGCCGCAGATCGTCGACGCCGCCAGCGCGCGGGCTGCGGAGCTGGGCGCGGAGCTGCGCGCGTTTCAGGCCAACGGCGAGGGCGAGATCATCGACTGGCTCCAGCGGGAGCGGGGCGATGCGGCCGGGCTGATCATCAACGCGGGCGCGCTCACGCACTACGGCATCGCCCTGCGCGACGCCGTGGCGGCGTGCGAGTTGCCGGCGATAGAGGTGCACATCTCGAATGTCTGGCGGCGCGAGGGGTTCCGGCACGAGTCGCTGCTGTCGCCGGTGGTGAGCGGCGCGATCGTCGGGCTGGGCGCGCACGGCTACCTGCTTGCGGTCGAGGCGCTGGTGCGCATCATCAAGGGCGTGGAGTGAGCGATGTGGGATGTTGGACGGCGCCGCATCGCCTACGAGGTGTCGTGATGCGTGAGGGAGACACCGTGCACAGGGCGGCCGCCGCGCCGGACGGCGACCTCGCGTGCGACTTCACCATCGCGCGCGACCTGGCACAGAGCGGATTTCGCGAGCGACTCGCGGCGAGCATCATCGGACCGGTCCGACAGCTCGAGGACGGCGTTGAGGTGACGTTTGCCGCGGAGGCGTCAGGCCTCGTGCGGGAGTATATCGACGTGGAATCACGATGCTGCCCGTTTCTCGACCTTTCGGCGCGCACCGACGGCGGCACGGTGGTGCTGACCGTGACAGGACGCGCGGAGGCGCGCGAGTTCATCCGGAACATCTTCGCCACCGCGGACGCGGACCGCGGCGGCCAGCAGTAGCAAGGACGACGACGTGAATCAGCGAGTACAACGGCTGCGGCACGCCCTGGCGAAGCACGAGCTGGACGGCGCGCTCATCTCGAACGCGCCGAACCGGCGCTACCTGAGCGGCTTCAGCGGCTCGGCGGGGTACCTGCTGATCACGGCGGACGCCGCGGTCATCGCGACCGACTTCCGCTACTACGAGCAGAGCGCGCAGCAGGCGCCGGATTTCCGGCTGCACAAGACGGTCGGCGGCTTCGACGCGTGGGCGCCGCCGCTGTTCGCCGGGCTCGGCGGCAAGAAGGTCGCGTTCGAGGCGGGCGACATGACGGTGGCGACGCACCAGGCCCTCAAGAAGGCGCTGGCGACCCTGCCAGAGGCGGAGCGGCCGAAGCTGGTGCCGACGCCGAACCTCGTCGAGGCGCTGCGCATCTACAAGGAGCCGGAAGAGATCGCCGCGCTGCAACGGGCGGTGGACCTCGGCGACGCCGCGTTCACGCACGTCGCCGAGCGCGTCGAGCCGGGCTGGACCGAGAAGCAGGTGGCGTGGGAGATCGAGAAGTACATCCGCGAGCACGGCGGCGACGGACTGTCGTTCGACACCATCGTCGCCGGCGGGCCGTGGGGCGCGATGCCGCATGCCTACCCGCGCGAGCGCAAGCTCGAGGCAGGCGAGGGCGTCGTCATCGACATGGGGTGCGACGTGGGCGGTTACATGTCGGACCTGACGCGCACGATCGTGCTCGGCAAGCCGGACGACCAGTTCAAGAAGATCTACGACATCGTCCTCACGGCGCAGCTCACGGCGGAGGAGATGGTGCGCCCCGGCATGACAGGCGAAGAGTGCCACATGATCGCGCACAACGTGATCGACGCCGCGGGCTACGGCGAGACGTTCGGGCACGGGCTGGGGCACGGCATCGGCCTGCAAGTGCACGAGGCGCCGCGCGTGGCGCGCACGTCGACCGACGAGCTGAAGGACACGATGGTGTTCACGATCGAGCCGGGGATCTACATCACCGGCTGGGGCGGCGTGCGCATCGAGGACATGGTGGTGCTGGAGGGCGGCGAGGCACGGGTGATGAGCCGGGCGCCGAAGCTGCGCTTCGTCGGGTGAGAGACGCCGGCGCGGGGCATTCGAGCGTCGGCGGACCAGAACGATGCACAGGCGATAGCGGACGGCTGTACAACAGGAGGAAGACCGCCGGATGATCTCGACGGGTGACATGAAGCGCGGCGCCACGATCGAGCTGGACGGCCGCGTGTACCAGGTGATGGAGTTCGCGCACATCAAGATGGGGCGCGGCTCGGCGCAGATGCGGATGAAGCTGCGCGACGTGCGGCGCGGCGACATCATCGAGCGCTCGTTCCAGGCCGGCGAGAAGTGGCCGCGCGTGCGTGTCGAGCGCGTGGCGATGCAGTACTCGTACGCGGAGGGCGACCTCTTTTACTTCATGAACACGGAGACCTACGACCAGGTGCCGCTGACGCGCGACCAGGTCGGCGAGGCGATGAACTTCCTGGCGGAGAACGGCACGTGCGCCGTGCTGTTCCTCGGTGACGAGCCGATCGGCATCGAGCTGCCGTCGTCGGTGGTGCTGAAGGTGGCGAAGAGCGACCCCGGCATGAAGGGCGACACGGCGACGGGCGCGACCAAGCCGGCGACGATGGAGACTGGGCTGGTGGTGAACGTGCCGCTGTTCGTGAACGAAGGCGACCGGCTGAAGATCAACACGGGCACCGGCGAGTACCAGGAGCGGGCGTAGGCGCGTTTGCCATAACCGGAACGCTTGTTCTCCTGGGCGCGCTGTGGCAAACTCGATGCATGCCACCACCGCCAGCGAAGCGCCCACGCGAAGAAGCGTCACTCGGCCCGACCGACCACCGGGTCATCCTGGGCGACGCGCGGGAGCTGCCGGAGATTCGCGACGGCTCCGTGCATCTCGTTGTGACCAGCCCGCCATACGCCAACCTCAAGGAGTACGAGCCGGGCAATCCTGATCAACTCGGCCACATCCCCGACTACGACGCGTTCCTCCGCGAACTCGCCAACGTGCTACGTGAATGCCACCGGGTGCTGATCCCGGGAGGACGAATCTGCTGCGTCGTCGGAGATGTGAACGTCGCGCGCCGCAACGGCGGGCGGCATTACGTCTTGCCACTGAGCGCGGACATCCGCGTGCTTGGCCGGACTCTGGGGTTCGACAACCTGCAGGGCATCACATGGCTCAAGGTGGCCAACATCAAGCTTGAGGCATCGAACAGCAGCCGATATCTCGGCAAGCCGAACCTTCCCAACGGTGTGATCAAGAACGACACGGAGCACATTCTGTTCCTTCGGAAGCCCGGATATCGCTCACCTACGGCGAAGATGGAGGAAGGCTCATTCATACCGACGGACGATTACGCGTCCTGGTTCTCGACGGTCTGGTCAGATATCCCGGGGGCAAGTCTGAAGCATCACCCGGCGCCATTTCCGTTCGAGATCGCCAATCGGCTGATCCGGATGTTCTCGTTCGTCGGAGACGTCGTACTCGATCCCTTCGGTGGCACAGGCACTACAGCTCTCGCAGCACTCTGCGCCGGGCGATCGTCGGTGACATACGAGGCCGAAGAGAAATACCTCCCGCTGATCATGAACCGTCTCGCGGGCCGACTGGTCACCGAGGCCACCGTGACCTTCGAGAGGCGCCGATTGCCCGACTCACGGCTCACCAATCCTGACGGTTCGTCGGCGACACACGGCGATCGCGGATCGGATTCTATCACCAGCGACGCGCATTCGAGACAGACACCCAGGAAAGCTTACGCACCCTCTCGATCGAGGGACGGGGCCGCAGTGAGGTCGGCGTCGATCGCGGCAAGCTGACCGCCGCTTATCGGCCAGGCGATCCGCGCGCGCCGCCGCCCGTTCGCGGCTGCCGGCTCCGCGAGGGCGCTAATCCGCCGCCAGCCATCCCGGGTCCGCCACCTCCAGCTTCGCGTGCACGACGTCGCGCACGTGCGCGAGGGCCAGCGCGCGCCATGCGCCAGCGTCGGCGTCGCCGACGCGGATGCGCTCCGCCAGCGCCTCGTTGCGCGTGCGCAGCGCCGCGCGCGTGACCTCCAGCGACGGCGGGCGCTGCATCGGCCCGAGCAGCACATCGAGCCCACGCCACTCGGCGTCGAGCTGCTTCTCCCCGAGCGCCAGCTCGCGCCGCACGATGCGCACCACGTTTGCGGCGACGCGTGCGTTGTACTTGCGCGCCCCTTCGAGCGAGGGCACGAGCTGCTCGTCGAGCAGCAGCTCCACCGCCCGCAGCAGCTCATCGACGGTCGGCCGATCATGCATGTCGCTTCGCTCCCCGTCCGCCAGCCGTCTGTCGGCGGTCGTCTGTTGTCTGTCTGCCGTCTGCCGCTCGGCTCACTCGTCGATGAGCGACAGCAGCTCCCACTCCGTCTCCGCCGTCCGCCGGCCAATGCTCGCCAGCTCCACGCTCTTGGAGTGCCCGTCGAGGTAGGTGCGCGCCTGGCTGAGGCAGATGATCCCCCAGCGCAGGTTGCCGAACACCTCCCAGAACCGCACCCACTCCGGGTCGACGCGCGCGCCGCCCGCCGCCTCGTACGCCGCGAAGAACTCCTCGCGCGTGCCGATGCCTCCCACCGGCTGCCCGCCCCCGAAGCGCCACGACCGGACGAGCACCCACGCCAGGTCCTCCGCCGGATCGCCGACGTGCGCCAGTTCCCAGTCCAGCACCGCCTGCATCCCGCGCGCGTCGAACAGCACGTTCCCCATCCGGAAGTCCCCGTGCACCAGCACGCGGTCGTCCCATGCGCCACCCTCCTCCGGTCTGCCCTTGGGCTCACCTGAGGCGCTCCCCCTCTCCCCCTGAGGGAGAAGGGGCCGGGGGGTGAGGGCCACCTGCTGCTTCAGCCAGCGAAACGCCAGCTCGAGCGCCGGGTGCGGTTCGAGCGCGATCGCGCGGTAGATCTGCTCGTGGCGATCGAGCGACGAGACCGCCGTCGCCACGCCGTCCGGCGGCCGTTGCAGCTCGGCGAAGCCCGGCGTGTCGAGCGGGATCGCGTGGATCCGCGCCAGCGCGCGGCCGAGCTGCGCCGGCAACGCGCGGCGCGCAGCGGCGTACTGCTCGTCGCGCATCAGGCGCTTCGGCAGCGTCTCGCCATCGAGCCGGCGGACGAGGAAGAACTCTCCACCCAGCGAGCCGTCGCCGAGCAGGAACGGCTCCGGCGCCGGCACGCCGGCGTCGTGCGCCGCCTGCAGCAGGCGGAACTCGAGCGCACGTGACATCTGCTTCGGCGCCCCCCGCGTGTCGCGCTGCAGGATCAGCGGCAGCGTCTCGGTGCGCCCGTCTCCGCGCTCGATCGTCGCGTCGAGCGACCACGTCTCGCGCGAGGCGCCGCCCGTCAGCCGCCGCATGTCGGCGACACGCACGCTCCGCGCCTCGACCGCGCGCTGGATGAAGACTTCGAGCTGCACCGAAAGATCGCTCACGCGGCCGTCGCCCGTGTCATCGCTGCTCCTTGCGCGCGCGCCTGAGGAGAACTGCGGTCAGGGCCACTCATCGCCGGTGACCATCGACCATCGACCATCGACCATCACACCACCTGATCGAGGTACTCCGACAGCCCGTAGCCCACGGCGTCGCCGCAGCGGAACTCCGTCATCCCCTCGCCGACGTGCGTCGTCATGCCCTCGCGCCGGTTGCGCAGCGGGATGAACCCCAGCACCCGGCCGCTGACATCGAGCTTCTCCCCGCTCGCCAGCGTCACGTGCGCCTGCAGGTCGCGATGGTACAGCCCGTTCGCGTCGAACGTCGTGTCGATATCGACGCCGGTGATCAGCTCCATCTTCTCACCGCGCACCACGACGCCGCTCTCCCGCGCCCGCTCCGGCGTCTGCCAGATCTTGGACACCATCATCCCGAAGTCCGGCGCGAAGTTGATCGTCAGCCAGCGGTAGGAGTGGATCGCCTGCCAGTAGCGAGGCCCCCACGAGTGGTCGCGCAGCCCCAGCCCGTCGATCTGCATCGTCTCCCCGTCGAGCGACACCGTGCCGCGCACGCGCATGTGCTGCTCGTAGTGCGCCTTCGCAAACTCCTTCTCCGGGTCGACGACCTGCCGCTTGCTGCCGCTGCTGCCGTACGCCGGCCCGACCGCCTCGTGCACCAGGTCGAGCCGCACCTTCCTGTGGGGGTTGTTCTTGAACGCCTCCCGCGGATCCGCCATCTGGGTTGGGTCGGTGAGGTGGACGGCTGAGCCATCGTACGCCGTCCGCAGCTTCTCCATCGGTTCGATGACCTCGAACCGCATGCCGCCCGCGTCCAGCGCGTCGTTCGTGCGGATCTCGGGGCGCTTGTACTGGAACAGCACGCTGCCGTCCGGCAGGAAGAGCGCGATCGTCATCTCCGCGGAGCCCTCGTTCGCGCGGTTGCCGAGGCGCACGAAGCCGCCGCTCCGGCGCGCCCGGTCGAAGAAGTTGAAGTACATGCTCTCGTTGAAGTTGGGCTCCGGCCCCAGTGGATGCGTGTAGTCGTCATGGACCGAGAGATCCCCGAGCAGCGCCACCATGCCTGCCTCCCATCGAAACGATGCGCCGGGCACACGCCCGTGTTGTGAGTGTAGGACACGGGGCCGGTGCGTGGAATGCGCCCGCGCATAACGGCAAACGCCCGCGCGAGGCGGGCGCTGCGTCGTGCAAGATGGTGGGCGATACTGGACTCGAACCAGTGACCTCCACGATGTCAACGTGGCGCTCTAACCAGCTGAGCTAACCGCCCCGAAGCGCTCCATCCTACCATGCCGCCGCGCGAGCACGGTAGGCGGGTGCGCAGAGGCAGACCTGCGACCTCCGACCTCCGACCTGCGACCTCCGACCTCCGGCCTGCGACCTCCGACCGGCGACCGGTTGCACCCACACGCGCACGGCGATAGATTGCCCTCGCTCGCGCCCCACGCGCGGCTTCCTCCGGAGATGCCATGGCCCGGCCCGTCCTGCACACGCGCGTCTGCGACATCCTCGACATCGAGTACCCGGTCATCCTCGCCGGCATGGGCGGCGTCGCCACCGCCGAGCTCGTCGCCGCCGTCTCCGAGGCTGGCGGCCTCGGCATCGTCGGCGCCGCGAGCATGCCGCCCGACGAGATCGCCCGCCAGGTCAACCGCATCCGCGACCTCACGTCGAAGCCCTTCGGCGTCGACGTCCTGCTGCCCTCCGGCGTCGCCGCGCAACCGCCGGACGGCGCGCCGAAGGCCGGCGATGCCCTCGCCGCGCCGCCGCGCCGCCCGCGCGACCTGCTGCCGGAGCCGTATCGCGAGTTCATCGACCGGGCCGAGGCGGAGTTCGGCCTGCCCGCCGACGCCGCGCAAGAGGAGATGGGCCAAGCCGTGCGCCGCCGCTTCGGAGGAGACTTCTCCCGGAAGCAGGTCGAGGCCATCCTCGACCTCAAGGTGCCCGTCTTCGCCTCCGGGCTCGGCGACCCCGCTCCCTACGTCGAGGCGTTTCACGCGCAGGGCGCGAAGGTCATCGGCCTCGTCGGCAACGTGAAGAACGCCCGGCGCGTCGCCGCTGGCGGCGCGGACGTTGTCGTCGCGCAGGGCACCGAGGCCGGCGGCCACACCGGCCGCATCGGCACGCTGGCGCTGCTCCCGCAGGTGATCGACGCGGTCGCACCGACGCCGGTTGCCGCCGCCGGCGGCATCGGCGATGGCCGCGGCATCGCCGCCGCGCTCGCCGCCGGGGCCGACGGCGTGTGGGTCGGCACCGCCTTCCTCGTCTCGCGCGAGGCGACCTGGCCGCAGCTTCTGAAAGACCGCATCCTCGCCGCGACGGAAGAGGACACGCGCGTGACGCGCCTCTACAGCGGCAAGACGATGCGCAACATCAACAACCCGCTCATCGAGTACTGGGAGTCGCAGAAGCTCGACGCGCTGCCGATGGGCATGCAGGGCATCGTCTCGGGCGAGATCATGGCCGGCGCGCGCAAGGCCGACCGTCTCGAATTGCTGATGAACCCCGCCGGCCAGATCTCCGGCATGCTGCACGAGTCCCGCACCGCGGAGGCGATCTTCGACGAGATGGTGGCGCAGGCGGCGCAGATCCTGTCCGAAGGACTGCGCAGCCGCGTGAAGGCCTCCGTCTGATATGGCCGATGCCGCGCTCTCCGACGTCCGCGTCCTCGACCTCGCCGGCGAAGCGGGCGTCTACGCCACGAAGCTCCTCGCCGACCTCGGCGCCGACGTCATCCGCATCGAGCCGCCGGACGGCGACCCCGCACGCAACGTCGGCCCCTTCTACCACGACGAGCCGTCGCCCGAGCGCAGCCTCTACTTCTTCAACCTGAACACCAGCAAGCGCGGCATCACGCTCGACCTCACGAAGGCGGAAGGGCGCGCGCTCTTCGAGCGGCTCGTCGCGAAGGCAGACGTCGTCGTCGAGACGTTCCACCCCGGCTTTCTCGACCGCCTCGGACTCGGCTACGACGCGCTCGCGAAGATCAAGCCGGACATCATCCTCACATCGGTCACCGGCTTCGGCCAGGACGGCCCGCACGCGCAGCACCGGTGGAGCGACATCGTCGGCATCGCCATGTCCGGCATGATGACCCTCGCCGGCGACAAGGCCGACCCGCCGAACATGCCGTACGGCCAGCAGGGTTACATCGGCGCCGGCATCCAGGCCGCCGCGGGCACGATGATGGCCCTCACCCACCGCGACAACACCGGCGAAGGGCAGCACGTCGACGTGTCGATGCAGGAGGCGCTCTCCATCAACCAGGAGACCGCCATGCAGACCTTCGACATGACGAAGCAGATCCGCACGCGCACCGGCGCGCGAGGTCTGCTGCCCATCGACGTGCCCGGCATCGGCGTCTACGACTGTTCCGACGGCCAGGTGTTCGCCTACCTCGGCACCCCCGGCGGCGCACCGTGGACCGCGATGCTGGCATGGATGACGCAGCAGGGCATGGCCGAGGACCTGAACGAGTCGCCGTACGCCGACGTCATAGGCCAGCTTAACCTGCGCTTCCTCACCGGCCTCGTCCAGCTCGCGTCCGACCCGCCGAAGCTCCAGGAGATGCTGGAGACGCTCGCCCACATCTATGAGGTGTTCGCCCGCTTCTGCAAGAGCATGAGCAAGTGGACGCTGTACGAAGAAGGCCAGAAGCAGCGTCTCATGTTCGGCATCGTCTCGACGCCCGAGGACCTCGTGCGGAACCCGCAGCTCACGTACCGGAACTGGCTGCAAGACGTGCGCCACGACGAGCTGGGCGAAACGCTGCGCTACGCCGGCCCGCCGTACCGGCTCTCCGAGACGCCGTGGGCGATACGCCGTCGCGCGCCACTGCCCGGCGAGCACAACGCCGAGGTGTTCGGCGACGAGCTGGGGCTGTCGCGGCAGGAGATCGATGCCCTGCGCGAACAGGGCGTTGTCTGAGAGGTGGGACCGATGAGCGACCTGCCGTTCGCGTCCGCAACCAGCCTCGTCGAAGCGCTGCGCGGCAAGCGCATCTCGAGCCGCGAGCTGCTCGACATCTACCTCCACCGCATCGAGCGCTACAACCCGAAGGTCAACGCCGTCGTCACGCTCGACGAAGAGGCGGCGCGCACGGAGGCGCTGCGGGCCGACGAGGACCTCGCGCGCGGCACGTCGCACGGCCCCCTGCACGGCCTGCCGATGACGATCAAGGACTCGTTCGAGACCGCGGGCATGCGCACGACCTGCGGCGCGCCCGAGCTGGCGCAGCACGTGCCCACACGGGACGCCGACGCCGTCGCCCGCCTGCGCGCGGCCGGCGCCGTCATCTTCGGCAAGACGAATGTGCCGATCTACACCGCCGACGTCCAGTCCTACAACGAGGTCTTCGGCACGACCAACAACCCGTGGGACACGGCGCGCATCCCCGGCGGCTCGTCGGGCGGCGCCGCCGCCGCGCTCGCCGCCGGACTCACCGGCTTCGAGTTGGGGAGCGACATCGGCGGCTCGATCCGCAATCCGGCGCACTACTGCGGCGTCTACGGCCACAAGCCGACGCACAGCATCATCTCTGCGCGCGGCCACATCCCGGGTCCGCCGGGCACGCTCGCGCCGGCCGATATCGCCGTCACCGGGCCGCTCGGACGCAGCGCGGACGACCTCGACCTGGACCTCGACGTGCTGGCCGGGCCCGATGCCGCCGCGGCCGTCGCCTGGCGGCTCGAGCTGCCACCGCCGCGCCGCACGTCCCTGCGCGAGTACCGGCTCGCCGCCTGGCTCGACGACCCCTGGGCGCCCGTCGACGCCCCGGTACGGGCGCGGCTCGAAGCCGCCGTCGAGGCGCTGCGCGCGGCCGGCGTCCGCGTCGATGACCGCGCGCGCCCCGGCTTCACGCTCGAAGAGGCCGCGCGCGTCTTCGAGACCCTCCTCAACCCCGTCGTCGTCGCCGGCGTCCCCGACGACACCTTCTCCGGCATGGCCGCGGCCGCCGCCGCGCTGCCGCCGGGCGACGATGCGGCGCCCGCGCGCTTCCTGCGCACCGCCACGCTGCGCCATCGCGACTGGCTGCGCGCAAACGAGGCGCGGCATCGCCTGCGCGCGCGCTGGGCGGAGTTCTTCTGCGACTACGACGTGCTGCTCTGCCCCGCGATGCCGACCGCCGCCTTCCCCCACGACCACGCACCCGATGCCGGCGCCCGCACCGTCAGCGTCAACGGCGAGCAGCGCCGCATCTTCGAGGGCATCGCGTGGGCGGGGTTCGCGGGCGTCTGCCTCCTCCCGGCCACGGTCGCGCCGGTCGGGCGCACGCCCGAAGGGCTGCCGGTCGGCGTCCAGATCGTCGCGCCGTACCTCGAAGACCGCACGGCCATCGACATCGCGCGCCGTATGGCCGGCGTGATCGGCGGCTTCGAGCCGCCTCCCGGATACGAAGAGCGAGCGCAGGTCACGGAGGGAGCGCAGCGATGAGCGACATCGGCACGAAGGGGCAGCCCCTGTCGGGCATCAACGTCGCCGACTTCTCGTGGTTCGGCGCCGGCCCCATCTGCGCGGAGAACCTCGCGACGTTCGGGGCGACCGTCGTCCGCGTCGAGTCGGAGGCGCACCTCGATGGGCTTCGCAGCGTCGCCCCGTTCCCGCCGGGGAAGACGGGCTACAACGTCAGCGGCTACTTCAACAACTACAACGCCGGCAAGCTCGACCTCACGCTCAACCTCGGCACCGCGCGCGGCAAGCAGATGGCGGAGAAGCTCATCGCCTGGTCCGACATCTTCCTCACGAACTTCACGCCGCGCATCATCGAGCGCTGGGGGCTGCTGTACGAGGAGCTCGTGCGGCTGCGGCCGGACATCATCGCCGTCTATCAGCCGATGCAGGGGTACGACGGGCCGCACAAGGACTTCATGGGCTTCGGCGCCGTGCTCTCGCCGATCACCGGCTACAACGAGCTGTGCGGTTTCCCAAGTCGCCCGCCGATGGGCCTCGGCACGAACTACCCGGACTACGTCATCAACCCCGGCCACACGCTCGTCGCGATCCTCGCCGCGCTGCACCATCGCAAGAGGACCGGCAAGGGCCAGCGCATCGAGCTGGCGCAGATCGAGTCCTCGGTCGCGCCCCTCGCGCCCGCGCTGATGGATTGCACGGTCAACGGACGCATCGAGGTGCGAGCGGGCAACCGCCTGCCGCACGCCGCGCCGCACGGCGCCTTCCGCTGCAAGGACAACGAGTGGAACGGCCAGCCGGAGGACCGCTGGTGCGTCATCGCCGTCTTCGACGACGCGCAGTGGCGCGCGCTCGTCGAGGCGATGGGCTCGCCTGTGTGGGCGGACGACGCCCGCTTCGCCGCGCACGCCGGCCGCAAGCAGCACGAGGACGAGATCGAGGCGAAGATCGGCGAGTGGACACGGGAGCGCACCGCGGAAGAGGTGATGGCGCTCGTGCAGGCGAGGGGCGTGCCCGGGGGCATCGTCGCCAACGCGCGCGACATGCTCGAGGACGAGCATCTGAAGGCGCGCGGCTACTACGTCTACCTCGACCACCCCGAAGCCGGCCGCACCGCCTACGACGGCCCGCCCTTCCGTCTCTCGAAGACGCCGGGCGTCCTGCGCACCCCGGCGCCGGTCCTCGGCCAGCACAACGAGCTCGTCTGCAAGGAGATCCTCGGCATGACCGACGACGAGATCGCCGACGCCCTCATCGAGCAGGCGCTGTACTAACGACCGCCGCCCGTCCCGGACGACGAGCGATGCCAGCCTCGCGCGAATGGCGGCGCGCTCAGCGCAGCCGCGCGATGCCGGCGTCCGCATTCGGCGCGAACCCGGCCGCCCGATAGAACTCCGCCAGCTCCGGCGCGAAGTCGACGTGCATCCACTCGCCCGCGCCGCGGCAGGCGGCGAGCGCCTCGGCGACGAGCCGCGTCCCGATGCCCCGCCGCTGCCACGCGGGATGCACCGTCGTATCGAGCAGGAAGAAGTGGACGCCGCCGTCCCACGCCACATTCACGAAGCCGGCCAGCTCGTCATCGGCGTGCGCCGTGATCCACGTGAAGCTGCGCGCGAGCACCGGACGGAACTCCGCCTTGCGCGCACCCCACGCCGTTTCGAAGAGCCGCTGCAGCTCTTCTTCGCCGACGTCCGCCCGAACGCGGTAGACGATCGTGTCCAGTCCAGCCATGCGGACAGCTTACGGGCCGCCCGGCGCGCGCGCCCATCGCGCTCCGGCGCACGGCGCCTAAGCCACACCAGGACGGCGGCCGCCGCACCGCCGATGCGCCGCGCACCGCTCACCGGCGGTGCGGCGGCGGCAGGGCGCGCGAGCGTCGGGATTGCGCTAGAATCTGGGGCCGCGCGCAGGTGCGCGTGTGCCGTCCTCCCGAGCGGGAGTAGCTCAGCCGGTAGAGCATCTGCTTCCCAAGCAGAGGGTCGCGAGTTCGAGTCTCGTCTCCCGCTCCA
>JADEYI010001854.1_pt1 | contig 13092 bp, 11 predicted proteins | sample 8542331 | NCBI WGS metagenome assembly JADEYI01 (sample SAMN16510988, study PRJNA670497) | mine drainage metagenome | isolation source: biofilm near Copperflume 1 | place: Germany: Marsberg coppermine Kilianstollen | collected 2018-02 | reverse complement strand
GGCGTGCAGATGGACAAGCAGGGTTATATTCAGGTGAACGAGCGTTTGGAGACAAGCGTGCCGGGTATATACGCGCTCGGTGATGTGAAAGGCGGCCCTGCTTTCACGCATATATCGTACGACGATTTTCGCGTTATACGCACAAACCTCCTCGAAGGCGGGGACGTTATCACCAACCGGCTTGTCCCTTACACCGTTTACATAGACCCACAGCTGGGGCGCGTCGGCCTGAGCGAAGCCGAAGCCAAAGCACAGGGCAAGCAGGTGCGTATAGCCAAAATGCCTATGGATAATGTCGCCCGCGCCCTGGAGGTAGACGAGTCGCGTGGCTTCATGAAGGCGCTGGTTGACGCCGAAACAGGCCAGATATTAGGCTGCGCTGTGCTTGGGCTGGAGGGTGGCGAGCTGATGTCCATGCTGGAGATAGCCATCATGGGCAAGCTGCCTTACACCCTTCTCAAAGATGCGATCTTCGCCCACCCGACGCTGGCCGAGTCGCTCAACAACCTCTTTTCGAGCTTTCAGGGCGAAGAGAACTGAGTAAGGAGTAATCTACTCACTACTCATCAGTCCCGGCTTGTCTCTGAGATCGCAACTGTTATGCTTCTTTTTGCGTATAATATAGTGTGATAGAAATAATCGCGGCACGCCGTTGTGCCGCCCGATCCTGGAGGAGATTAAAGAATGTTCTTTTATCCAATGTTCAACTCAGGGTATTTGCTGTACGTTTTCTTGCCTACGCTGATCCTTACTGGGCTGGCGCAGTGGTGGGTTACCAATGCCTTCAAGAAGGCATCGCAGATACCTAATATGCAACAGATAACAGGCGCACAGGCAGCGCGGCGCATACTCGACAGCGCGGGACTCAGCCATATATCTATCGAGCGCACAGGATCACCTATGGGCCGCATGTCGGGCGGCTCAACTCCTTCGCTCAACGATCATTACGATCCGAGCGATAAAGTATTGCGCTTATCTGACGCTGTGTATGGTAGCGCATCGGTGGCGGCGATCAGCGTTGCTGCTCACGAAGCAGGGCATGCTGTTCAGGATGCCCAGGGCTATACGCTCATGCGCGCAAGATCGGCGATTGTGCCTGCTGCTAACATTGGTTCACAGTTTGGCATCATTCTTGTGATAATCGGGCTGGTGCTTCAGTTTACAGGTCTGATCTGGTTGGGCGTTGGAGCGTTCGCCGTTGGCACCCTCTTCGCGCTGCTTACACTGCCTGTAGAATTGAACGCCAGCTCACGTGCGATGCAGATGCTTACAAACACTGGCCTTGTGGACCGTACGGAATACAGTCAAGCTCGATCGGTGCTGACCGCCGCGGCCTTCACATATGTGGCGGGGCTTGCCGCTTCCGTGCTGAACCTGTTGTACTATGTTATGCTCGCCTCAGGCAGTGGCCGCCGCCGCTAAGGGCCTGAAAGATGAGTGAAATAGAGCAGCCAAAAGCTGCTCTATTTCTTTTGATAGTAAGTGTTCAGAACAGGGGCGCAAGGGCCGGGCCCTTGTACACTCAGCAGGAGTAAAGCCCCCTCTCCCTTCATGGGAGAGGGGGCATGGGGTGAGGGCAGGTGGCGATACACCCGCGCATATACCCCAAGAAGATTGCTCCACCCGAACTCCTCTAGAAATGCGAACGGTAGTAGTATAGAGAGGTGCTAAGTCACTCGTATTTTCATCGGTAATGGTGGCCCACAGGGTCATGCCTTACTCTGAACACCTACTTTTGATACTGTTTGTTCGCACTATTCTGCTTTGGTGGCGGGTTCCTGTTGTGTGATGTCGGAGGCGGTGTTGCGTAGCTCACGCACCGATTCGCCGAGCGCTTTGCCAAGCTGGGGCAGCTTGCCAGGCCCAAAGATAACAAGTACCAGCACAAGTATCAACGCAAGGTGCGTCGGCTGTAGTAAACCTTCAAACATGATTCTCTCCTTTTCGTCGCGGTCCGGGCATTTATTCCCTACCCGGTCTAAAATCAATCTTTCGAAGGACCATTAGCGGTGGTAAACGCGAGAGCGGATTACTTATTTGCGGTCAAGGTAAATTGGATGTCGCTGTAGCTGCCCTCTATTACTTTGCTGGGGTCAGCCCCTAGCCAGTTGCGAATCACAGAGGCGTAGACCGAGCGGAAGTCGGTCTGCATCCGCAAGTCGCCGTTATCCAGGTTTGTGAGGTCAGGGTCGTTGCCGTACAGCCCACCTTTTATGTTGGCGCCGATCAGGAACATCGGCAATGATGTGCCATGATCCGTACCCTGGCTGGCGTTTTGCTGCACACGCCGTCCGAACTCGGAGAAGGTCATCAGCGCCACCTGGTCGGATTTGCCCATCTTATCGAGGTCGTTGTAGAAGGTGGCGATGCCCTCATCGAGCATGGTCAACAGCTCGCCGTGCCGCCCCGCCTGGCTCGAGTGAGTGTCGAAGCCGCCGAGGCTGATATAGAAGATGCGGGTGCCGAGGTCGGCAGCGATCACCTGGGCGATCAGCTTCATCCCTTCAGCGAAGGGGTTATTGCCATACTGTACGCTTGATTGGTAGCGGCCTACAGCCGCTTTGAGTGCATCGGAGCTTGTAAAAGCGTCTAGAGCCGCCTGGCTCACATACTCCTCGAAGGGGCCGTGAATCGTGTGATCGCAAAGCTGGTGGATCGCGTCTATCTGCGCTGTAGGGTCGCCCAGGTATCGGCCATCGGTGCGGAATTGGTAAGCTTCCAGGTTCGTGATAGATGGCACCAGCGTTGTCTCTGTATAAAGAGTGCGCGGCAGCAGATTGCCGACGTTGATAGCACGCAATGTGTTAGCCTCGTCATCGTCGTTAGCCTCAAGGTAGCGCCCCAGCCAGCCTGTTGGCTCCTTTACGTCAGGGCGGCCTGTCTGCCAGATCTCCATCGAGCGAAAGTGCGAGCGGTTGGGGTTAGGATAGCCTACCCCTTGCACCACAGCGAGGTGGCCGTTATTGTAGAGGCTTTGTAAGCCTTTGAGCGAAGGGTGAAGGCCCATCGTGCTGTTCAGCTTGAGCACTTCCTCCGGCTTTGGAGCAAGAGCGGGGCGAGCGCCGAAGTAGGCTTTATTTGTATAGGGGATGACTGTGCCCAGGCCATCGTTGCCGCCGGAAAGCTGCACTACAACCAGCACATTCTTCTTGAGGTTGCCGTTGGCGGAAGGCGTGGCGGAAGCCGTGCCGGTGGGCGTGGCTCCAGCCAGGAGATCATTGCCCGCTCTGTCTCCACCGCGGCTGGTGGCTGGGGTCAGAGTATATGCGCTCTTTACCAGAAATGCCGGGGCAACCAACCCGAGGGCGGCGACCGCCAGCCCGCCCTTTGTAAAGTCGCGACGTGTAATGCTCATTGGTATTTCTCCTGACTCGTAATACGTAGTGCGCAATGAATCACTGTGAAGGTAGAAGGCTAAAGAGCCGGCTCTAATGCCTGTTTACGCAATACGCTCTAGTTCATCTGGTAGACTGGGGTTGACATAATGAGCCTGACGAGGCCTCTCAGCTTGCCATCGGTGGTCTTTGCATCAGTAAAGTTGCCTGCATAGCTCAGCAGTGTGCCACGGTAGTCAGCGGGCACATTTGTCTGGAGCAGGAGTTCAAGGAAGTAATCAACCGCTGCCTGGGGCGTGTTAGCGCCTGCTGCGTTGGCTATCTCTGTTGGGTCAATAGTGTAGTCGCTGTCAATACTGACCAGTTCCCTGGCGAGGTTAGCACGGCTGTAGTAGGCGCTGGTGTTCACCCAGGTTCTGTTGCCCGGCCAGCCGCCCACATTGGGTGGGGCATAAATCTGCTGGCCCATAGCTGCCAGGGCTGCCGAGATCCCCTGCCACGATTTGAGGTCGTAGATTTCTGCTGAGAGCGCGCGCATGGCCCCAATCGTGAACTCCGCAGGGCTTTTCACAAGCGAGTAATATGCTTTGGTGGAGCGGAACTCAGGTGAGAGCAATATCTGTTTCACAAGCTCTTTGATGCTAAAGTTGCTCTTTGTATATATATCGGCAAAGCGGTTGACTGTGGCATCGTCCGGGTCATCGTAGACGAAGAAGCGGAAGAGCTTGCGTGCCATGAAGACTGGGTGCGCGGGCTGCTTGAATATAATATCCACAGCGTCATCACCGCTGAGGTTGCCTGTGACTCCCAGGAAGGTCTTCTGGCCGCTGTCGTGTAGATTGGCTCTGAAAAGAGCGTTACCTTCTTTGGTGACTGTCCAACCGGTGAAGGCACGCGCTCCCTCTTTCACATCTGTTTCTGTATAGTTGCCGATACCGAGGGTGAACAACTCCATCAACTCTCGCGCCCAGTTTTCGTTGGGTGCGTCTTTGCGGTTGGTGTTGTTGTTCAGATAGATCAGCATAGCGGGGTCGCGGGAAACCTCTTTGGTGAAGACTTTGAAGTCCTGGGTGAGAGCATTAGCGCGGTAGAGCGCATTTTGCTTTGCCATGAGGTTTGCGCTCTTCACATCAACAATGGAAGAGACGAAATGTCCATGCCAGAAGAGCGCCATCTTCTCTTGCAGAGGGCGCTTGCTGAGGAGCATGCGCGTCAGCCAGGTGGCTACCTCAAGCTGAGGATTGCCATACTGAGGACGTTTGTCGTTGGTAGAGGCGGGAGCGGCGCTGCGCATCTGCTGGAGAGCGTCTTCTACGCCGGTGTCGTCTACCTGTTCATAGTTGACAAGGCTGTTTACAGCGTCTTCATAGCTGAGGGCAGCGTACGCATCAATATCGGCGGCGTTGCTGCCGAAGCCCGCCCGCCTCAGCAGGTGCGCTATCAGGTGCCGGTCGGTCTGTGCCATAGGTTGTCTTTCCTTTCCACGCCGGATGCCGGTGGTAGCTTTGTTAGCCGTCCACGCGAGTCTCAGTTATAAATAGTATACATGGGTGTTCGTTCATTATGGTTAGCTACTGGTAACAAGGTTGTAAATTCTTTGTAAAAGTGCGGAAGAGAACAAAGACAAATACAACAGCGGCACAAGCCTGCTGTTGTATTTGTCTTTGTCTTTGTGAAGGAGAAAGCCTCTACGTGTGAGGCGGGCAGGGCCTTGCCCTTACTCTCTACTGGCCCGGGGTGGCTGTGGTTGCAGGCGAAGGTGTGTGGCTTGCCCCGTTGCCTCTACCGAAGAGGCTCCCTGTACCATTTGGCTGGTCGGTGATCTGGATGCCCTGGGCGGCGACATTATTGCCCGACCGGGTACCCGCCGCCAGGATACGGCCACCCACTACCAGATCGCTCTTAGCGCCCAACACACTCTTGACGATGGGCGTGTTATCGGTGATGTTGACTGTCAGGGTTTGGCCTTGACTATCTGTGATCGTTATGACGTTGCCCTCGATCTTGGTTATGGTGCCTGTTGCGCCTCGATTTGCAAAGCCCGCGCCGCCGCGACCACCGAAGGCTCCAGTTCCGGTCCCCGACCCTCCGGTAGCCCCGGCTCCGCCTGTGCCGCTGGTATCTACCCCTCTGCTAGCAAGGAAGCTGTTGACGTCATTCTGCTGTGCCTGTGCCTGAGCATGGCCCACGTTAGTCCCGGCCCAAAATGCAGCACCTGCCACCACGACGAGGAGCACCAGCGATACAATAGTGATTACTATGCGTTTCATATTTTGATTCCTTTCTTAAGATTAGTGGGTGTTACATACTGCATGCAGGCTGATCTAGAGCCAGGCGACAGTTATTCATACCTGAGAGCTTCTATTGGGTCGAGGCGGGCGGCCCTGCGGGCAGGGTATATTCCGAAGAAAAGACCTACTGCCACGGAGAATAGCACCGCCAAGACACCCGCTGCTGGGGTCACTGATGAGGTTATTACGCCTGTAATTGTAACCAGTTGGGCGATGAGCACACCTAAGCCCAGCCCTATCAGCCCGCCGCCCACGCTCAGTGTAATGGCTTCGATCAAGAATTGACTTAGTACATCGCTTTGCTGCGCGCCCACAGCCTTGCGAATGCCTATCTCACGTGTACGCTCCGTCACTGAGACAAGCATGATGTTCATGATGCCGATCCCGCCGACCAGCAGAGATATGCCTGCTATAGCCCCGAGAAAAAGAGTAAGCGTAGTGATCACGCCATTGAGGGTACTCAACAGGTCAGCCTGGTTGGTCACAGAGAAGTCGTTGGTGTCGCTGGTCAGGCGATGGCGCTCGCGCAGAAGTTGTGTGATCTGGTCCTGCGCTTGCGTCATGCTGTCCTTATTTGCCACCTGCACATAGATAGCGCTTACCGCCTTGCCAGTCACTGTTCCCTGACGTGTGCCAAAGAGCTTACGCTGCGCTGTACTTATGGGTACGTACACCGCGTCATCCGCGTTGTTGAAGCCTGTGCCGCCTTTGGAGGCAAGCACTCCCACTACCTTAAAGGAGAGGCGGTTGATGCGTATGATTTTGCCTATAGGGTCGTCGCCCTGGAAAAGAGTGTCAGCGGCGGTACTGCCGATCACAGCCACGTTCACAGCTGCTGCTACATCGCCCTGAGTGAACCATGCGCCATTGCTCACCGGCAGATTGCGGACCTGTTCGTACTCAGGTGTGACGCCCAGCGCACGCGTGTTAGTATTCTGATCGTTGTAGACTACGCCCACAGTGCCGCGTGTATATTCCGGTGCTACTATCGCGCAACTATCGCAGTTTGCCGAGTCGGCTATTGCAACGGCATCCTCCTGGGTAAGGGTTGATGCGCTGCCTGCGGCTGACCGGACGCCCCCCTGGGTCGTTTGCCCCGGAAAGACAGTCAACAGGTTAGTGCCGGTGCTGGTGACCTGGGCAGTGATCGAGTTTTGCGCGCCCTGCCCGATGCCCATGAGGGCCACTACCGCGGCTACGCCGATGATTACACCGAGCATGGTGAGGATGCTGCGCAAGGTGTTAGCCCGCAAGCTGCGCCAGGCCATCTGGAAAGCATCTATAACGCTCATGCTAACACCTCTTGCCCTATGCTCACCGTCTCTTGAGATCGATCTTGGGTGGTTGCCTGCTGCCCAGCCTCCGGTGTTCTGTAGACAACGACCTGATTTGCCACTCTTTCGTCCTCCACAAGATTACCGTCGAACATACGTAGTATACGGCGTGTGTGTGCAGCTATGTCAGGCTCATGCGTAACGAAGATGACAGTGATCCCTTGCTCGATGTTGAGGCGCTGGAAGATTGCCATGATCTCCGCGCTGGAAACGCTATCGAGATTGCCTGTCGGCTCGTCGGCGAGGATCATGTTTGGGTGGTTCACCAGGGCGCGGGCGATTGCCACGCGCTGCTGTTGCCCGCCCGAAAGCTGGCTCGATTTGTGCTTGAGCCTGTCACCGAGGCCCACCGACTCCAACGCCTCAACTGCTCGTTTGCGGCGTTCACTGCTCGACACCGACGCGCCATTGCGAGCGTAGAGCAACGGCAGCTCCACATTTTCAAGGGCGGTTGTGCGGCTCAAGAGGTTGAAGGATTGGAAAACGAAGCCTATCCGCCTGTTCCGCACCGTTGCCAACTCCTGGTCGCTGAGTGTCGCGACCTCCTGCCCGCTCAGCATATACGAGCCGGAGGTTGGACGGTCAAGGCACCCCAGCACGTTCATAAGTGTGGACTTGCCTGAGCCTGAAGGTCCCATGATAGCGACGAGCTCACCTTCTTCGATAGTGAAGCTCACCCCGCGCAGGGCACGCACGATATTGTCTTCGCCCATCTGGTAACTCTTTACCAGGCCTGTAACTTCTATTACACTACTCATCGGGAACCCATAGCCTTTGCTTGTGCGTGTGCACTGAAGTAGAGGCGCACGTTAGTGCCCGCCTGTGTCAACGCCGCCCGCGCCGCCACGTAATCCACCTCCACCGCCGCCCAGGTTTATCAAGCCGCCTCTGTTGGGCTGCCCTGCGGTTGATGTGGTTGATGTAGGCGTGTTGACCACAAGGTTATCACCTTCGCGCAGTACTGTGTTGCCCACGATTTCAGTGGAGGTGTCGTTGGTGAAGCCTGTCTGTACCTGCACCGGAATCTGGCTCGCGTTAGGCCCGACAACATAGACGATCTTCTGTGACCCCTGGCTGCGTATCGCTCTGCTCGGCACCATCAGCACATTGTCGCGCTCGGCTACCACGACTGACGCGGTAGCGCTCATGCCAGGCCGCAAGTTGCTGTCTGCCGCCTTCGGGTCCAGCGTGACCGTAGCAAGGTAGTTCACTACACCTTGCGACACGGTGGCGTTCGGCGCAACAAAGGTTACTGTGCCTGTGTAAACCGTGCCTGAGAGTGCATCGAAGGTTATTTCTACGGGCTCGCCATCCTTTATCTGGCTTATGTCTGCTTCGCCCACATTCATGTCAAGGTGATAGAGGCTGCTATCCACAAGTTCTACGACGGTGGTACTTGCGCTCACGCTTTGGCCTGTGGCTACAGGCACGCTCGCTACTACTCCGTCGAAGGGTGCAGTCATGTTGGCCTGTGTGACCTTCAGCCTGGCCGACTCAAGGTTGGCCTGCGCCTGGTCTACTCCGGCCTGTGCTGTTTCCAGGTCGGTTGCTAACGGCCCTGCCTTGAGCTTATCCAGGCTGTTCTGCGCCTGGTTGACTGCGGCCTGCGCTGCTGCGAGATCTGCTGCGCTGGCTGGGGCTTTGAGTTTAGCGAGGCTGGCTTGTGCTGATGCGACCCCCGACTGCGCGGCGGTAATGTCGGCTTGTGTGGGGCCAGCCTTCAGTTTCGCCAGGTTATTCTGTGCCTGATCCACAGCAGCTTGCGCCTGGGTCACATCGCTGGCGGCTGGCCCTGCCAGTAACTTGTCGAGGCTATTCTGTGCCTGGTCTACAGTGGCTTGAGCCGCCGTAAGGTCGGCCTGGACAGGTGGCTCCTTGAGCTTGTTCAAGGCGTTCTGTGCCTGGTCTACAGTGGCTTGAGCCGCCGTAAGGTCGGCCTGCGTAGCGCCCTGTTTCAACTTATCAAGGCTATTCTGGGCTGAGTCCACTGCGGCTTGAGCCGATGTGAGATCGGCGGTTGTTGGGCCGGCTATAAGGTCTGCCAGCTGCTTACTAGCATCGTCAAGCTGCGCTTTGGCGGCTGTCACCGCCTGCGCCTCCTGCTGCCTGGAGTCATCGTAAGAGAGCTGCGCTTTCTTGAGTGCGCCTTGCGCATCTTCCATCGCGCGTTTTTTGCTGTTGTACTGGTCTACCAACCCTTGCAGGCTGCCGTACTTGCCCGCAAGTTCTCTGGGGAAGACGGTAATCAAGTTGCCATTGCCGTCCAGCGCATCGGCGGCCACAGCCCTGTAAGCGTCCTGGGCATCCTGTAGGGCATTCAGCGATTGCTGCATGCTGATATCGTCGCTTTGCTTGGAGAGGGAGGCCGACGACTGAGTTTTGGCGAAGCTGGTCTGCGCCTGCGTCACCTTAAGTTGCGCCGCGCTAAGCTGTGCTGTGGTTGGCCCTGCTGTGAGAGCTGCGAGCTTAGCCTGCGCTGATTTGAGGCTGGACTCGGCTGCGGTGAGGTCGCCTGCGCTTGCGGGCTGCTTCAACTGGTCAAGCTTAGCCTGTGCTGACTTGAGCGTTGATTGCGCATTTGCCAGGTCTTCCGCTGTGGGCGGGGCCTTTAGCTGCACTAGCTTGGCCTTAGCCGAAACCAGGGCTGAACGGGCGTTAGCGATGTCCTGGGGCGTCGAGCCTGCTTTGACGCTATCTAACTTTGCCTGGGCAGAAACGAGGGCAGACTGGGCGTTAGCGATGTCCTGGGGCGTCGAGCCTGCCATGACATTTTTCAGCTTGGCTTGCGCTGCCGTGACCCCGGCCTCTGCGCTCGCAAGGTCGGCAGTCGTTGGGCCGACTTTGAGGCTGTCCAGCTTTGCCTGAGCAGAGCGCACAGCGTCTTGTGCGTTAGCAATATCGCTGCTTGTGGCTCCTGCTTTGACGCTATCAAGCTTAGCCCTGGCTGAGTCGAGAGTAGCCTGCGCCTGTACCACAGCCAGGTTTAGCTCACCAGGATCAAGGGCGGCCAACGCCTGGCCCTTGGTTACTTTGTCACCTGGCTTCACATTCAGGGTAGTCAGCGTTCCTGCGCTCCCAAAGGTGAGGTTCAGGTCGGCAGCGGGCTGTAGCGCCGCGCTTGACAACACAGTAGACTGTATATTGCCACGCGAGACGGGCACAGTCTGCACGGTGGCTGCTGCGTTGGTGCCCGCGAAGACGCGCTGCTTTACAAAAAGGGCGATGACAACCGCAAGCAGCAGCGCGCTGCCCAGAATGATTATCTTTTTCATATGGCCTCCGTACTTTTGTTCTCCCGAACGCGTTTTATATTTGTCGCTTGTTTCCGTAGAAACGATACAGTAGGCGCAGAAACATCAGCCCCGGCTAACCAGGCCTGCAACTTCAGCGTATAGTTCGTGCCAAAAGCAACTCTTACCTGCGTAGCTGCGCTCTAGAACTTTAGCCTGCTCACTCGCACAGATAGTGATCTTACACCTTGCGGAGCAGTGCAATATCGCTGCTAGAGGCAATTATATAGTCCGGCTGAGGCGGTTAGATTAATATGGAATGAGAGTAGTGTAAAATCTTTGTAAAATCTGAGATCTGCTCTGCTCCGACCAGGGAAGTTGGGGAGCTTGCACAACCTTCGGCTTCACAGGCCGTCTACTCGCTTAAAAGATCAGGATCAGCACGGACGGGAGAAGGCGGGCGTTGGACAACCCTGGCCTAATCACCTTCCATAGTGAGCGGTGTACCTGTTCAGATTAGAGGCTTGGGGCCTGGCTACTCCCCTTATACTCACCAGTGGGAAAGCCCCCTCTCCCCTTGTGGGAGAGGGGGCATGGGGTGAGGGCGGGTGAGGGCAGGTGGCACGCCCGCACAGATACCCCTTGAAGGTTGCTCCACCCCAACTCTTCTTCTCTAGAAATGCGAAGGATAGTAGTATAGAGGGGTGCTAAATCGCTCGTATTTTCATCGGTAATGGTGACCCGCAGGGCCATGGCTTACTCTGAATATTTACTGAGCGGTTATGGCGCTCGGTCAGACAAAAGGAGGTGTATATCAGAGACTACCAGAACATGGGAGAGGCGGTAGATGGGCTGGGGCGATGTGACCTCTGGAGAGTGCTCTCATTAGCCGAACAGCTTCCTGGCGCCTGCCTTCTACTGTTTCGCCGCACCGTATACTTCGGGGTTTACCATGTTGGCCGGTAGCTCGCCGCGCATGACCGCGAGGATGTTATCTGCCGCCATCAATGCCATGGCAGTGCGCGTCTCCAGCGATGCGGAGGCGATATGCGGCGCAAGGGTGACGTTTTGCAGTTCTAGCAGGCCGGGGTTGATCCGCGGCTCATGCTCGAAAACGTCCAACCCTGCACCCGCCAGCTTGCCCCCCTTGAGCGCCTCAACGAGCGCTGCTTCGTCCACGCAAGCGCCTCTCGCTGTATTGATCAGGTAAGCGGTTGGCTTCATACGCGCCATTTCGGGTGCGCCTATCAGGTGGTGGGTGCCAGGGTTATAGTCGGTATGTATAGTAACGTAATCCGACTGCGCGAGTAAATCTTCCATTGAGACCAGGCGGGCGTTGAGCGACTTTTCCGTCTCGACGTCTGCCGGATATTGGTCGTAGTAGAGCACAGTCATGTCGAAGCCGCCAGCGCGCTTTGCCACTGCTCGCCCGATGCGCCCGAAGCCGATGATACCGAGCGTCTTGCCATGCACGTCCTGCCCGACCATCATCAGAGGCCCCCAGCCGTGAAAGCGCCCCTCTCGTGCGAAGCGGTCTGCCTCGGCTACCCGGCGCGCTGAGGCCATGAGCAGCGCCCAGGCAAAATCGGCTGTGGTGTCGGTGAGCACGCCGGGGGTGTTGGTAACAGCTATGCCTCTGCGCGTCGCCTCATTTGCATCTACGTTGTTGTAGCCGACTGCCATATTAGCGATTACTTTTAGGTGAGGCGCGGCGTCCATCACCTCTTTGTCTACCGGGTTGGTTAGCATGCAGTAAAGCGCGTTATAGTGGCTTTCGCGCAGCTTGTCTATAAGCTCCTGCTTGGTCCATATGTGGTCGGCATCAGGGTTGATGTCGAGCTTGCCCTCGCTGCCAACAGCATAGCGCAGGCGCTCAATCGCAAGTTGCGGCACCATCTGTGTCATCAAAACCCTTATACTCTCTGTTGCGCCGGGCATAGTTGTACCTCCGTGTAGTGTGTAGTGTGTAATGGGTGACAGCCAGCTTTAGACGGTAAAGAAGTAGCTCTCCTCACCTCCTTACCCAACGCACACTACGTACTACGATAGCGCATCAGCCGCCGAAGAATAAGAATGAGCTGCCGCTGTTGCTGCTGGCAAGGGTTGCCTGGTCCAGTTGAAAGATCACAAAGCACATCACGAAGCAGAGGAGCAGTACGCCCACCACTGTAGCCAGGGGAACGAGGCAGCCCCTGACCGGGCCTCGGGCTTTCTTTTGTTGTAGCAACATCGTTTGATCCCTCCTATGTATGCACTGGGGTCGCTGCGACCAGCAGACCATTGACCAACTCTAGCGTATGCTTCTTACCGCCGGGGCCTATCTCCATCGCCGGGCCTACGCACGCCGGGCAACCGTCTTCGCATGGGCAGGCCGAAATCAATTCGCCCGCCGCTTCGAGTAGCGCCGTGTGCATGTCGAAGAGCTTTCGGCTGAAGCCAATGCCCCCAGGGTAAGAGTCGTACAGGAATATTGTACTCTGCCCTGTAAAGGGGTTCTTCACTTGTGGCACAACGCCCAGGTCGCGGGGGTCGCACATCAGGTAAAGTGGGGCCATTTGTGACATTACGTTGCCCAGGCCCACAAGCCCCGCTTGCAGCGCATCTTTGCCCGGCATATTCTCAGCCACTACGGGCGGCACGCACAACCAGTAGGCTGTGGTGTGTAGCTCTTGCTCCGGCAGGTGTATTTTGCCCCAGCCGACGTTCTCGTGCGTCCCCAGCTTTATCTTCTTGTAGATAGTGGCTTGCGCCGACACCATGACATCGCCGTAGTTGCGCGCGGCCTCCCGATCTTCGCCTGATGCTATATCTAACACCTTTAAAGTGACCGCAAGGTTCGCATCTGTGTAATAATCGGCGTCAACTGCTCGCACATAGGCTTTCTGCTCATCCCAATCAAGCG
>JADEYI010001853.1_pt1 | contig 13105 bp, 9 predicted proteins | sample 8542331 | NCBI WGS metagenome assembly JADEYI01 (sample SAMN16510988, study PRJNA670497) | mine drainage metagenome | isolation source: biofilm near Copperflume 1 | place: Germany: Marsberg coppermine Kilianstollen | collected 2018-02 | reverse complement strand
AAACAGGCCCGCCCCACCGTCGGAAAGAGCCTTCGCCAGTGAGCGATAAAGATCGACGAAATAGGGATTGGGCGCTTTTGAATCGTTTCGTCCCTCGCCGCTTACTAACCGGACTGCATTGGCTGCAAGGCGCCATCCATCGACATCAAAACTGGTTGTGACTGGGCGGACTAATTGGTAGTCAGCCGCCGCCGCGAGTAGCGACCTCAAGACAGTTAGGTATGTCTTGCCATCAAGTCTCTTCTTCCAGAGCGTTGGGTGGCCCAGTCGACGCGCAAGGCTACTGCGCGGGCCAGCCCGAAGGATTAAAGGCTCACCACGCACACCCGCATCAGCTTTTTTCGGCGCGTCGATTATGAGGGCTGCAGCGACCCGAGGATTTTCCTGCTGCGAGATCGACCAGGGTTCGCGCAAGCTTTGGCGTGCAGCATTCGCGGTGGCCTCTACGGTAGTCGGATCGAGGGCATCAGCTGTGACGGCCAGTCCACGGCGCATAGTCTCGAGGAGAATGAAGAGAGCCTGTCTGCGCGTGGCTGGGTCGGCATGCTTAAGCTCCGGCGGTGCCTCAACGAATGCATTGTCGTCTGCTGCCAAATCGTCGAGCGAAAGATACTCAGCGTGCACTAACCCCAACTCTTCGAGGTTAGGATTGGTGAAGCGCCAGCCTCGGCGCTGATCGGCCCAGACCCTATAGGCAAAGACTCGTGACAGAGTCCGTTCTGCGGCGACTTGTCCGGCCCCTTTTATCTCGGGATCAAGCATCCATTCGCTGCGGCGGGATCGATTGGCTGCCGTGAAGCCTAGCGCTGCCTGGATCTTCCGACCGAATTCGTCATCTGCGAGCCCATCAGGCCCTGCAGCGATGACGGCCGCGAGAATCGCCGCGCGCAACTGCGCTACGAATAGAAAGTCATTGAAGTGACCCGCCTGAAGTGCGGCGTCCTGTCGATTGTCTGTGAAGCCAAGCACCTTGCGCTTGTCGATGCGGAACCCGCTGCTGGGCGCGTTCATCCAGCGGAGCGTGCTTGAAACCAGGAGCGTCGTGGCAGAACTGCGTCCCTCCGCCGAAAGACCCGCCAACTTATTGATTTCTCGCGCTTGTCCCGGCGGTTGATCCTTACAGGCGGGGCAGAAACGGAACCTTCCTGGTAAGAACCACGCTTTGCGCCCCTGCTGGCCGATGACACCACTCTCGTTAATAACTACAGGCTGCGGCGCAAAAGGACGCAGGTTGCTCTTAATACGGCCAGCGGGGTCTATCCAATCCTCGGGGTATTGCTCAGGAGTACCGTCGAAATTGAATTCAGTGTCTGCCAACGGCTCGGGCATCAAATAGCCGGCCTGCTCGGCTCGATCTTCATTATCGAGTGGCGGTTCGTCGATTGGCCTGGGAAGAGCCCGGCGTCGCCCGTCTTGGTCGCTCACAACGATCGGATGATGCTCTTGCCCGCAGTTCCGGCAGAAGAAAGTCGGATAGAGTCGAGTTTCCTTCTCTTCGGGATCAAAAAGTTGACCATCGAGCGTGACGCGGCGGCGGGTGGGTTCTCGGAGAGTCGAGTAGAGGCGGCCGGCACCGCAAAAGAATTGATGTAGTTTGAAGGCCATGAACGCGCGATCACTCGTTCCGCCTCGCTCGCTTGCGGGTTTGCTCATGAGGATCAGCATCGCCTGAATCTGCGACTGACAGCGCTCCGGATCGCGGCCGGTCTGGGTGGCCAGTTTTTGCGCTGCACCTTTTAGGGTGATGGGCGGATGTCGACGGAGGCGTTGGCCATCTTCGAGCCCAATTTCGAGCTCGATCCAGACTGGGAGCGGATGCGACCGGAGCTCAGCGTCGGAGAGAGAAACGGGGATCTCGCCGTCGATCGCAGTGCCGAGCCTACCCCCGAGCGATTTCACGTTCATCGCGGGATCGGTCGCGCGTTCGAGACTCTCACCAATTACCGCGTCACTGGAGATCTGAGTTCCGAACAGGCGTGAGGCAACGATCGCGACTGCTGCCGCGGGATCGTTGGTCGCGTCATCGCTTGCCATCGTGGCGGATGTGCCGATGCAAATCGGCACTCGATCTCGGCACAGACGATCCCGAAGCCGCCGAACCAGCATCGCCACGTCGGCGCCTTGACGGCCGCGATAGGTATGCAACTCGTCGAGGACGATGAAATCGAGGTCCTTCGCGTTGCTGATGACTGCCTGATCGAGGCTGTTCTGCCGCGTCATCAGCAGTTCCAGCATCATGAAGTTGGTCAATAGAATGTCGGGGCAGAGTTCTCGAATTCGCTCTCTCTCATCGGCCCCTTCTTGGCCGGTATATCGTTCGAATGTTGGCCGAAGCCGTTCAGGAAGCTCCGACTGATTGATGAACTTCCGCAACTCTTCCAGTTGGCTGTTGGCGAGTGCGTTCATGGGATAGATGACAATCGCTCGAGTCCTTGGGGACTCACCGGCGACTCTAGCTTTTATCGCGGCATCTATAATGGGAACGAAGAAACAGAGCGATTTACCGGATCCAGTTCCAGTCGTGACGACAAAACTCTGCCGTGCGGATGCTTTCGCAAGGGCCTGTGACTGGTGGCGATAGAGAGTGATTGGTTGGCCAGCTATCCGAAATACTTGGCCTGTACTCGGATGCAGAGAACCGTCCGCGACCAGTGTATCGATTGCGATGTCGCGCTCGAAATTAGGATTGATACTGACTAGAGGTTCTGGCCAAAAGCGTCGACTAGCGTAAATGGCCTCAACCTGGGCCCGAATGTCAGCCGCGCGTATTTGGGTGAATGACCGCGCGAAGCGTTCGTAGTCCTGAACCAATGCGCGATCCAGATCGAAAACGTCGATGGTCGTTACCCCCGCTGCGTAAGCGCATCCATACCGGCAGCCAAGCTTTTGAGACCAACGTAGTCCGTAGGCGCGTGACAACGCAACTTTGCGTTTTTAGGCGCGTACTGCTCGTCTGGCGCTTAAACGCGGTACCGGTCAGACGATTGGGAACTGTTTGCCGTCAACTTGCTCGGATTAAAATACCAGCATATATTGAATGTTGCTGGTAATATTGTCAATGTCCTTCGAAAAGGAAAAAAGAGCCTTCAGCCGAAGTGGCGGCCTGCTCCGCACCGGTGCCGCGCTGCGTGCTGGAATCCACCCTCGCACACTATACGACATGCGCGACGAGGGCGTAGTCGAAGAGCTTAGTCGCGGCCTCTACCGTCTGGCAGACCTCCCGGCGCTCAGCAATCCCGACCTCGTAACCGTCGCGCTGAAGATTCCCGCCGGAGTAGTGTGCCTCATCTCAGCCCTCGCTTACCACGAGATTACCACCCAAATTCCGCATGAAGTCCACCTTGCGCTGCCGCGCGGTACCGAGCCGCCGCGACTCAAGCATCCTCCGCTCCGCGTGTTTTGGTTTACAGGCAGCTCGTTCACGGAAGGTATCGAGACGCACAAGGTAGATGGCATCGGCCTGCGCGTCTACAGTCCGGAAAAGACGCTGGCCGACTGCTTCAAGTATCGGAATAAGCTCGGTCTGGATACGGTCCTCGAAGCCCTGAGGCTCTATCGAAGCCGGAAACGACCAAATGTCGACGAGCTCATGAAATTCGCGCGCGTCTGCCGCGTGGAAAAAGTGATGCGCCCTTATCTGGAAGCCCTTCTATGAAAAAGCCGGGCACAAAGAACATTGGGGCATCAGTGCGGCAGCGGCTCCTCAACAAAGCGCGCGAGACCGGGCGTCCCTTCAGTGAACTGCTGCAATATTTCGCGATGGAGCGGTTCTTGTACCGGCTCTCCAAGTCAGAGTATGCGGAGAAGTTCGTTCTCAAGGGTGCCCTGATGCTGACTGCGTGGAATGCGCCACTCCTTCGTCCAACGATGGATATCGATCTTCTTGGCCGGATCGGCAACGACATCGGGACAATGGCGGGCATCGTAAGGGAAATTTGTGCGGAGCCCGTCGAGCCGGACGACGGCCTGATGTTCGATGCCGCGACCGTCCAAGGCGAACGCATAGCGGAGGCTGCTGAATACGAGGGTGTTCGTATCCGGTTCCGTGCAACCTTGGATGCCGCGCGTATTCAGATGCAGCTCGACGTCGGTTTCGGCGATATCGTGGTGCCGGCTGCGATGCTGACGACGTACCCGACAATTCTCGATCTGCCTGCTCCGCGCCTCCTGGCGTACAGCAAGGAAACGGCCGTCGCAGAAAAATTTGAGGCGATAGTTAAACTTGGTGAACTCAACAGCCGCATGAAGGACTTCTTCGATATCTGGCTTCTGTCGTGTTCCTTCGATTTCGACGGTCCGACAATCTGCGAGGCGATCGAGAAGACGTTCGAGCGAAGAGGTACCGTCCTGCCTATCGGGGAACCTGTGGCTTTGACGGCGGAGTTTTCCGGCAATCCGCAAAAACGAGCACAGTGGGCAGGATTCATTCGAAGGATGAAGCTTCGGGAGGTGCCCTCGCTCGGGGAAATTATCGATCGGTTGCGAGAGTTCTTAGTGCCGGTAAAGGCCGCCGTCTTGGCTGGTGAGCGTTTCCGTTCGAGATGGGTCGCTGGGGGGCAGCGGTGGTCTCGCTTCTGAGCTTCCGTGGCCCTGCGCGGTCCAGCGGCCAGCTGTCAGAAATCGACGGGAGCGTCCCGATACCAGTCTGTCAGCGTGAGTTGCCGCGCGCTCCTGCGCCGTGGGGACGCTGCAGTCAGATAGCGCTATCAAACGGTGTAACACGGCTAGTCGCTTCGTTAGATCACCGCTCGCGGGCGAGTGCGGTGCGTGCTACGGTCGAACGTTTGGCGGGAGAGAATGCGAAGTGAAGCTTTTGTCCGCTGCGACGGAGAAACAGTGGGTCTCACTCAGCGTGGCTGAGGGCGAAGACGACAAGGCGAAGAGCGCCGCCAAACTGCACTCGGATCAATTCGACAAGATCCTGACTGACCTCCTCTTGTCGGAGAATCTGATTGTTCTCTGTGGGCTCGGATCGACCCAGTGTGTTGTCGACGGGTCCGGCAACTCCCTGGCTCCGACCATGCCTGCTCTTTGGTCTGCTGCGCAGGAAAAGACCGGAGATCAGTTCGAAAAAATTAAGGTGAAGGTGAAATACGCAGCCGCTGGTGACGGAGATAACATTGAGAGGCTGTTATCGCATTGCCAGCTTTCCGAAGCACTGGAACCAGCCAAGGACGTTCACGATTTCATCACCGCGATGGAGGCTCTCATTGTGGAGAAGTGTCGGTTCGTGACCGACACAGTTGCTCTGCCCGTGCACGAAGCGTTTCTTCGCCGGGTCGCGAGGCGACCCATTCGCCAGCCTAGGCTGAAACTATTCACTACAAACTACGACCTCTGCTTCGAAACAGCCGCCAGTCACACACGGTTCGTCGTGGTTGACGGGTTCTCCCACACGCAACCGCAAGAATTCGATGGCACATACTTCAACTACGATTTTGTTCGTCGCGAACGCGATCGGGAAGTGTCTGAGTATATTCCCAATGTGTTCCATCTCTACAAGATGCACGGATCGGTCGACTGGCAGCTAAAAGAGTCCCAGATAGTCAAGACGCCGAAACCGGAACCACCACTGATTATCTATCCGAGGTACGAAAAGTTCGAATCGTCTTACCAACAGCCATTTCTGGAGATGATGTCACGATTCCAGATCTGCCTCCGCGAACCTAACACCGGCGTGCTAGTGGTCGGGTTTGGCTTCAATGATCGCCATATCTCGCAGCCCGTGTTGTCGGCTATCGGTTCGAACGTCGGCTTAAAAGTCATAATCGTTGATCCTGCTCTCGAAGGATCAACGAATCCTGCAATTCAAACGTGCGTATCGCTCATTCATGCAGGCGATTCACGTCTAGCCTTGGTTGCGGCAAAGTTCGAGGAACTTGTGTCGAGTATCCCCGACCTCGTGGCCACTACGGAAGCGGAAGAACACCAAAGCCGTCTGCGCGCTCTGCGAAACATCTAATGAATAAGACCCTCCCAGTGTATCCGTTCGATGAAGAACGCTGCATCGGGACGATCTCCGAGGTAGGTCCGAACTACGCTAAGGCGAACCTGCCGGAGGCAGCTTTGCCGGCGGGAAGACAACATCATGGACTGCGCTTGGGGGCTGGTGAGGTCGGGGAACTTGTCATCGTAGAGTGCGGCGACGTTGGAGTGTTCGGCCGGCTGACAAGCGTTAAGCTGCCCGAGCGGGAGCGACTCACGGTAGAGCCGAGATTCGGCGTCGAGCGCCTGGCTCACCCTTTAGGTACGATTCAACTGCTGGCTACTGTGCCGTTGAAGGGTGGAAAGGTCGTCGCAGGCATCTCTGAGTATCCGCGTCTCGGTGCCCGAGTATATTCTGCGCATCCTGAACTCGTGAAATGGCTGGCGGAAGCGACGCAAGGACGCGGAGATGGATCGGAGGGCATCACGCTCAATCTCGCGTCCTTGGCATCGACAGATGGTACTCAGGTCAACTTCACACCGGAATGTCTGTTCGGCCGTCACTGTGCGATTTTAGGCACGACTGGCGGAGGCAAAAGCTGGACACTTGCACGGATAGTGGAGGGGGCAGCTCAGCACAAGGCAAAAGTCGTACTCTTCGATGCTACAGGCGAGTTTCACACATTGGCTTCCGGGGTGCGGCACGTTCACATCGGACGCGACGTCCCTCACCACGATACTTCTCCTGAGATGGTCGTGCCCTATTCTGAACTCACCGAAGCAGACCTTTCTGCGCTCTTCAAGCCGAGCGGTCAGACACAGGCGCCGAAGTTACGTGCGGCCATGAAAAGCCTGAAGCTGGTGAAATTGGAACCGGGACTGTCACATGAGGGTGGGATACTCAAAGAGAATCAGGCCAAGGCTACATACGACAGCGCCTACCGCGAGCATGCCCATGTTATTGAGGGCCCCAAGGCGGACTTTGATATCTCGAAGCTCGTGCCACAAATCGATCGTGAGTGCGTCTTTCCGTCGGGTTTCTCGGGTGGTGCGCTTGACACAAGCAAATGGGGAAAAGCAAACGATGAACGCAGCTACTGCGTGACCTTGATAACGCGAATCGAGGACATGCTTCAGTCCGGAGAGCTCGCGTGCATTTTTCAGCCACTGGGAAAGGACTCGATTTTCGATGAATTGGTGAGTTTCCTTGGCAACCACGAGCAGCGCGTCTTGCGAATCTCCTTGCGCTCTCTGCCCTTTAGCCACAATGCCCGAGAGATAGTGGCAAATGCTATTGGTCGCCATCTGCTGGCGCTTGCGAGAGAAGGACGGTTTCGGGAACAGCCACTTTTAGTGTTTCTCGACGAAGCTCATCAATTTCTCGATAAGACGCTAGGGGATGAAAATACGAGGTACCCGCTCGACTCATTTGAGTTAATTGCCAAAGAGGGTCGAAAATTTTGTCTGAACATATGTATCGCAACGCAGCGACCCCGGGACATTCCCGAGGGAGTGCTGAGCCAGATGGGCACTTTGATCGTTCACCGGCTTACCAACGATCGGGATAGAGAGGTCGTGGAACGAGCGTCCGGTGAAATTGACCGGTCCGCGGCTGCCTTCTTGCCCACGCTGACGGAAGGTCAGGCGGTCATAATTGGCGTCGATTTCCCGATCCCATTGACGCTCCAGATTACTAGGCCGAGTCAGGAACCAGACTCACGCGGGCCCGATTACCAGAAAAATTGGCGATAAACCCCGCCCTCGGCCAGGACATGCATTGAGTCAGACGAGGAACACTACTCAGACCAGGGTGCCGCGCCCTCAACCTGCTTTGCGGAGGGTCGCTTCGACGAAATCCAGCTGGTCATTGCCCGAAGAACACCTCGCCGTTCACGAAAAACGTCGGCGCTCCGAACGCCTCGCGGTTGACGACCGCCGCGCCCATGTTCGCGTCCGAGATCCCTAAAGCCGGTATATGTCTGCTGTCTTTGCTGCCGCTTCATGCTTGCGCAAAATCCGGATGATCTGCTCCTCGCTGAACTGCTACCGCCGGCGCCGTTGGCGGAGAAATTCTGCTCAGATCTTGCTGGTCGCTTTGCCTATCGTCGTTGTGCTGCCGTTTCCGTAGCGTGCTGTCCCTGGATTCATCGGCGTCGTATTCTGAGCACGCGACGGCATAACCGATGTGCCACGCACATCCTTCGGTGCGGGCACTCGCTGTCCGCTGTCTGGACCGAGATTGCTGAGCTGCTGCGTCTGTCGGCCGAAGTCCATCGCCCTTACCCAGCCAGTCGCTTCGCCGCTATTGGCGGCGTTACCGTTCCCTATCTGAGCGACCTTGTTGAATCCGGTCTGAAGCGCGCTTGTGATGGGTCGAATGATCGTCTGGGCAACGTAAGCTGCTTCGAAGGCGTGGCTGAGCGCCAAGCCAATTGTCCCACCGGCGATACTAGCAGCCATGTGAGGAACGGCGATGGAGACGATCATAAAGACAATTGATAGAGCTGCATAGTTGAGCATGGCGGACCCGGGAATCGTTCCAGAGCAGACGGTTGTGACGATCGAGCTGGGCGGCAAACCGTAGGTGGTCCACCACGGGAGGGTGGCAGGGACGGGTTTGCAAGCAGCGGCTAGAGCAGCGCTCCACTCATTTGCCATCTGCACGCCGATGGCAAGCACAAGGTAGAAAAAAAGAAGTCGGACGCCGACGCGGATGACATAGCTAAAGTAACCTTCCGCGGCAGAGGCGGTGAATCGGTTGGCTCCAAGTCCGAGGAGAATCACTCCGCCGCCGACTACCAGATAGGATTCGATGAGTGTGAGCAAAAGCATCGAAGCCGTGACCACGAACGCGAGCAGAACGATGAAGGCTGCTATGCTCTGGACAATCGCCTGTTCAAAGTTGGTCATCATGCTGGCATTGCCTGGAGAGTTGAAGATGATGTCGGCGGTGTTGACCCCGATCTTGAGGACGCTCTGTGGATTGAGCGCAGGAAGGCCTGTGACTGATGCTCCGATTGTAGAAAAACTTTTCAGAACTGCGTTCATCCATGAAAACGCATTCACGATCATTAGATAGACGAATCCGCCGCTTAGAATGTGCTTTATCAGCCGGCCTAGAAAGTGAGATGCGTCGAGTTGTCCTTCGGCAGTGAACTGAATCCACGTAACCAAGATGTCGATCAGAAGGAGAGCGACGAACAGCTTAACGGCATACGGTTGGATTGCTGCGCTGTAGTTCGCACCAGCGGCGTAAAATCGGGTCGCTATGTCGTTGAAATTCATGAATCGTCTCCTGAGAAGCCTTGCGGCGTCTAAGGTTGTGGTGGCGGCGGGGCATCGTGTGACAGATCAGGCAGGCCTCTAGGAGGTGGCGTCGAGAAAAAAGTCTTCGCCTGCTCTGCAGCGACTCTCTGCTGGTAGAGATGCCATGCGCCGAGGAGCACTGCGCATGCTCCGACGAACGCGAAGATTAGAATCACTGGGTTCTTGATCTGCTTCATCTCTTCACCTGCCTGGGAAGATCCTACGGCTGCGGAGGCGGCGATGCATCGCTCGAGAGATCAGGTGTTCCAGACGGAGGTGGTGCCGAGAAAAACGCTTGCGCAGCAAGATTGCTTTGTACCTGATTGTTAACCTGATTCGCCGCGGCGACGTTTTGCGAATTCATCTCAGCCATCACGAGCTGGCGCAGCATCTGAACCTGCTGCACCTGCGCGAGTGCGATTTCGTTGCTCACCTGGACCGCCTGCAGATTGCCTATCGCCGTTTGATTCTTGAACTCAAGGGTTTGCAGCGACGCCTGCTCCGCTTGGAAGTTTTGCGCCTGAGCTTGCGCCGAAGCGAGCGCACCATTGAGAGTGCTCAGCGTCGTGTCGATTGTTGCCTGCGGACTCTGGACCCCTGTGGTCGAGGCCGCATTGAATCCCGGATAGAGTTGCTGGAACTGCTGCGTAAGCCCTTGAAAGGTGTACGAGAGTCCTTCCTGCTGATTGATCAGATCGCCGAGGTTCGTAAGCAGATTCTGGTTCGACTGCCAGACGCCGGCGCCACCGCCGGTCGTGTTCTTGATCGCGTACTGTAGTTGATGAGCGAGGTTCGTGACGGTAGCGGTTTCCTGCTGAAGCTGCTGGAGCTGGCGCGCGAACATATTCGGGTCGAAGACAATCTGCGAGCCGCCGAACTGTGCGCGGGCAGGAACCGAAGACGCAACCAACAGCCAAACAACTGCGGCCGAAACGGCAGACAAAAATCGGGAGTATCTTTTCGACTTCATCGATGTATCTCCCCGTGATGAACTTTTCCGTTGGAGTGGAACGGCGGAATGCCGTTCACACTTAGGATCGCGTCGGTCGGCGTTTCGATATGACCGTTGAGTTTGTCGAGATACTCGGCCCAGTCGTGCAATCCACACGCGCGAAGCCACTCGACGCTCCAGCGCTGGCCGTGCTGTTCGATCGTTCGACGCGCGGCTAATATGTCGTCCTTCGATCCGGCGCCGATGAAGGCGAGCGCAGCTGGACCCAGCGAGAACTGGAAGAGCCGGCGCCCCAGTGGTGAGACGTAGTAGTAATGCCGCTTCGGCGTCGCTTCGGCGATGATGTCGACCTGTCGATCAGAAAGTCCGAATCGCCGGTACACCTCCCGTGTCGCGCTGTTTTTCGCCTCGGGGTTGGGCAGGTAGAGCTTGGTCGGGCAAGACTCGAGAATCACGTCGCGATGGGGCGAATTGGCAACTTCGCTCAGACTCTGGGTTGCAAGCACGACCGCCGCATTCTTCTTGCGAAGGGTTCGGAGCCACTCCTCGATCTTCGCGCCGAAGACGCTGTTGGTCAGCATGATCCATGCTTCATCGAGGATAACGAGCGTGGGTCTGCCGTCGAGGCGCTGATCGATGCGGTGAAATAGATAGGTCGCGACCGGCACCACTACCTTCGGCCCCATTGCCATCAGCGTTTCGAGCTCAAACGTGACGAATCGCTCTTCGAGCAGCACGTCACGGTCGGCGTCGAGGAAGCGCCCGAGCGGTCCCGCGAGCGAGAAGGCGGCCAGTCCGTCGCCTACCACGTTGTCCTGCACCTGGGTTACGAGATTGCTGATGGTGCGCTGCTCGGCAGGTCCCTCCGCTACCAGCGTGAGGCCACGCCAGAGCGCCTTGCGCTGATTAGGGACGAGGCGCACGCCCTGAAGCTCGAGCCAGTCTTCGAGCAGACCCTGCAGCTTCATGCGGTCGGTCTCATCGTCGATTCGCGCAAGCGGGCAGAGCGGAACCTCGTCCTCTCCAAGGTCGAGGTGTTGCCCGCCCAACGCTTTGGTCAGCACATAGGCGGAGTAGCCCTTGTCGAAGAAAAAGATTTGACCGTCAGGGACTGCACGGAAGTTCGCCGCGATCGAGCCGAGCGCTACGCTCTTGCCGCTCCCCGTTGGACCGTAGATTCCAATGTGACCGGTGTCGCCAACATGGAGGTTTAGCCGGAAGGGCGTGCAGCCCGTAGTTGCGCCGTAGCACAGGGCCGGCGTGTCCTTCGGGTAGTAAGGGCAGGGGTTGGTCGCGAGGCCCGCCCATATGCTCGTTAGTGGCAGAATGTCCGCAAGGTTCTGAGTGTTAACCAGCGGACGGCGCACGTCGTACCAACCGTGTCCGGGGAGCGAAGCGAGCCAAGCTTCGACGGCGTTTATGGTTTCGTTGCGCGGATCGAAGCCCATGTTCTGGCAGACCTTGAAAACCATCTGCGCGTTTTCGTCGGCGACGTCAGCCCGGTCCTCGGTGATGATCACCTTTGGCGTGACGTAGCAATATCGGACCGCACCGCCCTCGGCCTCCGTGATCGCCTCGTCCGCATCCGCCGCCATCCTGAGCGCGTGCTGGTTCTGGAAAGCCGCTCCCGCTCCAGAGCCGAAATGTTCGCTGATGACTCCCCGAAGTCCAAGCCGCTTCTGGAACCAATTGCGCCGGTACACAGCGAGCTGGCTGATCGCCGTCCGCGGGCCTATGGGAATGCCGCGTGTTGAGTAGCGGTAAGATATCGGTAACTCGCTCAAGAACGCGGCCATCTCAGCGTAGGAAAAGGGCGGGAAACCTGCCAATGCGATGACGCGGATGTGCTTTCCGCCAATGCGCGGTTTAAATCCGGCGATCAGGTCCTGATTGCCGAGAACCGAGTCCAGGTAGGTCGGTGTCCTGGATGCTGCAACTTCGCACATCCGCCCGTTGATGCAGGTCGCGAGATGCGACAGCAAGGCCGGCATATCGAGTGGAATCAATTTCCACACGGGGCTTATCGCGTCTTCAAACTCGCGGATTCGCTGCTCGAACCATTCGAGCTGTCGTCGCCAGTCAGGACGCGACGGCATGCCCGTCAGAAAGACACCGGCGATCCGCGTTTGCGCGTCGGCCGGCGGGCGATACGTGATGGTGAGAACGCATCTTGTCTCGAAGTGCTGACCCTCGGCCGAGTATTGAATCTCCCGCTCGCGATCGAGCGTCGCGCTGACCGGATCGGGAAACGTACGGCTCGGGTAGTCGAGGCTCGGATGACGGATGAGGTCGATGTTGTACATGAAGCCGTCATCCAGGCACACAAGAGCGCGATTGGCCTGCGCGCGGTGGGCGTCGAGTTCTTCAACGCTCGCGGAATTGAGGTCAAGCCCCGAGCATTCGAAAGCTGACAGAAACGCACCGTCCTTCATCGCGATGGTGTAATCGTCGATCGGGATCGCGTAGTTGAGCTGGTCAGGCAGACCGAGCAGCCTGCCGGGCTTTCGTCTCAAATCCTTGAACTCTTTGAGGAACATACTTCTTCCTCTCTTTTCCTAAGCGCGCATTTCCTTGGGCGTCGGTACTGATGCGCGGATACGGGGTGGCGGTGCGGAGATTGGGGCGCGCGCGGGATAATAGTCCTGATAGCGGATGTGGCGGACGTAGACCTGGCTCAAGTGTGGATCGAATTTCGCAGCCTGGACCAACGCCCAGTGGCCGACGGTCAGCAGGAACGCCCCCATTGCGACCGTGTACCAATGGAGCCCGCCTCCGAAAATCAACGCGGCGGCGGTGATCCAGTTTGCGATCGCCAAGGGTCGCTCCGCCCCGGCCAGCAGAATCGGGCGGGTAAGCGATTGATGAATCGCGCTTACCCGCCGCTCACCTTCAGCCATCGTCCTATCCTCCTCCGCCTAGAAG
>JADEYI010001852.1_pt1 | contig 13107 bp, 11 predicted proteins | sample 8542331 | NCBI WGS metagenome assembly JADEYI01 (sample SAMN16510988, study PRJNA670497) | mine drainage metagenome | isolation source: biofilm near Copperflume 1 | place: Germany: Marsberg coppermine Kilianstollen | collected 2018-02 | reverse complement strand
CTCCCGCGTGGCACGAAACCGTCAACATGTTCAAAGTAGCCGAACTGGTCATCGCCGCCGCCCTCCAACGCCGCGAGAGCCGCGGCAGCCACTGGCGCAGCGACCACGAAGCTCTCGATCCCTCCCTGACAGGCCGCCATTACGTCCTGCAACCCGTCAGCATACAATTGACAGAGCAGAGCTTCCAATCCATAGGAATGACCTCATGCAAGTAAACAGCGCACTATATACTACCCGAGGAAACCTCGCTCTCCCGCGTAGGGACGCGGGTGGAAGTGGAGAGGAAGCGGGGACCCTTGTGGGCGTCCTCCCCGCCTCTAACCATCACCCTCCCCGTCGTAGGGACGCGGGTGGAAGTGGAGAGGAAGTGGGGACCCTTGTGGGCGTCCTCCCGTACCAGGCGATTCTTCGAGGGGCAAAACGATCGATGCGCGGGAAAAGGACGCCCACAAGGGTCCACCCCAGATCCACTCATCCACCCGCGTCCCTACATGTATATTCCAACTTTTCAACCAGGTTGGATTATTATTTCCACCCCTCAATGGAGGTAGCCTACCATGTCTAACATCCCCTTTGCGCTGATCCGCGCCGCGCTGGAAGAGGACGGTGCATTCGCCGATATCACTACCCTGAGTACCGTGCCGCTTGAACAACAGGCGCATGGCAGCATCATCACACGCCACGCGGGTGTTATCGCCGGATTAACGATAGTGGCTGCCACTTTTCACGAACTCGACCCGCGTGTTGCCGTGACGTTGCTGGTTGAAGATGGCGCAACTGTGCAGCCCGGCCAGCTCATCGCCATCCTGCGTGGCCCTGCCCGCGCCGTATTGAGCGCGGAACGGGTTGCCCTCAACTTCCTGGGGCGGCTTTCAGGCATAGCCACGCTTACGGCGCAATGCGTCCAGGCCGTCGAGGGAACGCGCGCCCGCGTTCTCGATACGCGCAAAACCACCCCCGGACTGCGCGCCCTGGAGAAAGAAGCCGTGCGCCTGGGCGGCGGCCACAACCACCGCTCCGGCCTGAACGACGGCATCTTGATTAAAGATAACCACATCAAGGCCGCCGGAGGCATAGCGCAGTCGATTCGAGCCGCGCGCGCCCGTGCCCCGCACCTGCTCAAAATCGAAGTGGAGTGCGAAACCCTTTCCGAAGTGCGCGAAGCATTGCAGGCGGGCGCGGACGTAATCTTGCTCGACAATATGGACATCGACACCATGCGCAGCGCCGTAGAACTCACGCGGCGCATCTCGCCCAACATCCTGATCGAAGCGTCCGGCAGCATCGGCGCCAACCCCACCAGGCTGCAAGCCGTCGCCTCAACCGGCGTCGATTTCATCTCGCTGGGCGCATTGACTCATTCCGCGCCCAATTTCGACATATCGCTCGAATTCGCCTGATTTCAAAGGAGAAAACCAATGGCCCTTCAAACTGCATGTGCGTCAAGTAAAGAAGAACGCATCCTGCCACTGCTCTCGCCCACCGGGCGCGCCCGTCACCAGCAGGCAAAACGCATAGATAGCATTCCCCAACACTACGCTGAGATGTCCGGCGAGGAACTGGACCAGCGTATCAGCGCCGCCAGGGATGCGCTCGGCGAACGCCTGGTGATCCTGGGGCATCATTACCAGCGCGACGAGATCATCAAGTATGCCGATTTTCGTGGCGACTCATTCAAGCTGGCCCAGTTGGCGGCGGCGCGCCCGCAGGCGGATTACATCGTCTTCTGCGGCGTGCATTTCATGGCGGAAAGCGCCGACATCCTCAGCGGGCCGCACCAGCAGGTCATTCTGCCCAACCCTGCTGCTGGCTGCTCGATGGCCGACATGGCGAATATCGCCGAAGTCGAAGAATGTTGGGAAATGCTGCTGGACATCCTGGGCGAAGACGCGGGCATCATCCCCGTCACCTACATGAACTCAGCCGCCAACCTCAAAGCCTTCTGCGGTCGCAATGGCGGCATCGTCTGCACCTCGTCGAACGCGCCAGCCGTCGTCAAGTGGGCCTTCAGCCGGGGCAAACGGGTGCTCTTCTTCCCAGATGAGCACCTGGGGCGCAATACCGCCCTCAAATACGGCATTCCCGAAGCGTGCATGTTCGTGTGGAACCCTAAAGACCCCATGGCCTCCAACACCGCCGATGAAGAGATAGAACAGGCGCAGATCATCCTCTGGAAAGGCTACTGCACCACGCATATGCGCTTCAACGTGCAGCAAATCGAAAAAGCGCGCGCCGACTATCCCGGCATCAAAGTACTGGTACACCCCGAATGCCGCCGCGAAGTGGTTGAAGCGGCAGACCTCTACGGATCAACCGAATACATCATCGCGCAAATCGAGAAAGCCCCGGCAGGCAGTCAATGGGCCGTCGCCACCGAAATCAACCTCGTGCATCGCCTGGCCCAGGAACATCCCGATCAATTCATCTTCTGCCTCGACCCCGTCATCTGTCCCTGCTCAACCATGTACCGCATCCACCCTGCTTACCTTGCCTGGGTACTGGAAGGACTGGTCAACGGCGAAGTGATCAACCAGGTCAAAGTAGACGAAGATACCGTCTGCCGGGCAAAAGTAGCCCTCGAGCGTATGCTGGCCTTATAATCCACCTGTGGGAACCGGGTCTTTCCTTCAAAAGAAAGGGTAATCCACCTCTTTCATTGTGGCGTATCGATATATAGGGGAAGTAAGCTAGCTGCTCTATACGATAATCTTCCTGGAAAGATATTGGCGATTGAAAGAACCGCTCATCGTTTGAAGAGATGCATCTACACATCCTCCCGTGGCTTGCAGGGACAAGGTGATAGGAATTTTCTCCTGCCGAACTACTGCCGGTCCATATTGTCGAGTAGGCTTTTTATGAAGTGTGATGGCAATAGCTATTTACACATGTGAGCATGAAAGAGGGAACTATGATCAAACAGATCGGACGATCCAATGAGAACGCGGACGAACAACGTCCAGCCGCTGAACTTGTAGGGAAGACATCACGAAGAGCGCTTCTGCGCAAATCTGCTATCGGCGCAACAGCTGTCGCCTCAGCGAGTTTACTGATGACTCAGACAGCAGGAGCTACGAGCAGATCAGCGTTCAATTTAAGCTCTGAACAGGCATTCCATGAGATCAGGAGAGACGAGGATGCACACGTCGCCTTCCTGGTGGGGGCGCTCGGTTCTGCGGCTCGTCCCAGGCCATCCTTCAAAGGGCTGAGGCAAGCGAATCGCCAGGACTTTATCAATCTGTCCCGCGTTTTCGAGAACGTGGGCGTGGGAGCCTATCTGATGGCGGCTCCCGCCATTAGCAACAAAGGCATCCTGGCAGCAGCAGGGTCAATCCTTACGATTGAGGCGCGACATGCTGGATACCTGGATTCGATAACGGGTATGGCGCTGAGTCCCAATGGATCATTCGACAGGCCACTTTCGCAGGCACAGATTATCGCGGATGTATCGCCGTTCATTGCCAGCCTGAACGGTGGCCCTAACCCTTCCGACGAATTGGATAGCGATGTCGATATTCTGAATTTTGCCCTGTTACTCGAGTACCTCGAATCCACGTATTACGACATCAACGTGCCGGTGTTCTTCGGCTAATAGTGTAACCAGGGTCGCTCGAAGAGTATTTGAGCGCCCTGGTGTAGCAATGAACCTGCGAGGGGCAGCGACAAGACCAACGAGCCACCCTTCGCAGGTTCATTGGGCGGGGGCGCTTGCGCCGCCCTCATCTCCTCCACCGGCCCTGTCCCAAATGTCCCATGTGTCCGTCTCGCCTCACCATGCCAGTATGCCGCCCGCGTCCCAACGCGCCGGGCATCGGTCGTTTGGCTCCCTGACTCCATTCCCTTAACCGAATCGTGCTATTACTACGGTATTCAAAAAGAAGTACCCGGAAGATATACCTGTAATAGGAGGAAGATTTTATATGCGTTTACCAGGATTTTTCGGAATTTCAGCAAAAAACGTATTGCTTGCTTGCAGCATGTTGCTTGTTTTGTTAGTAGCTGCCTGCGGGAGCAGCGGCGCGACATCAGGCTCAACGCCAACACCAACGCTATCTCCAACCCCGTCGCCAACCCCGGTCGTCTCTCCAACATCGGCGGCAAATTTGACAACCTATACCGGTAGTGGTTACACCATTGGCTATCCCCAGGGTTGGAAGGCAAATGCCAGCGGTAAGAGCGTCGTGTTTTCTGACTCCAGTGGTATCTATAGTCTAACTATCGTCATTGCCCCTGATCCTGCTGGCGCTATCAGCCCTGATACCGTTGTCAATACCGCGATCGAGGCGGTGAAAAATACCGTTACGAATCCGCAGACAGTGAATGTGCCTTCATCCACTAGCATTGGTGGTGATACCTGGACGCAAAAGTCGATTGCCGGAACATCTTCTGCTGCTGGTCAGACCGGCACCGTTCAAATAGTGGTCGCTTCGGACAACCGTCCCGCAAATTCACCTTCGACCAATAGCTTTACCATCACGTATGAAACCCTTCAAGCCACCTTTGACGCGGCCAACACACAGTACTTCCAACCCATGCTCCAGTCGTTCAAGTTCACGGCATAGCAGCCGATTACTAAGGGAGGGCGCAATTCGATGCGCCCTCCCACTCCGTACCATTTCTGGTTATCCCCACATGTTTTACGCGGATGCAGCGACCTCTACTGAAATATCCATGATACGGGCGGGAGGCGCGTTATTCAAACGACGCGCGATCTGACGCGAGGCGACTTCGATAATGTGGGCAGCTACGATGGTGGTTGCGTCCGGTACATGCCCAAAACTGGGAAAATCATTAATATCAACCACCAGCGAGCCGTGGACCGTCTCCACCACATCCAGGCCGTAAATGTCCAACCCGAAAATATCTCCGACTTGCAAGGCCATCGCGCGCATCTCTAGGGTGATAGGAATACGATGCTTATCTACTTCCACATGTGGGTGCAGAGGCGAGCGTTTGGCAACTCCGTATACGTGCGTTCCTGCAACGTAAAGCTTGATGTCAAAATTACCATTTTCAGCATAACGCTGGGCCAGCAAATAGCAGTCTCCGGCGTCTGCCAGGTCTAATGTCGCCAGGTCGCGCGGGCTATTTACTTTGTAGATGCCGCGACAGGAACTCCCGTTGGTAGGTTTTATGGCCAGCGGATAGTCCTCCTCTGGCACCTGGTGAAGTAAGCCAGAATGCGCCACAAAATAGGTGTGTGGTACTGGAAGTCCCTGAGCTTGAGCGCGGGTGATGGCAACAGCTTTATCACGCACCTGGCGAATAGCCTGCGGGCGATTAATGGCCGCGATTCCGGCAGCTTCGGCAGCTTCCAGGATGCTTAAACCGGGGCCGTCCGACACCGTCTTCAGCACGTAGGCATCGTAGCCTGCCCTGCTTATTCCCGATAAACTGGTGATACTTTCCTGTGGCTCAAGTATGTCAACATCATGTCCCCATTCTATGAGCTGGCGCGCAACGACCACCGGCATTGGTTCATTGCGGTATTGAGCTTCAATGATAAAACAAAAGCGCATCTTTCCCTCCTGAATCCTATGCCGTTGGGATAGGTTGAATTATACATATTATGCAACTGTTATGATTGTTAATAATATAGTAAGGGTAATATAACACAGCCTTAATGAGAATGAAAGATTACCAGTCGGTAAGTATACGTAATATGGTTCACTTTTTTGCTATTTGAAAAAAGAGGTGCTTGAGTAACAAAACTGGTAATAAGACAGACATTTGGAGATAATGCCTGTCATCCCTTCGCTGCGCTCAGAGCTTGCCCTTGAGCGCAGCGAAGGGATGACAGGCGGAACACGTCTCACATTCGCTCACGGGAAGCCGTATCTCCACATGTCTGGTAATAAGATGTGACATTTGACCCATGCCATACTTGCGTCTATAGCGTAAGATGTTTTTGTGAAGCGTTGCAGAATCGCTTCCAGAGGAGGTTTTATAATGGCTCGCAATCTTTATCGCTTTTACCTGTACGCCGTTTTCGTAGCCATGCTCATTTTCGCAACCGTTGGCCTGTCAAGGTTTTTGCAGTCTTTGTTCTCGTTGACAGGGCTGCGTGGTTCCTATGCCAGCGCCCCATCGAGCGCAGCTATCACCCAGGCCGGCGTGTTTTTTGGCGTCTCCTGGTTCATCGCTGCGCTCATCGGCGGCTTGCATTACTGGTTGATTCGCCGCGACATGCGCAGCGATCCCGCCACCGGTGGCAGCAATGCCATTCGTTCCTTTTTCCTGAACGTGACGGAATTGATCGCCGCACCGGTCGCCATTGGCACTGGCGCAAGCATCATCGGTCAGCTTGGGCAAGCCGGTGACGTGACGTTTGGACTCGCCATTACTATTGCTACGCTTGCGCTGGTCGGCGTGCTGGAATGGGAACGCCGGCGCGCCCTGGCAGGTACAGTGGTAGGCTTGTTTTTCCAACGTTTGAGCCTGTACGGGATACAGTTTATCCTGTTAATCGAGTTGATCGTCAATAGCACGTATGCCCTCAACGTGCTGGTGGATGCGCTTTTCTTTGGCGGCTCCACGTATCGCACTTTGAACTGCGGTGACAATCCACTGGCCGGGTGCCAGGGCCCGAATGCGCTCATCTATGTGGCGGCTGCGTTGTGGGTTGCGCTTTTCTGGATAGCATATGGACTAGCCGGGCGCAAGGCCACCGGTTCGCTCTTCCAGCGTATCGCCTACTTTATCAGCTTCGCCATCGGCGTAATTTTTATGCTCTATGGTGTAGGTCAGGCCATCGCGCTGGGCATCCTGAACTTCTCCGGCGCGCGTGTTGCGACAGGCGATGTTGTGCAAATGTATAACTTCACGGCGTCTCTGATTATCGGTCTGCTGGTCGTCGCTGTCTATACGCTCTGGCTAAGAAGCGCAACTAGCCAGCAACCGGTACCATCCGTGGCATGGCAAACAGCCCTATCCATCGAGGAGGCTATTGTAACCGGATTGATGGCGCTTGCCTTCTACACCGGCGTCGCGCTGGTGTTGCTCAACCTCTTCGAATCACCCGTAAGCATAAATACCTGGTCTGGCCCGTTGGCGTCCATGATTACCGGTATTGGCTACATCGCCTTCGACATTCACCTGTATCGCCGCAGGCTACAGGATGTTCCCGGCGCGATGGATGCGCGGCGCGGCTTTGTCTTTGTCCTGCTGGGCGGTGGTGTGCTGGCGACAGCCATCGGTGGCGCGTTTGCCCTCTATACGGTGATCTCCAACGCGCTTGGCTCGCCTCTCGATAACTGGCAGCGCCTGGCACGTTCGGGCGCGGCAGCCGTCGCCGTGGGCCTGGTAATCCTGGTCGTCTACTTCGTGCTGGCGAATCGCGAAAAGCTCCTCGTGAGAACAAGCAAAAGCGCCGCGCCGGTCGAGCCACCTGTCATTCCCGCGCCAGTTGTTACGGTCCCGGTCAAACAATCTACGATTGAAGGCGTGTTGGATGAATTGCTTTCCGGCAAGCTTTCGCGTGACGAAGCCGCCACGCGCCTCCGCGAAATAGCAGGAGCTCGGTAAGCTATAACGCGCTAGCAAGCTCCGTACAGGGTAGGGGCGGGGCTTGCCCCCGCCCTGGCCCTCTAATTCCCCTTGCGCTCGCGATTGACTTGCACAACCTGTTCGTTGCTCTCCGAGCGCAATCGAGCATGAACGGCGCGCACACCCGTAAGCCCGTGTAAGGAGCCAACCGCTTTGCCCAGCGCGGGTGCGGAGGAGGCCCGGCAAAGCATATCAATGGATGAACCGCCCGGCCTCGTATTGATACGCAGCTTCTCAATCGCGACATGCATTGCTTCGCAGGTTTCGTAAATACCGGAGAGCAACTGGCCCGTCACCTCTTCAGTTTCGACCTCAATATGCTGTCGATTGGCCGACCGGCGCGGTAGGATCAATATCTCCACAAAGCGAAACAGGACCAGCACGACCAGCACCAGCGCTGTCGTCACGATTGCTCCCGCCAGCATACCGGCCCCGCAGGCGATTCCAATAGCCGCCATCACCCAGATCGTAGCGGCTGTAGTTAATCCTTTGATTCGCTCATTTTCGCGGCTCATGAAGATAGTTCCCGCTCCCAGGAAGCCGATGCCCGCCACAATATAGGAGGCGACTCTTGTTGGATCAAGCGTGAGGCCGCGCACGCTCCTAAAAAGTTCCAGGAATCCATACGCTGAGACGATGGTAAAAAGAGCGCATCCCAGCGTTACCAGCGCAATGGTGCGCATCCCAGCCGAGTGTTCGTGATATTCACGCTCTAGCCCCACCAGCGAACCCAAAACGATAGCAACCCCTAGCCTGAGCAAGATTTCCGGGAACGAAATCATCGCATTTCACCTCCCCTATTGATTTTCCTCGTTTCTTATCCCGTAATGGCTGTCCACATGATGCCCGGCACTTTCAAAGGCGATGGCGCGGCATCGAATGCCACGAGTTTCGGGAAGACCTTGCGCGCGGTTTTGCCCTGCGTGACGAACCAGGCAGGTTTGGGAGTAGCGCGGAAGGGGCCGCGCAATACAGATTTTTGCGGGTGCGCGAACATCAGCGTGTTATGCACCACACCCGTGCCGGACTGGATATCGTGCAGCGGATGGCCGGGGTACGCGCCCCAGGTGGTTGTGCCAAAGGCAAAGCCTGTGCCGGCCCAGTAATTGACGCCGATGCTGCCGTAGCGCAGGTTCCCCACCGCTCGCTCGACCGCCTCTTTGATCTGTGGATCTTTCAGCGATTTCGGGTGTACCAGGATGGTCGCGTTGAGCGTTCCCCACAACTCATTGTTGCAAAAGGCGACGGCGCGGTCGATGTACTCGGTCACGCTGCCCGCTTCGAGAGGCGTTTCGGCAAAAAGCCCACAAAAAGCTTCGGTGGTGAAGCAGACATCATCGCTGTTCTGCGCGTCTACGCCGGGTATCAGTGTCCAGGGTAGCTGGTCGGACGCGGCCAGGCCGTATTGCTCGGCCTCTGGATGGTCAGCGACGAAGGCTCGCTGGCGATCCTGCGCGCCGGGATAGTAGGCATTGCGCGGCGGCACCTGTTTCAACACTTCGCGCATCTGTTGCAAGAGTTGTTCGCGCTGCTGCCACCCGCTGTGCTGGATAATCACGCGCGTGGCGTTGCAGTTGAACCCGGCATTATTCGCCAGCATCGTTACCAGGTGTTCAGCCTGGTAGTTCAGGTCAGCATTGCTCCAGGGACCGGGAACGACGATAACCGGGCTGACATTGCCCAGTTCGCCGGTAATACGCTTGTGAAGCAGCGGTTCATGATTGGCTTTATGCGCGGCCCCTTCCGGCCCGGTGCCAAAGACGATGGCGTCGAAGGTTTTATCAGAACCGGTAATATGTATCTCGTCCACCAGTTCGGAATTGCACAGGTACGCGCCCTCCGATGCACCACCGTACACGACGCGCAGGAAGCCGGGTTCGATCAACGCCCGGAAACATTCACTCAGCAATGGACCAATATAGGCGTTGACCGGGTTCATTTTGATGATCACTACCTGGTCTTCCTCGAACAGCTTGTAGAGTATATCCAGTGGCGCGATGCTCGATACATTACCCGCGCCCAGCACCAGCGCCACTTTGCCCTCGTGGTTTTTATCGTGATATATTTCAGCCTGTGTCTGTCTCATGGTATCGGCGGTCACACCCGGCTCCATCCATATTTCGGCGGTCACGCCCATAAAGAAGATACGGTCGTAGGGAGTGAGCGGGAAAACCTGCGCTACAACCTGCCCACCGGGCCGCGTGGTCACAGGTCCTGGAATTGTAGGATGCCCGGCTTGCGCGATCTCGCCCAGTACCCGGCGCAACTGGCGCAGGCTTTTCATCACAGGCCAGACGCCCGCCCCCCATTCTTCAGCGACAGCAGGCGAATCGACTGGAATACCTTTAGCTTTGACCGCTGCATCAACCCAGCGCTGCGCAATCGCATGAAAATCCCGCATGAGCCTGTCGAGAATGACGATGCGCTCGCTCACCGGCAGCGCAACCCAGGCGTTTTTGTTCGCCTGCAATTGCTGCAATGCAGCGTCCATTTCCTTCCGCGAGGATGCCGAAATACTACTCGAAGCGGTCGGAAACCGGGGGGAACCATGTTTGATGTCGATGGTCATGTCGCATATCTCCTGTATTTGTGATGGAAGTGAAAATGATAAAAGCGCGGTTTGTAACGCCTATTATACAACGTACTTGACCAGTTTGCCTTATCCTCTCCGCTTCGCGTTTCAAAGAACCAACCAACGAAGGCAGAATAGAGCGCAAAAGTAGGTTGCTAACTTCATTACCTATAGCATAGAATATATATATCCTTACTTTTGTGCTGCAAGGCGCTAGTTTTGTATTGGAGGCCCTCGTTGGACCAGGATTCCTTGAATACGATTGAAGACGTGCAACGGGCGATGTTTGCCCAGAACTATATAGCCGACCGCAGTCTGGCAACGACGGTGTACCTGGCGCTCAAGAGACGCAAACCGCTTTTGCTGGAAGGCGAGCCGGGCGTTGGCAAGACCGAAATCGCGAAGGTGCTGGCTGCTATCCTCAACACGCGCTTGATCCGATTGCAGTGCTATGAAGGCATCGATGTCAGCACTGCCGTGTACGAATGGAACTACACGCGCCAGATGCTGCATATTCGCTTGATGGAAACGGGCGGTGCCGGTCGCCAGGAAGAACTCAAGGAGATTTTCGGTCCCGACTTCCTCATTCAGCGTCCGCTGTTGCAGGCCATTGACCCGGCCAATACTCAGGCACCCGTGCTGCTGATCGATGAGCTTGATCGCAGCGACGAAGAGTTTGAGGCGTACCTGCTCGAACTGTTGTCCGATTTCCAGATCACTATTCCCGAAATTGGCACCATTTCAGCCGTGCAGACGCCCATCGTGATTATCACCTCTAACCGCACGCGCGAAATTCATGACGCGCTGCGGCGGCGCTGCCTGTACTACTGGATCGACTTCCCCACACTCGAGAAGGAGTACCAGATTGTGCTGGCGCGTATGCCCGGTGTGCCAGAACGCCTGGCGCGGCAGGTGTGCGCTTTTGTGCGCGAGCTGCGCAGCGCCGACCTCTTCAAAGTTCCCGGCATCGCGGAAACGCTCGACTGGATCAGTTCGCTGCTCGCGCTTAACCAGATGGAACTGGTCGAGGAACCTGTGCGCGACACGCTGGGCGCGCTGCTCAAATACCAGGATGACGTACTCAAAGTAGGCGGCAGCGAATTTACGCGCATGTTGAAGAAGGCCACGGGAGTTTCCTGATGAGTACGCAGCCACAGGACAACCACCATTACCGCGCGCTTGAACCGCTCACGCCAATCGAGATCGAGCGTGGCGAGCGCCTGCTCTACCGCCTCACGGAATTCGGGCGTATCCTGTGGGAGGTTGGCATCGACGTGGGGCCGCGCAAGATGCTCGACCTGGCCGAAACCCTCAATTATGTTGACGTAACCAACAAAGAGGATTTCTACCATACGCTCAAATGCTCCCTGCTGGCAAAACACGAGCAGGAAGCGGTCTTCGACCAGATGTACATGTACTACTGGTACATCCGCGATGCGCAGAATAAGAAAAAGGCCGAGACGCCGGGCGCGGCCAAACGCGACGATAAGCACATGCGCCTGCCACCATCGGAGCGCAAACGCCTGGCGGAACATCTCAATACGCCGCAGGAGCAGCGCAAAGATTTGCGTCCCGAGATGCGCGAGAGCGAACGCAGGCGGCGCGCCGACGAAAAGTTCAACGATCCCGATGATGACGATACCGCGACGCCGCAGGGACTGGCCTACAGCGCGCTCGAAGCTTTGCGCAAGAAGGATTTCGAGTCATTCACCTGGGACGAAGTGCAGGAAGCGAAACGGCTCATGGCTGAGATGCGCTGGCACCTGGGGATGCGCCCCACGCGCCGCAAAAGGCCTTCTCGTCGCGGAACCTATCCCGACATGCGCCGCATCGTGCGCCGCAACCTGAAATATGGCGCGGAACTGCTCGAGTTGACATGGCGCAAGACGAAGCATAAGCCGCGCCCGCTCGTCATCATCTGCGACATCAGCGGCTCCATGAGCCTGTATTCGCGGCTGCTCCTCCATTTCATCCATACCATCTCCAATGGCTTATTGAACGTGGAAGCCTTCGTTTTCGGCACGCGACTGACGCGCATCACGCGCCAGTTGAAGAAACGCGATGTCGATGATGCTGTGCGCGATGTCTCCAAAAACGTGCAAGACTGGTCGGGTGGAACGCGCATAGGCGATGCGCTGCACTTCTTTAACCAGAAATGGGCCAGGCGCGTGCTGGGCCGGGGCGCGGTCGTGCTGGTTATTAGCGATGGCTGGGATCGCGGTGAGGCCAGCGTGTTGGAAGTCGAAATGGATCGTTTGCAGCACAGTTGCCATCGCCTGATCTGGCTAAACCCGCTTCTGGGTTCGCCGGAGTATCGTCCACTAACCATTGGCATGAAAACAGCCCTGCCCTATATCGATAATTTCTTGCCCGCGCATAACCTGGATAGCCTGATTCACCTGGGTAATCTGCTGGGAACCATAGACGATAGCCGGCCTTCGCGCAGCACTGCCGCCCGTCGCAAAGCGGTAGCTGCGTGGAGCAAAGGTACAACATAAGGAGGCAACTCATGCGTGACATTCTACCCGATGTAGAGCGATGGCGCGAACGTGGCGAGAAGGTCGCTATTGCTACAGTGGTTAGCATGGCCGGTTCCGCGCCGCGTGGCCCAGGCGCAAAGCTGGCCGTCAGTGAAAGTGGCGAGCTATCCGGCTCCGTCAGTGGCGGTTGTGTTGAACCGGCAGTCGTGCATTCCGCCATGCAAGTCATTAAGACAGGCAAACCCGAAATGCTCGAATTTGGCATCAGCGAAGAAGAGAACTTCGAAAAGATCGGCCTTGCCTGCGGTGGCACCATCCGCGTGTTTGTGCAGAGGCTGGATTGGTGACAATTCAAGACCGCAATTTACCCATCAATTGTAGGGACGCGATTTATCGCGTCCGCGTGTGCAGGTCCGAGCGCGGACGCGATAAATCGCGTCCCTACATATGAATTATTACGCGCAGAGGGCAGCAGAGGTGGACGCGATAAATCGCGTCCCTACATATGAATTA
>JADEYI010001851.1_pt1 | contig 13112 bp, 15 predicted proteins | sample 8542331 | NCBI WGS metagenome assembly JADEYI01 (sample SAMN16510988, study PRJNA670497) | mine drainage metagenome | isolation source: biofilm near Copperflume 1 | place: Germany: Marsberg coppermine Kilianstollen | collected 2018-02 | reverse complement strand
AGGGGCATGACAACGGCTGGTAAATAATGTAATATAGCAGAGAAGTATCAGGCGGGGATTTCTGGCATAGCGCAAACAGAGCCTCATGGATAAGAATGCAGGAAAATAAGATGGGTAACGATTTGCTTGGCCGCACTATCAATGGCCGGTACAAATTGATTGACGAGCGCGGGAGCGGTAATTTCGGCACGGTGTATATCGCGCGCGACATGGTCACTAACCATATCTTCGCGATGAAGATCATGCATTTAGATCATAGCGATGATAACGAATTGCTCGAGCGCTTCAAACGGGAAGCCTACATTTTGCAGAGCTTAAATAACGAGCACGTGGTACACCTGGTGGACTATGGCAACGATGACTCGATCTATTTCATTGTGATGAAACACATTGATGGACAGAACCTCAAGTGGTATATCACGACGTATGGGCCGGTGGATGCATTGCGTGGATTGGACTATATCATCCAGGCCGCTGAAGGGCTGGATATCGCGTTTAAGGCCGGGGTTGTGCATCGCGATATTAAGCCGCAGAACATCCTTATAAGCAACAAAGGGGTTGTGAAAATAGCCGACTTCGGACTCGCTCGCAGTTCCAGCACGCCAACCATTACTACTTCTGATAAGTTTATGGGAACGGCTTACTATAGTTCCCCGGAACAGATGCAAAGCGGCCACGATGCCGATATCCGTTCAGACCTCTATTCGCTGGCTGTTGTACTCTATGAAAGCCTGGTGGGTCAACCGCCTTTTAAGGGTGATTCGGTCGTTGAGATCATCTTTAAACATCTGAACGACCCGGTTCCGTCCATCTATCGCCAGCGTCGCGATGTGCCTCCCGAAATTGATGCCTTTATTCAACGCGCTATGGCGAAGTCGCCCGCCGCTCGTTTTCAGACGCCGCGCGATTTTATCAATGCCCTGGAATCCATTAAAAGAATTATGCAAGGTCCCATGCCGGAAACCCACCTGCTACAGGCGCGACTGTTACTGGTAGCGAGCGGCAAGAATATCCCTCTAAACGGGGAGGACATGATTATTGGACGCGCAGACCCCAAACATGAAATCCACCCGGATATCCAGATTGACGACTCAACTATGACATTAGGACGCAAACACGCGCGGCTGTTCTACCAGCAGGGGACATGGATGGTGGAGGATCAAAACTCGCGTAACAAGACGCGCTTGAACGGTAAGATACTCTCGCCCTACGAACCACAGCCGCTCAGCGATGGCGATCTGCTGCAATTCGGCAGGGTGGAAGCGCGTTTTGAGATGCGTTAAGCTGGATGCGCGAAGTGTTGACAAACGCCAGCGTTATCGAGTATGCTCTAATCACTAAGAGAGATGTTTGTCTAAATTCTGGCTTGCCAGTCTCAGTGTAGGAGGTGCGTTATATGGGAAAGCACACATATTCATCAACTGTGCTTGTATGCACCTTGTCTACCGGCGTTGAGGGCATTCAGCGGACTTCGCAGGACGATTTGAAACAGAAACTACTGCCTGCTATTCGCTAGAAGCGCGACAGAGCCTGTTCCCTCCGCACGGTAGACATCATAAAGAAGTGATTGAACCGTGTTTTTTTATTCTCCTGGAGGGAACGCATTGATTAACGACCCCGAGGCACATTCGGAGACGCTTACCGGCGTGGTATTGAACGGCGCGCACGGCATTTACGACGTTCATACCGGGGCTGGTGTGCTGCGCTGCACCTTGCGCGGCAAACTCAAAAAAGCCTTTGCCCAGGCTCAATCGGCAAAATCCGTCAATAAATCGCGTCCGCGATACGACAAAATGCTCGCGCTGCCAAAGTCTGAGCGCATCGAACACCGCGATTCGAGTGTCAACGCATTACCTGTGCGCCTGTCTGTAGGCGATTATGTAAAACTACACCGGCTTGACAGCAAAACCGGCCTGATCGATGAGATTCTGCCGCGTTCGAGCGAGCTTACGCGCAAAGATGCCGCTTCGACCGAGAAAAAGCCTGTACAGCAGACCATGCTTGCCAATCTCGACCAGGTGGCGCTGGTCTTCGCTGCCGCGCAACCGCAACCGCATTTTGCTATGCTTGATCGCTACCTGGCCATTTGCGAGTCTGCGGGCATTCGTCCTATCGTTTGCTTGAACAAACTTGATCTACCACACGAACCCTACGTGGGCGAAGCCGCCGCTCTGTACGCGAGACTGGGTTATACCGTCATGTGGACCAGCTATAAAACTGGCGAAGGCGTGGATGAGCTGCGCCAGTTGCTCAGAGACCATACGACCCTGTTCAGCGGGCCATCCGGTGTTGGCAAGTCATCACTGGTTAATTCGATTGAACCGGGCATGGCGATCAAAACCGGCCTGGTAAGCGAGGCGACCGGCAAGGGCAAACATACCACCACCGGTTCGCAGCTCTACCCCCTGTCCGGCGGTGGCTGGCTGGCCGACTCGGCGGGTATTCGCGCGCTGGCTACCTATGACATCGCGCCCGAAGATTTGGCCGGGTGTTTCGTCGAATTCCGCCCCTACCTCGGCGAATGCCTCTACTCCAACTGCCTGCACATCGATGAAGATGGCTGCGCCATTCAGCAGGCGGTAGAAGATGGAGTGATCGACGAGCGCCGCTACAGGAGTTATACGCGCATTCTCAGCGGAGAAGAACGCTAAATACTGATAGAAGAGGCGGGGAAATGATGGGCAACCGGCGGTTGCCCATCATTTCCCCGCCTCTTCTATCAGCGCCATGAGCACTTCTTTGTCCTGTTCTTTCAGCACTGTGCGCGGGTCGAGCAGTAGTGTATCGCGCTGGATGCGGGTGATGAGGGGGGGTGTGCGCGTTCTGAGGCGGTGGGCCAGTTCATCTAAGGGGAGAGGGACATGCGCGTCGTCGAGGGCGAGCAGGGTGGTGGGCAGGGTCTCGCCGGGGAGCGAACCGCCGCCGGTGGTTGATTCGCCGCGCTGCGTATGCGCTGTGATGCCCTGCTTCTGCAATTGCGACGCCCACCGGGTGGCGCGACTGGCAAGCGAGGCGGGGGTTGCCGAGATCATTTGCCAGATGGGAATATGGGTTGCCGCCTCCTCGCGCTGGTAGTGGCGCAGGGTGGCTTCCAGCGCGGCCAGCGTCATTTTATCGGTGCGCACGGCGCGCATAAGCGGGTGTTTAGCGATGCGTTTGATGACATCAGCTTTGCCCGCGATGATGCCTGCCTGCGGGCCGCCGAGCAACTTATCGCCGGAGAAACATACGACATCCGCGCCTGCCGCAATGCTTTCCTGGGGCATGGGTTCGTGTCCCAGGCCGTACCGTTCGCTTTGGAGCAGGCAACCGCTGCCGAGATCGTCCATTACCAGCAGTCCATGCCGGTGCGCCAGTTCGGCCAGTGCGCCGGTGGATACCGTTTCAACGAAGCCTACCAGGCGAAAATTGCCGGGGTGGACGGTTAATAGCATGGCTGTGCGCTCGCTCAGGGCCGCTTCGTAATCGGCGAGGCGCGTGCGGTTGGTGGCGCCAACTTCGACCAACTGGCAGCCGCTTTGACGCATGACATCGGGGATGCGAAAGCCGCCGCCGATCTCCACCAGTTGACCGCGCGAAATAATTACCTCGCGCCCGCTTGCCAGCGCACTAAGCGCCAGCAGTACTGCCGCCGCGTTGTTGTTCGTGACGAGCGCGGCTTCGGCGCCGGTCAATGCGCAGAGCAGCGCGGCGACGTGGGTATGACGGGAGCCGCGTTCGCCAGCTTCCAGGTCATATTCGAGGTTGGAGTAGCCGCTCGCTGCCTCCTGTATGGCCGAGAGCGCGGCCTGGCTCAAGGGCGAGCGGCCCAGGTTGGTATTGATAATCACGCCTGTCGCATTGATGACGGGACGGAGGTTAGGCCGATTTTCGCGTTCCAGTAGACGGGCTGTGCCGGCTAACAACTCTTCATACGAGGGGCAAAGCGCGCCCTCGCGGATGGCAGCGCGCGCGTTGACGAGGCTGGCACGGACTGCGCGCAGGGTCAGCGGGCGCGAATAGTCGCGCATAAGCTGCTGCCCCGTCGTTGATTGCAGCAATTCATCGATAGAGGGCAAGAGGCGCAGTTGTTCCAACTCAACGTTCATAATAGGCCATTCCATCTCTTCAGAGGTTAATGGAGCGAATAAAACATGGTGATTGCCAGGCTATTGGCAATCTTGCCCATGATCGAGCGCAGATCAGCATCGTTCAATCTGCAAATGGCGTACTGGTCCGCCAGCAAGCTGCGCAGCACGGCATACAGTAATTCTGTCTTGACGAGGCTGTCGGTGTCAAGCAGTGGGTAATCGCGTTTTAAGAGCAGGTGGTGATAGGGGCGCAATTTTCCGCGATAGGAGGTGAGGGCAACCACGTTGACGGCCCCGGCATGGCGGCAAAAGGGATCGCTGGAAACGACGAGAGCGGGGTGCCAATCAAGAATGCGTTTCTCTTCGATGCCTGGTGGCAGTGAAGGATATCCAAAGTTCACCCAGTACACCATGCCGAATTGCACGGGTGTCTGATAGGTCAGCGCATCCGGTAGGAGATCTGGTGGATGAGGCATTGCACACTACAAATTTTCTGTATTACGTTTACGAACACAACTAGGGCCGGGCAAATGCTACAGAAGCGTAGGCAGGAATCTCAGTCACCTCAAGTTCTCCCTGAAGACAAGCGCAGCTGAGTGACCAGGAGCATTGAACAAGACTTAGACGTTCTGCGCGTTCATCCTGGCTCTCTTCTTGTAAAGCGGCAGTTATGATATCCATTTCGTGCTGGTACTGTTCCATAAGGAATGAAGAACGGCTATAGTCGTTGTTTGTTGCCATACAGAAACCTCTTTGTTCCAAACTACACGTTGTTGAACTGCATAAAACCATGAGGTGTAACGGTTGTGCTTTTTTTTCTCTAACGATGCTGATTATACCAGCAAATATTGCCAGAAGCAAGTATTTTGGGGGGCAATTTTATAACCGGGTCAAAAACTGTGGAGAGAGTGTGATGAAAGAAAGCTCTTGCTTATCGCTGTTCTTCATCAGGCAACACTTCAATGAGTTCCGCGACATCAACTTTTAAAGCCCTTGCGATCTTCTCAAGGGTACTCACTGTTACATCCTTCATCTCATTGTCCCAGATAGCCCGTATCGTGTTATAGTTAATATCAGCCATACGGCTCAACCTGGACATGTTGATCTTCTTAGCTTCTGCAATTTCCCGAATCTTTAATCGTACCGGTTCAGCTTCAACAGAAGTATTGAGGAGAAGATGCCCTCGACGAAGCATTTCGTTTATCCAGTACCTTTCCCGCTTGTAAGCGACTTCGCGCTGCTTACTGGTGTTCTGGATTGTCTCTAATATTTGTATGAGAGGGGATAGACCTGGCTGTCCTAATTCCTTAATCCAACGCTTCTCTTGCTGTCCAATTCCAACACATTGTAGATGTTCATAAAATCTGCGCTTTACATCATTGCTGACGCCTACATAGCATATTGCCTGATCTCGTGGGTCAATGAGCGCATAGATTTGATATTGCTTTGCAAGCCATCCTGGCTGTTCCAGCATATGAATATTGACCTCCGTTGCTAAATCCAGCAACTTTGAGAGAACATCTAGTGCTTACTGTCGTCTACTGGATGTGGACGATTAAGTTTGTCTAAATCAACCTTGCGATAGTACACCCGCTTCGTAACTCCTCTTGTATGCTTTTGTATGCCGTAAACTTCTGCCCTTCTACGAAGAGTATCGCGCGTGATACCGCCCAGGTAATCACAGGCTTCTTCTACTGTATAATATTCCTCATTATCGATGATGATTGGCATAAACTCGCTAGACCTCCTTTTAGTAGTAGGTACACGCAAGTATACGCCAATACCCTGCTCTACGCAACCAATTTGTGTGTTTCTCAGCACTAGTATCCTTAATGACGTTAATCTATTGACTAATTGCGCTTTATATATTACTATTATAGCATAGTAATGCATAATTATGCAATACCTGTTGACGTATTCAGCCATCAAGTGAAAGGAGCATTTGCATTATGGCAGAACAAAGCTTTGTAGAGGTAGGAAACGCGAGTATTGGCTTGAGTTGTGCTAACGACCCTTTTAGTGATGGGCTTACCACTGGTTACCTGGAGTTTTACGACGAAAGGTACCGACCAGATTTTCCTCTGACCAGTCAGGTGATCAGCAACTATCTTCTGACGATCTTGAACGAGTCGTTGCACCCTAACCTCTGGAAAGCCGGACGCATCACGGGCTGGATAGAAGCGCTGGTGGAGAATTGTCCGCAAACTTTCAGGAGTCTCGTTCCAGAAGAGTGTATGGACATTTTGTAATGAGAAAGTTGGGATTATATGGGAATTTTGGGAATGTTGAAAACAGGTACCACCGTTCATAAGGGACAAGTTACCGAGACGAAATTTCTGGCGCGACTTACTGAGCTTGGTTATCGATGTCTCGTACCCTGGGGAAACTATCACACCTACGACATTGCTATTGATAGTGGTGGTCAGCTTGTGCGTATACAGTGTAAGACAGGCAGATACGATGAAAAGAGGGGCATCGTGCTGTTTAATACCTCAATCACGTATCATGCGCGTAAGGATGACGGCAAGCATTTAACAAGGGGATATGTGGGAGAGATTGACTACTTTGGAGTGTATTGCCCACAATTAAACACGCTTTATCTGGTTCCTGTGGAAGATACTGCAAAGACAAACACGGGTCTTCGGGTTACGGCTAGCAAAAATGGGCAAATGAAAGGCGTTCTGCTAGCGAAGAATTATGAGTTGTAAGCCGACGAGGGGACTTGAACCCCTAACCTGATGCTTACAAAGCAACTGCTCTGCCATTGAGCTACATCGGCGTATCGGCACATCATCCAATAGGCATTTCGTCCGTTGGACACCTGTAATATACCATATGTGTCAAGATGAAATGCTTGCCAGTCAATTCGCCCCTTGTAGAACACTTATCCGTGTGGTATACTATGTTTCGGGCGAGGACAGCAGTCCCCGCCCGACTTTATTGTGAAAAGCGAATAAGGCTCAATGGAAATTTCATGGTTGGGCCACTCATGCTTCATGCTGCGTGGCAAAAATGTTACTCTAATCACCGATCCCTATTCTCCTCAACCCGAACACCCCCAGGGGGAAATGCAAAAGGTCAGGGAGGGCAAGATCAATGCCCCCATCGTCACCATCAGCCATAACCACCCCGGCCATAACTTCGTGGAAGGCATTAAGGGAATGAGTGGGAATCTTCGTGTGGTGCGCGGCCCCGGCGAATATGAGATCAGTGACGTGTTGATTACCGGCGTCCCCTCCTACCACGACGCGAAGCGCGGCGCGGAACGCGGACGCAATACCATTTATATTATTCACATGGATGACCTCGTGATCTGTCACCTGGGAGACCTGGGCCACATATTGCAAGAAGAACAACTTGAAGAAGTTGCCGATGCCGACATCCTGTTGATCCCTATTAGCGGCTCCAATACGCTCAGCGCGGCGCAGGCTGCCGAGGTGATTAGCCAGGTTGAACCGCATGTGGTCATTCCAATGCATTATCGCCCCTCTACAGGCACAGGTGAGGGGCCAGACCCCCTCGATAAATTTTGCCGGGAAATGGGGATCGAGGCGGTAAACGTGCAGCCAAAGCTCACTATTCTCCGGAGTAGTTTGCCGGTAGAAACGCAGGTTGTCATCCTTTCTCAGCGCTGACCAGGAGGGTCCTATGTCCAGGTTTATCTTTGTTACAGGTGGTGTAGCGTCGTCGGTTGGAAAGGGTATCACGGTCGCCTCGCTCGGACGCTTACTCAAGAATCGCGGTATCAGTGTCTCCCTCATGAAGCTCGACCCCTACATCAATGTTGATCCCGGCACCATGTCACCATACCAGCACGGTGAGGTGTTTGTCACAGATGATGGGGCAGAGACGGATCTTGACCTGGGACATTACGAGCGCTTTACCGATGAACCCGCTTATCAGAGCAACAACGTGACGACCGGGCAGGTCTACGCCGCCGTGATTGGCAAAGAGAGACGCGGTGAGTACCTGGGCGGGACGATTCAGGTCATCCCGCATATCACGAATGAAATTAAGGATCGCATACACAGTGTAGCACGGCATTCCGACGCGGACGTGGTAATCGTGGAAGTGGGAGGCACGGTGGGCGACATCGAGGGCGAACCGTTCCTCGAAGCTATTCGCCAGATGCGCAAAGATGTAGGGCGGCGCGATGTACTGTACTTGCATGTGACGCTGCTCCCATACCTGATGGCGACCAAAGAACTGAAGACCAAACCGACCCAGCACAGCGTCAAAGAGTTGTTGCGCGTGGGTATTCAACCCGACGTGATCCTGTGCCGCTCCGACTATGCGCTGACCGACGACCTGCGCGAGAAAATCGCGCTGTTCTGCAATATCGAGGAACGCGCCGTTGTGCCGCTATTGACCACCGATACCATTTACGAGGTGCCGCTGATTCTAGAGGAGGCGGGACTGGGTGAATACCTGGTGGATGAACTGGGCCTACCCAAATACGAGGCCCAGATGCACGAATGGCGTGAACTGGTGCAGCGCATCAAACGCCCGCGTCCAGAAATGACGATTGGACTCATCGGCAAATATGTCGATCTGCACGACGCCTATCTCTCGGTGGCAGAGAGCCTGCGCCATGCCGGTTGGTACCATGACATAGATGTGCATATCAAATGGATCAATTCCGAGTCCATCGAGAAAATGGGCGACAACTATACCGAATTGCTGGAAGACGTGGCAGGCATCGTGGTGCCGGGCGGCTTTGGTCCGCGTGGCATCGAGGGGAAAATCAAGGCGGCAGGCTATGCGCGGCGCACGGGCAAGCCATACATGGGGCTATGCCTGGGTATGCAGGTGGCAGTGATCGAGTTCGCGCGCAATGTGCTGGGACTGGCCGGGGCCAATAGCACCGAGTTTGATCCCCAGACGCCGTATCCGGTAATTGATCTGATGGTGACGCAGCGGCAAATCGCCGATAAAGGTGGTACAATGCGGCTGGGAAACTGGGTGTGCTGTCTGACGCCTGGCACAAAGACCTATGCAGCCTATGGCGAAGCTATTGTGTTTGAACGGCACCGCCACCGTTACGAGTTCAACAACGAATATCGCAAGCGTATGGAAGCGCGCGGCATGAAGATCAGCGGTCGCTCGGCTGACAACAGCCTGGTAGAGATTATGGAACTGGCAGACCATCCCTGGTTCGTAGGGTCGCAGTTCCACCCGGAGTTCAAGAGTCGTCCGACTCGACCTCATCCGCTCTTCCGCGATTTTATTGGCGCGTGCCTGCAAGAAGAGCAAGAAAAACAGCACGAAGCGTACAGAGTCTTCGAGCGCGAAGTGGTAGGAGCCTCGGCAGAACTGGCCGAACACGCTTCCATGCACCTTGCATCCGATATGCCAGATGCGCGTATCGAAAAGTAACGAGCTGCGAGGGCGGGGCCAGGTCCCGCCTTTCACCGGGAGATGTTTTACAACAGGCAGTCGCCAGAGGTGTCATCCTGAGCGCAGCGAAGGATTTCTCGCCGTGCGGCACGGAGATCCTTCGCTGCGCTCAGGATGACACCGCGAGGGATGACACCGCGAGGGATGACACCGCGAGGGATGACACCTCCCGGCTGGCCGGTTCTTGTCTGAAAAACCTACGAGTGAAAGGCAAGCCCTGGGTGGAGCTAACATGATGTACCTGAGTCAATTGCTTGGCGCTGCTGTCGAAGATATGCAGGGGGCGCGAGTCGGCAAAATCGAGGATGTCCTGGTGGACGCGATCAATTCCGTCTCTACGCTTGTTGTCGAGGGAGAAGGAGAGCAGCGTTGGCATGTGCCAGCGCACGCAATGCATCGCACCCGCCCTCCCTCTACGGCATGGCAAATTCCAGCGGACGCGACAAGGAATGATACGCTGTCGGAGCAACAGATCAGCCTGGCGCGTGAGGTGCTGGACAAGCAGGTGATTGATGTTGGGCATAAAAAAGCCGTGCGTGTGAATGATGTCTGTTTTTCCGATGATTGGCGCATACTGGGCATTGATAATAGCGCGCTGGGGCTGGTTCGCCGCCTCGCGCCAGCGTGGCTGTTGAGCGGGAGAAGCCAACGTCCCCAACGTCCACCAGCTACACTCATTCCCTGGGATCGTATCGAGTTGATCGGCGAGCCACGCGTGCAAGAAGACCATATGGGCGAGGACGGTCAGGACAGAAAAGGCGAGGATATCCACAGCGATCGGTTGGCGGGCGCGGCGGAGGGGGACGAGGACGCCCACAAGGGTCCCCACCCATCCACTCATCCACCCGCGTCCCTACGCAGGATGAGCGGGCAGTTGGCGGAACTGCGGGCGGCGGATATCGCCGATATTATGTACCAACTGACACCGGGACAGGGAGCGCGTCTCCTTGAGGGGTTGGATGACGAAACAGCGGCGGATACGCTGGAAGAACTCGATACCCAGAGACAGAGCCATATTCTCGAAAACATCAGCGCTGAACGCGCCGCCGATATCCTGCAAGAAATGGAACCGGACGAGGCGGCAGACCTGGTGGCGCGTTTGCCGGAGGAACGCGCTCAGGAACTGCTGCGCCTGATGACGCCGCAAGAGTCGGAGGATGTGCAGGAACTGCTGGTGTACGAGGAGGATACCGCCGGAGGTATCATGACCACCGATTTCGTGGCTATCGATGCCACAAAGACCGCCGGTGAGGCCTTGGAAGCTGTGCGCTACAATATTCGCGAGCAGGATGTGCGTCTGGCGTACATCTACTGCATCGCTGACGTGGCGCGTGAAGATTATACGCTGCTGGGTATCGTTTCGCTCTGGGATTTGTTGGTGTCAGACGCCGCGCAGCCGCTGCAAGATCTGATGGAAACCGATCTCGTAACCGTGCAACCCGACGCTGAACCACGCGCCGTTGCCGAGATCATGGCAAAATACAATTTCCTGGCCGTCCCCGTTGTCAGCGAAGCAGGCACGCTGGAAGGCGTTGTGACGATTGACGACGCGCTGGATATACTGCTCCCTGGCGAGCGGCGCAAACCTCACAGGATGTATTAAAAGACTGTTATGGTATCCAGGATCTCAAGCACCTGGCTGATGTCCAGGCAGACATCGAACATGACCTGGGGCAGCCAGTCTTCCGGGCGCGGGTTATCTGCTACCACTTCGTCTTCGTCGTCGTCGTCGGTTGCCGGGCGACTGCGCTGCACGAAGCGAGCGGAGCGGCTATGCGGCTCATCGTGCAGTCCATGCATCCCGTCGGGATGCCAGATGGGCAGTTCGACCCGCTGTTGCACCGTCAGCGACTCAGCTTGCAGGCGACTATCTTGCAAAGTCATATTGACGCCGGGGCGAGTTTCGATGGTACGGCTGCTCAGTTCGCTGGCGCGCAGCTTGAGCGTCTGGGTCATATTGAGCAGGCTGGCTTCAGAAAGGCCTGTGCCCGAACCGTTCAATGGTAAAACATACGAGAGGTCTAACTCCAGCGGCGGGATGTCGCTGGTGTGCAGGTGCGGGCACTGCTCGTCCGGCTCGTGAAAGAAATCGCACACGCCGACCGGCCCTTCGAGCGAAAGGGCCGTATCGAGGGTACTCCAGGTAAAAGAAAGGGTACAGGAGCTGCGGGTCTCCGACCCCTCACAACTACCGAAATGACAAACGCAGGCAAATTCGCGTTCCATAGAACGTCCATTGGTCCAGTATTCGGGGTGTGTCACCAATTCGAGGTTCGTTGCCGCTTTGAGGAAAAAGGCAGTCACATCTTCGTAGGTCAACATTGGTTTTCTCCGCGCCGCCCATTCTGCAACACCTTGCTGCTAGTTTCCTGTTACGGCGTGCTTCTATATTAGCGATGTGGAATGTATGTGTCAATATTTGGTTTGGTATTTCACACATCACCCTCTAGACAATCTTCTCTTTCATGATTTATTATGCCTTACACACTCAAAAGTGTTTTATCGATCAGGAAAGAGGAAACATCTATGATTGATCTTCGCATTCAGCGACTGGCAAAACTGCTGTCGCATTACTCGCTCGCTCTCAGGCAAGGAGATCGGCTTGCGATACGAACGGAGCCTCTGGGCGCGCCTCTCGTATTGGAACTTATGCGCGAAGCGCTGCGAGCGGGGGCGCATCCCGAATACTTTATCTCCCTGCCGGGAGCGGCGGAAATCATGTTCCAGGAAGCTTCTGACGAGCAGTTGCGCTATATCTCTCCGGCGTTCCGCACGATGGTTGAAGAGTATGAAGCCGCCATCACTATTATCGCGGCAGAAAATACAAAATCCATGAGCGGCATTAATCCTGAACGCATGGCAATCAAGCAACAGGCGCTCAGCGATTTGTCGGCGACACAGTTGAAGCGCACCAACCCCGATGACCCCCACGCGCCCGGCTCGTTGCGCTGGAACGGCGTGCTACTACCAACCAACGCTTCCGCGCAGGACGCGGAAATGTCGCTCGCCGATTTCGAGAACTTTGTCTACCGCGCCTACTTTTTAAATGAAGAGGACCCGGTAGCAAGCTGGCAAGCGTTGAGCACACAGCAGGAACGTATGGTGCAGGGCTTAAAGGGAAAGCGTATCGTGCATCTGCGCGGCCAGGATACCGACCTGACCTTCTCTATCGAGGGACGGACTTTCATCAACGACGATGCCCACTACAATATGCCAGGCGGCGAATTTTTCACCGGCCCGGTAGAGCATACGGCCAACGGGTACATTCGCTACAGCTTCCCGGCCACTTTCCAGGGTCGCTCGGTTGAAGATGTGCGCCTGCGTTTTGAAAATGGCGTGGTGGTCGAAGCAAGCGCGGCGCAGGGCCAGCCTTTCCTGGACAAGATGCTCTCTCTCGACGAGGGAGCGCGCCGCCTGGGCGAGTTCGCCTTTGGCAACAATAAAAACGTGGATCGCTGCATCAAACATACTCTCTTCGATGAGAAAATGGGTGGCACGGTTCACCTGGCGCTGGGCGCGAGCATCCCGCAAACCGGCGGCGTGAACCATTCAGCGTTGCACTGGGACATGGTATGCGACCTGCGCGCAGGCGGCGAACTCTTTGCCAGGGATGGGCAGTTCGTCATCTAATATCATCTGAAAAAG
>JADEYI010001850.1_pt1 | contig 13129 bp, 11 predicted proteins | sample 8542331 | NCBI WGS metagenome assembly JADEYI01 (sample SAMN16510988, study PRJNA670497) | mine drainage metagenome | isolation source: biofilm near Copperflume 1 | place: Germany: Marsberg coppermine Kilianstollen | collected 2018-02 | reverse complement strand
TAGGTGGGAAGCTCAGGGCGATTTATCTATGCATTAAGAAGAGGCGCTATCGCAGCAAGCAATAGCGTCTCTTTCTACTTCCTACCTGTCAGGGTGAGTCTCAAGCCTACTTCACCAACCTGGGACGTATGAAAGGCATCTCCCACACAGTGGTGTCCTGGGTATATGAAGGGTCTTTTTTCAGGCGTAGCCACGAGGTAGAGCAAAGCGTACCATCCGAGGCCTTGAAGAACTGGCTGTTTTCGTCCGGGATGAGCACCCCATCCGGGTCTGGGCAAGCCCCGCCGGGGCAGACCCACGCATCGTTATCGCCAACATACCCTGTGGCTACATCAGCAAAGCTGGCATCACTGTTCAGGTCCGTAGCTCCACATTTCTGCATCTGGTAGGTCATAGTATTTGAAGGCCCGCAGCCACCGTTGCAGTCCTGATCGAAGTGTCGAATACCCAGCGTCTGGCCCGCCGCGTTCTTGCTTACCTGTGTAAACAGCATAGGAAACTGAGTGCCGGTGTCGAGGTTGAGAGCCATTGCTCGCTTCGCGAAGATACTCGCCCCGGCTGTATTCCAGTCGCCCAGGCCGTTGTAAGAGTTATCATAGTACAACTGGTTCACGTAGCAATCGGTCTGATACATGTTGCCGGTGGTAACGGTGGTGTTGTCGCAGCTTACATTCCCGCTGGAAGGGCCGACACGCAGGTCGAAGTTGTTTTCACTCGAACCATCGATTCCCTGCACATAAAGATAGAAATAGAAGCCGCCGGTTGCTTCCCTGTCGAAGCATTCATTCCCACCAGTACCCTTAGTACAGCCGGGGCCGTTCCTGAGAACAATCTTGAAGCCGTCAGGTTGGTACCATTTCAGATCGGTCTTGGTGATCGTGCGATCGGCGGTGTATTGAGCAAGACACTTTCGGAGGTTCGGATATGTAGGACTGCCACAGGGAGAAGCGTTAGCGGGTTGGTCCGACAAATCGTCAGGGTAACCAAAGGCGCTGGTTATACGCGGGTCGAAGTGCCAGAGGGTGTACTGTGTAGTTGTTGCCCAGGTATCATCCCAGCTATTGCCCCCCGGATTGATATCTGAATCAGAGTATACACGTCGCTCTTCATCCGCGCGCCAGAAGGCGGGTCTCTGGTCGGGGTAGGCATTGAGCTTAAGGCCAGTATTATAGCGATAGCCCGGTTGGTTGAGGCTGGTCGTGCAATTATTGCCGTCGAAGCTGGGGCAACCTGTGAAGCGATAGTCGCTGCCGCTAGGAGTATAAGTAGGGCGGGGAGTTTGGAACGGAGTAGGAATAGGTGTATTGGTAGGTGTGACGGGAGCATCCGGCCTGTTGTAGCCATCAGCATCAAAAATCTGAACCACTACATCGTCGGCGGTGTAACTCGCCGGAACGTCTATGCGGTAGAGATAGCCATATGGCTGTTTCGGATACTCCGGGTTGGGAATTATTTGACAAGTGTCGCAACCGTTATGCTCATAAACAGGCGAATAAGCGTCACCACCTTTACGCCAACTGTTTGGCCCCCAGACGGAGAGGTTTAGCTCGTTTACGACACCAGGCTGACCGTAAGGTTTAGCATTGACCTCAGCGTAACTGTTCAGGTCAGCAGTTGCCTCGGCGCTGATATCTACCTGGCGCCACATCGGGATTATGCGCATGAAGAAGGTGTCAATCTTTTGTACCGCCTTCACATGGATCTGGTTACTGGCTTGAACAGGAGTATCTACTACCACGCTCACCAGAGTGGGCGAAAGCACACCGTTAGCCTCAAGTATTTGCAAGGCCTTGGTACTTGTATACACACTGCTGCCACCACTTATCATTTCGGCGGCAGAAAGCGTTGCTGCATCAACTGCGCTCTGCAACTTCGCGCGCTTCCCCATCAGGTTGCCAACGTCTACGCCCAGCCCCGCAAATAGAATAAGCACAGTCATCATTAAGGCTACGATGAGTAAAGCTTGCCCTCTGGAGCGTCTATTTACTATGTGCATATACCCTTCAAGGTCTATGCAACGCTCTTCTTCGGCAACAGGCGCATTCTTCATGATTTTTCTTCTCATTTCAAACCACTCCAAAACCTTTTGTCAGGATAGGGACCTTTTGCCGAGTTGGCGGCTTTGCGCCGTTCGACAATGGGATGAAGGTGTATAGATTATTTACAGACGCCGCCGCTTGGGGTCTGTTGCTCTGATTGGGCAATAGCGTAACTGCTCATCGGGATCAGCGCGCCGTTAGTAACGATAGTTCCAACTATAGGTGTATAGATGTAATCCACTTCAACGAGGGCGAATACCACACACTTGCTGGCGGCAGCCCCTTGAGTGCTGAGCCGCTGTTGCACAACTGAAGCGGTGATAACCGGTGCGGCCGGCCCTGGGCCATAGTGATGCACATTCCAGTTAGGGCTTGTGGAAGGTAGTGTACCCAGTGCGGTAGTTGTGCCTGTAATCACATAGACATTCAGGTTGACGCTAGCTGCCCCTCTATCCGAGCCAAAATCTATTCCCGTGAGCTTGTTCACCACCAGTGTATTAGCGTCGTCGGTACGCCCTGCGTCCAGCACAAAACGTGTAGAATCGCGAGCAGCCGTGTTTACACGCGTCCAGGCGTTGAGAGCCAATCCTGCCTCGATGACTATGCCTAAGATCAACACCAGCAGAGGCAGAACCAGCGCCACTTCTACCATGCTCTGGCCTTTGTGCGAGCGTTCTGCCCGCATGGCAGGCAAAAATGTGCGCGGGACGAACCTGTGAAACCCTGTCCTCATAATTAATAACCCTTTGCACTCATGAGCTAGGGACACCCACCAACGTTGCCATCGTTTGCACTCTGGCCTGTAAGGCTTGCGGGCTGGTGTGAAGGCTCAGTTACGCTGATATCAATCGTGATAGCCCCTGCCGGCCCGACGTACGGCCCATTATTACAGAGCTGATAGTTCCCACCGCCTATAGAAACCATTGGATACGGTCCAGAGCCGTTGATTGCAGCAGTTACTACAGCCGTATCAATGTTTTGGAGTGTAGCGGCGTCCTGGACCCTTATCTGAATATCCACTCGCTTATCACCGGGTCTGTCCCACTTACCCTGGAATCCAGTGAGGGTCATCCCAATCGAAGGTGTGGCAGTTGGTGTAGGCGTGGCAGTACTGGTGGGTGTAGCTGTAGATGTTGCGGTGGACGTAGCAGTCCGCGTGGGCTTGGGTGTGTTTGTGGACACAGGTGTTTGGGTTGGCGTGGAGGTAGGCGTGGCGGTCGGTTGGGGCGTCCACGTTGGCAGGGGTGGAGGCGGTGTAGGCAGGTTAGCGTGATTGAAGCCTTGCACAGCGCCCCACGATTCGTTGATAGACCTCTCATAGCCGCGCACAAGTACTCGCGGCAAGACCATGCTCACCAGTGGTGTAAGCATCTGAACGTTGTAGTAAACATAGACCTCTACAACCTCGTTCGGGCCGCCTGGTTTACCTGCACCACACTCGGGACAAGTACCCGACGAGTTTAGCTCCACGTTGTGGTAGCCAAACTGACGGGCGTCAAACGCATTGGTCAGAGGTAAGCCGATGAGCGAGGCGTTGGCCTTCGAGATTATGGAAGTAGCACGTGGAATATAAACACCATTGACATCTTTCTCCTGGTACCCTGTGATGGCGAAGCGTATCGCCTGGCGGGCAGCGTTGCTGACAGTCACCTGGGCCTGGATGAGGCGAGCCATATCTATGATGCCAAATATAGCCAGCAGAAGAATCGGTGAGACGAGGGCGAACTCAACAATGCTTTGCCCCAGGGTGCGACGTCTCGTCCCATCAGGGGGACGAGTGTTCCAACTCGCCTTATACTTGCTCGCGTCTTTGTAAATAAATCTCATAATTTGCATCTGGTCTCGTTATTTTGCTGGTGGTGCACGTCCGTAAGATGATAGTAAAAGAATCTGCGGTCAGAGCAGACAACGTGTACCACCAACCGGCGGCAAGGGCATTTAGACTCTGCCAGAAATCATTATGACCTCCAAAGCGGCCTGACAGAATGGGAAAGGAGTACCGGATGTATCTTCTGACAGTCCTAACGACTAGCGGTACTAATAGATTAGGGGTTAACGGCTAACCGTCCATCCCTCTTTGCGTTTGCCACCCTCTACATATATAATTCTTGTACGACCCGGCGAGCACGAACACAAAAGGAATAGAAGTAGCAAACAATGCATGTAGAAGACGACAGTTACTGGCACACAGCAGAGCGATTACCGTATCTGCCGGAGAGCGAAGATAACGGGCATGACGGCGGGAGTGAGGCCCCGCGTGGCCGGGCGAAGCCCAATATGCTGCGGGAGGTGGCGGAGACTATAGCGGTCACGCTGCTGATCTTCTTCCTTGTGCGGGCCGTTATACAGAACTTTAAGGTGGAGGGCGACAGCATGCTCCCTACCCTTCACTCGGAAGAATATCTGCTCGTAAACAAGGGGCTGTATTTCCGCTACGACGCTAACTTTCTAGCTCGCTTTACGAATCCCAGCGCGCCTGCTGACATGCACTACCTCTTTCACGGCCCACAGCGCGGAGACATCATAGTCTTCGAGGCGCCTACCGAGCCGCGCGACTTCATCAAGAGGGTAATAGCCGTATCGGGCGAGACTGTTGAGATAAAGGCGGATCCAAATGCGGTTGGCGCGCCGGGCCGCAATTGCGGAGGTTGCGGAGTATACGTGAACAACGTGAGGTTAACAGAGCCGTATGTGAACGCAACACCCGACTACACTATGCCACCCACAGTGATACCGCCCGGCTACATATTTGTGTTGGGCGATAACAGGCGCAACTCCAGCGACTCGCACGTTTGGGGTGCGCTGGACGTCAACAGGATAATAGGCACGGCCTTCGTCTCCTATTGGCCCCAAAGTAGATGGGGTTTGCTCCCACACCCTACCTATGCTGAGTTGAACAAGTAGGCCCATGAAACGTTTCACGAGTCTAGGTGAACCAGAAGCCAAGGGGCACCAGCAGCCATTCACCGGCGTTTTGGAAGCCCAATTTGTCGTAGACACGGCCTGCGGGGGTGTTGTCCTGGAGGTAAAAGAGGGCGATGCTTGTAGTTCCGGTGCGGAAGAGGTAAGCGCAGAGTGCGCCCACACAAATGGTAGACAGACCTTTGCCGCGATAGTCCATCAGGGTAGCGACGCCGCCTAGCATAGCCGCGTTCCCACCTTCGGCGCTTGTCATAGCCGCTGAAATCACCCGGCCTGTGCTATCCTCCATCAGAAAGAGGGTGCGATAGGTTAGCTGCTCGGAGAGGCGGGTCTGCCAGGCCGAGCGTGACGGCAGCCTCGCCAGAGAGTAAAAGCCCACCATGTAGAAGTCTATCAACTTCTCCATGTCGTCCCACGTGGCGAGGCGTGGCGCGCTAACGCCTTGCTGCTCGGAGGATCGCAGGCGGAGATCGCCGAGGGACAGCGTTTGGAAGTAGCACCTGTCCATGCCGAGGCTGGCCTGACCCACCGCAGGGAGGAGAGGATCAAGTTGGGAGGCATGGCCGCTGAGCAGGCTTATATCGCCACTGGCGGCCCTGTCTAGCACCAACTTCGATAGAACGCCCATTGTCTCGCTGTCACCCGCGGTGTGGTAGAGGCCAGCCGTTCCGCGCAGCGACATGACCATGCCCGCAAGAACCTCCCCCCGAAAAACGCCAACAGCCCAGGGCGAACCCCTGGTTGTAGAGCTATCGCCCAGTCCATGCTCTATCAAAGCGCTCAACTGAAAAAGATTGTACTCAGGCTCTTGCATAAGCAGGCGCTCGAGTGCAGGGCGATCATCGCTCAGGAGTGGTCTAACGTTCATAAGTAGAGGCAGATTGCGTGATACGTAATGCGTGTTGCGTAAGGTATTCTGCGGGTAGACGCTTTAGCATTCACCGATTGTGTTGGCCCCTTACAGGGTACGCAACACGCACTACTGAGGCTGCGTAACCTTCTTACCTCTCATCAGGTAATAACCTAGCGCGGCCAATCCGCCAATTACCAGCACGCCCCCTAGCACGAAGAGCATAGTAGAGTTGTTAGCGCCCGCAACAACTACCGGGCCTGCCGTCGGAGTGGGAGTTGCTACCTGCGTCGCTTGCGGCGTGGGAGTTATGCCTGTTGTCGGCGTGGAGGCTGCGGGGGTGGCGGTTGGCTGTGCGGCTGTTGCGGTGGGTGGCGCTATCGTTGCCACTGGCATGGCTGTGTCGGCTGCGGCGGCGGTTGCCGATGGGGCGGCCTCGGCTTCTGTTGGGGATGGCAGCGGGTTGATAGGAGTGCCTGCGGCTTGCGAGGCAGGGCCGGGGAACTGGGCAGCATCAGCTTTCACGGCGTTATATACCGGCTGGGGCGAGAAGTCAGGGTTGAGCATGCCGAAGTAATATTCCGCCTTGTCAGGAGGTATGTCGCCCACCTGCCGGAGATACCAGATGGAAATAACCCCTGCCCAGGGCCAATTCTGCCGTGCGTATTCGATGCCCTGGGTGGTCCAGGCTGCTTGCTGTTCGGGGGTGACGTGCCGCCAGAAGTTCTTCTCCGCCTCGGAGAGGGTGTTGGGTGACGCGTTCCAGCCGTACTCATCCAGCCAGATGGGACGGCCGCTGTCGGCGTTGTCAACCATCACCTGGCGCAGTAGTTCTACGCGGCGGAAGTTCAACACTTTTGGGTCGGGCGGGGCGTCGGGGGGCTGGTCAAGGCCGTAACCATTGGCCGAGGCAATATCGAAGTTGCCCTTGATCCCGGCGTCGTACATCCCCTTCCAATAATCTATCTCGTCCATGTTGCCACGGCTCTGCACGCCTTCGGTGGTCATAGCCATAGGCGCGCTCAGGATGACAGCATCTGGGTGCGCCGCCTTGACGAGAGGGTAGACCTCTTTGAGCATGGCCGTGTAGCCGTTGGGGTCGGCAGGCTTGCCCGGCACCCACTCGGCATTCAGGTTCGGCTCGTTCCAGACCTGCACGTACTTTATACGCCCCTTGTAATGGTCCAGGAAAGCATTAATAAAATCAGCCAGGTTTTTGTTATTATTGAGAGGCGCGGCGCTGCCCGCGGGGGCTTTCGCCCAGTCAGGGGGGCGGTCTATGCGGGCGATTATCGTCAGATGGTATTTGTCGGCCAGGTTCACTATGTTGTCATATTTCTCCCATGCCGACTTTTGCCACTTGTCGTCGGTGAAGTAATTTTTCTTGAACTCAATCTCCTGCCAGGGAAACTCCTGCTTGATCCAGGGGATATTGGCCTCGGCGGTCATGCGTAGTGTTTGCTCGATCTTCCACGGCTCTACTTCTTTCTGGAGGAAGACATTCACGCCATAAGGATTGGCAGGGGGAGCCGGGCTTACGGACGATTGAGCCGCTGCTTGTGGAGCAACCAACGCAGAGCCTGACGCAACAGAAAAAGCCAAAAAGAGTAGCACAATAACTTTCGATACAAAAAGATTGCTGAGACGGGTTTGCGAAGTCAAAATGTGAAAGCCTCCTGATAAATGTGGATTGGGGTCCTTATATACTCAACAACGAATGTGGCGGCAGGTGGATGTACAGCGTGGGTGAAACAGGACATACTTCCTGTACCACTGAGGTGAGCAATTTCGGTCTATTCTACCATCATTCTCCCACTTGTCATGATTTTCCGCACATCCACTCGTAGTGAATGACTCCGGCAGTCGCCATCGTTCAGACGTGTTATCTCCACAGCAGCCGCGTTGAGAAGAGGGCCTTAGCGCCCGATGTCGAGTTCCGCCAGGTGCTTCTTTTCGTGCTCTAAAGCTCTTCGGAGGGCTTTTTGCAGGGTCCATGGCTCATCTGGACGAGTGGCCCAGGTGGGGTGTATTATTTTAGTACGCTCCTCTTCAGGTACGGCGCGTGCTTTCCCTTCTAATATCTTCCGCACCCTTGATAACTCTTCTCGTATTCCTGCGAAGGGAGTCTCACTTACCTCTGCCAGCGGCCCCAGGATGCTGTTGATGTAGCCGTACTCGGCGTCGGCTATGTGCAGGAGTGTATCCCAGAGGGTGCGGTCGGGCGCTAGCCGCCTGCTCTTTAGCTCTGCATCGTCCAGCCCATCTATCTTTGCCAGCAGATCAGAGCGGCTATAGCTGAGCCAGCGCAGCGTGCGCTCGAGTTTATCGTCGTTCCAGGCAGCCGTGTCGAAGTCGAAGAGGTCGGCTTTGCTTCCTGCCTGCGTAGGCGCACCTTCCGAACGCACATCAGCCACAAAGATATCAGCCATGCTCGGTCTGGCAACATGCGCTTCGGGTACCAGAGGCTCTTTGTGCGCCTTCAGCCACACGAGGAAATCTGCGATAGCGTGAGGCGTAGCTCCCGCAGCACGCGCCGCATCAGAGCCAACGGCAAAACAGCCCGGCAACTCAGCCACATGTGACATAGCACCGCCCTGCCCTTCTTCAATGTAAGCGCGATACGGCGGCTTGCGGTGGATGATAAATGTCATGACATTGATGGACACGTGTGCGTAGGGGATAAAAGATGTACTGTCTATCGCCCCCATTACGCAACACCAGGTACGTACTATGCACTACGTGCCCGCGTGCAGGTCAGGATGGTGCGGAAACCTTCTGCCTTTAGGGTCGTATGCAAAGTTTGAGCTTTTGCCGCTTCCTCCTGTGGGAATAAGACGAAGATGGTGGGGCCACTGCCCGACAGATGGACACCCTCTGCGCCAAACTGCTCTAGTCTGCGGCGGGTTTCGTTGAGAGGCGCGAACGTGGAGTAAGCGGCTCTCTCGAAACTATTGTGTAGCAGGCGCGATTCGGGAAAGTCGCCCTGCTTTATAGCCGAGACAAGCTCGCTTGTGAGCGCTCCTGCTGTCATCTCTTCTTTGAGCAGGCTACTATAGAGCCTCTTTGTTTTCCCCTCTACATCGCAGGGCTGATATACGAGCAAAACCCAGCATGGTCGCAACAGGGGTAAAGGCATCACCCTCTCTCCGCGCCCCTGGACGAGGGCAGTGGGCGCACTAAGGAAGAAGGGCACGTCCGAACCCAACTTGCCTGCGAGTCTGCTCATCTCCTCTTGCGATATATTTACTCCCCATAGCTTACTCAAGCCCATGAGAGCGGCGGCGGCGTCGCTGCTGCCACCCCCCAGGCCCGCTGATATAGGAATCCTCTTTTGCAATTCTATGTGCGCTCCCGCGCTGGTGCCTGTGGCCCCGGCCAGCAGGTGGGCCGCTTTCCATACCAGATTATTTTCGCCCTCGGCGGTTAGCTTCGGACTATCGGATGCGATGGTTAGCTCTTCATCGAGGCTGAAAAATAGCGTGTCGTGCAGCTCAATAAGCTGCATGACTGATATTATATCGTGGTAGCCATCCTCTCGTTTGCCTAGCACTTCAAGGCTAAGATTGATTTTGGCGTAAGCATTTTGTGTCAGCATAGAAGGTGCCACTGACTATTAGCTGTCTTGTTTCCACCTGAATTAAGATATGGGAAGCAACGTCTTCTCGATGGCAGCCCACTCCGCTATTGTAAGGGTCTCTGCCCGGCGGGTTGGTTCTATCCCTGCTGCCGTAAGGCCCGCGATAACGTCAGCTTTGTCCAGGTGCAACCCCGATGAGAGGGTATTGGCTATCTGCTTTCTCTTCTGGCTGAAGCCTGCTTGCGCCACCTTGAAGAAGTCTTTGTCACTCAAAGGCACAACGGGTCTTTCCGCAAGACTGTAAACTTCTATGTGGACCACTGCCGACTCGACCTTCGGCGGTGGGTTGAATGCGCCCGGCGGCACTCGGAAGAGCACTTTGGGCTTACCGTACAGTTGCACGCCCACTGCAAGCAGGCTCATGTCGGGCGGCTTCGCGGCCATCCGCTCCGCTACTTCGCGCTGCACCATGACTGTCAACGATTCCGGCTTTACATCTGCTTCCAGGAAGTGCCTCAGCACAGCCGAAGTTATGTAGTAAGGAAGGTTCGCTACTACCTTGTAAGGCCCGCCGCCTGTGAGCGTGCCTGGAGCTACCTCGAGCACATCGGCGTGAACGAAGCTCACCTGCGGCATGGATGCGAAGCGCTCGCGCAAGAGCGGCAGCAGCTTGTCGTCCAACTCTATAGCTACTACCCTGCCATCAGCAGGCGCTGAGACCCTGCCTGCCAATTCCTCGGTGAGTATTCCTAGCCCTGGCCCCACTTCAACAACACAATCGCCTGGCCCCAGTTGAGCGGCGTCAACGATCCTGGCTGTTATCGAGCGATCCTTAAGGAAGTGCTGCCCCAGGCTCTTCCTGGGGGTTATTCGCCCGTCCGGTCTCGTGCTGGCTGCCCTACTATGAGAATCGGACCGATCATCGTTGTGATCATGCGGGGCTTGCATTTGGCCTTTCAAGGGTCAGTAGTCATTGGTGAGCAGTGGTTGGCACCACGGCAGCTACAGGTAGCCTTAGGGTACACAAGCGCGGAGTAAGAGCTAATCCCCCGCCCCCGGTTGCTCGTCACCGGCATCGTTGCGCGCTGGAGGGTGGGCATCACGCACGCTTTTCAACAGGCCCGATGGGTTGTAGACCGAGCCCGGCGCGCTTTCGGCTGCATCGCCGGCCTTTGTGGGTTTTCTGGTCATACTACGTTCGGCTCTGCGCTTGCGTACCTCTTCAAGAACCGTTTCCATCGCGGCCAGCTGTCTCATCACCAACCACTCTTCGATTGTGTCGGCCTCCGAGCCTATCATTTCGTCTTTTCGCTCTAGCGCCTCAAAGCGGCTAGGTAGCTCGGCTAACGTCTGTTCGACAGCGCGGAGGCGGTCGTCTACGGTGCTGAATCGGCTCATCACGCGGTCGGTGCGCTGGTCGTTCACCTGGCGCATTTCGCCTATCTGCGCGTCAAGCTGCGTTCTCACTGTTTCGAGGCGCTCTTGCTGAAGCAGATATTGCTCTGTGGCTTGCTTCTCTATCCGGTCTATCTCAGTATCTATTCCTGTTTCGTTGTTGCGGACCAGGGCGACCTGGTCTTCTACTATCTCTAAACGCTCAGTGATCTGCCGGCGCACATCGTCTACACGCTGCGATTTGGCCGATACCTCTGTAAACTGCTGTCTGAGCGCCTCGAAGAGGTTCTGCAACTCGACACCCTGCCGCCTCAGGCGTTGCTCCTCCATAGTCTGAAGCTCTCCGACGTGCAGCGCCTCCTGGCGGATTTCGCCCAGCTTTGAGTCCAGGTCGTGTATGAGGTCGCGCAGTTGCTTTTGGGCGTCGCCAACTTTGGCTATATGCGAATTGATCTCGCGGATTTGCCTCTGCAACTCTTCGGTTTGCAGTTGCCCAGCCACGTCTACATCGTGGTCGCTTTTGCGTCCCTCGGTAAGCGCGGAGATTTGGGAGCGTATCTCGCGCAATTGCTTGTCGGGAGCTTCTACCTTCTGCGCCAGTTCTGCGACCTGCGCTTTCACTCGCCCTTCATCCATCTGGCGGGCATGGAGCGCCTGGGCAACGTCCTGGGACATGCGATCTTGCGCAAGCTGTAGCTGAGTAACTTTACTCTCGCTTTGCTTGTAAAGCTCTTCGAACCACTGCTGCCTGGCGAGGTTTTCTTTCAACTGGCGGCGCAGCTCGTCCATTTGCTGCTGCATAGCATACAGTTGAGCCTCGTCACGCTTGCGCTGGTCTTCGTCCCGTGATGAGTTGAGCATGTTAACCATCGTTTACTCCTGAAAGCTTACTTCCCGCCGAAGGCGGTAGCCCGTGTATATGCCGCACGCTGTTTATCGTCTGGCTGACACTTATCACCTGCTTTACTTCATCGGGCATAGCGGGCGGCTGCCTGGTCGCAGAGCGTCCTTGCGTAAGGCTTCTGGGTTCCTGTAAAGCCGCTACGGTGCTTACCACCGACTCGGCAAGCGCCTGGGCATTATAGCCACCCTCCAGTATAGCTGCTACCCGGCCCCGGCACTCGTCAATCTCATCGGCAACGAGGCGAACAATTCGAGCCATTTCGTGGAAGCCTGCAACGCTCACCCCCATACCACCCAAGGGGTCGGCTATATGCGCGTCGTAGCCCGCCGAAATCAAGATAAGCTGTGGCTTGTATCGCCGTGCTAGCGGCGCCAGCACATCATTGAAGACTTGCTTGTACGCTGCGTAACCAAGGCCCGCACGCATAGGCACATTTACTGTGTAACCAGCGCCCGGCCCTATGCCCGTCTCGGTCATCTCTCCCGTGCCTGGATAGAACGGATAACGGTGAGCGCTGAAGAAGAGCACATCAGGGCGACTGTAGAAAAGGTCCTGTGTGCCGTTGCCATGGTGAACGTCCCAATCCACGACCATCACACGGTCGAGCCTGTGCTTACCGGTGGCGTGCTGGGCTGCCACGGCTATATTGTTGAAGAGGCAAAAGCCCATAGCCGACATGTAGAGCGCATGATGGCCAGGGGGCCTTACCAGAGCGAATGCTGCCCTTGCGCCCGACATGACACTGTCCACGGCCGCAGTAGCCGCCCCCGCCGCCAGCAGCGCGGCATTGTAGGAGCCTGGGGATATATAGGTGTCAGGGTCCCAGTATCCACCCCCCTGAAGAGATGCCTTTTCGATGGCTTCTATATAAGGAGGGTAGTGTACCTGTGCGAGTAGCTCAAGGCTGACCGGCTCCGGTTTCAACAGGTCACTTTCACTTATACCCCGAGCCTCTAAAGCGGACAGGATGGCGCGCAAGCGGTCAGCCGACTCCGGGTGCTCACCTGTGTCATGCTCCAAAAAAGCGGGATGGTAAAAGAGCGCGACGTTCTCATCGTCCGCCTTGCGGGCAGGGTACATCTCTAGAGTATATCAAAGATGAGACACAGGGGCAATTGCTCTCCCTTTGGGAAATGTTCAGAGATGGGGTTGAGCAATCTTCAAGAGGTATCCTGCGCGGGTGCGCCCTCACCCCCAACCCCCTCTCCCATGAAGGGAGAGGGGGCTTTCTTCCTGGTGAGTATCAGGAGACACCCCTAATACCCCGTCAGGGGCATAGCCCCTGCACCCCAACTCTGAACGCTTATTCCCTTTGGGAAATGTTCAGAGTTGGGGTTGAGCAAAGCAATAGGCGAGCATTGTACAAGGGCAATGCCCACCCCCTGATCCCCTCCCACACGTGGGATGGGGAACTCTTATCAGGAGAGATTAGGGGACACCCC